>Ga0307486_1000351_pt1 | contig 44339 bp, 38 predicted proteins | sample CBIW02metaG_FD_203663 | JGI IMG/M metagenome (GOLD analysis project Ga0307486, IMG submission 203663) | Sea-ice brine microbial communities from Beaufort Sea near Barrow, Alaska, United States - CBIW 0.2 | ecosystem: Environmental > Aquatic > Marine > Coastal | place: USA: Alaska | collected... | reverse complement strand
TACTCCAAAGTAACGCGTTGTTTGCCCACGAAGATCTCCCTTTTTCCCGGGAGAAAATGCCTCAGGTTTTCACCCGCTTTCGCAATCAAGTAGAGAAGTATCCACCTACCGTTAAGGCCTTGGCCGCGCCCGAGCGACTACCTGGTTGGCCTGCTGGTGCCTCTGCATTTTCTGCCGGTCAGCCGTCGATGGCTGATCTGGGTCTTTTGCCAGCAGGTGATGAGCCACGCTCTTCTTTGCCCTTCATAGGAGGAGAGACGCCTGCAAAAAAATGGCTGGATGATTATCTATGGGTCAGTCAGGCGGTCAGGCAATACAAGAGCACGCGTAATCAGCTGCAAGGTCACTATTTTTCATCCAAGCTCTCTGCCGCCCTGGCGCATGGCTGCCTGTCCCCACGCAGAATCGTGAGCGAGCTGCAACGTCACGAGCAGTCGCTGGGCGCTAATGAATCAACTTACTGGCTGTGGTTTGAATTGCTCTGGCGAGAATTTTTCCGGTTGAATCTCGGATTGCATGGCCAACATTTTTTTCTTCATGGTGGCTTGAATGGGGGGAGTCCACCGAAAGGGAATGATCAGCGGTTTTGTGATTGGAGCACTGCCAACACCGGCCAACCATTTATCGACGCCTGCATGAATGAGCTCAATGCCAGCGGCTTTTTATCCAATCGTGCCAGGCAGATTGTTGCCAGTTATCTGGTTCACGATTTGCAACAGGATTGGCGGCTAGGTGCAGCCTGGTTTCAGCAGCAATTGGTGGACTACGACGTGGCAAGCAATTGGGGTAATTGGGCTTACATTGCCGGCGTCGGGCATGATCCACGTGGCGGACGAATATTTAACGTTGCTAAACAGGTTGAACAGCATGATCCCGACGGACGCTATGTAGCGGTTTGGTCGCGCTGACCGAGTCGTGGAAGCGCAGTTGGAGTTACCCCCTTCACATAGGTGGTGGCGCAGCGGCAAAAAGTGAAGAAGCCTGAAAGCAGGGCCTAATTCGTTTATACTTCGACGCATAACGCACTCTTTAAATCCGGCTCGGTTCCGGCGTACTACAAGGAGCAGCTATGAGATTGGCAAGGGCCTTATTGGATTATGGTAGAAGGGTCGTCAGACTATCTGTCTTTTCAGCACTGTCTATGATCACTCCTATCGCACTGGGCGCTGTTCCGCTTTGCGAACGCATAGTCGCTACTGGCAATCCGCAATATCCACCGATCCTCTGGGTCGATCCTGAAGACGATACGCGCTTAATCGGTGCTGGCGCAGAACTGCTGGAAAAAGTTCTGGCGCAAAGTGATATTAAGCTTGAGATGCTGAATGTCGGGCCATGGTCACGTGCCCAGGAAGAAGTCCGCAGCGGCAGGGTCGACATGCTCGCGGGTGCTTTTCTGACTCGCCCACGTCTGGGACAAATGGATTATATTCACCCTGCCTACGCCGAAGTACCCAGTGTAATTTTTGTCCGTGCTGATGGAATCTTTCCTTACAGTGGTTGGGAGGACTTGCGCGGAAAGGTCGGTAGCACTGTTCTGAACAATAGTTTCGGGAATGCTTTTGATCGCTTTGCAGCGGACTTTCTGGATATGGAAACGGTGCCTTCGATCGAGCAGTCCTTCCAGAAACTGCTGCGCGGTCGAGCCGATTACGTCATCTATGAGCGGCATCAGGGGCTCGCACTTGCCCAGCAAATGGGCATTACCGACGATCTGGACATCATTGATGGCTCGCTGATGAACGAGCATCTTTACCTGACTCTGTCGCATAATTCGGCCTGCAACTCGCCGGACTTACGTGCCGCTCTAGCACAGGGGATGTACGATCTAACCCTCGATAATGAGCCTCAGCGGCTGCTGGAGAAATACCGCGAGGTATGGGCTCAGCAGCAGATAACTGCCGGTGCGGTTCCGGGCCCAGCTATAAACGAATAACAACAAGTTTACGCAACAGTTTGTTTCTTCTGCTATTGCTCCCACACAGTTAATGCTGCTGCTAAGCTGTTCGGATAATTTTCCGTACAACTGTATGGTGTTGACCGATTTGCTGCTGAGTTAGGGTGAAAAGGATTGCAGGAGAACCGTAATGAGCAGCCCTCTATATCAACAGATCGCCCACCAGTTAGCCGAAGATATTCGCAAGGGATTCTACCAGCCGGGTGAGCGCATTCCGTCGGTACGTAAGCTGAGTACGCAGAAAAGTGTCAGTCACGCGACAGTTCTGCACGCTTATGCGACGTTGGAAGATCAAGGTCTCATCCGTGCGCGGCCGCAGTCCGGATACTTCGTACATAACACCCCAGCGCTGACGGCACTCACGCCACCCATTGCTCGGGTCGAGCAACCTTATGCGGTTACGCGTAGTGGGATTATCAACGAGATTCTTCACCAGTCCCGCAGGGAAGGCGTCATACCTCTGGGCGCTGCGGTTCCATCGAGCCAGTATTTGCCGTTGCGCGCGCTGCACCAACAGATGAGCAAAGTGACGCGTTTTCACAGTCAGAAAGCGTTCAGTTACATATTCAGTCCCGGATACGAGCCGTTGCGCCGCCAGATCGCTATTCGCATGCGCGATGCTGGTGCGATTGTCGATCCATCACGGATCGTCGTTACCAATGGCTGCGTCGAGGCTATGCAGTTGTGTCTGCGAGCAGTGACGCACCCTGGCGATCTGATCGCGACCGAGTCGCCAAGCTATTACGGCTTGATTCAGTTGTGCGATCTGTTGGGGCTGAAAGTCATCGAGATCCCTACCGATCCCGATACTGGATTAAGTCTGGAATCGCTGGAGAAAGCCGCTGATAAATGGCCGATCAAGGCGCTGGTGCTTACCGCGCGGGCTGGCAATCCCATGGGGGCGACGATGCCGGAAGAGCGTCAGCGCAAGCTAGTGGCAATGATGGCCCGACGCGGTTTGCCAATCATCGAAGATGACATCTACGGGGAATTGATGTTCGAGCCTGGTCGCTCGAAAGCTCTTAAAGCCTTCGACTGCTCGGATACGGTGATGTACTGCTCGAGCTTTTCTAAAACTATCTCGCCTGGTGTGCGCACAGGGTGGGTTATCGCCGGTAAACATCAGCCGGAGATCGAGAAACTCCAGACCTTCACCACACTGTCGGCGTGCAGCGTCAGTCAAATGGCCGTTGCAGCTTATCTGGAAAACGGCGGTTATGACCGGCATTTGCGCTATTTGCGCCAGGAGTACCGCAAGAATCTGAGCAGTTTTCAGTTAGCTATTCAGAATCACTTCCCGACTGGAACGCAGATCACCCGACCTGCCGGAGGCTTCATCCTGTGGATCAGTTTGCCTGGTGGCATTGACGCCCAGCGCTTATTTGAACAGGCGCTGACGCAGAATATCAGTATCGCGCCTGGCGCTGTTTTCAGCCATTCGGAACAATTCAACCATTGCCTGCGGTTGAATTGCGGCGTGCCGTGGAATCAGGAAACCGAAAGAGCAGTGATGACACTAGGTATTCTGGCAAGACAATTACTGACTAAAAACAATGAGATAAAAGAGGTATATGAAGTAACTGCTTAGTAAATAAAAGCGGTTATAGTGTGTGGTGTATTCCGGTTCAACAGATTATGTATGTGTTCCGGCGGACAGCATGGCTCTGGCGACTCTTGATCCATTCTCCCGTCCCAATACCCCGTTTATCCGGGCTCCGGCCTGCACCAGAAGAGGCAGGTCAATGCCGGTATTGATATTCAGTCCCTGCAGCAAGTACACCACATCTTCTGTTGCGACATTGCCAGTGGCGCCCTTGGCGTAAGGGCAGCCTCCCAGCCCGGCAACTGAGCTATCAAAGACGCTGACCCCTTCGAGCAGGCTGGCATAGATATTGGCCAGCGCCTGGCCATAAGTATCGTGAAAATGCCCAGCAAGTTGTTCGCGTGGTATGTGCGTGGCGACCTGTTCGATCAGGGCGCGCGTCTTCCCGGGTGTACCGGTACCAATGGTATCGCCAAGAGAAATTTCGAAGCAGCCCATTGCGTATAGCTCCCGGGCAACAATGGCAACCTGCTCTGATGAAACTTCACCCTGGTAGGGGCAACCAAGGACGCAGGAAATATAGCCGCGCACTCTGACACCAGCCTGCTGTGCAGTTTCCAACACTGGCGCGAAGCGCTCAATGCTTTCAGCGATAGAGCAGTTGATATTGCGCTGGGAAAAAGCTTCGGAAGCCGCAGCAAATACTGCTACTTCTCGCACCCCGGCCTCCAGCGCCGCCTCGAGGCCCTGCATGTTGGGCGTCAACGCGGAATAACTCACACCAGAGCGACGCTGTATCGCCGCAAATACCTGCGCCGAACCAGCCATCTGCGGCACCCACTTGGGCGATACAAAGCTGCCTACTTCAATGTGGCTCAACCCGGCAGCGCTCAGATCATCAACCAGCCGCACTTTGTCAGCTACATCAATGGGTTGTGATTCGTTTTGCAAGCCGTCTCGCGGTCCAACATCGACCAGGCGGACCGTATTGGGCAGGCTCATGACATCTCCTCCAGTTCAACCAGCAGGGTACCTTCGGCGACCAGATCACCTTCGGCGCATAATATCGCGCTGATGGTTCCGCTATGGGGGGCGCGAATGTTGTGCTCCATTTTCATCGCTTCAACTACCAGTAGCGGAGTTCCGGTTTCTACCTCATCGCCAACGCTGACCAGCATACGCACGATGCTGCCATTCATCGGAGCCTGTAAACCGCCGGCGTGTTGTTGCGCGTGGGCCGCACGGCTGATGGGGTCAACCTTTTCGATCCGCTGCCAGTGTTCCTGCCAGTGGATAAAGACTGTTTGACCACGGGTTAGCGCTTGAAAACGGTGCAGCATTCCGCTTTGGCTGATGGACAATTTCTGAGTCACTGGATCGTAGGTGCAACCTGTGGTGTCTATCTGGTCGAGGCGGCGATCTACGCTGCCGCTACGCAGATGCAAGCAGCTGTTTGCGGGGATTGCGCTTCGCCAACCGGGTGTCAGTGTGGTCCAAGGTGAGCCCGCATCATCGTTGCGCTTCACGGCGCCCATGCAGAGCAACCAGGCGACGCCGGCCAACAGCCAGAATTCATCAGCCAGTTCGGCCTTGGGCGGAAGTAAGGCCAGGGCGTGTCGAGGAATGAATCCCGTATCCAGTTCGGCCCGCACGAATGCGGGATGCTCGATAATGTGTTGCAGGAAAGCCAGATTGGTCTGTACGCCGGCGATAGCGGTTTGGCGTAACATGGCCAGCAAGTTAAGCCGCGCTGCTTCGCGCGTCTCACCCCAGGCAATCAGTTTGGCCAGCATCGGATCATAAAAGGGCGAAACCTCGTCATTTTCGCTGATGCCGGAATCAATCCGCCTGCCGGGGCCCGGCAGCGATTCACGATAGAGTTGCAGCGTGCCACTAGCGGGCAGAAAATCCTGCAAGGGGTCTTCGGCGTAGAGTCTTGCCTCGATGGCGTGGCCTCGTAGCGGGACTTCATACTGCTGCAAAGGTAAAGGCTTACCCTGGGCAATCTGCAATTGCCAAGCCACCAGATCCTGACCAGTAATGGCCTCGGTAACCGGGTGCTCAACCTGTAGGCGGGTATTCATTTCCATGAAGTAAAAACGTTCTTGGCCATCGAGCAGAAATTCAACGGTTCCGGCCCCCACATAATCGATTGCCAGCGCCGCTTGCACGGCTGCGTTACCCATTGCCTGGCGTAGAGATGCAGACAGACCCGGAGCAGGCGCTTCTTCGATCACTTTCTGGTGACGTCTCTGGATGGAGCAGTCGCGTTCGTTCAGATGAATACATTGGCCATGCTGATCGGCAAAAACCTGAATTTCGATGTGTCGCGGCCGCGCCAGATAACGCTCGACCAGCATTCGTCCATCACCAAAGGCTGCTTGCGCCTCTCTTTGGGCTGATGTCAGTGCTTCGGCCAGGTCTACTTCGCGTTCTACGACCTTCATGCCTTTACCCCCGCCACCGGAAACCGCCTTGAGCAAGACCGGATAACCGATGCGGGCGGACTCGATCCGGAAGGTTTCCAGGCTTTGGTTTGTGCCGTGATAACCGGGCACCAGAGGGACTCCAGCTGCATCCATCAAAGCCTTGGCAGCCGATTTGCTACCCATGGCATCAATAGCGTTGGCAGGCGGCCCCACAAATATCAGACCCTGAGCTGCGCAGGCACGAGCAAATCCGGCATTTTCGGACAAGAAGCCATACCCGGGATGAATGGCTTGGGCACCACTGGCGCGGGCAGCATCAAGAATTCGATCAATACGTAGATAGCTGTCTGCTGGTTTGGCACCGCCCAGATTGACGGCAACGTCGGCCTCGAGCACGTGGCGTGCATCACGGTCCGTTTCGCTGTGAATTGCCACGGTGCGTATGCCCATAGCCTTGGCAGTCCGCATGATACGGCAGGCTATCTCACCCCGATTGGCGATAAGAAGACAGGTGATGGGCTCGGCAGAGATGTCATGCGTGGTAATCATGTCAGTGCTCCTGCCAGGCCGGTTTGCGCTTGTCGAGAAATGCGGTCAGTCCCTCCTGACCCTCGGGACTCACACGCACACGGGCAATTGCCGATTCAGTATATCGACGCAAAGCCGGAGTTAGTTCGCCGTGCTTGACCTCTTGCATCAACGCCTTGGTTGCACGCATGGCCGCGGGGCCGTTCTGCAGCAGGTTACTTGTCCAATCGTTTACTGTCTGCTCAAGCTCAGGTGTTGAATAACAGGCGGCCAGCAACCCCAGATGCTGCGCCTGGCGACCGTCGAAGCGTTCGGCAGTAAGGGCATAGCGCCGTGCCGCACGCTCGCCGATGGCCTTGACTACATAGGGGCTTATAACGGCAGGGAGGATGCCAATGCGCACCTCTGATAAGCAGAAGAGGCTGTCCTCGGCGCCTATGGCTATATCGCAGCAACTGATCAAACCCAGTGCACCACCAAAAGCGGCGCCCTGGACTACGGCAAGTGTTGGCAGTTTGAGCTGATACAAGCTGGCCATGACCTGTGCGAGTTCTCGCGCATCATTGATATTCGCCGTGTAGTCAAGTTTAGCGCTTTCCTGCATCCAGGTCAGGTCGGCGCCGGCAGAGAAATGCTTACCGCGTCCTCTGAGCAATAGAAAGCGTAGCGCGGGGCGCGTCTCGATTTCATCAAAGGCAAGCAGCAGCTCGCGAATCATCTCGCCATTGAAGGCGTTATTTTTCTCGGGCCGGTTCAGCCACAAAGTAGCGACGCCATTGTCGCTGAAATCAAGTTCGAGGGTGTTGAACTGGGGCATGAGTTGTTTCCGTATGGCAGTCGTATGGTCTGCAGCAGCATTACATGCGAAAGATGCCGAATCGTGTTGGTTCAATCGGCGCGTTCAAGGCGGCGGAAATAGCCAGCCCCAGAATATCGCGGGTTTGCGCAGGGTCGATGACGCCGTCATCCCAGAGTCTCGCGCTGGAGTAATAGGGGTGGCCCTGGTGTTCGTACTGATCAAGTATTGGCTGACGTAGAGCCTGTTCCTGCTCGGTGCTAAAAGTATCGCCACTGCGCTCGGCCTGTTCATGCTTGACCTGTACCAGTACGCCGGCAGCCTGTTCGCCGCCCATCACCGAAATACGCGCGTTGGGCCACATCCACAACAGACGAGGTTCGTAAGCCCGGCCACACATGCCGTAATTACCCGCACCAAAACTGCCGCCAATAATTATCGTAAATTTGGGCACACGGGCGCAGGCCACAGCTGTCACCAGCTTGGCGCCATGCTTGGCGATGCCGCCTGCTTCGTATTTCTGGCCGACCATGAAACCAGTGATGTTTTGCAAAAACACCAATGGAATGCCGCGCTGACAGGCGAGCTCGATAAAATGTGCGCCTTTCTGCGCAGACTCGCTGAACAGCACACCGTTATTAGCGATAATCGACACGGGGTAGCCATGCAGGTGGGCAAAACCACAGACCAGCGAGCTGCCGTATAGGGCCTTGAATTCGTCGAAGACTGAATCATCAACCAGTCGGGCAATGACTTCACGCACATCATACGGTTGCTTGGGGTCGGCTGGGACGATGCCGTACAGATCGCTGGCAGGGTAGCGCGGCGCCAATACTGGCTTGCACTGCAATTCACCCGCCTTGCGCCAGTTCAGATTGGCAATGCAGCGCCTGGCAATCGCCAGCGCGTGTTCGTCGTCCTCGGCATAGTGGTCAGCAACACCGGATGTCTTGCAGTGAACGTCGGCGCCACCTAGATCCTCGGCACTAACGACTTCACCGGTAGCGGCTTTTACCAGCGGCGGGCCCGCGAGGAAAATGGTTGCTTGGTCGCGGACCATGATTGCTTCATCGGCCATCGCCGGTACATAGGCGCCGCCAGCCGTGCAGGAGCCCATCACCACAGCAATCTGAGGAATACCACGGGCGCTCATATTGGCCTGATTATAAAAAATCCGGCCGAAATGCTCACGATCGGGAAATACCTCGTCCTGACGCGGGAGATTGGCTCCGCCGGAATCAACCAGATAAATACATGGCAGGCGGTTCTGCTCGGCTATGGTTTGCGCACGCAGATGCTTTTTCACGGTTAGCGGGTAATAGGAGCCGCCTTTGACAGTCGCATCATTGGCGACAATCATGCATTCGACTCCCTCGACGCGGCCGATACCGGCGATCAGCCCTGCGGCCGGAACGTCCTCGCCATACACCTCATGGGCGGTGAGTTGGCCTATTTCCAGGAAGGCAGAGCCGGGGTCGAGGAGGGCACCGATACGCTGCCTGGGTAACAGCTTGCCACGGGACAGATGTCGCTCCTGCGCCTTTGGCCCTCCGCCCCGGCTGATCTGTTGTAACAACTGCTGTAAATCATTGACCAATGTCTGCATCACATCACGGTTGGCGATAAATTCATCAGAATGCGCGCTGAGGCGCGTTGTCAGAATAGTCACTGGTGATCTCTCCTGCGATATTGCTCAGCGCGTTTCATTGAAGAGTTCCCGGCCGATCAGCATGCGGCGAATTTCGCTAGTGCCGGCGCCTATTTCGTACAGCTTGGCATCGCGCAGCAGCCGACCCGTCGGGTAGTCATTGATATAGCCGTTGCCACCTAGAATTTGAATCGCTTCCAGCGCCATTTGGGTGGCCCGTTCGGCTGTATAGAGGATGACGCCTGCGGCGTCCTTGCGGGTAGCTTCACCGCGTTCACAGGCTTGAGCGACGGCATACAGGTAAGCTCGGCTGGCGTTGAGTTGTGTGTACATATCCGCGACCTTGCCCTGGATCAGTTGGAACTCGCCAATGCTTTGGCCGAACTGTTTGCGGTCATGGATATATGGGACCACTTCGTCTAGACAGGCCTGCATGATACCCACCGGGCCCCCAGCCAACACAACGCGCTCAAAGTCCAGTCCACTCATCAGTACTTTTACGCCGGCATTCAAGCCGCCGAGAATATTCTCTGCTGGCACTTCGACGTTATCGAAGACCAGCTCGCAGGTGTTCGAGCCGCGCATCCCCAGCTTGTCGAGCTTGGGCCCACGGGAAAAACCTGTCCAGTCACGCTCAACGATAAAAGCGGTAATGCCGTGGGGGCCTTTCTCCGGTTCGGTCTTGGCATAGATCACATAGACATGGGCATCGGGACCGTTGGTGATCCACATCTTGGTGCCGTTGAGCACGTAATGATCACCTCGTTTGTCTGCCCGTAGCTTCATGCTGACGACGTCGGAGCCGGCGTTGGGTTCGCTCATCGCCAGCGCACCGATATGTTCGCCGCTGATCAGGCCGGGCAGATAGCGAGTTTTCTGCTCAGTGCTGCCGTTACGGTTAATCTGATTCACGCAGAGGTTCGAGTGCGCGCCGTAGGAGAGGCCGACAGAAGCCGATGCACGACTTATTTCCTCCAGCGCCACCACATGAGCCAGATATCCTAGACCGGCACCGCCGTATTCTTCGCTGACAGTGACGCCCAGAAGTCCCAGGTCGCCAAAGCGGCGCCATAATTCATTGGGGAACTGGTTGTCCTTGTCGATACTGGACGCACGGGGCGCCACCTCAGCTTTGCAAAATGCGCGTACCTGCTCACGCAGCATGTCGATGGTCTCGCCCAGAGCGAAATTCAGAGAGGTGTAATGCATGTCATCACCTGTTGTTCTTGTTGGATATGCTCAGGCGCTGATTGGGCGCCCGGATAAAGTTTTGGTCAATGCGACGTGGCAACGTTCTTCTGCGGTGTCGAGCTCGATCTGCATCTGTTGAATATCCAGCATCTGTTGCTCAAGTTGCGCCCGTCGACCGGCGATTTTTCCGAGCATGGTATTAAGTTGCTTTTGGTTACCACCCGTGGGGTCGTACAGGCTGATCAGCTCCCGGCATTCGGCCAGTGAGAAGCCAATACGCTTGCCGCGCAGGATAAGTTTCAAGCTGACCTTGTCGCGTGCGCAATAAACGCGTTCCTGGCCTCGACGCTCAGGACTGAGCAATCCCTGCTCTTCATAGAAACGAATGGCTCGAGTGGTGATATCAAGCTCACGGGCCAGGTCGGAAATGGAATAGGTAGCAGAATGCATGGGACGTCTTCTCTTTAACCTTTACGTTAACGTAAAGCTGAGGCTGACTGCTGTCAATGGGTTGATGAGGGAGAGGACGAAAGAGCATCCCGGCATGGAGTCATGCCGGGGTCAAATTAGTATTTAGGCGGGCAGGAGGGCTGCGTCGCGTTCTTTATTCATTTTCCGCTCAAGCTGCTGCGACAGCTCGATGATCTGCTCACGCATCCAGCGGTTAGCTGGATCCTGGTCGGTACTTTCATGCCAGAACAGGTGGGTCTCGATCGGAGGTACGTCATCAATCGGCAGTTCAGAGTAATGCAGATTGTGGCGACGGGCGAAACGCTCGGGTACGGTCATTACCATGTCGGTCGAGTCGAGCACCAAAGGTGCCATCTGATAATGCTGCGACCGCAGCACCACTCGGCGCTGGATGCCGATTTTACCCAGGGCCAGATCGACGTGGCCAAGGCCGTTGCGTCGACTGGAAATATGAATATGCGACTGTGCCAGATAGTCATCCATGGTGATCTTGCCCTTGGTTGCCAACGGATGCTCCTTGCGCATCACGCAGACATAACGGTCTTCGAACAGTTTGACGTGACGGACCTGGGTGTCGGTATTGAGCGGAGCATCAATGGCGAAGTCCAGACGGCCGGCCGCTAGTTCCTTGGTTGTCTCGCGGCGCTTGGTGAGAAAGCTGTCGATATTGACGTTCACTGCCTGGCGACGTATGCGCGCAGCCAGATTGGGCAATATGACCGCTTCGGACAAATCGGTCATGCTGATCCGGTAGGTCTTGGTTGCCTCATCGGGATTGAAGCTGCGGCTCTCCTGCACGGAAACTCGGAGTAACTGCAGCGCATGACGCACTGGGGTAATAATGTTCTGCGCCATGGGAGTCGGCACCATGCCCTGGGCCGTGCGCACAAACAATGGGTCGTTGAAGGTTTCACGCAGACGGGCGAGAGCGTTGCTCACTGCGGGCTGGGTGATCCCAACGATCTGCCCGGCGCGGGTCAGGTTGGCTTCGGTATATATGGCGTCGAACACAATGAACAGGTTCAAGTCGACTTTACTGAGGTTCATCGCAACATCATCCTTCGTAGGGCTTGTGAAAGACTGCCTCATCGCGAGACATCACCGATACATCATAAGCTAAGTATATATTGCTTATGAATGTTAATACACGTGGAAAATAGGTTAGATAAATCGAGACGCGTCATCTAGCATCGTTGGTGTCGTTAACACATCGTTACCAGAAAAGGCACACAACTATGGATTTCGGATATTCCCCCAAGGTCAAAGATCTACGCGAACGCGTTGACGCATTCATGCAGGAACATGTTTTCCCAGCCGAACACATCTTTCATCAGCAAGTAGGTGAGGGTGATCGTTGGCAGCCCACTGCTATCGTCGAAGAACTCAAGGTCAAGGCGCGCAAGGCCGACCTGTGGAACTTGTTCCTGCCTGAGTCCGAACTGGGCGCCGGCCTGACTAACCTCGAGTATGCGCCTCTTGCTGAATTGATGGGCCGTTCAGGTTTGGCTTCTGAAGCGTTTAACTGTAGCGCGCCGGATACCGGCAATATGGAAACCATCGTACGCTACGGCAATGAAGAGCAAAAGGAGCGTTGGGTAAAGCCACTGCTGGCTGGCGAAATTCGTTCCTGCTTTGGTATGACCGAGCCGGGCGTCGCGTCTTCCGATGCGACCAACATGCAGGCCAATGCCCGTCGCGATGGCGATGAGTGGGTGATCAACGGTCGCAAATGGTGGACTTCAGGCGCTTGTGACCCACGCTGCAAAATCATGATTTTCATGGGGCTGACTGATCCCGATGCGCCGCGTCACCAGCAGCACTCGATGATTCTGGTGCCAATGGATTCTCCCGGTCTGAAAGTAGTTCGTCACTTGCCTGTTTTCGGTTATGACGATGCGCCGCACGGCCACGCTGAGGTTGTACTGGATAACGTACGTGTTCCTTACGAGAACGTACTGCTAGGCGAAGGCCGTGGTTTCGAGATCGCTCAGGGTCGCCTTGGGCCAGGTCGTATTCACCACTGTATGCGCTCAATCGGTGCCGCAGAACGCGCATTGGAATTGATGTGTCGTCGTTCGGTCGAGCGTGAAGCCTTCGGCAAGCGTCTGGCCCAGTTGGGCGGCAACGTCGATCTGATTGCTGAATCGCGTATCGAGATCAACCAGGCTCGCCTGCTGACGCTGAATGCCGCTTACATGATGGATACCGTAGGCAACAAGATCGCCAAAAGCGAAATTGCTCAGATCAAGGTCTCTGCGCCCAATGTGGCACTTCGGGTGATCGACCGAGCAATACAGATGCATGGTGGTGCAGGTGTATCAGAAGATACTCCTTTGGCCCACATGTATGCCATGCAACGCACGCTGCGTCTGGCCGATGGTCCGGACGAAGTGCACCGCGCAGCAATCGGCAAGATTGAGCTGGGAAAGTATATGAAGCGTTAAGCTTTATATAACTCTGCCTGAAACGTAAAAACCGCTCCTAGGAGCGGTTTTTTTGTGCCTTCTCTCTGTGTTTTTTCGAGGATGGAGAGTTTTTTGCGCGCACAACAACGCCCATCCGCGCTAACGGATGCGCATGTGAAGCGGCATTGGCGTTGGCCGATAAGGCCGGAGTTGCCGGGAACAGCGCCCCGGATTAACGAGCGCGGTAGGTGATGCGACCCTTGGTCAGGTCGTAAGGTGTCAACTCGACGCGTACCTTGTCGCCGGTCAGGATGCGGATGTAGTTCTTGCGCATCTTGCCTGAAATGTGGGCAGTAACAACGTGACCGTTTTCCAGTTCAACGCGAAACATGGTGTTGGGCAGGGTGTCAACAATGGTGCCTTCCATTTCAATACTTTCTTCTTTCGCCATTAAGCAAGGGCCTCTCAAATTACGGAATATCAACGAGACACTCATGCAGCGCTCGCAAAAAAGGTGAGCAATTGTGCCTGAAAACCGCACAACAACCAAGTTTGATCGCTTGTTTTTAGCTGTTTATCACAACAGGGTCTGTTTGCTGGCTAAAAGAGCAGCCGTTGGTTATGCATTAATTGATCCGGACCCACCGCTGATTGGCCAGCATCTCCAGCGGGCGATACTCAGTCTTGTAACTCATCTTGCGGCAGTTTTTGATCCAGTATCCGAGGTACACAGCGTCCATGCCAGTGCGTCTGGCTTCCTCGATCTGCCAGAGTATCGCGAAACGCCCCAGGCTGCGCCCGGGATGGTCTGGATGAAAGAAGGTATAAACGGCTGAAAGGCCATTGAGCATGTGGTCAGTAACGGCTACAGCCAGCAGCACCCCATCGAGACGAAATTCGTAGAACAGACTGAAAGGCCAATCCCTTACCAGGAAAGAATCGAACTGTTGACGACTGGGGGGATACATATCGCCATCTGCATGTCGCGATTCGATGTAGTGGGCATAGAGTTCATATATTTCGTCGGTCAACCTGGGAGGTTGAGCACTAATTTCAAGGTCCACGTTACGCTTGATGATACGTTTCTGTTGGCGGCTTGGCGCGAAATCTGCCGCTGGCACTCGTGAAGCGACACAGGCACTGCAGGCCTGACAATGTGGTCGGTATAGATGATCGCCACTGCGACGAAAGCCCAGCTCCGAGAGATGACTATAGGTTTCCACGTCAATCGGCAGCTGAGGATCGAGAAATAGAGTTGTGGCACGCTCGTCTGGCAGGTAGCTGCAGGCATGGGGATGGGTAGCGTAGAACTTGAGATGGGCGAGGTTGGTCATGGACGTATGCTCGGCAAGAATTTTTGCACTCCAATAACATTATTATATGCCCAGTGCGTTCCGCTATAACGCATTGCCTGCCCACCTATTTTTTGCGTGTGAAGGGCAAAGTTGCGTCAATTTACGCATAAATTCGTCGCGGCTAATCGACTCGGCGCCCAGACTGAATAAATGCTCGGTCGGCATCTGGCAGTCGATAAGGGTATAGCCCCAGCGCTGAAGTTGCTGGACTAGAAAGATAAACCCCACCTTGGACGCATTGCTACGCTTGCTGAACATGGACTCTCCAAAAAAAACGCTACCCAACGCAACGCCATACAATCCGCCGACCAGTTGGTCGTCTTTCCAGACTTCAGCTGAGTGAGCCACGCCAAGCCGATGCAGTTCGCAATAGGCTTGTTGCATCTCGGTAGTGATCCACGTGCTGTCGCTATAGTCTCGCGGCTCAGAGCATGCCCGAATGACAGCAGGAAAATCCTGGTCCAGGGTGACTACCAATTCTGTTTTGCGCAGAAGCTTCTGCATGCTACGTGATACGTGGAGCTTGGCAGGCTGTAGGACGGTTCGCGGATTAGGTGACCACCAGAGCAGCGGTTGGCCATCCTGATACCAGGGGAAAATGCCTTGGGCATACGCCCTTAGCAATCTCTCCGGGGACAGATCTCCACCCGCCGCGAGTAACCCCTCGGGCTCGGCCATTGCCAGATTGGGGGAAGGGAAAGCCAAGCTGTCGGAACGCAGCCAGGTCAGCTGAGGCATAAAAGGGCGCCTTGGTAGCGGTTAAAATGTTTAAATATTTTATCAAGATACTGATATAAGTTATTGTGATTCATGGATATAGTTTCATAATGTGATGCAGTACAGTTCACCTGTGGCGCCCACAGCTTATACTCGTTCCCGAAACTTGACTGCCGTACGTCTAGGCAGTTGTGAATTCCCCGGCCGGACATCGTACAATACTCGGCTGTACAACGACGGAAGCCAGCGTGTTGAAGGATAACAAAGCCCAAAAAGTCACGCCTGCATGGCAGGAACAGCTCACTCTACGCCTTCGCGAGGGCGCGCTGCTGGCAATGATCGCCCTGTGCCTTTACCTGAGTATGGCATTGCTGAGCTACGACACATCTGATCCGGGATGGACCCGAAGTGGCGGACCTGGCGAGGTGGGCAATGCTGGTGGCAGCATGGGCGCATGGATCGCCGACGTTCTGCTCCTGACGCTGGGCTATCTGGCTTATCTGTTTCCCGTCATCGTTGCGGTGAAGGTGTGGCAAATGTTCCGGCGCCGACATTTGCCCTTCGTCTGGAATGGCTGGTTGTTTTCCTGGCGGTTGATCGGTTTTGTACTGACATTGTTTGCTGGCACTGCGCTGGCCGCTTTGCATGGCAGCGCGCCTGAGCGTTTTCCCGAGGGAGCAGGTGCGGGTGGTGTACTGGGCGAGTTGCTTTCTGGATTGGCTTATCCGGTACTTAATATGCAGGGCAGCACATTGCTGTTCCTCACCTTGTTCCTGTTTGGTTTGACGGTATTTACTAACCTCTCCTGGTTTCGGCTGATGGAGTTGACTGGGAAGATCACTCTGGATGTGTTCGATCTACTCAAGCGCGCCTGGGCTAGCTGGCGCTCTCGCCGCGCTGCAGCCGCAGTCCAGCAGGATCTGTCTGGTCGCCCGACCAAGGCCCCGGCAGCTCGCAGCGAACCGGTCTTCAGCGTGGCTGAGCAGCGGGAAGCTGAGGCGTCCCGTGCCCGCCGTCAGGAGTCGTTGGCCAAGCATGTAGCGTCGCAGGAAAGCCGCCAACCGCCGGAAATAGTCCCGCCGGATACCAAACCGGTTCAGTCGAGCACGCGCCTGCAAAAGGAAAAGCAATCAAGACTGTTCAGCGAATCGGTCGAGCCGGGCTCGCTTCCACCTATTTCACTGCTTGATCCCGCGACCAAAAAGACCAAGGGCTTCTCGGCGGAATCTCTGGAAGGTATGTCCCGACTGCTGGAGCTCAAACTCAAGGATTTCGGCGTCGATGCTGAAGTCGAGAAGGTTCAGCCGGGTCCTGTTATCACCCGCTTCGAGATTCAGCCGGCCGCAGGCGTCAAGGTCAGTAAGATCACCAACCTGGCAAAGGATCTGGCCCGCTCCCTAGCGGTGATCAGCGTCAGGGTGGTAGAGGTGATACCGGGTAAGACCACGGTCGGCATCGAGATACCCAACGAAGACCGCGAAATCGTGCGACTCTCTGAGGTCTTGCAGACTCGCGAATTCGATGAGGCAACCTCACCGGTTACCCTGGCGCTCGGTCACGACATCGGTGGCCATCCGGTCATGGCCGATCTGGCAAAAATGCCGCATCTGCTGGTCGCCGGTACCACGGGCTCGGGCAAGTCGGTAGGCGTTAACGCGATGCTGCTGAGTATTCTGTTCAAGTCGCCACCCGAAGAGGTGCGCCTGATCATGATCGACCCGAAAATGCTCGAGTTGTCTGTCTACGAAGGCATTCCGCACTTGCTTGCCCCGGTCGTAACCGACATGAAGGAGGCGGCCAATGCCTTGCGCTGGTGTGTAGCGGAAATGGAGCGGCGCTACAAACTGATGGCAGCTATGGGCGTGCGTAACCTCGCGGGCTTCAACCGTAAGGTCAAGGACGCCGAGAAGGCTGGAACACCGTTGACCGATCCATTGTTTCGCCGCGAATCAATGGAGGACATTCCGCCCGAACTGTCCACATTGCCGGTAATCGTAGTGGTTATCGACGAATTCGCTGACATGATGATGATTGTTGGCAAGAAGGTCGAAGAGCTGATCGCACGTATTGCACAAAAAGCACGGGCTGCTGGTATACATCTGATTCTCGCTACGCAGCGTCCGTCGGTGGATGTGATCACCGGTTTGATCAAGGCCAATATTCCGACGCGCATGGCATTCCAGGTATCCAGCAAGATCGATTCGCGGACCATTCTTGACCAGGGTGGGGCGGAACAATTGCTCGGTCACGGGGATATGCTCTACATGCCCCCGGGTACCAGCTTGCCGGTGCGTGTGCACGGCGCGTTCGTTTCCGACGAGGAGGTGCACCGTCTGGTCGATGAATGGAAGAAGCGCGGTGAACCAGACTATATTCAGGACATCCTCGACGGCGCGGATGACGGCGCTGGTAGCAGTTTCGACACTTCCGGCGGTATGGGTGGGGGCGATAGTGAGGAAGATGCCCTGTATGATGAGGCCTTACGCTTTGTTACCGAAAGCCGCCGTGCTTCGATTTCAGCCGTACAACGCAAGCTCAAGATAGGCTACAACCGCGCTGCCCGGATGATCGAAGCCATGGAGATGGCTGGAGTGGTAACATCAATGAACACCAACGGCTCGCGAGAGGTTATTGCACCGCCTCCGGTGCGCGACTAACGCGGCCTGACCTACTTAACTGCGGAGAATACCCCTGATCATGATCAAAACCTTCTTTCGCTCGAGCCTGGCCACTCTTTGCCTGCTAAGCCTGCCATTTGCGGCAATGGCTGACGAACAAAGTGTCGCGGCGGAGCGGTTGAATATACTGCTGTCGCGTGCCAACACTATGAGCGCTAACTTTTCGCAGATGACGCTGAGTTCAAACGGCGCGAGCCTGCAGGAAGCCACGGGCAGCGTCGTGCTTAAGCGACCTGGAATGTTTCGTTGGCATACCGATCCTCCAGCTGAGCAATTGCTGGTGTCTGATGGTGAGCAGATCTGGCTGTACGATCCGGACCTGGAGCAGGTAACTATTCAGAAAATGGATAAACGTCTGACCCATACGCCGGCGCTGCTGCTCTCGGGAGATGTCAGCAAGCTGGAAGAGAATTTTAATATCACCGTGATCGAGAGTGGTGATGTATCCGAATTTCTGCTCACGCCCAAAGCCAGTGACACGCTGTTCGATAATCTTCGCCTGTCTTTTCAAGGTGACAAGATAAACGACATGCAAATGAGCGATGCTATCGGTCAGCGCACCAACATCCTTTTCCAGAACGTAAGAACCAACGAAAGCATGCAGCAGAGCCAATTCAGCTTTGACATTCCATCAGGAGTCGATGTCATCAGTGAGTGAGGCAGGCCTCTTCCCCCATCGTGGCACCCACCAGCCGCTTGCTGCACGCATGCGGCCGGCGACCCTTGACGAATATACCGGTCAGGGTCACTTGCTGGGCTCTGGCCGCCCATTGCGCGTCGCGCTGGAGCAAGGCGCGTTGCATTCGATGATATTCTGGGGGCCGCCGGGAGTCGGTAAAACCACTCTGGCGCGTCTGCTCGCGACCTTGGCCGATGCACACTTTGTCAGCATCTCTGCCGTACTCGCCGGAGTCAAGGACATACGCCAGGCGGTTGAAGTGGCTCGTCAGCAGGCCTCGCAGAGCGGCAGACAAACTATTTTGTTTGTTGACGAGGTGCACCGTTTCAACAAGTCCCAGCAAGATGCATTTTTACCCTATGTCGAAGACGGCACCTTGCTGTTTATTGGTGCGACGACAGAAAATCCCTCGTTCGAACTGAATAATGCGTTGTTATCCCGCGCCCGGGTATACGTGCTCAAATCTCTTGATGAGAACTCCCTGTCCAGTCTGCTCGACCGGGCCTTGCATGATACTGAACGGGGTCTGGGTCAGCATGTACTCTCGGTCAGCGATGAAGCCAGAGGCATACTGATCAGCGCCGCTGATGGCGACGCTCGTCGGCTGCTGAATCTGCTGGAGATCGCTGCCGACCTGGTTGATGATGGCGGCACTATCGATACCGCACTGGTCAGCGATCTGCTCAACGATACTCGCCGCCGGTTCGATAAGGGCGGTGAAGCTTTTTACGATCAAATATCAGCGCTGCACAAGTCGGTACGCGGCTCCAATCCCGACGCTTCCCTGTACTGGTTTGCGCGCATGATTGACGGTGGATGTGATCCGCTGTTCCTCGCCCGCAGGATAGTCCGTATGGCCAGCGAAGAGGTCGGCAATGCCGACCCCAGAGCATTGACACTGGCACTGAATGCCTGGGACGTGCAGGAGCGTCTGGGTAGCCCGGAAGGCGAGTTGGCGGTGGCTCAAGCCGTGGTTTATCTGGCATGCGCGCCGAAAAGCAATGCTGTATACAAGGCATTCAATGCGGCAATGAAAGACGTTGCCAGTCAGCCATCCTTCGAACCACCTCTGCACCTGCGCAACGCGCCGACGAAACTGATGAAGGAGCTGGGTTATAGCGAAGGCTATCGTTATGCTCACAACGAGCCGCAAGCCTATGCGGCCGGCGAGGACTACTTCCCCGAAGATCTTGAGCCGAGACGCTATTACGAACCGGTTGATCGAGGTCTGGAACAGAAAATCGGCCAAAAACTGGAATATCTGCGCGGCCTGGATGCGGCCAGCGACACCAAAAGGAGATAGGCACTGATGGGCGCCAGTATTTTCGCAATAGCGCTTGGCGGTTCGTTAGGTGCGCTGTGCCGGTTTGGTATTGCCCAGTGGATCATACTGACCTGGCCAAAAGCCTTTCCGCTGGCCACTTTCGCCGTGAACCTGATTGGTTGTCTGATCATAGGTATACTGTACGGCCTGTGGCTGAGCCGCCCAGAGTTTTCACCGGCACTACGCCAGGGCCTGTTTATAGGTTTTCTGGGCGCTTTCACTACATTTTCCACGTTCTCCCTCGATGCCATTCGGTTGATGGAGAATGGCGAGAGTCTGATGGCTCTCGGATATATCCTGCTCAGCGTGTGCGCTTGTCTGCTCGCCACCTGGGCCGGTCTGTCGCTGGCTCGTTAGCCCGCCAGGCTGCCACCCGTAACCATAAGATGATGACTTATGCTTGATCCGAAATTGGTCCGTAGCCAACCTCAACTGGTCGCCGAGCGTCTCGCTACGCGCGGCTTCGTACTTGATGTAGCACAGCTGGAGAGCCTTGAAGCGCGTCGCAAGACGGTTCAGACCCGTACCGAAACCCTTCAGGCCGAACGCAACAGCCGCTCCAAGTCGATTGGCCAGGCCAAAGGCCGTGGCGAAGACATTCAGCCCTTGCTGACTGATGTGGAACGCATGGGCACCGAATTGAGTGAGGCGAAGCTGGATCTGGATGTCATCCAGGCCGAGCTCGACGCCTTGCTAATGAGCATGCCCAATCTGCCAGAAGAAACAGTCCCGCTTGGTGCTGACGAGGACGACAACGTTGAGGTGCGCCAGTGGGGCACCCCACGGGAGTTTGATTTTGATCCGCGCGATCACGTGTCGCTGGGTGAGCAGCATGGTTTTCTGGACTTCGAGACCGCAGCCAAGCTGTCCGGGGCCCGTTTTGCCCTGATGCGTGGGCCAATGGCTCGCCTGCATCGTGCTCTGGCCCAATTTATGCTGGATGTCCATGTTAACGAACATGGCTACGAAGAGCTGTATACCCCTTACCTTGTGCAGGCCGAAGCGCTTCAGGGCACGGGTCAACTGCCTAAGTTCGAGGCGGATTTGTTCCGCGTACCCCGCGGCGAAGACCAACGCGATCTGTATCTGATTCCCACGGCGGAAGTAACGCTGACCAATACGGTCAGCCAGAGCATTATCGAAGCTGACAAGCTGCCTATGCGTATGACCGCTCATACGCCCTGTTTTCGCAGTGAAGCCGGTTCGGCTGGACGTGACACCCGCGGCATGATACGGCAGCACCAGTTCGACAAGGTAGAAATGGTACAGATCGTTCGCCCCCAGGACTCTGCCGCTGCCTTAGATGAACTGACGGGGCATGCCGAAAATATCCTGAAGCTGCTGAATCTGCCGTATCGCGTGTTGGCTCTTTGCACTGGCGATATGGGGTTTGGCGCAACCCGCACGTACGATCTGGAAGTCTGGATCCCCAGCCAGAACAAGTATCGCGAAATATCGTCCTGTTCCAGCTGTGGTGATTTCCAGGCCCGACGCATGCAGGCGCGCTGGCGCAACCCGGAAACCGGCAAGCCAGAGCTGGTTCACACGCTGAATGGCTCGGGACTGGCTGTTGGCCGCACATTGGTAGCGATTCTAGAAAATTACCAGCAGGCTGATGGCAGTATTCTGATTCCTGAAGTGCTCGAGCCTTACATGCCCGGCATTGGGCAGATCGGCTGATATGGAGTATTTGCCGTTATTTCATAATCTGCAGGGCCGAGTGGTTCTTGTGGTTGGTGGCGGTGAGATAGCGCTGCGCAAGTCACGACTGCTATCTGAGGCGGGTGCAGTTCTGCGGGTTGTGGCACCCGAAGTAGAGCTGCAACTGGCAGAACTAGTCGCCCAAGGGGGCGGTGAGTGTATTGAGCGTGGATATCTCGAGGTCGATATGAACGGCACCCATCTGGTTATCGCCGCCACCGACGACGAACCGCTGAATGCGCAAGTGTCTGCTGATGCCCAGGCTCGGTTCCTGCCGGTCAATGCGGTGGATGCACCTGATTTGTGCACTGTTATATTTCCAGCGATTGTTGATCGCTCACCGCTGATCATTGCTATTTCCAGCGGAAGTCATGCCCCGGTGCTGGCCCGTTTGACCCGTGCGCGGATCGAGACGTTGTTCCCGTATACCTATGGCAAGCTTGCCCAGTTGGCCAAGCGTTTTCGCAGCCAGGTGAAAGCGGCCTTTCCGCAGATCAACCAACGCCGCGTGTTCTGGGAAGATGTGTTCCAGGGCGATGTAGCCGAGCGCATCTTTGCCGGGCAGGACGAGGCTGCGGAGCGCTTGCTGGCGAGCCGTCTGGCTGATCAGGCAGGGCAGAGCTACCGGGGTGAGGTATACCTGGTTGGGGCTGGGCCGGGTGATCCTGACTTGCTGACTTTCCGTGCACTGCGTTTGATGCAACAGGCGGATGTGGTGTTGCATGATCGTTTGGTGCCGACAGCCATCATCGATTTATGCCGGCGAGATGCAGAACGCATTTACGTTGGTAAAGCGCGTTCGGACCACGCTGTGCCTCAGGAACAAATCAATCAGTTACTCGTACGGCTGGCCGGTGAGGGCAAGCGTGTGCTGCGTCTTAAGGGCGGCGATCCGTTCATTTTTGGACGTGGTGGAGAAGAAATAGAAGAGCTGGCAGCCCACGGAGTGCCGTTTCAGGTGGTGCCTGGCATTACGGCAGCCAACGGCTGTTCAGCCTATGCCGGTATCCCGCTGACCCACCGCGACTACGCGCAATCCGTGCGCTTTGTCACCGGTCACCTCAAGGATGGCACCAGCAATCTGGAGTGGCAAGGGCTGGTCGCTCCAGGACAGACGCTGGTGTTTTATATGGGGCTGGTTGGACTGCCAGAGATATGCCAAAAGCTCATTCAGCATGGACGGGGGGCTGATACACCTATGGCACTGGTTCAGCAAGGCACGACAGCAAATCAGAAAGTACTGATCGGGACGCTGAGCACTATGCCCGATCTGGTTGCAAATACTGCCATCACACCGCCCACGCTGCTAATTGTGGGTGAGGTAGTGAATCTGCATGGCAAGCTGAAATGGTTTGCTCCAGAAAGCGTCGAAACAGACACCAAAGGCGTACTGCGTTCCACGCGGAATTCGGGTAACGTCGGAACATAGACTAAAGTCTTATCACTACAGCGGTAACGCATTGATAACGTTTGCGCCCCGCAGGAATGACCTTCAGCAGTACCGATGAAACGGAGTTCGTGTGCAGACGATAGACGTAATTCGACGACGCCGATCGCGGCATGGAATAACGCTGCTAATAGTATTCTGTTTCTTTACCAGTCTATTTCTGCTGGCTCAGCACGCGGCCGCTGCTTCGACAGATCTACAGATTGGTAATGCGTCCAGCTATGCCTTGTCCAAGCATTTTTCTGCTCTGAAGTATGACGGCCCGGATCTGACGTTGGAGGAGGTTCGTCGCAAGCGCGAAGCAGGCGAGTTCAGCAGTGTGGACCCCAGGTCGACAGCAGCGACCAATTTCGGCCTCACACAATCCAAGATCTGGTTGCATCAGACCTTCACGACTGATGCCATACTACCCGCGCGTTGGCTTCTCGAAGTCGCGCATTCCTCCCTCGACAGCGTCGATGTTTTTATTGCCGAAGAGGGCGGGGATTATATCTGGCAACATGCCGGAGACCAGGTACCCTTTGCCGATAAAGCGTTACCTCATCGACATCACCTTTTCGAGCTGAACCTCAAGCCGAGCACAGGTTATAGCCTGTATGTACGAGCAGCATCGAGCGGAACACTGACGATCCCGGTCAATCTTTGGCAACCCGATGCATTGTGGGCCGACGATCAGGTCAGCTATGCCTTGCTCAGCTGCTACTTCGGGTTGTTGGCTGGTTTGATGGTTTATAACCTTTTCCTGTTCTTCTCGCTGCGCGATAAACTGTATTTGATCTATGTTGCCTTCATCGGCTTTCTGGCACTCGGCCAAGCCGGACTGGCTGGCCTGACGGGTCAATTTATATGGCCTAATAATGCGCTGCTTACGCACCTGTCGCCGACGGGCGGAGTCTCATTGGCGGGAATCTTTGGTGTTTACTTTGTGCACGGATTTCTCGGCCCCACGCCGCGTGGCCTGAAGATGCAATGGGTTATGCCGTTGCTGGGTATAATGTTTGCGACCAGTTTCACTTTCACGTTATTCGTCTCTTACTTCGTGGGCGCGGTGCTGGTCAATATCACATCCCTGCTTTTTGCTCTTAGTGCCTTGTTAATGGGCGGTGTGAGCTTGTATCGCGGACAACCCGGGGCACGTTTCTTTGTACTTGCATGGGTCTCATTGTTGCTCAGTATTCTGGTTATTGCCCTGCATAATTTGGGTATATTGCCCTCCAATGGATTTACCGCCAATGCGCTGATGTTCGGTTCGGCCGCGGAGATGCTGCTGCTGTCACTGGCTCTCGCCGATCGAATCAACAGCTTACAGCGGTTGCAGGGCCAGGCGCAGCAGGATGCCCTGAAGGTCAATCGGGAGATGGTCGATGCATTGCGTGAAAGTGAGCGTCAGTTGGAAAGCAGGGTTACCGCACGCACGGCGGAGCTGGAGCAGACCAACGACGAGTTGACACGCAACAAGGCGTTACTGGAAGAGCAGGCCAATCATGACGCGCTGACCGGACTAGCCAACCGCAAGCTGCTCAAGGATCGCCTGCTCGGAGCCCAGTTGCGCGCGCAACGTAATCAAAAAAGCTTTGCGTTGTTGGTAATCGATCTCGACAGGTTCAAACAAGTCAATGATCGCTTTGGTCACATAGCGGGCGATGAAGTGCTGATTCAAGTGGCGAGGCGTCTGCAAGCGCACTTGCGTGAGGTTGATACAGTTGCGCGCATCGGTGGCGACGAGTTCGTCGTGGTTCTCGAGTCGGTCAGAAGCCGTGACGCAATCCAAATTCTCCAGGGTCACCTATTGGCAGATGTGGCCAGGCCTATCCTGGTGAGAGAACAACAGGAGGTCTCAATAGGCATGAGCATCGGGATGGCGATCTACCCGGAAGATACCACCGACATAGAGAGTCTGTTTCATATCGCCGATCGACAGATGTACGCCGTCAAGCCGAGCGACGCGGTGGAAGCGGACTGACTCCGCCATCTCCGGCGTTGTAGCAGACCATACACAGGGGAAAACGCAATGGCGCGAAGGCTGGTAGTCAAGCGCGGTAAAAAGATCGGTGCAGCGCCCGGAACCCTTGTGCATATTGGGGACCATGGCGCGTTCGAAAGCGTTCTATCGCTGATGGTTTATGACGAAAACCATTTGCAGACTCATGAGGGTATTACCACAGCTCAATGTCAGGCTTTGATTGGTCAACATGGCGTCAAATGGCTGAACATGCATGGGGTCCACCAGACCTCCAGTGTTCAGGCCTTGGGCGAGATCTTTGGACTTCATCCGTTGGTGCTCGAGGACATTCTCAACACCGATCAGCGACCGAAAGTGGAGGACTACGAAGGCTATCTGTACATTGTGCTGCGCATGCTACGCTTCGACGAGCCACGCCAGCAGATCCATTCCGAACAGGTCAGTCTGATTCTTGGCCAGAATTACGTCTTATCCATGCAGGAAAAACCGGGAGATGTATTCCAGGGATTACGCGAGCGGATTCAGGGCGGGCGACGAATACGGTTTATGCAGGCCGATTATCTGGCCTACGCGATTCTAGATTCAGTTGTCGATCATTACTTCGTGCTGCTGGAAAAACTTGGCGACGAAATCGAAGCGCTGGAAGACGAGTTGCTGATTAAGCCAGAACCCGGGACATTGCAACGGATACATCATTTCAAGCGTGAAATGCTTATGCTGCGTAAAGCGGTCTGGCCTTTAAGGGAGGTGCTCAGCCAGCTCGCGCGTGACGATCATCCGCTCATCAGCGAGGAAACCCGGCTGTTCATGCGCGATGTCTATGACCACAGTATTCATGTGATTGACACAATTGATACCCTGCGCGATTTGCTGGCGAGCATGCTGGAATTGTATCTGTCGAGCATCAACAACAAGATGAACGAGGTAATGAAGGTGCTTACCATCATTGCCACACTCTTTATGCCTCTCACGTTTATCGCGGGTATCTACGGCATGAATTTCGAGTACATGCCGGAGCTTGTATGGCGCTGGGGTTACCCCTCTGTATGGCTTGTCATGCTTTTGGTCGCCGGCGGGTTATTGCTGCTGTTCCGCCGGCGGGGCTGGCTCTGACCGAATCAGATCCAATCAGGTAAGCGTATCGACAATGCCACCCTCGACGCGGAGCGCTGAGCCAGTGGTAGCGGAGGCTTGTTTCGAGCACACATAAACGACCATGTTGGCCACTTCTTCGGGTGTGGTGGCGCGCTGAATTATAGAAGAAGGACGCTTGGCCTTGACGAACTCGCGGGCGGTATCTTCAACGCTCATGCCGTTTTTCTCAGCAGACGGCTCGAGCATCGCCATGACACCTTCGGATAGAGTCGGTCCTGGCAATACCGCATTAACGGTCACGCCTGTACCCGCCAGACGTTTAGCCAGGCCGCGTGACACAGACAGATTGGCCGACTTGGTAAAGCCATAATGAATCATCTCAGGCGGTATATTGATACCTGACTCTGACGACAGGAAAACCACTCGGCCCCAACCTTTCTCCACCATGCCTGGCGCGTAAGCCCGTGAAACTCTGACACCAGACAGCACGTTCACTTCAAAGAAGCGTTGCCAGTCTGCATCTGGAATCTCAAAAAAATCGGTTGCCTCGAATATGCCCATATTATTGACCAATATGTCGGCGTGGGGTTCGGCGTTGACCAGCTTCTCGCAACCCTTGGCAGTGGCCAGGTCTGCCGCAACGCCGCGCACATTGGCATTGGGGCAGGCCAAACGGATGTACTCAATCGCGGCATATACGCGCTCTTCGGTGCGCCCATTAACGACCACGCTGGCACCGGCATGCGCCAACCCATGGGCGATGGCCAGGCCAATACCTGCGGTGGAACCTGTAATAACCGCTGTTTTGCCAGATAAATCGATCAGCATTACTTGTACTCCTTTAATTGAGGGGGGCGAATCCGGCCACCTATATTGGTGGATAGTGTAGACGCTGCATTCAGTCAGAAAGCGCACAACGATGCACGCAGGCGATTGACACACAACGTTACGGCGTCGCTGCGCTCCCATGCTTAGGGCCTATTCGGGGAATCATGTATGGACGGGTCGTGCCCAAGGGGGTAGGGTATGATCCACCGGATCGAACCTTTCAGCGCTTTTTGCGCCTGACTGCGTGTGTTTATCTGGCCGCTTTACCACGGCATTTCCATCGCCGGACTCTTGCACTATCAGGCTGCCAAGCGCGGTCTTTATCTCGCTACAGACATACCTAGAAAGATGTTCTGTTTTTGCTTACGTCCTCTGGCGACCGCTCCTTTAATGGAATTCTGGTTGCTGCGAAGGACGATAGGGCTGTATAGCCTATGGGTATTTAATGAACGAAGAAAGTTTCTATCAGTTCTCGACACTGACCGTCCTTGCTTTGCTTGCCGCTTTTTACGGCGGCACTTATCTGCTGACATTGCTCATCAAGAAAAAAAAGGAAAATACCGACGCCTTCATGGTGTCTAATCATCAGATTGGCTTCGGTCTGGGAGCTGCGAGTATGACCGCGACCTGGATCTGGGCTGCCTCGTTCTATGGCGCCGCTACATCAGGTTATACCTACGGTATTTCTGGCCCCCTGCATTACGGCTTATGGGGTGCGCTGATGATTCTTTTCATCTACCCCTTTGGTAAGCGCTTCCGTGAGCTCGCACCCAACGCCCATACCCTGGGTGAGCTGATACACGCCCGGCATGGTTCTTCCAGTCAGTTGATTCTCGCATCCTCCAATATTCTGGGCAGCATCATCAGCCTAATGGTTAACTTCACGGCTTCAGGTGCTCTAGTCTCAGTGCTGTCGCCGCTGTCGTTTCAGGCCGGTGTGGTGATCGCAGGGGTCGGGGTTCTGTCCTACACGCTGTGGTCAGGCTTTCGCGCCTCGGTCCTTACTGACTTTGCCCAGCTGATGGCGATGATGGCAGTGGCTATCCTGATCATCCCTGCGGTGCTATTTGCCCTTGGCGGCCCAAGTACGTTGTCGGACGGTATGAGTCTGCTGACACCAGAACAAGCAAATCTGTTTTCGATGGACGCTATTCTCAAACAGGGCGCACCCTTCTTTGTGGCTGTGTTGGCTTACGCCATCGGTAACCAGACCATCTCACAACGGCTGTTCGCCGTGCGTGAAGATCACATCAAGCCAACCTTCATTACGGCCACGATCGGCTATGGTGCGATCGTCATAGGGCTGGGTATGATCGGTCTGATGGCGCTGATGACGGGCATGGAGCCGATTGACGGCGACATGAACAACCTGATTCCGCAAATGGTCTCGATGTATCTTTCTCCGGTATTTATCGGGCTGTTCTTCATCCTGGTTATCGGCTCGCTGTCGTCGACTGCTGATTCGGATCTCTCCGCCATGTCAGCGATCGTGATGGCCGATGTATATGGCAAGAACATTGCCAAAAACAAGCCCGACCCCACCAAAATGCTGCTGATCGGTAGGCTGACCATGATTGTTGCGACGCTGATCGGGGTGATTCTTGCTAGCTTCTCCATGGATATCCTGATCATGCTGGTCTTCGTTGGTGCACTATGGGGAGCGATTGTCTTTCCGGTGATCGCCAGTTGCTTCTGGAACCGGGTCACCAATATGGCTTTCACTTCCGCGGTGGTTGCCGGCTTGCTAATGTTCTGTATCGCTCGTTTTGAAATGCTTCCAATGGTCAGTGCGGTCGCCGTCTTATTCGAATTGCTCGCAGCCGTGGGCGGCGGTGTGGTGCTAGGACTGATGGCCTTTGGTTTCTGCGGACGCCGAGTGGGTTTGATTGTCGCTGCCATCAGCGCTGTAGGACTGGCTTTCCTGTGCGTTGGCTTCCTGCGCGACTATACGGTGCTGCTGGCATCGCTAATGGCTTACGGCGTTAGCACGATCGTTTGTGTCGTTATCAGTCTGTTAAGTTCGAGCGAGTTCGACTTCGCACAGATCGATCAGAACGTTATCAATTATGATCCGGCCAAGCCTGTTGCTGAAGCCTGAATTGTATAAGCTCCATCCGCTGGTGCGCGGTAGCGCACCAGCCAGAAACTGGGAATAAACATGCAAACATTTATATTGGCGTTTTATGTATTGATCTGGCCGTTGGTGTCACTCGCCGTACTGGCGGTCATTGGCGTGGCTACGGTGAGAGATATTCGCCTCGCCCGGCGCGAGAAGCGCGAATTGGTGTAACGATCGGCGAACAAATCAATCAGCCTTGCTACACTCTATGACGAAGGGCCCTATGGGCCCTTTTTCTGTGTACTCATGACGACTGAATATATAGGTGACATATGAATTTCCGACAGATGATGGCTGTGCTTTTTACGCTTGTATTGAGCGGCTGCGTCAAGCTGCCGGAAAACGTTCAGCCGGTCACGGGTTTTGAGCCCGATCGCTATTTAGGTACGTGGTATGAAGTTGCACGGCTGGATCACTCTTTCGAGAAGGGCCTTAGTAAGGTCACTGCTGAGTACAGCCTGCGTGAAGACGGTGGGCTACGCGTAATCAACCGGGGCTTCTCAGCCGATGAAAACGAGTGGCAGGAGGCCGAAGGCAAAGCCTTTTTTGTCGAGGATCAGAATACGGGGTACTTGAAAGTATCATTCTTCGGCCCTTTTTACGGCGCCTATGCGATCTTTGGCCTGGACAAAGAAGACTATAGTTACTCTTGGGTATCAGGCCCGGATACCGGATACCTCTGGTTGCTCGCACGCAGCCCGGAGGTGAGTAATGAGCTTAAACAGGCGTTTGTCAGCCGTGCAGACGAGCTAGGTTTTGATACCAAAGAACTCATATGGGTTGAACATTGAGCAGTGTATCTAGTAGCTGAACTTATTTTAAACCTGCTCTGAGGCTGCCTTTAAAGCAGTCAGTAGCAGGTTGACTGCTGATTCGACCCGATAGCGCAGCTGCTCAGCGTTGGGTGCTGGGCACCCATTCATCAGCAGGCCGTGAACCAGACTGCCTTTCCACATCCCGATCAACTGCTCGGCTCTATGCAGAGGGTCATCTACCTGTATTTGTCCCCGTTCGGCCGCGCGTTCAAGGCATCCAGCAGCACGCTCAACGAATGCACGCGGGCCGTCGCGGTAAATCAGCTCCCCATGTTCGCAATGACGCGCGCCGTGCGTGATGACTGTGCGCATGATGCGTACGCCCTGGTCACTGGTAAGAAAGGCCAGTAGTTGCGTGCCCAGTGCAATCAGTTGTTCACGCAGATCGTCGATCGAGTTGACCGGGGCAGGGCCCATGCCTGCCATTTCATGGTGTTGTCGTGCGAGTACACCGCGCAGTAGTGCTTCGGCATTATCGAAATGGCGGTAAATGGTGCCTTTGGATACACCCGCGCGCCGGGCAATACCCTCGATGGTGAAATGCATGTCGCCGTCTGCAAAGCTATCCAGAACTGCGTCTAGAATGCGGTCGAGCTTTTCCATGTCAACCGGCCGGCCGGGACTGGGCGGCTGCAGATCCTTGTCATTCATCGAACCACTACTCCGGTCGGGTGCTTATGGCGGGAAAGGAGGCAGGTATCGAGCCGTCATCGTTTGCAGCTACCGTCACAAGATTAACGCACATCAGTCATTTACGGAACGGGTTCGTTCTGTAATTATACGGTTCACACGAATTTGCCTATAAGGTTGCAAGTGTATGCGCGCGCTATTGTTTTCTATGTTGACGATTACACTGCTGGCTGGCTGCGGTGCAGAGCAAGATAGCGTCGACAAAACTGCACCTAACGTCAAAGTACGCATTGCCCATATCGAGAACGCCCAGAGTCAGCATTGGACGCTCAGTGGCACGGTCCAGTCGCGCCATGATGCGACACTCAGCTTTCTAATCTCCGGCCAGATCAGCGAACGTCTCGCTCAGGCAGGCCAGCAGGTTGAGGCCGGCGATGTGCTGCTACGTCTGGACCCCAGAGATATTCGCCAGCAGCTTGCTGCGGCGCAAGCCAACGTGGCAGCTGCCCGAGCCCAGGCCGAGAATGCAGAAGCCAATCGGGATCGACTTGAGTCCCTTAGTCAGCAGGGCATGGTTCCTGCCCAGGCATTTGAAGATGCCCGCACTCAGGCGCGAGCTGCACGCCAGAGCGCGAAGGCTGCCGAGGCAGCACTCGCCCAAGCACGCAGCGCTAACGAATACGGAGAGCTCAAAGCGCCGGCAGATGGCGTGCTGCTAGAGGTCTCGGGTGAAGTGGGGCAAGTGGTCACTGCAGGTATCGCGGTGGCAACGCTGGCGTATGATGGCCCGCGTGACATAGAAGTATTTGTGCCTGAGCGTCGGCGCGCGGATTTGCCCGAGCGGGCGCGCGTAGAGCTCTACGGCAGAGAGATGGATGCTGATGCAACTCTGCGCGAAGTGGCCGGGTCTGCCGACCCCATGTCACGCAGCTGGCGAACCCGTTACAGCATTGATGGCGCATCCGAATCCTGGCCACTGGGTAGCAGTGCGACTCTGATATTGCCGGTTAGCTCCAATAGTGCGTCTGCCACTTTGCAGGCCGTTCCGGTCGGCGCCATGGTAGATCGTGGTGAGGGTATGGGGGTCTGGGTTGTTGACGAAGGCAGTGTCCATTGGCGGGCGGTTGAACTGGTAAGGATGGACACCGAGCAGGCTTATATTCGCAGCGATCTCGATCCCGGAACAGCCATCGTTGCGCTAGGCGCACACTTGTTGCAGCCGGATCAGACGGTCGAGGCGCTGCCATGAGTCTGGATCCGTTACGCTTCAATTTGTCTGCGATTGCGGTACGTGAGCGCTCAGTTACCTTGTTTTTTTTGCTGCTCATCGCCCTCGCCGGAGCCTATTCTTTTATGGCGCTAGGCCGGGCCGAGGATCCGGCGTTCTCCGTGCGCGCCATGGTGGTATCGGCCTCGTGGCCCGGCGCGACGGCACAGCAAATGCAAGATCAGGTAGCCGACCCGCTAGAAAAACGCATTCAGGAAGTGGAATGGTTCGAGAAGGTCCAGACCACCTCACGTCCGGGGCGGGTCGATATGCTGGTTACTTTCCAGGATTTCACACCGTCCAAGGTTCTGCCTGAGGTGTTCTATCAAATACGTAAACGAATGCAGGATGAGGCCCCCTTGCTACCGCCCGGTGTTCAGGGACCCTTCGTTAATGACGATTTCTCGGATGTCTATTTTTCGCTCTACGCCCTGACGGCACCTGGTTTGCCCCCGCGTCATCTGGTGGAAAAAGGCGAAAGCCTCAGAGATACCTTCAATCGAATCGAAGGCGTGCAGAAAGTAAGACTGATTGGGGAGCAACAGCAACGGGTTTATGTTGACCTCGATTCCTACCGCATGGCGCAGTTGGATATCAGTGCGCAGCAGATTGGTAATGCGCTGGACGCCTACAATCGGTTGATGCCGTCGGGTCTGATCGAAACCGAAGGGTCCCGTCTGTATTGGCGGGTGGATGCCGAGCTGGCTGACCTTGACGCGATTGCCGATGTGCCGCTGCGATTAGGCGATCGCCTGATTCGCCTGGGTGATGTTGCCAACGTAACCCGTGGTTACGAAAATCCACCCAGCTACCTGATACGCGCCTTCGGCGAGGATGCTCTGCTGCTGGGTGTGGTGCTTAACAAGGGAGAGGACGGTCTGGAGGTGGCTGATCGTCTGGCCGCACAATACGAAAAGCTATCGACTCAGATGCCCCTGGGCATGCAACTGCGTCAAGTGACCAATCAGGGTGAAGCGATCAGCCGTGCAGTGGAGCTGTTTCAGGTCAAGTTTCTGATCGCTGTACTGGTGGTGATGGCAGTGAGCTTTATCAGCCTGGGCTTGCGTCCTGGGCTCGTGGTGGGCATCGCCGTGCCATTGACGCTGGGCCTGACATTTCTGTTAATGCTGATCCGTGGGATGAATCTGGATCGTATTACTCTGGGCGCGCTGATTATCGCCCTGGGCTTACTGGTCGATGACGCGATCATCGCCATTGAAATGATGCTGGTAAAAATGGAGGAGGGCTGGGAGAAAACCCGCGCCGCCGCTCATGCCTGGACGGCCACAGCGGCTCCTATGCTGTCGGGCACACTGGTCACCGTCATCGGTTTCGTACCCATCGGCTTTGCACGTTCGGGTGTCGGCGAATATACCGGCAATATTTTCTGGGTTCTGGCCTTTGCTTTGCTTTCATCCTGGCTGGTGGCCGTCGTGTTTACACCCTTTCTGGGTGTGGCACTGTTGAAGTCCAGCACCAAGCCGGGCCACAGCCATACCGAACATTACCAGACACGCGGTTACCAAAGGTTTCGCGACTTGATCGAAGGCTGTATGCGCTATCGCAAAACTATCGTGGCCAGTACGGTCGCACTCTTTGTTCTGTCGCTGGTCGGGATGAGCGGTCCGGTTCAAAAGCAGTTCTTTCCATCGTCGGACCGTCCCGAAGTTCTGGTCGAAATATTCATGCCTGAAGGCAGCAGCATCGCCGCTACCGATAAAGTCGCCAAGCGACTGGAAGCTGTGCTGGTCGAGCACGAAGACGTGCTCTCACTGGCTGCCTATATTGGTGCGGGCGCGCCACGCTTTTTTATCTCACTGAACCCCGAGCTGCCTAACCCTGCTTTTGCCAAGGTGATCGCCATTGCGGATGACGATACTGGGCGTAACCGCATCATTGCCGACCTGCAGGCACGGGTGGATGCAGGTCAATTCCCAGAGGCAAGGATTCGCGTTCATCAACTACTATTCGGGCCACCCGTCGCCTGGCCGGTCAGCTTTCGTGTTATGGGCCCCGACCCCGATGTATTGCGTGTTACCGCCAGCAAGGTTCGTGACTTGATGGCGGCGCATCCCCAGATCGCCAATGCGAATCTGGATTGGGGCGATCGTGTGCCTGCTGCGCGGCTGCGTCTGGATAACGAACGTCTGCTCGGGATGGGGCTGACACCACTGGAATTAGCCGAACAGTTGCAGGTGCAGTGGGGCGGCCGGCCGGTGAGCGTGCTGCGAGAAAACAACCGTAGCGTGCAATTGATGGTCCGGGGCGCGCCTGAAAGTCTGAACAACTTTGCTGATCTACCCCTGCGCACTGCAGATGGGCGGACCATCACGCTGCAGCAGGCTGGTCTGATTGAATTTGTAAGCGAAGACCCCGTACTCAAATATTACAATCGCGAGCCCTACATTATGGTGCAGGCTGACGTGCACGACGCTCAACCGCCGGATGTGACTATGGCGCTGTGGGAGCAACTCAAGCCTCTGCGTAATACCTTGCCGCCGGGGTATCATCTGGAGATCAGCGGTTCGGTGGAGCAGTCAGCGAAGGGTCAGGAGTCTATTCGCAAGGTTCAGCCCATCATGTTGGCATTGATGATGATCGTCATCATGGTGCAGATGCGTAGCTTCTCCGGCACATTTATGGTGCTGGCTACTGCCCCCCTAGGCGTCATTGGCGCCACTCTGGCACTGCTCATCGGCAATCAGCCATTTGGTTTTGTCGCGTTACTCGGTCTGATTGGACTCGCTGGCATTCTAATGCGTAATACGCTGATCTTGACCAAGCAGATAGACGACAACCTGGCTGGCGGCATGGATCAGTTTACCTCCGTTGTCGAAGCGACGGTACAGCGCACGCGACCAGTGCTGTTGACTGCGTTGGCGGCCGTATTTGCCTTTGTACCGCTGACCTTCGACGCATTCTGGGGGCCGCTAGCATACGTGCTTATTGGCGGTACCCTGGTCGGCACACTGATCACTCTGATGTTCCTGCCTGCCTTGTACTCGTTGTGGTTTCGCGTACAGCGTCCTGTCTGAGGGTAATGGCATCATGCTATGCTTTAGATGCGGGGCATGGTGCCCTATATTTGTGTTAGCCTCATAGTAGTCAATCGGCTGCGGCCCAACTATCCTGTCGCCCTTAAAATAAGGGCATCTCTTTCAGGAAGAAAACCGAATGCTTGATATAAACACGTTGATGCTGGTTCTGGCGGTGACCACCATCGTGTCGGTAGCGGGATTGCTAGCCGCAAGCATGCTCAATCGTCAGGTTCGTGCCATCCGCTACTGGGCTGCTGGCCTCTGCCTCTTTGCTATCGGTCTAGTATTGCAGGTCTCCAGCCCGCCCATTCCGCTCTGGATCAGTGCCGTCGTCATTACTCAAGCCTACTTTGTGCTTTGGTGGGGCACTCGGTGTTACCGCAAGCCGGAGCAGACCCATTTCACCCGGGCCATGTTGGGTATCTTTCTTATTCAGGCAGTGGTCTTCTATCATCTTCAGGAAACGCTGAGTTTCAGCATTATGTGGCACAGCGCGCTGGTGGTGCTGGTTTGCCTCATTACGATTATCGAACTGTGGCTAACATCCTGGCTGCACCGCGCGATGACAGTAGTCTGGGCAATCCTCTGGACGGTTCATGCATTGGTATATCTGCGCCGATTTGGTCTGTATCTGACAGATGAAGCCTACATCAATGCTACGGACTTTCAGATGGCAGTGAGCATAGAGTCACTGAATTACCTAGAAGGCATCGCGTTCATTTACGGATTTTCATTATTGTGTGTGATCCTGACTACCGTCAGTTTGCAGCATGCGCTAAAAGAACAGGCTAGCCGTGACCCGCTCACAGACCTGTTTAATCGACGCGCATTGGAAGAAGCAGCAGTCAAGTCTCTCTCGCTATCACGTCGCAGCAGTCGTCCACTGGCATTGCTAATGCTGGACCTTGATCGCTTCAAGGCGATTAACGATAAGTACGGACACAAGGTCGGTGACCAGGTGCTGTTAGCCTTTGCCGAGCATTTACGTGACTATTCAAGGGTACCTGATTTCATTTGCCGCTTCGGGGGGGAAGAATTTCTCCTTTTGCTACCTGACACCAGTGTCGCCGAAGCGCAAAACATCGCCGAAAGAATTCGTCACCGTTGGCAGAAGTCACCGATTCCCACTACCGCTGGCGGCGTCAGCGTTACCGTGTCCATCGGTGTGGTTGAATTTACACAGGCGGAAAACGAAAACTTTTTCGATCTCGTAGAACGGGCCGACTTGGCCCTGTATCAGGCTAAAGAAATGGGTCGTAACCGTGTGGAAAGTTGGCAGCGAGGGCTGAGAATGGCTCAGGTGAACGGGGTGTATTGACCCCAACCCTGACTTCTTAAATCCGAAAGGGGATCCCCGTATTCGCGAGTATGACGTTGGTTGAGTGCGCGGCGTATTTTTCCGCCAGGATGACCTGATTGAGCGCGATGTGTATTTCTCCGTCGGTCAGCACGAATGCATAAGTTCAACGCTTAGCATCTACCGCCAGAAAATATCCGTTAAGCCGTTCTGGCATTCATTACCTATCTGCATAATGTGATTACCGCAGTGCAGAAGCGTGAAAGCCTTTTCTGTACCTCGCATGAGATTCCTGGAAGGAGATAAGATGTTTGAAATACGGCATATCGACCCTGAAAAGTACCGCCAGCAGACGCGTCGAAGTACGCTAATCGTTGTCTTGGTGTTTGCGGTGTTGGCGATGTTTCTATCGACCCTGGCCGTTACAACGTTCGGCAATGTGGAAGGTAGCAACTTTCGCTGGAATCTGGCAGGTGTGCTGCTGGGATTGATTACTACTATAGTGCTGGTGCGCAATGTCTTCTGGACCCAGCCCTGGATGGAGTCGGCCGTTTATGGCTGGCAACTCAAGCGGCGTCTAATGAGTATCACCAATACAATGCACCATGTTGAAGCGGGTGTAAAAACGGACTCGCCAGAAGCCATGAAGCTGCTGCGCTTCTATCATCTGGGTCTAGGCGAGATGCACCATTTGGATGGTAATTCGCAGGCATTGGACGAACTTCGCGTGCAGATCGACAATCATAAACAGGCGATGCTTGAGATGGGTCTGTCTATTGACCAGCTCCAACTGGATTCTGCTTGGCTGGATAGTTTGCCGCGCAGTGGGCGTGGCTCCGCGGACTGAGCCCCCGAGGATGCTGGTTGACATCGGCGAGAGTTGCTTTCAATGCTCTGTCAGACCTATCCGCCCATAATCAGCATATTTCCTATTAACCCAAGCATGAACCCGGAAACTGCGCCGAGCGCCGGCATCCCGTGATTTTTGAGCTTTGCCTCAGGCGCAATATCCTGAAAAATCAGGTACAAAATTCCGGCACTGGCGAATAACATTAATGCGCCCATCAATTCATCGTGCTGGGATAATAGGTAATATCCTATCGCCGCAGAAATAGGCCCTGCAAGAGCTAAGCTGCTGAAGGCCACGACAATCTTATTCGGGCTCAGCTTGGAGCTTTCACACAGTTCTTCGTATGCGTTGAATCCTTCAGGCAAGTTTTGTAACACCATAAGCAGCGCGAGCAATAAGCCAGCACTTCCTCCAACGGCAAATGCTGCACCAAGAGCAATAGCTTCAGGAATGAAATCCGAGAGCATGGCGACTAACTGTCCAGCTGAACTCTTCAGCTTGTTTAAATAACTGTCAAGAAAATAAAAGAATGCACCGCCAGCAGCAAAGCACAGCGTGGCTGGAACTGTAGACAGCTTGCTTGTGCCTTCGGGAACCAATACCAAAGCAACTGCGGAAATAAGAGCGCCGCCACCGAAAGCGACAATAAAATGCCTCCACGAGGTTCCAAGAACCGATGGCCAAACAAGGTCCAGCCTGGCAAGCAATGCGCCAGCGGGCATTGCGGCGCCAGCAAGTAGCGATAAAAGCAGTATGTAAACAATTTCAGGCATAGGGTTTTGGATATATTACATCTTAGGTAGTTAGGCTTCGAGGATATCGTGCAGCTGAGATTCAATGCTGTGAACGATAACCGCTGATTTACTGTGGCGCCACCCACGCTAAGGCAATAAGCTCATTTTCGGAATGAGGTGGATGGTCGCTTTATAGGCTTAGTTTGGAATTGATTTGGTTTTGGGAAAGCCGAAAATAATGGCGGCTAAAGCCATAATACCCAAGATCCAGCAGTAGTAGACCTGGCTGATCAGTGCCAGCGGCGAGACCGAAGCGAGAGAACCAGCGAGTAATATCTGCGCGCCGTAGGGGATGAGTCCTTGGATGACACAGGAGAAGATGTCCAGCAGGCTCGCGCTGCGGCGCCGATCGACTGCGTAATCCTCAGCCAGTTCTCTGGCAACACTGCCACTGATGATGATAGCGACGGTGTTGTTGGCGACGAATAAATTGGTCACGCTGACCAGTGCAGCGATGGCGGCTTCACCTGTGCGTTTGCCGGTCTTGCCAATGGTGCCGGCGATGCGCTGGATCCTGTCGCGGACCCAGTCCAGTCCACCTTCGCGTTTCATGATGGCAGACAAGCCACCGATGAACATGGACAGCACCATGATCTCGAGCATGCCTTCGAAGCCACGATAGATATCACCCCCCCAGGTCGCGACACTGTAGTCGGGAGCCATAAAAAGCCCTGTGAGGCCGGACAATACGATCCCGGTCATGAGAACGGCGAGCACGTTCAATCCGCTGAGTGCAAGCACCAGTACCGCGACATAAGGCAATACCAGTATGAGCTGATAGTCAGCAACCATAGGCTCTACGGTGGTGTCCCCAAGAATGAACAGCAGTACCAGCGTCATCAACATGGCGGGCAGGGCGATGATCAGGTTCAGTTTGAACTTGTCGCGCATGGAAACACCCTGAGTGCGGGTTGCGGCAATCGTGGTGTCGGAGATAATCGAGAGATTGTCGCCCGCCATGGCGCCCCCGATGACAGCTCCCATGGCCAACGGAATGGATAGACCGGTAACCTGTGCGAAGCCCAGCGCAACGGGCACGAGTGCCCCTATGGTGCCCATTGAGGTACCCATGGCGGTGGATATGAACGCGCCAATAAGGAACAGTCCCGGCAGCACCATGGAGGTGGGTATGAAGCTCAGACCCATATTGACGGTGGCAGCCACGCCACCTATGGCTTCGGTCACGGTGGCAAATGCGCCTGCGAGCAGAAATACCAGCGCCATGGTGATGATGTTGCTGTTGCCCACACCGGCAACAAAAGCCTCCAGGGTGCGGTTCAACGTATCCCGGGTCAGCAGTACCGCTAGAATAATCGCCGGCAGGATCGCAACGGGGGCCTTGATCTGATAAAACGCGAACTCGGTACCGATCGCAGTGTAATAGATGCCACTGCCCAGGAAAATCAACAGGAACAAAAGCAGTGGGAGCAGCGCGATAGCACGCGGTGGTAGGCGATCAGTCATGGCTGGAGGTTTCCGGAATGGCCTGAGAAAGCAATGCTTCTACATCGGAGTAGGATTGCGGTAAGACAGGCCCGGCGAGAATGTCGCCCGTTGCATCAAGCAATACCAAATCCCCATCACGGGACTTATGTTCGCTGGAGAACGCGAGTCCGTCTGCCTGCCCCTGATGGGCTATGCGCAGGTACACGCGCTCGCCATGTTCAGTCTGCGCTTGCCTGAGAAAATCGAGTACTTCGCCGCCGCCGACAAAGTTGGTGTCCCGGGTGAGCACTAACGTGGGTTTACCTGTACCAATGACTGACAGGTCAGTGGATACGCCTGTGCGTGGCAGTTGTTGCCAGGCGGCAAAGCTCACTCCGCTTAGCAGCAGTACGATAAACACAGTCTTGATCCAAACGGGAATGAACTTGGCGCCCTTGCCCTTAGTGGTCGTCATATAGCTTCCTCCTGAAATGTGCGAACAATTCTCCCATGACTGGACGGGGCCATGTGCAGAATCCTGCTACAAAGACTTTCACCGGATTATCGTGGCATAGTCTGTTTCACCACTAGCCACTTATAAGGAAAATAAACCGATGATTATTGTTCACCACCTGGCCAATTCCCGATCGCAACGTATTCTCTGGCTTTTGGAGGAACTGGGCCTGGAGTACGAAGTAAAACGCTACGAGCGCGATCCTGAAACCATGCTGGCGCCGCCTGGACTGAAAGCGATACACCCACTAGGCAAGTCACCGGTGATTACCGATGGCGATTTGGTGGTGGCCGAGTCAGGTGCAATCGTTGAATACCTGGTGGATACCTATGGCAAAGGTAGACTTGCCCCCGAACGCGGCACGCCAGAGAGTCTGCGCTATACCTATTGGCTGCATTACTCCGAAGGCTCAGCCATGCTCCCGCTATTGCTCAAGCTGGTATTTAATCGGGTTGAAACAGCAAAAATGCCATTCTTTGCCAAGCCTTTCGCCAAGGGTATCGCTCGCAATGTACGCGGCAATTTTATTGAACCGCAAATACGTCAGCACTTGGACTATATGGAAGCAGAAGTGGCCAAGACTGGCTACTTCGTGGGCGAGCAATTCAGTGCTGCTGATATCCAGTTGAGTTTTCCGCTAGAAGCAGCAGCGGCTCGCGGTGGGCTGGATCAGACATGGCCCAACCTGATGGCCTTTCTGGAACGTATTCATGCGATGCCCGGTTACAAGCGCGCGCTGGAAAGGGGCGGTGAGTACGACATAATCAGCTGATTTATTTTTCGGGACACCTCTTGTTTTTGTCTACTCTGTTCAATAGAGTGCTTTGCAAAGAATAAAACAAGAGATAGCCATGCCTCCTTCCGCCGAAGAAGCAGCACAGGCGTTGCGCGAAATTGCCAACATCAAGGCGCGTGCAGCCGGGTTTCAGGATTATCGCGCAGAGTCCGATCAGCTGCTGCTATGGGGCGTTGCCCATGTGATTGGTTTCATGCTGTCGGGCCTGTTTCCAGCGCTTATTCTGTTGATCTGGGTTGTTGTGGTTCCTATATCAATGGGAGCCGGCATGTTACTGGCCCGCCGTGCGGGAGCTGAAATCCCTGGTATCGGTTGGCGCTATTTGATTCTGATCGGCGCCATATTCGTATTCACCATCCTCATTCATATCGTCATGTGGCCATTGGCTTCCGAACAGGGAGCGATGGTTGCTCCTCTGTTTGTTTCCGCTCTGTATGTAATGCGTGGCGTGCAATTGCGCCCCCGGTATCTGTTTATTGGCTGCTGGCTGGTCATGCTGTTGATGCTTGGCTTCCTATTTTTCAAACCCGTGTTCTGGTGGTGGATGGCCGTGGTGTACGGCGGAAGCTTCATTGCGTTCGGCTGTTGGCTGAGGCGACTGTGATGGAGACGCCCAATGAAATTATTCACCAACCCATTCGGCTCAAGATCATGGCGGCACTTAACACGCTCGCCACGGGTCAATGGCTCGAATTCGTATCCCTCAAGTCGATTGTCGATACCACTGACGGGAATCTCGGTGCACATCTCAGTACGCTGGAAAGCGCCGAATATGTCCTTATAAAGAAAGATTTTGCTGGCAAAAAACCACGCACACGGGTGTGTCTCAGTCCTCGAGGGCGTGAGGCATTTGCCGGCTATGTTGCTGCGTTGCACGCCATTCTTGCGCTTGAAACCCTCGGACCTGATGTGTCCAGCACCCATGCCACTCCCAATAACAATAGATAATGGAGCTTTCTATGCAGACAACTCATCTTCACGTCACAGCCAGCACTTGGCAGACCCGCTTGCGTCTTGGGGCACTTGTCATCCTGATGGGCGTGACAGGCCTGACTGCCAATCTGGTTCTGGCACAGGCTGAACAGCCCGTTAGTGCACAAACCACCACTGCCACACCTGCACCAACAGGTGAGGCAGCGCCGGCGGTCCAGAGCGTGCAGCCTGCAGCCATGCCTTCTCAGGCATTGATCTCTCCCGCCGAGCGCTTTGGTGTGCGGGAGATGTTTTTTCAGGCCGATGTGGTGGTCAAGGCGGTCATGATCTTCCTGGTGCTCTGTTCGCTGGCGACCTGGGCGATTCTCTTCGAAAAACTGGTGGTCTTTGGTCGTGCCAAACGTGCCAATCAGCGTTTTCTCAAGGCATTTCGCGATGATGATAAGACAGTGATGCTTGAACAATCAGATTCCAGCGCTATGGCCCGGATGTGGCAAGTGGCACAGGGTGAGTTGCGGCGTTTTGGCAAAGACCGTCAATCCGATGCCGATCAGATCAATAGACTGCTTCAGCGGATGTCGCTGATGGCCAGTATTCCCCAGGAGCGTGATATGGCACGTCTGGGCAGCATGATGGGAGTGCTTGCGACCATCGGCGCAACGGCTCCCTTCATTGGGCTGTTCGGTACGGTGTGGGGCATTCTAAACAGCTTTGCGAGTATAGCTACGATGAAGTCTGCCAGCTTGGCAATTGTTGCACCCGGTATCGCTGAGGCTTTGCTGGCCACGGCGCTGGGTCTGTTTGCAGCGATCCCAGCGGTGATGATCTTCAACAAATTTGCCCGCGACATTAACCACTTCGTTGGCAGCCTAGATAACTTCTCTGCCGAGATGCTGGCTACTACGTCTCGGCAGCTGGACGAGGTGCGCTGATCATGTCGATTCAGTTCAATTCCGGGCCCACAGTCAAAAGGCACAACTACCAGCAGAATGCCGAGATGAACATCACGCCCTTTGTCGACGTAATGCTGGTACTGCTGATTATTTTCATGGTGGCCGCGCCCTTGGCCACTGTCGAGGTCCCGGTGGACTTGCCGAGCAATGCAGCAGCGCCCAGTGCGCCGCCAGCCGACCCGGTATACGTTAGTGTGCAGGCTGACGGCTTGCTATTCGTGCAGGAACAGGAAGTGGTGCTCGCGGATCTGCCGGCGCTGGTACAGGGTGTAACCTCAGGGCAGCAGGACACCCGTCTGTTCCTGCGGGGCGATCAGGCTGTTGATTACGGAACGCTGATGCGCGTCATGAACACGTTGCAGAAGGCCGGATACACCCGTATCAGCCTGGTTGCATCGGAAGAGCTTGAGCCCTGATGAGTCGCTCAACGACAACACTGGGCTGGTCCGCACGGATTCTGGTGATAGCCATCTCACTGGCCTTGCATGCGTCACTGGTGGCTTGGTTGGCAAGTGGGCGTTTTTCCCAGCCGATCGTTAGCGAGCCTGAAGCGGTAGCGATTGAGCTGGTTCAAATGCCGCCGGAACCCGAGCCCGAACCCGAACCCGAACCCGAACCAATACCAGAGCCGGAACCCGAACCAATACCGGAACCGTTGCCTGAACCAAAATCTGAGCCCAAACCCGAGCTGATCAAGCCTCGGCCACAGCCGGTAGCCAAGCCTGCGCCACCCAAGGCGGCTGGCCCGCCGGTGCATTCTTTTGGCGCCAATACCCAATGGAGTGCTCCCCCTGCACCCCCGGCCGACGCACCGACACGGGCACGGATGGCACCTTCGGGCTACGCGGAAACCGTCAAGAACAAGGTAATCGCCAACCTAAAGCGGCCTGCGGGCTCCTCCTATAAACCGCCACCAGGCTACAAGGGTGACCCGGAGGACTTTAAGCGGCAGTGCTATATCCCCTATGAAATCATTGTGGATGCTCAGGGCAAGCTGGTGTCCTACACGATTGATCGTTGCGGGGACGCCGTGCTGGATCAGGCTGCAGAACAGGCGATTGTTCAATCAGGACCGTTCCCGCCGCCGCCAAATGCAGGCGCGAGCCAATACACCATTTATGGCACAGCCATATTCATCAAGTAACCGGAGGTCGCTCGATGTTATCCAGATCACGTTTTAACCTTGCACTACTGACGACAGCCGTTGCATTGCTTAGTGGTTGTACTTCAACTCCGGTCGCTGGTCCGGTAGACAACACACCACCGCCCCCAAGCATCCCGTCCGAGCGTAGCTCAACCTTAGCCAGTTTCGAGTGTGGTGGTGCATTACCGGAAGTTCACCGGCAGATCTGCGCCAATGATGAACTGTCCCGTGCTGATCGACAGCTACATGACCAACACCGAGCGCGGGTGCAATCGAGTGACATAGCCGGTGCGTTGCTGCTTGAAGCCAATCACCGTCAATGGCTACTAGGCCGCTCCCGGCATTGTGGGCTGGGCGAGGAGAGCGGCATCGAGATCAGAGGCAACAGCCAGGCGATCGGGTGTATGCAGGCTCTTTACCAGCAACGGTCTCGCGAGTTGGCTGCGTGGCCGGAGGCGCAACCTCGGGCACAGAGCAGCAGCAACGCCTATTCTGCCTATGTTGATTATCGGCTGGCCGATAGCCGTGATTCGGTCTTATGCACTGCCATGACCGCTGAACTGAACGCCGATCTAGACCGTAACGGCATGCCATCAGCAGGTCGTTTGCCCGGCACTGCACTGCTGGCTGGTACCTATGCACCGAGAAAGTCGGTTAACGTCAATGGCAGCGAAGTACAGGTTGACGTATACAACGCCGGACCCTATGCGGGTTTTGAGCAGCGCTCTCGTGTGCTGATTATCAACGGTCAGGCAGTACTCGGCCCACGCACGATGCCACAATGGATCGCCCAACAGCCCAATTACGGCGGCCGCGCTCACGCGTCGTCTTCACAAACAGGCGATTACGGTTCTATCGATGTTTTCAACCGTAACGGGCGTAATATGGTGATGGTGAACGAAACCTGGGGCTTCTACTCGCCCGCAGCACGGGGCGAGTCGGCGTTCAGCGGCCTGTATGAGTTGCAGGGGCAGGGCGTCCAACCATTGTGCCTGTTCCAGACTTATCTGAC
>Ga0307486_1000349_pt1 | contig 44428 bp, 46 predicted proteins | sample CBIW02metaG_FD_203663 | JGI IMG/M metagenome (GOLD analysis project Ga0307486, IMG submission 203663) | Sea-ice brine microbial communities from Beaufort Sea near Barrow, Alaska, United States - CBIW 0.2 | ecosystem: Environmental > Aquatic > Marine > Coastal | place: USA: Alaska | collected... | reverse complement strand
CCTGAGGGTCGAGATCCCACAATAGAGTCTGGCAGTTGTCCTTGCTTGCAAGGTATGCAACGTTCACTGCCGCCGCCGTTTTGCCAACTCCGCCCTTGGGACTATAGAACGCAATAATCCTCATTGCCGCCCTGTTCCTGTATTGAATCCAGTGAATTGAGACCTACAGGGTAACAGGCGTTTGGTTCTGCTTGATGACACTTTTATGACACAGCCTGATCACGTACAGACACAGATCAGCCCTGCGCGGAAAAGCGGATCTTGGGCGAGCATAAATACGTCATAGACCGGTGAACCACAAAATTAAAACAGTCGTATGAATTGACGCTGAACAATAAGACCAAAGAACCCGATTGAGGAGAGTGCTCATGAAATACCAGGCCCGGCAAATGATCTTCGTTTTTGTTGTTTGATGTACTGGGCGTAGACCGGCTTCATGAGCTGGAAAAATACGCCGATGCCACACCGGATCTGATTTCTGCGGTTATTGATGAAGCCGGCAAACTGGCGGCCGAAGTGATTCAGCCGACCAACCAGGCCGGTGATTGCGAAGGCTGCCATTACTACCCCGAAACCCACGCCGTAACCACGCCTGAAGTGTTCAAGCCGGCCTACAAAAAGTTTGTAGAAGGTGGCTGGAACGCACAGGATGCGCCGGTGGAGTTTGGCGGGCAGGGGCTGACCCACGGTGCTATTAGTGCACTGCATGCCCACGGTTCCGGTGAGTTCAAACAAACCTATCTGGAAAAACTGGTATCCGGCGAGTGGACGGGCACCATGTGACTTACGGAATCCCAGTGTGGCACCGACTTGGGCCTGATTCGCTCCCGCGCTACGCCCAACGCAGATGGCAGCTACGCGATTGAGGGCACTAAAATCTGGATTACCGGCGGTGAACACGATCTAACCGACAACATTGTGCATCTGGTGTTGGCAAAACTGCCCGGCGCGCCTGACACCACAAAAGGCATTTCTCTATTTATAGTTCCCAAGGTTCTGCCGGAGTCTGGCGAGCGCAATCCGGTGTTCTGTGGCGGCCTGGAACACAAAATGGGCATTAAAGGCCCCGCGACCTGTGTTATCAATTTTGAGAATGCCAAAGGCTGGATGGTGGGCGAACCCAATGATGGCATGCGCGCCATGTTTACCAGGATGAATGAAGCGCGCTTTAAACTGAGCCTGAAAGGCGGGCAGCTTGTGCGCACCCTGTTTGGCGTATTCGAGAGCTACCTAAAGGACAACCCGGAAGCACCCCATCGCGATGAGCTGAAAGGCGCTGTAAGTACGCTGGAAAAGGCCACTCTATGGCTGGCGACCAAGGCTCCAAAAGATCCGGAGCAAGCAGGTGCTGCTGAACCTTTCGACCGTGCTTATTGGCTTTTATGGCGCCCGGTTGTTCGCACTTAATCGTCAGCAAAGCATTTCGATCACTTTGGAGGCTGGCCTCCAGAACAGTGGCCTGTCGATGTTGTTGGCGCTGGGTATGCTGAACAATTACGCGATGTCGCTGGTACCCGCGATTTACACTGGGGTGATGTTTATCACCGCTGGCGTAGTAGGTGGTGGTGGAGAGCGCTGAATCCGGCCGGATTCAGCGCTCTCCCTGCTGCGCACGAAAGACTACTGGGCGAAGATGTCCCTATAGAACGCCATTGTGCCTTCCCAGGCACGATTTGCGGCTTCTTCATTATAGGCCATGGGCAACCCAAACTTTTCACCGGTATCGTCAGCCGCTTTGGAGGTGAAGGAGTGCTTGACGCCGGGGAACACAGTCAGGCTAAGATCTGCACCGGCTTTGGTCATTTCACTGACAAAGCCGGTGACCTGCTCCACTGGAACGAACGGATCAGCGCCACCGGTGTAGGCCAAAATCCGAGCCGTAACTGCGCCCTGTTCGGGCTGAATGTCGCTACCCAGTGATCCGTGCAGGCTGACGACGCCGTCAAGATCGAGGCCGAGCCGTGCCATGTTGAGCACGACAGCACCACCAAAACAATAACCCTGGGCCGCAATCCGGGATTCGTCGACCGTTTCATGGTCCTGCAGAATGCTCATGGCCTCGCGGAAGCGGGCTTCGAGTGCCTGTTTGTCGCCCATGGTGGCCTGCATGAACTTCTTGGCGTCGTCAGGATGTTCGGCCAGCTTACCGGTGCCGTACATGTCCAGTGCAAACGCAGTATAGCCCTCTTCAGCCAGCCTTTCGGCCTGGCTGCGGACAAATTCGTTGTGGCCCCACCACTCGTGAACTACCAGTATTCCCGGGCGCTCGCCCTCAATATCGTCGTCATACACCATGTAGCCGGTGAAGGAATCACCATCGACGGTATACTCCACCGTTTCAGACACTATCTCGGCAAAGGCTGCAGTAGTGAAAACGAGAGAGGTCGCCGCGGTAAGCGCGAGCCGTTGTATCATGTTCATTGTCCGGATCCTTTTGCTTTGGTTATTGTAAGGCCTGATTGTTCACTGTTCATAAGTGGCCGCTCCGTGCCATATTATCGGGACTGCCTGTTGCCCGGTCTGGCGCTACGAGTTTAGATACAGGCACTTAATACAATAACACGATTAATTGGAGGCTCCATGAAGCTGCTTGGCTCGACCACATCCCCTTATGTCCGACGCACCCGGCTGCTGCTGGCGGACCGTCCTTATGATTTTGTGAACCTGGATATCTACGGCGAGGGGCGAGACGAGTTGCGTAAAAATAACCCGGCGCTCAAAATTCCGATGCTGGATGATGACGGCCAGAAAATATACGATTCCCGGGTTATCGCTCGCTATCTTGGGGCTAAGCTGGGCATCGCCGCCCCGAGCTGGGATCAGGAAAACCAGCTAACGTTGATTGATGCGGCCAACGATTCCTGTGTCACGATGCTGTTGTCGAAACGATCCGGCCTCGACATTGAGCAGGATGCGATGTTTTACAACATTCAGCGCGAACGCATCATGACGACCTTGCGTGCGTTGTCAGCCATGGTGGATGCGGGCGAATTCACAGACTGGCATTATCCGTCAATCTGTCTGTTCAGCCTGATCGACTGGTTGGATTTCCGGGCCCTTGTCGATTTTGAGGGCATCGAGAGTTTGTTGTCATTCCGGGACCATAATTTGCAACAACCTATGGTCGCGGAAACGGACCCCCGCAAAACCTGACTTCTTTGCGCCCAGAGCGGCGCGCCGCTCTGGGCATCAGTCCGCTTTAACTGAGGCGAGAATATCCAATGCGTGGCGCCGCTTTACAGGGTCATAAAGATCCACAGTAAACATCAATTCATCCACCTTCACTGTGGTGAGAAGTTTTTCCAGCTGGCTTTTGACGGTCGCGCAGTCGCCCTTTACTTGCAGATCAAGGAAGCCCCGAACACCGGCTTCTTCCTCACGACTCCAGAGCCCATCCATGGTTTCTACCGGAGGTTTTAGCCACAGTGGCTGGCCCTGAAACAGTGCCAGGATGCTTTGGTAGCTGGTGGTGGCCAATAATGCGGTTTCTTCATTGCTGTCAGCCGCGACGGCTGGCACGCACAGCATGGCATAAGGCTGTGACAGGCTCTGTGAAGGTTACGAAGGTTCCAGCAATACGAACATCGGCCTGCAAGTGCTTGGCGGTTCGGGCTTCACCACCGACTGGCCGCTGGAGCAGCTGGTTCGCGATAGCCGCATTGCGCGAATCTATGAAGGCACAAACGGCATACAGGCGCTGGATTTGGTGGGCCGTAAACTGAATCTGAAAGGCGCTTTAAGTATGCTGGGAAAAGCCACCCTATGGCTGGCAACCAACGCTCCAAAAGGTCCGGAGCAGGCCGGCGCCGCGGCCACGCCATACCTGCGTCTGAAGGCCCTAACGGTTATCGGTTACATGTGGTCACGCATGGTCAACGTTGCCGGCCAGCAGATTGAAGCCGGTGAGGGCAGCAAGCCTCTGCTGGAAAGCAAGCGGGTGTCTGCCCGCTTTTACTTTGAAAAGCTGCTGCCGGAAATTCACTGGTTGCTAAGCGACATCGAAAGCGGCAAGGACAGCCTGATGGATATGGGAGACGATCACTGGGCGGCGTGAGCCTAAATCCCGGCGTTTTGAATCAAACCACGCACCGCGTGGCTTTTTTAGGGGCGATGTGTTCTACGGTGAGCAAGTTGCTCCGGCTTTTTGGTTTGAATCAAGTCAGTAAAACGATATCAACTTTGCAAAACAGAGCGGGGTGGTGGGGAATTTTTTTCGCCAGAAATGGGTGTTTGAGCGCAGCGAGTTCCATTTCCAAGAAAAAACATTCCCCGCCACCGCGATCAACCCACCAAAACCCAAAGGCTACAATTTCGTAATGGACAGGCATGTCCGTACTCTCTGTCCATACTCTCAAACTAGAAGTGATTCAAATCATCTATGCCGATTGGCATACATGCGCCTATGCCGTTCAGGGGACTCTAAAGATCTGATAACGGACAGGCACAGTCAATATGTGTTTTTGCATGAGGCATTCAACAAAACGTTACAAAAACCGAGAGGCGACTCCGCTAAAAGCACTATATTATTTTCCGCCCAAACCAATGAACCTGCTTTTCTCTGACTAAGGAGAGAGATATGAAAACAAAGGCTTTAGTTGTGCTCGTCGCAATGGGTGTTCTGGCGGGCTGTGCGAGTTCGCAGCGGCCAATGACGGCCGAACAACAGGCGCTTGTGGCGGAAATGCAAAAAGCCTTCATCGCGCGGATGAGCGCCGGTACCCCGCAGCCATTTCAGCGCGAAGCGGCGAAGCCTATTCAGCACGCAGAGCCGGTAAACGCGATGAGCGAGCAGGAGCTTGCTGATCGGATTACGGCGGTGGGTGGAGGCGAGTCATCGCTTGAAATTCGACGCGTGCGTGATGGGTTAATAGTTGGTGGAGCTGCGTATCTCGATCCTGAAGGCGAGATTACGGGATTCACAGCCAATGCGTTAACCGGAGATATTGTTTATTCCCTGAAGACTGGAAAAAACCAGATAACGGTCAAGTATTTATTCAGCGCTAATTTGTCCGAGCCTGTAACGCTTGGTTTCGCAGTGCGGAACGCAGAGAATATTTCTTTTACTTCCGTAACGGATAAAAAGCTGACCGGCGACGATATTACTCTTACATCTGAGGGCGTGTTGATCACGCGCAACACCTCAGCGTTCCATTATAAGCCGGGCAATCCGGTGACATCGGTTATGGCTCCTGATAATTACCACGTTACGGCTATGCAAAAAGGTGATTTTGGCTCAACCGGTTATTTGCTGCTCGAAAAGAATGAAGGCGAAACCAAGGGTATCGCCGGGCTTACAAATCTTATGGGGTCGCTGGGCGAGACGGTAGGGTTGTCTGAGGCCGATGGTTATATGCTTTGGAACGCGCAAACCGGCGATGTGGTGAAGCTGGACATTAGCACCGACGATAAAGATGTTTCTGTTGGCCGTGGCTGCACGCGACAAAATGACCTTGTTAACAAGTGCACGTCGTTTGATTCCTATGAAAGCCTGTATCGCCAAGATGGCACACGCAATCGTGGGCATTATTTCTGGCGTGTTGACTGGATGACATCGCCCCAAGGGCCATACGCTGTTGTTCAGGAAGCGGGTAGCCGAAAAATTAATGTGATTGATTTACAGCACAATGAGCGGGTCACAGTGCTTGAGCGCACACTGGGTATTGGATCACACGATGTCACACAAGCGGCGAACGGCACCATTCGTATTGAGGCCCAGATGGGCTTTTCAAAAGAGGTCGTAAACGACGCCGTGGTTGCTTACAGCACAGGTATGCAAAAGCTCGCGACTGCGGATTAATTAATCCTCCTCAATAGCCCCTTTATGAAAGCTGATGGCGGCGTCGACCTCTTCGATGCCGCACATTTTTTGCTCAGGCGGTTCATCGCCGGCCAGTACGCGCAACACCGAATGTCCGTTGCGGAATAAGGTTCGGTGTTGTAGAGAAATAACTCTGGACAGGCATAGTTTAACAATGGAGCGGGCCTCAAAAAAAGTGCCGCAGATCGACTGAGGGCAAGTGGGTCGATTTAAGGGCGCTTACTCATAACCGTCTTCTTGGTACTGCCGCCCTCTTGGCAGAGAGCGTCGATCGACGTTGAGTTCCTTCACCGCATCCGGGTCATTGACTGGCTTCAAGGTCGTTCCGATACGCCCCTTCTGGCCACCAGGCTTTCTAGCGCGCTCCCCCTTTCTGGAGGACGTCTCTCGGTTCGGATCTGAGGAGGGCGGCTTGCTGCTGTTTTTGCTATTGAGTGTGGTGCGGTTGAGGAGCATCGCCACCAAAAGGAGCAACACCTCCAGTGCTGCCTTGAGTGAAGGCGACAGATCGCGCTCTTTCTCGAGAAGTTTTTTGACGGATCCGATCGCCGAATCAACGTCAATATTTTCTATCTTCAATGTCTGCCCGCACCTGGATGGCTTTGTGAGGCGTCCATTATCGCACGGGGTTTCAGAGCGACATTTTTGGCTCTGAGGGCCATTCTGAGGCGATTAAAAAACTGAGGCCGTCCCGTGATCGAAATCGGTTAGTAGAGCCCTTCAGCAGACCTTATGCCGTCGGCTATGGCCTGCGTGGTGGCATCGGTACGAATGCCGATAAAGCGGGAAGATTCAAGCAAAAACCCTGTCAAGAACTTTCGCAGTTTTTTTGAGCTGAATAGTTACACCAATTTTTATATTGTTGGCGTGAAGTTCCATGGCAAAACACCAATTAAAGCCATAAAATTGGATATATTTCATTCATCGCCAGCGCTCTTTGAAAAATAATGAATAGAAATCAATTCAGATTCATAACTATCAATATGCTTGAAACCTACATTAGTGCAGCTTTCAATAATAAAGCTTTTAGTATAAGATTTAGATTCAAAATCTAGGCCTCTAAATACATCGCCTTCGTCAGTTTTCTTTAAAAAAATATGTGAGATTTCACATCTTTTGTAATAATCAAGCCTGATTTCTTTAGCCTTATCTGTCGTGTTGAATTGGGAAATAACAACGTCAAAGCCATGGGTGTAGCAATTGTGTATCTGAGACTTACATTCATTTAAATTCCCAATTAAATTAAATGAAAATACACACAAAATAGGGACTAATTCAATATTTAGTAGCTTATAAAAATCAGATAAGCAGGAGTTAATAAATTTACCTTCAACATGACTATTTTTTGAAAGATATTCATCGATGCATGGCTTAAGGCTGTCTCGAATATCTACGCCAATATAGTTAACCCCGTTCATGGCGCTACAATCATAAAGTCTAACCTCGTCACACCCCAGCTCAATTAAAGTTCCATATATGTTTTTAGATAAAATTTTTGATATGTATGCTTGCTCATAATTTAAATATCTAACAATTTCTTTACTGAAATTATCAGTATTCATTATTTGGCTTCCATCTTTGCCAACATAATAAGTGTTATTTTTCATTGTCTAACTCCATGTATTAAAAGCACACAAGCCGAGCTAAACAGAATGTATTGCTTAGCTGCTTTTGTACGATTATTTTCGAAGCAAATGCACAAAAATAGCGTAACTTTGCGTGTACGGCTGAGGCCTTCCCTCCTGGCACTTCCATTCTATGGTTACTGTAAAAATCTCAGTATCTAGCTTGAGCCAAAAAAATTGGGTAACAAGTAAGTGTCAGCCAGCACACCGTACTAATGATGGCCGGACTCTCAAAGAGAGAAGCATATACGGCCAATCTATTTGCGAACGCTAGCCAGCAATGGTGTTGCCCAATGTTTCAGGCTGACAATAATCAGAAGAGCCTCTTGCCATTTGCGACCGGGAAATCCGGAGTTACCAATGCTACTGCACCCACTTCTGTTTGCACTCCGGTAACCAGACATTCAGACACGAACGGACCGATCTGTTTGGGAGGAAAATTGGTGACGGCGAGCACCTGCTTGCCGTTAAGCGTTTCCTTGTCATATAGCTCAGTGAGCTGTGCGCTGGATTTACGAACACCGACCTCAGGACCGAAATCCACCTTCAACTTGTAGGCAGGTTTTCGTGCTTCAGGAAAATCCTCTACCTCGATGACAGTACCAACCCTTAGTTCTACCTTTTCAAAGTCATCCCAACTAATCATATTCAGTTCCTCCAGAACAAAGATTGATCAATAAACGGTTTCAGATTCGGGCAGCGGATGACGCTTTGCACTACCGGCGATCAGGGAACCCAGCACAATCAGAACACTGGCGGCGAGAACCGCACCGGTGGCATTGCCATAACCCGCGACGATCAGCAATACCACTGAAATGAGCGGAGCGCTGTAAGCCAGAGTACCAAGCAACTGGATGTTGCCGTGCTTCACTCCATAATCCCACGTGAAAAAAGCGATACCGACCGGTCCCAGACCAAGACCCAACACGCCAGCCCATTGCACCCATCCCGTTGGCCATACCGTTGTTTCCCACACCAAGTGACACAGCAGGGCCAGAACAGCGGTCACACCGCAAAACCAGCCTACTGCATCGGTCGGTACACTCTTTACCAGCCGGGACAAAACGGAGTAAGACGACCAGATCAACGCGCAGCTAAAGGCAATCAAGTAACCGTCGAGATTGCCCATAGTAAAACCACTGCTATTGCTTCCGATCAACAACCAGCATCCCAGGAGGGCGAGCATGGCACCCATAACGTGCTGTTTTCGCAAGGACTCCCCAGGCAAAAATGAGGACATCAGAACGATAAACAACGGCCAGAGATAGGCAAGCAAACTCACCTCTATCGCCGGAGCCAGCGTCATGGCCTTGAAATAAGCAAAGTGGTAACCGAACAGACCGCCAACCCCGATGCACCAGGCCAAAAGTGGCTGACGTAAATACCGGGTCCCACCATGGCCAGCGCGGAACCAGCGAACGCACATCAATAGAAATGCAATGCCAAAGGTCATCGCCATCAGCTGAAATTCCGGAATGTCCCCACCGGAAAGCTTGGTCAACAACGCAAGCGTTCCCCACAAAAATACAGAGATCGAGCCTATCCACGTCGCCGCAATAATGGTTGCCATGACTTCCCCTGAAAACAATCAGTTCATAACCTACAGGGGACGAAGTTTATGATCAGTCGAGGGTCGTCTGCTTTCTAATTACGGCAGCGTTATTTCGATTTTCGGCGAAAATGACTTGGTGGTTTTCCAAAGTGGCAGGAAAAGCGATCACTGAAAGACGACAGTGAGCCGTACCCTACAGCGTCAGCAATTCGCTGAATATTGAGATCCGACTGTTCCAGTAATCGCCAGGACTCCTGCATACGTAGCTCGGTCAGGTAATGGTGAGGAGTCATGCCAATCTGTTTACGAAACAACTCATTAAGCTGACGAATACTCAGATGGGCAACAGTCGCGAGTTCGGCGGCGCTAATTTTCTTGTGGAAGTTATCGTCAATAAATTGCTTCGCCGCAGATACTCGCCGGTCCAGGTTCAGTTTGTCGCCGTGGCGTTCCTGTAGAAGTTGAATCAACAACAGTAACATCTGATGCTGTGTGTGAGATGACACCGCACCGTTTACCAGTTGGGAGTGCAGAAACTGGACGTAGTGAAGCAATGCCGAATCCAGCTCAACAAAGAAGGGGAGCCGCTCCAATGCAGGTGCAAGGGCCTCTGGTACATCAGCTACCAGAAATCGATTTTCTTCGGATGCAAAATACCCGTGGTCACTTCCGGACGGAATAATAGCGGCCCGGTTCCGTTCAACGTCACCCTCGGTTTTGTCTATAGACAGCGAAAGCTTACCCAGCAGGGGCAACACCAATTGGTGGTGGCCATGGGAATGTTGTTTTCCTTCATTACCATAGCTTCGTAGGTGGAGATTAACGTCAGATGTGGCCATATAAGGAGTATATTCGAATGACGCCGCATAGAGGAGTAACTTGGCACCGACGATCAATTACAGGTGCGCAACATGAGCCTGCCTCTTGTCGGGTCAAACTAACATCACAGAAAAAACGCTGAGAAGGTCATCGCCGCAGCCGCACGCTGGCAACTTCTGAGTGAGCCCGCGAACGAGAAAACCGGGGCAGATTTATTTTCTGTAATAGTTTTGGACTAAATTTTAAGATCGGCAGAATCCAGGTTTTCCAAGGAGATAAGACTGTGCGTTTGCGAATATTGTCGGATTTGCACGTTGAGTGTTTTCAGGAAGGTCGCGATCTGCCTGATGTGGCCGCGGATGTGGTTATTCTCGCCGGAGACATTCATCGTACAACGGAAGGCCTCACCTGGGCGGCGGGACAAATAACTCTGGACAGGCATAGCTTAATCGTGGGGGCTTCGGCCTTTTGGTTTGGGCTTAGTCTGCTGGGTTGAGAGTCGGCGCGGGAGCGAACCAGTCCGAGGTAGCCTGCTAATTTCCCGCTTAGTATAAAAGTGCGCAACCACAGAGCTGACCATCACCACAATCACGATGGTGTAGAACATGGAAACCATGGGATAGCCCCAAAGCACAATCAGCACGTAATTAATAACCGCAGGTATCACCAGTTGCCGCGCAATACCAAGGTACATCGGGAACATGGGCTTGCGCATTGCCTGCAGCACCGCCACGCTTTGAAACAAAACCACATACGCATAAAACGCTAAAGCATCGATCCTGAGATAGGTTACGCCGGTGTTCTTGATGGCATCGGTGTCGGTGAAAAAACCCATCATAAGCGGAGACAAAAAATACATAACAGGTATTGAAACCAGTGCCATAGCCAGTCCGATTAACAAACTCTTTTGATAAGTTTCGGCCACACGCGAATTGTTGCCCGCACCCAGGTTCTGGCCGGCAATCGCCATAACCGCACTGTTTAAGCCTAGTGCGGGCAACAATAAAAGTTGTTCAAGTCGCAAGCCCACGGTGTAACCCGCCACGTGATGGCTGCCAAACTGCCCAATGAGCGCCACGGTAATGAAGCCACCCAGAACAATGGTGAGTGTATTGAAGCTGGCTGGCAGCACCTGCTTGAGCAAAGCTTGCCACCGAGGCCAGTCGAACGCCGGTCTTATGCGTATGTTCAGCCGTTTAGCAAGCACCCGTAACAAGTAAAAGGCAGTCGCCAATTTAATAATAACGGTCGCTAACGCTATGCCCGTCACGCCAAGCCCAAGGCCGAACGTGAAAAGTGGGTTTAATGCAAAGTTCGCAAAAAAACCAATGCCCAGTGCGTTGCGGTTGGACTTAGTATCGCCCAGGGCCATCAAAGCACCCGCGGCACCAAAAGAGAGCGTGAAGCCGATAGAGCCTGCCAAAGTTACCCACAAATACTCCATGGCTAATGGCTCAATGTGCGGCTCTGCTCCCAGTAATACGACCAATGGTCGCGCCGCCAAAGCGCCTAGCAAAAATGATATAAGACTGAATCCAATCGCTATTCCGCTGACGTTGTCGATCCAGCGCTTGACCTCACTTGTGCCACCCTCTGTGCCACCTTTTATGTCGGCTCGCCCAACTCCCGGCGCAATCATGGCGGACGCACCCGCCTGTATCCCGAGACCAATGGAGAGTAAGAGGAAAAACACGCTGCCAGCTATTGATAATCCCGCCAGGGCATCGTCGCCCAGGTAGCCCGCGAACCAGATGTCTGTGAGGTTGTACAAGGTGTTGAACACCATTCCCATTGATGCCGGGATTGATAGCCTTATCATGTGGGCTAAGACTGAGCCACTCGTCAGGGAGGGTGAAGGCTGGGTGCTTTTCAAGGCGAACTTTGAATAATAAATGTGACCAAGGCTGATAAGCTTTGCAGCGCCTTTTTACCCGTGCTCTTCACTTTCATATTGGGCCTGTCGCTATTGGGAATGCTAAATACTTCGGTCGCCATTTTCGGAATAGTACAGCAAAACCTGATTTTTTTGCCACCGTGTATTTGGCTGGCAGGGGGCTACCCGGCGGTGCTACAGACGTTGCTATCAGTGCACTGCACGCCTACGGCTCTAATGAGCGTAAACAAACCTACCTGGTAAAACGGGTGCCTGCTCTACGGTCTGATTTCATGGATAGGCAGATTCAATTTCTCTCATTGAATGTTCGAGCCCAGGTCATATAGGTGGTCTGACCAGTTATTCACCGTGAATTCTTGACACCCATGTTGCCGACGCCTTAACTCAGATCTCGAAGACTGGTTAAAAACCACACAGCGGAAGCACTTACAATGATAAAAAAACCATTAGTGATTCTTACTACTTTGCTTGTCGCCACACAGATTCAGGCGCAGGGAACAACCGACGAGACGCTGAAGACACTTGGGCAGTTCAAGGTCACGGGCGATTCCGAATTCACCACCATTGATCAGAATAGCAGCAGCGCGGACGCTATCCGCAACATACTGAAAAATGTTTCAGTACCCAAAGGCTTTGAGATCACCCTTTATGCTCTGGTGCCTGACGCCCGTCATATGGCAGTGGGTCCTCAGGGGGTGGCGACGTTTGTGGGTACGCGCAAAACAGAAGTCTGGGTGGTTACTGATCGGGACAAAGATCGGGTAGCAGACGAGGTGAAAAATTTTGCGCCATCCGTTTCGAAGAAAGTACCCAACGGGCCTTGCTTCTCCCCTCAGGGTGTCTTGTACATTGCGGAGCAAAACCGCGTTCTAGCCTACCCCGCAGCAGAGTTTTTCTATGAGGGCACGGATGTTGTCGCCGCAGAGCTGATCGCCGGTGGTCAGCTGATTCCAGAGGAATACGTTAGCTATAACCATACTGCGCGCGTTTGCGATGTGGGGCCAGACGGCAAGGTTTATATCTCTTTGGGGCAGCCCCACAATGTGCCACCCAAAAATCTGTGGGATGACTATCAGTCTAAGGGGCTCGGCGGCATTATTCGCATAAATCAGGATGGTACTGGCCGGGAAGTCTATACTCTGGGTGTCCGTAACTCCGTTGGCCAGGACTTCAATCCTGCAACCGGCGATCTCTGGTTTACCGACAATCAGGTAGACGGTATGGGAGATGATATACCACCGGGCGAAATCAACCGGCAGACCGCGCAGGGTCAGAATTTCGGCTTTCCCTACTACGGGGGTGGCGAGGTTCGCACAGCTGAATACAAGGGGGATGAGCCGCCCGCCGATGTGGTTTACCCTGTTAGCAAGACCATTGCGCACGCAGCAGACCTGGGGATGATGTTCTACACCGGCAATATGTTCCCGAAAGAGTATAAGGGTGGTATTTTCTCGGCCCAGCATGGGTCCTGGAACCGCACCGAAGCGGTCGGTGCAAGGGTGATGTTCACTCCCGTAGACGCTGAGGGCAACATGACTGGTGAGCCCCGTCCCTTCGCCGAAGGCTGGCTCACGGATAATGGCGAGTATCTGGGGCGCCCGGTGGATGTTGCACAACTGAAAGACGGCTCTTTGCTGGTGTCAGATGACCTGGCAGGCGCTATCTATCGGATTGCCTACACCGGCGAGTAACAGCGGCCGGTTAAGTTAGCCCGGTTCGTATCGATGCCAGGGGCGGTAATGCCCCTGGCCTATTCCCAGGACTGATATTTTATGCGCTATTCGGCACCGCTGTTCACTCTCGGCCTGACTGCTATTATGGTCATCGCCACTCCCGCCAGTCATGCGGGTGACCCCGGTAAAGGCAAGGTTTTGGCAAAACAATGTCAGACCTGCCACGGCCTTGATGGTATTGCCAAAATTCCCATTGCACCCAACATCGCCGGCGAAAGTCAGATCTACCTTGAGCTCCAGCTCAAGCGCTTTCGTGACGGTCAGCGAGAGCATGAAATGATGACCGTGGTTGCCAAGAATCTGACGGATACCGAGATTGAGGATCTGGCCACCTGGTATGAATCCATTCAGGTAACGGCGACACTACCGGAATAGAACGCTGCGACGAGGCACAGTCAATTCAACAAGGGACAGATTTCAAATCTGTCCCTTATCTTTAGGACTTCGGCTGAAGAACCTTGCGTGCCGCTGCGGATTTGTAAAAAGCGGATAGCCGCCGCCGCATCAGGGCCTCGATATAACCCTCATCCTGAAGCACGCCTATCACCGGAATGGCCCAGGCGTCCGCTTCTGCCATGATGACTTCACGGGTAACGCCCAGATCGTCAAGCAGATCGGTCAGTGGTCGGTCACCGTACTTTACAAAAAAGTGCGCAACCACGGCTCGGGTGCAGCCGTCAAAATAGTCGGTTTTCCGGAACTGCAGCCAAAACTCATAGCCCAGCGCCACAAACTCCTTTAGCTGAACAGCGCCCAGCCCTCCTTGAAGCTCGGCAAGCGTTTTATCTTCCACATCTTCCCAGGCAGCCAAAACCGTTTTGCGCACTTCATCGTCTGATATCGCGCCCTGCAAAAATTGCTCGCTACGGCTGATCAGCCCGGGCAGGCTCTCTGCGAGCCACGCTTTCAAACGGCGCTCAAATGTTTCATCAAGTCCTGGCACAGCTTTGTTCGCCATGCGCTTGCCAAATTTCATCATCGAACCAATGCCGGGCACCGACTTGGTAATCAGGTTGTCTTCATACAGGTAGTTAACCACGCCGTGGTACACCATGTTTGAAATCAGCTCCTGGTAAATCGGGTGTGCAATAATCTCACTGATTATCCGCTCACGTTGGTGCCTTAGTTCTAGCGTCGCATCCAGAAAGCCGGTCACTTGGTCTTGGGTGACAATTTCCCCCAAAGTGGTTGTTTCCTGAATCGGCGCGTTTAGAACTTCGGTTGCCATCTCAGCCGCCAGCTCTGGAACGCCTGCGTCTAGCTCCATATTCACAACAACGCGCTGAAGGGTTTCTGCCACCTGGTTTTCCGAAGCGATACGATTCAGTGTGATATTGCCCGCGTGATCAAGAAGCTCACTAACCTCCTGCCTCAAAAACTTGCGAAGCTTTGCGCCCTTCAGTGAGGCAACCTCATGCTTCACGTGCAATTCAAGCAGCTGGCTGACTGTATCGTTGTTGTGGGTGGGCATGGTGTTGGCGGCCTTGTTGATGCGATTGAAAAGTGGGAACCAGGGACAGATTTTAAATCTGTCCCTTATCTTAAGAACCTGTCTAGCATAGCCTATGCTGATAGGTGACGGCTGCGTTGTCGTAACTGTTGTTGCCAGTCGCACAAAAACCACGTGGAAGGAATATTTCATGTTTACGCAATCGAAATTCGGAGCTTTGAAAAGACTTGCTGGTGGGCTATGTCTGTCGTTGGGCCTGTCGTTGGGCTTAGTGCCTGGCGGAATGGCTGCAGAAGGTGATGTAAAAGTCACGCCCCTTGGAAGTCACGATGGCGAGTTTTGTGCCCTGGACCGGGCCATGGTGTTTGAAGACCCCAACGGTACCCGCATTCTTTATGACGCTGGCCGCACCGTAGCCGGCCCTGATGACCCCCGCCTCGGCAATATCGACGTGATTCTGGTGTCGCACATGCACGGCGACCACGTGGGGGATCGCCGTATCAAGGAGACGAACGCCGGCACGTGTGGTGGGCCGGAGTTCCCGGTGGTGACCTTGCCGCAGTCAAACACCGTAGACATTGCGGTGAAAAAGCAGGCAAAGATTGTAACCGGTAGCGAAATGCCGGCATTTTTCGCCGCCAAACTTGAAGCCGCCGGCGGCGACCCCGCCAACTCCATGTTGGTGCGCTTTGGCGGGGAGCAGGAAGTGGGTGGCGTGCGCTTTACGACCGTGCCGGCGTTTCACAGCAACGGGGTTTCACCCTCGTTTCTTACCGGCCCGCTGGCGGAATATTTGAAAGCCGCAGGCGTTAGTGCCGATGTTGGGCCGCCAACCGGTTACGTGGTGACTTTCTCAAACGGCCTGGTGGTTTATCTGTCGGGGGATACCGGCATTACGGCCGAGCAGAAACTGGTGGTGAAAGACTATTACGGTGCCGAGCTGGTGGTAATGAATATTGGGGACACCTACACCACCGGGCCCAAAGAAGCAGCCTACGTGATCAATGAACTGATTGAGCCGAAAGCCGTTATTGCTTCCCATGCCAATGAGCCGGCAACTTCAGGAGGTAAGCTGGAGCAGGGCTCGCGAACCGCCCGTTTCAAAGAGCTGGTGAACGTGCCTGTGCATGTTCCTTTGAGCGGACGCACTATCGCGTTCAACGGAGACGGTGGCTGCACGGCCGGCTGTGATTAACAGACTGAGCATGGACAGGCACAGCCCTGTTTACTGGAAGCCTAAACAGTAAAAAGCCAGCAATAGCCGGCTTTTTTGTCTTTATTTAAAAATAACTCAGGAAAAAGTCAGCGGCCTTTCACCGGCTTCATCACGAATACAAGTGGGCAAGCCCATCTGGTTAAGCAGGTTCAGAAAAGGTCGGGGTGGCAGTTCTTCCACATTGGCCATGGTGCCGATATCCCAGGTGCCATCGGCAATCAACAGGGCGGCAGCTACCGGTGGAACACCTGCCGTATAGGAAATGCCCTGGCTGCCCACTTCTTCGTAAGCGTCTTTATGGTCGGCCACATTGAAAATAAAGACCTCCCTTTCCTTGCCATCTTTTTGACCTTTGACCAGGTCACCAATACACGTCTTACCGGTGTAATTCGGTGCCAGGGAAGAAGGGTCGGGCAAAATTGCTTTCACCAACTTCAAGGGAATCACCTCTAGGCCTTCTGCCGTTTTCACGGGTTGCTCAGAAAGTAAACCCAGACTATTGAGTACCGTAAATACCGTGATGTAGTGCTCGCCAAAACCCATCCAGAAACGAATGTTGGGCACATCCAGGTTTTTGGACAGTGAATGAATTTCATCATGCCCGGTCATGTAGCTGGTATGTTCACCCACCACAGGCAGATTATCTGTGCGCTTATTCTCGAACATCTTGTTTTTGGTCCACTGGCGATTCTGCCAGGACCAAACGCGCCCGGTAAATTCACGGAAGTTGATCTCGGGATCAAAGTTGGTGGCAAAATAACGGTCATGATCCCCGGCATTGATGTCGATAATGTCGATGGAATCAACCGTGTCAAAATATTCATCAACCGCCAGCTTGGCATAGGCATTAACGACACCCGGATCAAAGCCCACACCTAGAATGGCCGTGGTCTTGGCCCTTGCAAATTCATCCTTGCGCGTCCATTCATAGTTACCGTACCAGGGCGGCTCTTCGCAAATCTTATCCGGCTCTTCGTGAATGGCGGTGTCCAGGTACGCAGCGCCGGTATTGATGCAGGCGGTCATCACCGACATATTGATGAAAGCCGAGCCAACATTGATAACAATCTGAGATTCTGTCTGATAGATCAGTTCTTCAGTGGCGGGGATATTCAGGGCATCCAGCGCAAAGGTTTGAATTTTGCCGGGCACTTTCATGCTGCCTTTTTCTTCCACGCTTTTAACAATGGCATCACACTTGGATTGAGTACGTGAAGCCAGCGTGATTTGGCCCAGAACGTCGTTATTCTGAGCGCATTTATGGGCGACCACCTGAGCAACGCCCCCACCTCCGATAATCAAGACATTTTTTTTCATTTCCAGACACAACTCCAATTTTAAAATCACTGTTCATTTGTTGGGAGCAAGATGTTGTCAGTTCAGGCCGCCCACGGCAAACTCTACGACAATGCCTGCACAAAATCCTCATAGTTAAACGACTTTACGAGCTCGATACGCCCATCCAGTTGTTTAACCGCAATAGACGGCATCTTCACGCCGTTAAACCAGCTTTTCTTGACCATCGTGTAGCCGGCTGCATCCTGAAAAGAGAGGCAGTCACCGATCTGCAAGGGCTTTTCAAACTGAAATTCGCCAAAAATATCACCGGCCAGGCAAGATGTACCGCAAACCTGATACGTGTAATTACCACGGTTGGGCTTAAGTTTTGCGGTTTCCCGGTAGATCAATAGATCCGGCATGTGAGCTTCAATAGATGAGTCAACAATCGCCAGGTCTTTGTCGTTGTTGAGCAGGTCAAGAACGGTGACTTCCAGGCTGGTAGAGTTGGTGATGGCGGCTTCGCCGGGCTCCAGATAAACCTGCACAGCATATCGCTCAGCAAAGGCCTTCAGTCTCTGGCAGAAACGCTCCAGAGGATAGCCTTCTCCGGTAAAGTGAATGCCACCACCCAGGCTGACCCAGCTGACTTTTTCCAGCAGGTGTCCAAAACGTGTTTCGATTACTTGCAGAAGTTCATCAAAGCGCTCGAAGGAGGCATTTTCACAGTTGTTGTGAAACATGAAGCCTGAGACCTGATCCAGAATGCCAGCGATTTTTTCCGGGTCGTGTTCACCCAGGCGGCTGTGCGGGCGGGCCGGATCGGCAAGGGCGAAATCCGAGGAGCTGACACCGGGATTGACTCTCAGTCCCCGGGTTTTGTTTGCAGATGACTCAGAGAAGCGCTGCAGCTGACTGATGGAGTTAAAGATGATTTTATCGCTGTGAGCCAGAACTTCTTCAATCTCATCATCAGCGTAGGCGACACTGTAGGCGTGTGTTTCCCCTGCAAATTTTTGCTTACCCAGTTTGACTTCATTGAGAGAAGAAGATGTTGTGCCATCCATGTACGCCTGCATCAAGTCAAAGACACCCCAGGTGGCAAAGCACTTGAGCGCCAGCAAGGATTTGGCACCGGATTCTTCCCGCACCCGGGCAATGATTTCCAGGTTGCGCAGAAGTTTGCTTTTATCGATCAGGTAATAGGGTGTTTTGAGCATTTTCTTCCCTCAAAAACGCGCGATTATATACGATAAACACTCTTGGTCATTACTTTTGACATCTGTCTCCACCAACATCCTGTATTCAAGGACTTTTATTATGGAAACACTACTGATCATACTGGCGGCGCTGTTTGTGGCGCTGATCGTTATTCTGCCGCTGGTTGAGAAATATGCGCCGAACGGTGAATCGCGTGATTATGGCAACCTCACGCGGTTCATTTTCCCGCTGATGGCCGTGTTGATTTTGGCGCAAATGATTCGGCATTTCTTTTTCTAAGAAAACTCAGACTCCAGGGCTACTAGTCACGATTATGCGCGGGCACGAGAACCACAATAACCACAATAACTAAGGCAACGCCCCGTTACACGAAACCAACACTTCTCTATTAACGCCCGAAAGGTTACCTGGGATATGAAAAAATTATCGCTCAAGTTCAAACTGTACGTGTTCGTTATCAGCTTGTTGCTGGTGATGGGTGTCAGCATGGTAATAACAGCACAAGTGTCGCTCAGCCAGATGGAAGGTCGCCTAGTGTCAGAAACCAGTCAGCTGGTACAGAGGATTGTAATGGATCGTCTGTCCGCTACCGCCGGTGAGTATGGGGAGGAAATTAGCGGTCAGCTCAATGCCGCGCTCAAAGTGCCCGATGTGGTCGGAAGTATTATTGAAGAAAACATCGCTGCGGGCAGTTCATCGCAGGTCAGTCGCAGCGGGCTATCGGATGCGGTGCGTGCCGTGTTGACATCGGAGGGTTACCTCAGTGCTATGTACGCACAATTTGAGCCGAATGCTTATGACGGCCTGGACCGATACTTTAACGACGGCCTTGATGACCACAGTACCGATATAGGCACGTTGGAAATTTACTATATTCGGGATAGCAAAGGCAACGTTCAGCTGGAGCGGGTGGAAGATCCTGAAGAGAAATACGATGAAACCCTGAACGAGTTTGGTGCTCGTGAAGCAGAGTGGTACCTCTGCCCTATGGAGACCAAAACTGCCTGCATAATGGAGCCTTACAATTACGAGATTGCAGAGGGCTACACTGAACTGATGACGACTCTTGTTGTTCCTATTATGAATGGCCAAGAATTTGCCGGCGTCGTTGGTGTGGATATTAATCTAGAAACTTTGCAAAAAACCGTAAAAGCGATCAGTCAGCAGCTTTATGACGGTCAATCCAGGGTCACCTTATTGAGCGAGCAGGGGCTCATTGTTGCGGCCAGCCACAATAGCGATGCGCTGGCTCGGCCTCTGGCGGAGGTAATGCCGGAACTGGCGAGTGAAATGGCGGGGCTACACCGTTCCGGTGGGCGTTATGATGACGGTGAAACACTGGCGGTCTCTTACCCAGTTCATATAACGGATACGGGAGGGGAATGGTCTTTGCTGGTTGAACTGCCGCGCGCAACAGCACTGGCAGAGCTGGATGAAATTACCACCTTGCTTTCTGAAGAGGTTGCGGCCACGGCGCAGCGCCAACTGCTGGTCGGTATTATCGTGTCAATTCTGGCGGTATTGCTGCTGATTGTGGTGGTTCGCTCGGTGGTCCGGCCACTGGATGAAATCCGCGACCGGATGAACAATCTCAGCAGCGCCGATGGTGATCTGACCCGTGAGCTTGATATTGATACCCATGCAGAGTTGATTGACCTTGCCGGTGGCTTTAACACCTTTCTCAGGCGTCTGAGGGATATGATCAACGATCTGAAAGCGGTGAATGTTCGCGTTCATCAGCAGGCAGCGGATGTGGGGACTATAGCCCGTGACACGGAAGAGAATACCGCCAGACAGCATCGTGAAGTAGACGGCGTGGTCACGGCGATGAATGAGATGTCTGCCGCTGCTGGCGAGGTCGCCGGGTTTGCCAGCGAGTCAGCAGAGAATGCGCGCAAGGCACAGGACGGTATCCGCTTTACTCAATCCACTCTTGGTTCCGCCGTTGAGGGTGTCAGTGCGCTGGCAGGTGATATGGTTGAGGCCAGCGAGGCTATCGGTCATGTCGCCAGTCGCAGTGATGAGATTAACCGGATTCTGGATGTTATCAGGGGTGTTGCCGAGCAAACCAACTTGTTGGCTCTGAACGCTGCTATTGAGGCGGCGCGGGCAGGTGAGCAGGGCCGTGGTTTTGCGGTTGTGGCGGATGAGGTGCGCACATTGGCCTCGCGCACACGGCAATCAACAGATGAAATAAGCCAGATGATTGATGGGCTGCAACAGGACGTGAAACAGGCGGTTGGCGTTATTAACGCCGGTGTCGATCGGGCGACCATGGCGGTTGAGGGTACCCGCGAGGCGGATCACTCACTGGCAACTGTCGTAACGCGCATAGACACTATTGTTGAACATGTGATCCAGGTGGCGACTGCAGCGGAAGAACAAAACTCCGTGAGCGAGGAAATTAACCACAACCTGACCGCCATTGGTGACGCCGCCAGTGACCTGCGTGAACTGGCGCAAAGGCTAAGGGGCAGTGGCGAATCTCTGGATAATGAAGTTGAAATACTGGATGGAGAACTGAACCGTCTGAAAACTTGAAACAGATGAGGGGGCTGCTCTGGGATCTGGTAAAAACTCCCGTGCGTGTCTCGTGGAGCGGGCGCACCATAGCTTGCGATCACAAGATATGGTGCTTTTGCAACCGGCGATAACTGATTTCAGCTTTCCATCTCCGCTTTATACTCCCCAGAGCTGGCCGCGCCGTTAAGCCTGGCTCGCTTGAGCATGGCGTTTTGGGCAGCGTGTTTGTTGTCCAGTTTGCCGGCCCAAGCTTTCTGTGCCGGTTCCTGCAGGGCACGTCCATAAGAAAAACTCAGGCTCCAGGGTTGCCGGCCAAGGCTGTTCATCGCGTTCAGGTTGAGGGTAGCTTCTTCGGGAGTCTGTCCGCCGGAGAGGAAGTTAATACCCGGGACGGCCGCCGGAACAACTCGGCGTAATACCCCCAAAGTGGCTTCTGCTACTGCTGCCGGAGATGCCTTCGCACACGCTTTGCCGGGCGTTACCATGCTGGGCTTCAGAATTATGGTTTCCAGTTGCACGCGGTGGCGGCGCAGGGCGTTGAAAACCTCCGCAATCACGGCTTCATTTACTTCTGCAGATCGTTCGATGGTGTGGTTACCATCAATCAGCACCTCTGGCTCTACAATGGGCACAATACCTTTGGATTGGCATAACGCGGCATACCGGGCCAGCATCTCAGCGTTGGCTTCCACCGCCTGGCGTGAGGGCAGTGTGTTAGAGACGTTGTACACAGCCCTCCACTTGGCGAAACGGGCGCCCTGGTTCTTGTAGATTTCCAGCCGGTCATCCAGGCTGTCGAGGCCATAGGTTATTTCATCGCCCGGAGCATTGATCAGGGGCTTTTTTCCCGTATCTACCTTGATGCCCGGCACAATTCCCTGGCTTTCCAACAGCTGGGTGATCGGTGCATTGTTCAGGCTGTTCTGACCCAGGGTTTCTTCAAAAAGAATCACACCGCTGACGAATTCTCCAAGCCCGGGTGTGGAAAAAATCAGGCTGCGGTACTCCCGGCGTTTATCTTCTGTAGATTCAACACCCACCGCATCGAAGCGTTTCGCGATAGTCGGGTGGCTTTCGTCCGCAGCAAGAATACCCTTGCCTGGCTGAACAAGATCCTGAATCGTTGAATGCAATTCGGCGTGAATATCCATGCCCGCTCCTATGCCATATTGAATGTTGTCATCTTTTTCGGTTTTCTTTGCTCAACAGTATAGTTCGTCCATTCGCCATGAGTGCTGAAGTGTCGCTCACATTCAAGGTAGGGGACAGATTTGAAACCTGTCCCCGATTTAGTCCCCGGATTCAAAGCTCAGCTCGGCTCCGGCCGGGTGTGCACGTGAATGTCACGCTGCGGGAACGGAATGTCTATGTTCGCTTTGGTTAAGGCTTTTGTGATGGACGCGTGAAGTTCGTGAGACAGCGGCATCATGTCTACTAACAGGTCTTTTACAAACACCCAAACCTCGAAATTAATGCAGCTGTCGCCAAATCCGACACAGAAAGCCGACGGTGCCGGGTCATCCGTAACGCGCTCGTTATTTTGCGCTACCTCGGTGAGTATGGCTTGAACCTGGTCTATGTCACAGTCATAGGCGACACCCACCTTCACGACGATTCGGGTAATCGGGTCTGACAGTGTCCAGTTTGTAAAATCTTGGGTTACAAAGGTTTTGTTAGGAATGATCTGTTCTTTTCGATCCCAATCAACCAGGGTTGTTGCGCGAATGCGTATGCGTGACACAGTGCCGGTAATGCCGCCAATCGTTACGGTGTCACCCACCCGAATAGGGCGCTCGAAAAGCAGGATGATGCCCGACACAAAATTGGCGACGATTTCCTGAAGCCCGAATCCAAGGCCAACCCCGAGGGCCGCGATCAGCCACTGCAGTTTGGACCACTGAACACCAATCACCCCTAGGCAGAACAACACGCCCAGAAGCACGACTATATAAGTGGTAATGGTTGTGATGGCATAACCAGAGCCAGGTTGAAGGTGCATTCTGCTCAGAAGGGTGACCTCCAGCGTTCCCGGAAGGTTTTTTGCAGCAATAACGGTACCCGCCGCAATCAGTAACGCCAGCAGCGCATCCGCCAGCGTGATGGGCAGTGGGTCACTACCGTCAAGCTCTGTTGCAATGGTCCACAGGGTGATGTCGTTGAACAGTTGCAGGGCGGGAATAATATCGGCCCATAGAAACATGAGGCCGGTCAGGGCCAGTACAGACATAATAACCCGGAGCAGGGAAGAGCTTTGCTGGCTGATGTCTGCAAGATCCATTTCTGGCATATCCGGAGTCAGTGGAAGTGCGTCGCCGGGCGTGTCTGCTGCTTCTTTGGCTTCCGCTATTTTGTGTTCGGCCGCGCACTGTTCTACCAGGCGTTCCAGAGTGATCCTGCGTTCACGCACGGAAAGCGCTCGTAAGCCGAGGTAATAAAGCACTGCATTAAACGCCAGCCAGCAAATAGAAATGAACAGGTTGCGTTCAAGCTGAAGGGCGGTGTAGTGATAGCCCACCAGCGATGCCGCGGCCAGCGCGAGCGGTGTAGCAACGGCGATGATATGGAGGAAATGCAAAAATCGGCTGTGGGGTTTGTGCGCTCTTACGGCGGCCATAATGCGCTGAGCGAATACTGCCAGCACAACAGATACCACCGTAAACAACAGGCGGCCGAGACTGTCATCAAACTGTGCGCCCTCGGGGGTTGAGCTGTAAGCGGTGGTCACAATGGCAACAGGTATAACAAACGCCATAAGGATAGGGAGTGCCTGGCGAATTGCCTGCAGGGAGCTGGTGTTCCAGTGGAAGTGGCTTTCGCCCAGCCCCTGTTTACGGGCAACGTTACGAATAAACGCCAGCAGGAACATGATAAAAGCGGCCGCGGTAAAGCCTTTGGATAACGCCGAAAAGAACGCGGTGCCTTCCATAAGTACAAGCGCCGCCAGGGAGAATACAAGAACGCCGGGCAGCGCCAGCAGAACGCTGTTCATCAGCGCCAACAGTGTAGAGGCTGTGCGGTCATGCCCAACATTGCCGATAAACTGGCTGTTGGCGCCCAGGTTTTCTATGATCGCATGTCGTTTGATGGTCAGTATGATAAGCAGCAACACGATTAGCCCAATGCGGCCGGCACGTTCAGCCAGCGACGTGGAAACGGCTTCTTTAAACGGGGCATATTTGAGTTCCGAATGCAGCCACTGAATTGCCTGATAAAGCTCACTGAATGTTTCGGTGCCCACCCGCGAGGCACTCGGAAGCCAGAACAGCCGTTGTTTTAAAAGTGTCTGGTATTCCAGTACCTGGTTCTGAAGTGCTGTCACGGTGCCGTAATAATCATTCAGAACGTCGATATGCTCGGTAACCGATTTGTGGAGTGCTCGCAGTAAGTCCGATCGGCGGCTGCGCAGTTGGCCACGAACATCGTCGCCAGGTTCGGTAATGGCTTCGAACTCCTCAAGCTTGAGTTGTTCCTCCCGTGCCGCGGAGAGTTTGTCTTGTATGCCTTCAATTAAATCGCTGGCAACACTCTGCCGCTGAAGCCGTTCAAGCCGCTGCTTTAAAAGGCTGGCATAGTTAGACGTCAGGTTCAGCCCTGCGGTTTCAAGCGTCAGTTCGAAGCTTTCGTATTCGTCTTTCAGGCGGCTGAGTAATGATTCGGCATACATCAGTTGTTGGCGGCTGGATGCGACGGCAGTGCGGCGCTGTTCCAGTGAGAGGCCCAACGCACGGACTTGCTGCTGAATATCGGCGTTAACGGCGTCGGGTAGTTCAATCTCGGGAGTTGCATCTGAGCCGGCCTGCAGCTGAGGTTGCACGGCCGGGCGGGCTTCTTCTGGCTTCTGAGGCGTATCTTCCGTTTGCTCTGGGGCCGGCTCAGTAGCTTTGTCGGTGTCTGCGGCAAGAATGGATGACGTCGAAAAGCAGAGTAGAAAAATCCCGGCCAGCCATGCTGTCAAAAATGTGTGTCGGGAAAAGCGTTGTTTCATGGACGTGCGATCCTTGAAGTATAAGGTAGGGGGCAGATTTCAAATCTGTCCCCGGTTTGGCAAAGTTGAGCATGGACAGGCACGGCAGGGGCGCGCAGGATATAACCGACTTCATTTCATGTGAAATTGTAGCCTAATGACTCTGACTCTTGTTTTTTTTACCGTTTTCATCGTGCTGGCAACGCTGTTGCCGTTATGGCGGAACCCGCACTGGAGCGTTCGTGGGTTCGATTTTCCGCGATTGCAGATCGCCGTGGTGGCATTGCTCGTTATTGTTTGTCAGCTGGCGCTTCTAGACTTGAGCAGCGCCTTTAGCTGGCTGCTGATTGCTGCCACAGGGCTTTGCCTGGCCAGCCAGCTTTGGCGGGTTTTGCCGTACACGCCACTTGGATAATTTGTATGGCATGCACGTTTTTTCCAAGCTTCCACTGCACGAGGCGGAGAAAGCATACCTGGTTGAAGACGGAGTTCCGTCGATGCATGGGTTGGTAGAGCTTAGGTCTGGCGATAAAGTGCGGATTCACTTCTTGCACCCGGCGCCACCCAGCCCCAGCGAAAATGAAGAGTCTTCAGAGCGGGATGCCGAGCTTATTATTGTGGCGCAAAGTGTTGCTGACGATGATCAGCCTACAATCGTGACCGGCGACCTGAATGACGTGGCCTGGTCACCCACCACGCGGCTGTTTCGTAAAATCAGCGGGCTGTTGGATCCGCGGGTTGGCCGGGGCATGTTCAGTACGTTCCACGCGAAATACCCTTTTATGCGCTGGCCGTTAGACCACCTCTTTCACAGTGAGCACTTTACGGTAAAAGACATTCGTCGTTTGCCAGACATTGGGTCTGATCATTTCCCGCTGCTGACACGTCTTGAATATGTGCCGGACAGGCGCTCCGAGCCGGAAACTCCTGATGCCGATGCAGAAGAACGCCGATGGGCGCAGGACATTGCTCGTGAAAAAGGTGCGAGTAAAAAGGATGTGTCTGAGCCAAGTGCGTAGGGCGTGCTTGTCACTCACTCATGCTTTTTTTTTTGACTGTCTCCGCACTGTCATATCTCCCTCCGACACTGTGTTCCTGACAACATCTATTTTTTGATGATCGAGAGCAACTAGGAGAGGCATAACATGGCGAAGCACAACGTTGATTCCAAGTATCTGGACCCCGATTACGAGCCGGTTGTAAATCACTCGGGCAACAAAGTATTCGATGACGTGCTGAATGCACGTGTGCAGCGCCGTACCCTGATGAAAGGCGGCGTTGGTGCGGCGTTGGCCAGCATCATGGGTTTCGGCCTTGCAGGCTGCGGCAGCGATAGCAATAGCGCTAGTGCGGGTTCAAACCCTGATGGCGATAACGTTAGTACGACGGCCCTTGGCTTTGACGCGATCGCCGTATCCACCGCCAATAATGTTGTTGTGCCTGCGGGCTACTCGGCAAAAGCTTTCCTGCCCTGGGGAACTCCAATTACCGGGTCTTACCCGGAATTCTGGCCTGACGCGTCTAACTCCGGCGCCGAGCAGGAGCAGCAGGTGGGCATGCACCACGATGGCATGCACTTTTTCCCGATTGATTTCAAAGCTGGCGGCAACCGCTCTGATGAGGGGCTGCTGGTAATGAACCATGAATACATCAACCAGAAAGCCCTGCACCCTGACGGCCCCACTTATAACCAGAGTGGCATGCGCCCGGCCGATGAAGTGCGCAAGGAGATAGCCGCGCACGGCGTGTCGGTGGTGCATATAAAGCAAGACGGTGCGGGCACCTGGGACATCGTGTTTGGAAGCCCTTTCAATCGCCGGGTGACGGGCAATACAGAAATGGATATCCGCGGGCCGGTTCGTGGTTACCAGAAGCTGTCAACCCGCTTCAGCCCGAATGGCACCCAGACACGGGGCACGCTGAACAACTGTTCGATGGGCCCTACGCCCTGGGGAACCTACCTTGCGGCGGAGGAAAACTGGCACGGCTACTTTGCGAACGGCTCGCAAACGCAGCCACGGGAGCAGACCCGTCACGGTGTTGGTAGTGCTACCCGCTACGACTGGGAACTGGCCGACGGTGGCGAGGATCAGTACATTCGATTCAACATCACCCCCGCGGCCGCAAGCGCTAAAGACGACTATCGGAACGAAGCAAACACCTTTGGTTATATGGTCGAAATTGATCCGTTTACGCCGGAAAGCAAACCTCAGAAACGCACAGCTCTAGGTCGATTTGGGCACGAGGGCGTTATTTTCGCGCCGGTTGAAGACGGTAAGCCGGTTGTCTGCTATTCCGGTGACGATTCCCGCTTTGAGTATATCTATAAGTTTGTTTCTTTACGGCCCTATTATGCGTCAACCGCCAGCGGCTATCTGCTGGATGAAGGCACCCTGTATGTCGCACGTTTTAACGAAGACGGCTCGGGCGACTGGCTCTCGCTGTCGCTTGATAACCTGGATTTTGCGGCCCGCGTGCAGGCTGCACAAGGTTCATCGGTGGGTGCCGTTCTGTTCGAGGGCTTTGAGAATCAGGCGGATGTTCTTCTGAATACGCGCCTCGCCGCCGACATTGCCGGAGCGACGCCGATGGACCGCCCGGAATGGGGCGCGGTAGACCCGAACACCGGTGAAGTCTATTTCACCCTGACCAACAACTCGCAACGCACGGAAGAGCAGGTGAATGCGGCCAACCCCAATGCAGAAAATCGCACGGGCCACATCATTCGCTGGAGTGAGGCCGATAATGACTTTGCCGCGGTTGAATTTCAGTGGGATATCTTTGTGTTTGCTGGGGAGCAGGGTACAGAGACGATCGTAGATGGGAAAGTTGTGGTGTCGCTGACGGATGACAATATCTTCAACAGCCCGGATGGCCTGTGGTTTGACTACAATGGCCGTCTCTGGATCCAGACCGATGGCTCTGATGCTGCGCCTTACCAGAACAACATGATGTTGGCGGCTAACCCCGCAACCCGGGACATCAGGCGCTTTTTTGTGGGGCCTCAGGGTTGTGAGGTAACCGGTGTTGTGACTACGCCGGACGTTAGAACTATGTTTGTGAATATTCAGCATCCGGCTGGTGACTGGCCCTTTGGCACCGAAGGCGATCACCCGCGGGATGCGACCGTCATCGTTACCCGCGACGACAACGGGGTGATCGGCGCCTGAGCGCGCGGCCCGACATAGACAGGCATAAGGCGGCGAAAACAAGATAGGGGACAGATTTCAAATCTGTCCCCTTTTTTCTGGATCCTTTTGGAGCAGCAACTTTCGAACTTTATTTCGTCATACGTCACCGTTTTTTATGAATGCCTTCAGTGCCACGGCGTTGTTGTGTTGCGTGTCTTTGGCGGCGAACACCAAGGTAAGTCGCTTGTGCTGCTGAACGCATTGCTTGAGTTCTGTAAGCGAATCATTGTCTGCAGACTTCAATTCTTCCAGGTAGCGTTTCTGAAATTCTTCCCATTTCTCTGGATCGTGATCGAACCATTTTCGGAGATCGGTAGACGGAGCCAGTTCTTTCAGCCAATTTGAAATATTCGCATCTTCCTTGCTAACCCCCCGGGGCCATATACGATCTACCAACAGGCGTGGCCCGTCGGAATTGGCAGCGTCATCGTAGGCGCGTTTCAGGCGAATTTCTGTCATGGCATCCTCCAACAGGCTTTTATGCGACGATAAGGGGTGAACTTTAATTTCCAATTTCAATCGCCGCTGATCTGGCGGAATCGGAAGTGTCGTATATACTCTCGTAAACAACAACAGTAACAATAATAGGTGGTGCTAATGCTTCTTTCACACGCTTTTGGATTATTCACGAAACCGGATGCAGAGTGGGCTTCCATTCGTAACGAGCACGAAACACCCCGCCGGCTTTACGTTGCCTATGTCGTGATTCTGGCCGCGATAGCGCCGATTTGTGCTTATATATCAACGGCTATTTTTGGTTGGAAAGTGGGCAGCGAAAGGATTGTCAAGCTGACCGAGATCAGCGCGGCCCAACTCAGTGTGCTAACGTATATTGCTATGCTGGTGGGCGTTTTTGCACTGGGTTATGCCGTGAACTGGATGGCTAAAACCTACGGCGCCAAAGAAGAGATAACGCCGTCTAACGGTATTGCACTGGCGGCGTATTCTTGCACGCCCATGTTCCTGGCCGGCTTCGCTTTGTTGTACCCGGTGCCTTGGTTTAATGCCCTTGTGTTTTTGGCGGCCGCCTGTTACGGCGGCTGGTTGATGTATGACGGGCTTCCTATCGTGATGGGTATTGATCAGGACAGAGCCGTATTTTATGGCGGCGCATTGCTGACCGTGGCTCTTGTTATTCTGGTCGCTACCCGCGTGGGTTCGGTGATTATCTGGAACTTTGTAGCAGCCCCTGTTTTTGTGGGGTAACGCTACTTGCGATTACATTAGTTCGTCATTATTGCATTGAGCCTCGAAGCTGGAAACTTCGGGGCTCAATGTTAATACTGATTTGTTTGGCCGGCCTGCACCGCGGTATTGGTAAAGAACAGGCCCTCAAGCCGTTTTAAAGCAGACTTGAGGGCCTCCTTGAGCCGGCTTATTACGAATTTAGTTTCTCAGTCTTCCCGGGTATCAATATTCCCGTCTTTATCGGAAATGACAATTTCAACACGACGATTTTGCTGGCGCCCGGATGAACTGTCGTTACCAGTCACCGGGTATTGCTCGCCATAGCCTCTGCTTTCAATCCGAGTGGAGGAGATGCCCCGATTGACCAGTGCGTTGCGTACTGATTCAGCGCGGCGTTCGGATAATTGCTGGTTATAAGATTCAGCGCCGGTACTGTCGGTATAGCCTTCAACTCTCACCCGACGGTCTTCATATTCACGCATGAATTCTGCCAGGCGACCTACAGTCTGTTCGCCGGCTGATTTTAGATCGGCCTGATTCAGATCAAACAGCACATCGCCAAGCGTAAGCACCATGCCACGATCGGTTTGTTCTGCCTGCAATTCGGCCATGCTTTGGCGTAGCGCTTCTGCTTCGCGGCGGGCAGCTTCTGCTTCGCTGCGGGCTGCACTGGCATCGCCGGTCTGCTCTGCCAGCATCAGTTCTTTGCGGCGCGCTTCGGCCGATTCAATCTGAGTTTGCAGTTCTGACTTCTCTCCCTGCTGGCTGGCGATTTGTGCGTGGCGGTGGGCCAAGTACGCCGCCTGTTCAATACTTCTGCTGTCTCCACCGTCTTTCAACAGCGATTCCGCGCGATTGAGCTGGTCCCGCGCACTGCGCAGCTGGGTGTCGCCGCTACGGGCTACGGCAGGATCATTCTTGATGCGGTCGTAGGAGGCACGGGCTTCGTCTACTTTCGCATTTTGTGGTGGTGTGGAAGCACAGCCGGTCATTAATACCGATAAACCTATGGCCAAACCTAACGTTGTGTTGCGTTGTTTCATCACTGTCCCCTTTGGCAATGGCGATTACTGGCTCTGATTAATGCGCTGGCGCAGCGCTTCAATATTGCGATTGACTTCTTCAACCGCCTGGCGGGCCTTGGCGGTTTCAGCGCGGGCTCCGGCCAACTGCGCATCTACCGAGGCCTGTTGCAGTAAGCGCTCGGCGCTCTGATATTCTTCTTTTTCAATCAGCCCTTTGGCGTCGGCGACTTTATTTTGCGCGTCGTTTAGAAGCACTGGCTCGTATTGCCGAGCATCGGCCGCGACAGCTTGCTGCAAGGCCGACTCGGCGCTTTGCAGATCGGCATCCGGGCGTTCACCGGGGCTGGCACAGCCGCCCAGAGCCAGGGCGAGGCCTGCTAGCAAGGCCACTTTGCCTGAACGAATTGTTATTGAGCTATGTTTTCTCATGCGTAATCTCCTATCAGGGATATGCAAAGGATGCATAATTAAAGCGGTGTGCATCTGTATAAATCTTAGCAGTCTGTTTGCGTTGTGGCATGAAGGATTGGCAACAATGGTAGCGTTGGGTAGTCTGTCGTGTGCTAACGCGGCATTGATCGAAAAAAGAGGAGATACATGCAGTTATGACTTCGTTATGGACGACCATTGTATTGGCTACGGCGGCTGGCGCGGCCATTCCAACAGGCGCTTTGCTGGGAAGAATTGAACACATTGGTCCCAGTTGGCTAGACAGCGAGTTCCGCCACGCGGTGATTGCATTCGGCGGTGGCGCATTGTTGTCGGCGGTAGCGCTGGTGCTGGTGCCAGAAAGCGTTGATCTGCTAAACGGATGGTGGATTGCGCTGGCCATGATTATGGGCGGGCTGGGATTTGGCTTGCTGGATGTCGTGCTGGCAAAGGCAAAGGGCTCGGTGTCGCAGTTGATCGCGATGCTGGCGGATTTCATACCGGAAGCGCTGGCGCTGGGGGCTGTGTTTGCGGTGGGCGGCGAGGGCGGCATGCTGCTGGCGCTGTTGATTACCGTGCAGAATTTACCGGAAGGCTTCAACGCCTATCGTGAGATGACCGCAGCGGAAGATCCGGCCACGATTCATCGCAGCCGCAAAGCCCAGGGTATGGAAGGTAAAAAGGTGTTGTTGATCTTCTGCTGCCTGGTGCCGTTGGGCCCGGCTGCAGGTATCGCAGGGCACGTGTGGCTGGCGCAATACGATGAGGTTTTGGACTTTATTATGTTGTTTGCGTCAGGTGGTATTTTGTATCTGGTGTTTCAGGACATTGCTCCGCAGGCGAAGTTAGAAAAACACTGGTTGCCGCCTATGGGCGCGGTTTTAGGGTTTTTATTCGGGGTGCTGGGTCAATTGGTTGTAGGTTGAAAAAAAACCCGGTCAGCAAAGCAACTGACAGGGCTTTTTTATTCAGGTTTTAAACACTTGGCGGGCGGTGTTACTTGGTTGCTGCACGTGCGGTTTTCAGCCATCTGTTATAAATGTCTTGGTTGGCTTTGATCCACTGGTCGGTGTGGCGCGCTATGTCTTCGTCGGTGTTCTGACCGTTACGCATCGCCAGATTTTGCGCGGAGATATGCTCGCCGGATAGGTTCATGGCCTGGAACAGTGTTTTGGCAGCCGGATTGTCATCAATGAATGTTTTGTTGGCCACAATGCGCTGAGTGTTAACACGGAAACCGTAGTTGGAACCGTCTGGCAATTTGGTGTTGATCTCATTACCGCCTTCGCCTGGCAGAGACGAGAAGGGTACTTCCATCCACACCACGTCTTTACCCGGCTTCATCACCGCGCTCACCCAGTAGGGCACCCAGCTGTAATACAAAACCGGCTCGCCTTTGTTGAACCGGGCAATAGTGCTGGCCATCAGAGCCGAGTGGGGCCCCTGGTTGTGATCAACGGTGTTGCGCAGGCCATAGGCGCCCATGTGGTGCTCAATGATCTGCTCGCAGCCCCAGCCCGTTGGGCAGCCGGTCAGGTCGGCTTTGCCATTGCCATTGGTGTCGAACAGTTTGGCGATTTCCGGGTCTTTCAGCTGAGCGATGTTGGTAATGCCGTACTCGTCTGCGGTTTTCTTGTCGATCAGATAGCCGCTGAAAGCGCCTCCCGAATATACGTTAGAGCGGAACAGCTTGTCGTCGCCGCCGGCTTTTTCATAGAAATCCGTGTGCATGGGGTACCAGTGGTCAGCGATAAAGGTGCCGTCGCCGTTAGCAATCGCAACGTGGGCTGCCGGGTATTCCAGCTCGCGGATTTTTTCCACATTAAATCCCAAGTCTGTCAGCGCGCGGCTGATCAGTAGCGTTTGAAAGGTTACTTCGGCAATGGAGCTTTTCACGGGAATAACGGTGACGCCTTCACCCGGCGTGTCGTTAGCCTGAACGCTTAAGCTGGTGGCTAATGTTACGGCTAGCAAGCCTTGCCCGGCTTTCTTCATCCATGATGAGTTCATGTTGCCTTCCTGTTTAATAGTATTGTCTTCATAGTTTACAGATTGGCTTCTGCGAATTCCGCCAATGCCGAACGGGGCACGCCTTGCAGGTGTATGTGGCCACCGTGGCGAAACGTTTTGAAGCGTTCGGTCATGTAGGTCAGGCCGGAGCTCAGAGCGCTCAGGTAAGGGGTGTCAATCTGCGCCAGATTACCCAGGCAGATCACCTTGGAGCCGTTACCGGCGCGGGTGATGATGGTTTTAATCTGGTGCGGGGTCAGGTTCTGGGATTCGTCAATAATGATCAGGCTGTGCTGGAAGCTGCGGCCCCGAATGTAGTTCAGGGATTTAAAGTGCAGGGGCACTTTGCTGAGAATGTAATCCACGCTGGCGGTCACGTTCTCGTCGTCTTCGTGCAGCGCCTCGAGGTTGTCCACAATGGCGCCGAGCCAGGGCTCCATTTTTTCCGCTTCGGTGCCCGGCAGAAAGCCGATGTCTTCGTCTAACCCCTGGGTGCTGCGGGTAGCAATAATACGTTTGTAGAGTTTGCTGGCCACGGTCAGCTCAATGCAGGCCGCCAGCGCAAGAATGGTTTTTCCAGAGCCGGCGGCGCCGGTCAGGTTCACCAGGTGGATGTCTGGGTCAAGCAACAGATTCAGGGCAATGGCCTGATAGATATCGCGGGGAATCAACCCCCAGACTTCTTCGTTCATCAGGTCGTGCTGGTGCAGGTCGCGAATGACCAGGTAGTCGTCGCCCAGCTCGCACACTTTGCCCACAAAGCCCTGTTGGTCCAGCACAAACTCGTTGATGTTCAGCCGCGCCAGTTCGCCTTCGCGCTTGAATCTGTGCTCGGTGGCGCCATCCCGCTGCTTGGTTTCCACTTTGCTGACGGTGTCCCAGAACGAACCGGGGAACTCGATATAGCCCCGGGGCAGCAGGCCTATGTCGTCTACCAGCTGGTCGTTGTGGTAAGCCTGGGCTTCTACGCCAAAGCCGCGGGCTTTCAGCCGCATGTTGATGTCGTTGCTAACCAGAATGATGTCGCGGTTGGTGTGGTGTTTCTGCAGGGCGGCCAGGCTGTTGATAATTTTGTTATCGTTCAGGTGCTCGGGCAGGGCATGGCCGCTTACCGATTCCGAACTCATCAGGATCGACAGGGTTCCCATGGGTTCTGCTTTTTCGCCCCGTGCAATAGGCACACCGCTTTCAATCTGCTTCGGGCTGGCGTCGCCCAACAGTCGGTCGATGGTGCGAATGGCCTGGCGACAATCGGCCGCTACTGTCTGCTTGCCGGATTTCAGGCTGTCGAGCTCTTCCAGCACGGTCATCGGAATGATGACCTGGTGCTCTTCAAAATTCAGCAGGGCGTTGGGGTCGTGAATCAGAACATTGGTGTCTAGCACGTACATCTTGAGGCGGTCTTGCGATGCTGCGGGCATAAGGGGCAGTACCTCTACAACGGGCGAGTCGGATGGCGGATACGGGCTGCGCGGTTCAGTCTTGCATCGCGCAGCGCTGGGTCATATTGCGGTCGGCGATAATCTTTAGAAGGTCGTAAGTGGTAATAATCCCTGATATGTTTCCATCAAGAGTGACAAATATCCGGTGCAGATGCTCGGCCATCATGGTTTTGGCAATTTCGCGCACCGGCGTGTCTTCGTCAACCGACAGCAGAATAGGGGTCATTATGTCTCTGACCTCCACCGGCAGTTTGCCCATACCCTCGTAAATAACCATGCGCAAACGGCGAGCTTCGCGGGCTTCGTCTTCCGTCAGCCGTGCCTCGGTCTCTGGGCGGCTTGCGTTCCAGCGAAATTCGGTAATATCCTTCAGGGTGACTATGCCAATAATGTCACCGCTGTCATCGGTAACCGGGCTACCAGCGATTTCGTTGTCGGTCAGAAAGCGGGCCAACCTGTCCATAGTCCAGGACTGGGGCACCGCCTTGATACTCGGGGTCATTATCTCGCGTGCAAGCAACGGCATGGTTCAGGCAGCCTATTTTGAAAAGAGGGTAAAAGCTTAGCCCGAACCCGTGCCGGCGTCACTTCTCGGGCAGCGTTACGTTCAGTTCAAGCACCGAACACGTGTCGGTGCGGTCTATCTCTACTTGTACCATGTCGTCGCTGATGTCCACATACTTGCGGATAACGGCCAGCAGTTCCTGCTGCAGCGCCGGCAGGTAGTCCGGTTGTTTGCGATGACCACGCTCGTGGGCCACAATAATTTGCAGCCGCTCCTTGGCAACGTTGGCGGTGTTGGTTTTTTTGCTCCTGAAATAGTCCAGAAAACTCATTTGCTAGCCTCCCCTGAACATCCGTGAAAAGAAGCCCTTCTTATGGGCTGTCATAAAACGGTGTTCCCGTTCTTCTCCCAGCAGGCGCGCCACGGCATCATCATAAGCCTGGCCAGCGTCGCTTTCGGTTTCTAAAATAACCGGAAGGCCCTGGTTAGAGGAGTTCAGCACTATTTGGCTTTCCGGAATAACACCCATCAGCGGTATCGCCAGAATTTCTTCTATATCGGCCACCGACAGCATCTCGCCACGCTCTACCCGTGCCGGGTTGTAACGGGTAACCAGCAGGTGTTCTTTTACCGGGTCCTGGCCCTTTTCGGCGCGGCGTGACTTACTTTGCAAAATGCCTAAAATACGGTCAGAGTCGCGCACCGAAGATACTTCCGGGTTGGTGACAACAATGGCTTCATCAGCAAAGTAAAGGGCCATCTGGGCGCCGTGTTCGATACCGGCCGGCGAGTCACAAATGATGTAATCGAAGGTTTGTGCCAGCTCGTTGATGATCTTTTCCACGCCTTCTTTCGTCAGCGCGTCTTTTTCCCGGGTTTGCGATGCCGGCAGAATGAACAGGGTGTCTACCCGCTTGTCGCGGATCAATGCCTGGTTCAGTGAGGCTTCGCCCTGAATCACGTTGACGAAGTCGTACACCACACGGCGTTCGCAGTTCATGATCAGGTCCAGATTACGCAGGCCCACGTCAAAATCGATGACCACGGTCTTGTGGCCGCGTTTGGCTATGCCGGTACTGATCGAGGCGCTGGTGGTGGTTTTGCCAACGCCGCCTTTTCCTGAGGTTACTACAATAATTCTAGCCAAAATTTGGTTCCCGCATTGCGATGTCGTGGTTGTCGAGGCCTGGCAAACCGGTTACTGCTGGCAAACCCGGGTCTGGTCAGGCCTTTTCCAGTGGCGTTACCACCATCAGATCGTCCCTGAGCTGAAGTTGCACGGCGCTTTTCCAGCCGCTGCCTTGCAAGTCTTCAGATATTTTATAATGCCCGGCGATAGACACAAGTTCGGCCTCTAACGACTGGCAGAAAATGCGCGCGTTTTCGTCGCCGTTTACACCCGCCAGTGCGCGACCTCGCAGCGGGCCGTATACATGAATATTTCCGGCTGCCATCACTTCGGCACCGGGTTGCACTGGCGCTAAAATCACCAGGTCACCCTCTGAGGCACAAACCTGCTGGCCGGAACGTACCGGCTGGCTGATGATTTTGGCGGGCACTGCCACCGCTGGCGCAGATATGGGTTCTGCGATGGTTTCGGGGGCAGGCGCTTCGGTGGTCGGCTCGCTGGCATGATCTTTATCGCGCGCGTTGGTGCCGGGTATTAATGCCAGCGACGCACCGCGGGCCATGCGGCGGTGGTTTTCATTGCCACCACGCACGCCCACCACGTGAATATTGTTGCGCCGGCAGGTGCCAATAATGCTGAAAAAATCCAGATCGCTGTCCATGCCTTCGTACTTTTCAAGACTTATAATCAGCGGAACGTCTTTAAAAAAGCCGGGCGCCTGGCTGATCTTGTCCCGCAGGGTGGCTTCAAAATCTTCGCTCTCGAAATAATAAAGCTCCAGAGCTGTCATCGACACACTGGCACTTTTTAACTGAAAGCCCTGTTTAGCGCCGGTGGTTGGGGTATCGGTCATTAATGGTGATCCTGCTTTGGGCCGCTCTGGTAGCGTTGTTTCCATTCATCGTAGGGCATGCCGTAAATTGCTTCGCGCGCTTGCGGGTCGGTCATATTTACACCCTGCTCCTGTGCTGCGGCAAGATACCATTTTGACAGACAGTTGCGACAAAAATCGGCCAGGTTCATCAGGTCACTATTTTGCACCTCGGTATGTTCACGCAAGTGCCTAATAAGGCGACGGAAAGCGGCCGCTTCCAGTTCGGTACGCTGGGCGTCTGAAAGGGGTTGGGTCATGATATAGATGGCCTTTTGCGATGTCAGAAAGATGGATAGAAATTCATGCAATACGGTTTTATAAGCGGCTTGCCGTGGACAATCCTGACATTTTGAGCAACTGGAGGTAAGATGCAAGGCTGTATGCATATACAGCGGGTGTGGTTAAGCGGGGTTTTATGTCTCAACGCAAGATAATTCACGTAGATTGCGACTGCTTTTATGCCGCCGTGGAGATGCGTGATGACCCTTCCCTACGGCATGTTCCTCTGGCGGTGGGCGGACAGGGTGGGCGCGGCGTGGTGACCACCTGCAATTACCAGGCCCGCGCTTACGGCGTGCGCTCGGCCATGCCAGGCGGCGAGGCCCGGCGCCTGTGCCCGGACCTGGTGACCGTGCCGGTGGATATGCCGCGTTACCGGGCGGTGTCGCAGCAGGTGATGGCCATATTGCGTGAGGTGACCGATTTGGTAGAGCCGTTGTCGTTAGATGAAGCTTTTTTGGATGTGTCTGACGTGACTGAACACCAGGGTAGCGCTACGCTGATTGCCCGCCACCTACGCGAGCGGGTAAAGCAGCAAACCGGCATTGTTATTTCTGCCGGGGTGGCCCCTAACAAATTTTTGGCCAAAATTGCCAGCGACTGGGAAAAGCCCGACGGCCTGTTTGTGATTCGCCCCCAGGACATTGCCGGGTTCGTGGCCAAACTGCCCGTGCAAAAGTTGTTTGGTGTGGGTCAGGTAACCGCGGGCAAGCTTCACGCCATGGGAGCCCGAACCTGTGGAGACCTGCAGCAGCTGGGCGCAGAAATTCTGATAGAGCGTTTTGGCAAGCAGGGTTACCGCCTGTACGAAATGGCCCACGGCCGCGACGAGCGCCCGGTGGTTGTGTCGCGCAGCGCTAAATCCCTGAGCGTTGAGCGCACCTTTGCGCAGGATTTGCCAGACAAAGCCGCTTGTGACGCAGTGCTGGTGAACCTTCTGGACGACTTACGCGCGCGCCTTGCCCGCAAGGCAGAGCACAAGCCCTTACACAAACTGTTTGTAAAAATCCGTTACAGCGATTTTTCCACGCACACATTGGAACGGGTGCGTGAATCCGCGGCGCCGCCCGTTATTGCAGACTACCAACAATTGTTGAATGAACTGATGACCGACACTCAGCGGCCGGTGAGGCTGCTGGGAATGGGAGTAAGGTTTCGAAATGATGAGGCACCGGTCACACAACTACGGTTGTTTGACTGACCAGGCAATAAACGATGCGAAAATGTGCGCTGAAACACAGCACAGATGCTGAAGTGTATTAGACTTTGGCCTATCCAGTTTGTATAATTTTAAGTCAGCTAATAATCCTAATAATCGTTGCGCATTATGATTCTTCGACTATTTTTCACATTGCTCATTATTAATATTGCCATCTTTGCGGCCAGCGTAGATGCGTCTGAGCAAATAGGCAGTAGCGATCGTGGCACGGTGAAAGAATCTGTCACTATGGCCGATGTCAAACAGCTGCAAGCCGTCATGGCAGGGCGAAGTTACGCCACCATTGACCAGACGGAAGGCAGTGCCGATATTCTGGCCGAAGTGGGCTCACGCCTGCTGACCCTGTCGCTGACCCGCCGCGACACTTCCCGCCGCTATGCCTACGAAACGATACGGGCCGACCACGGCCTTGCCCTGATTGACGAAGGCGCCTGCCTGAATCTGAAGTGGACCTTCTGAAACCGCTGAATCAGCCTCGCGAGACACCCGGTTACTGATCTGACGCATTGTCTGGCCGTGCTGCCCGTGTGATGATTCTGTTAACAGGATTCATTATGGGTTAACGGGAACCGGAAAATGGCCGAAGATTGCACGATGCGAATGGACGACGCAGACGCCTGTGTCGAAGAAGTAATCCGCCGTGTTGGCAACAAGATTATTCTTGGTTTGCCTCTGGGTTTGGGCAAGCCCCTGCGCTTTGTAAATGCCCTTTATCAGCGCGCCAAGCGCGACCCCCAAATCGAACTGCACATTTTTACGGCCTTGTCGCTGGTGAAACCCAGTGGCCGTTCGGCTCTGGAAAAGCGCTTTCTCGAACCTTTTGCAGAGCGCTTGTATGGCGCGATTCCGGATCTGGAATACGCTCTGGATTTGCGGGCTAACAAACTGCCGCCGAATGTGAAAGTGTCGGAGTTCTTTTTCAAGGCCGGCAGTTTTATGCACAATTCGTCGCAGCAGCGCCACTATATCAGCCTGAACTATACTCACGCGGTGCGCGATTTGATGGCTAAGGGTATCAACGTGGTGGCTCAAATGGTGGCGCCAGGTGATCAAAACGGTGAGCCGGGGCAGGTGAGCCTGAGCTGCAATCCGGACCTGACCTTGGACATTATCCCGCTTTTGCGTGCGCGCCAGCGCGAAGAGGGCGTGCCCACCGTATTGGTGGGTGAGCTGAACCGGCATTTGCCCTGGCTGGGCCGTGATGCCCAGATGGCCGAAGCCGATATAGACGTGGTTTTGGCGCAACCGCAAAGCGATTATCCGATGTTTCCGGCGCCACAAATGGCCATCAGCCCGCCGGACCATCTCATTGGTTTCTATGCCAGCACCTTGATAAAGGACGGTGGCACGTTGCAGGTGGGTATCGGTTCCCTGGGTACTGCGCTAATCAATAGCACCATTTTGCGCCACCGCCATAACGACGCCTGGAAGCGCTTATATCAGCATCTGGACATCGCCGCGCGCTATCCGGCTGTCGATGGTATTGGTGGCACCGGCACGTTTGATCAGGGCCTTTACGGTTGCAGCGAAATGATCATTGACGGCTTTATTCACCTGGTGGAAGCCGGAGTGTTAAAGCGTGAAGTGTTTGCTCACCAAGGGCTGCAGGAGTTGCTGAACCGCGGTGACATTAGCGTGCAGATCAACCTGGATACACTTGATGTGCTATTGCGTGAGCATATTATTGCCTCGCCGCTGAGGCCGCAGGATCTGGAGTTCCTGCAGAAATTCGGGATTGTGCATTCTGAACTGTGTTTGCAGGATGGCAAGCTTAGCCTGCAGCAGCGCACCGTGCCTGCCGACATCAACCATCCCGACACCCGCCGGCTACTGCAAGACGGCGGCTTGGGCGACAAGCTGAGCGACGGCGTGGTGATGCACGGCGGCTTCTACATCGGCCCCGAATCTTTCTACCAGGCACTGCGTGACCTGTCGCCACCGCAGCGTCAGCGCATCTGCATGACCAGCGTAAATTACATCAATGACCTGTACGACCACCGCTTTGGCAATCAGGCGTTGAAAGCCGCCCAGCGCCAGCACGGCCGCTTTATAAACACCGCGATGATGTACACCCTAGCGGGTGCGGCTGTGTCTGACGGCCTGGAAGACGGTCGCGTGGTCAGCGGCGTAGGCGGTCAGTACAACTTTGTGGCTATGGGTATGGAATTGACGGGCGCGCGGTCCATTTTGTGTTTGCGCAGCACTCGCAAAACGGCGGGCAGAGTACTATCGAATATTGTGTTCAGCTACGGCCATTGCACCATCCCCCGTCACCTGCGGGACATTGTGATCACCGAATATGGCATTGCCAATTTGCGGGGCCAGTCTGACGAGCAGGTATACCTGCGGCTGATCGCGATTGCCGACGCCCGCTTCCAGGCCGGCCTTTTGCAGCAGGCGAAAAAAGCCGGCAAGGTGGCGAAGAGTTTTAAACCGCCAAAAGCTTGGGCCGATAATACGCCGGCACACATCCACAAAGCCTTGGCAGCGGTACCGGGCAACAACCGTTTTCCACCATTTCCCTTTGGCTGTGACTTTACCGCTGAAGAGTTGGTGATTGCTAAAGCACTGAAACGCATACAGGCCGAAACCGCCACAGGTCGTGGTAAACTTATGACCCTGGTACGGGCTGCCCGCGCCGGTGACGACCAAAGCCGCTTCCAATCGCTGCTAGAACGCATGCAACTGGCCGCACCGAAAGGAGTTCGCCAGAAGCTGGAGCAACGGTTACTGATTTACGGCCTGCGACTGACCAATACACCCCAATAAGAGCAATGACGCAACCTATGCAAGATTCTTCTCCTACAATTGACGTGTTCACCGTTCACTATGTACTTAAAAACGCCGTTGGTGAGCTGGTAGATACCTCTGAGGGCAGCGAGCCGCTGCATTTTGTGTACGGCAGCCCGGACATTGTTGAGGGTATTCAGCGTGCCGTGAAAGATCGCCGCGTGGGTGACTGCCTGGAAGTCACCGTACCGCCAGCGATGGCCTACGGTGAACACCGGGCCGACCTGGTGCGTAAAGTACCGCGCTCGATGTTCGAAGGCGTAGAGAACTTACAAGCGGGCATGAAGTTTCAAACCAACACAGGCACCGAGGCGCAGATTGTCCAGGTGATGGGTTTTGACGGCAATTTGGTGCGTATTGATGCCAATCACCCGCTGGCTGGTCTAACCTTGTATTTTGATTTGGAAATTGTTGGCCGCCGCAGCGCTAGTGCAGAGGAAATTGCCCAGGGCCGGCCCTTGTCATAGCCTGAAGTTAGGAAAGACTGTTATGGAACTGACGACTGACAACTGGCGAATCCTGATTGTAGAAGACGACGAACGGCTGGCCAGCCTGACCCGCGATTACCTGCAGAATAACGGGCTTACGGTGTCTATTGAGTCCCACGGTGGGGCCGCTGTAGAGCGTATTCGAAACGAACAGCCAGACCTTGTGGTGCTTGATTTGATGTTGCCCGGCGAAGACGGCTTGTCTATCTGCCGCCGGGTAAGGCCGCAATACAGCGGCCCGATAGTGATGCTAACCGCCAGAACCGATGACATGGACCAGATACTGGGCCTGGAAATGGGCGCCGATGACTACATTGGCAAACCGGTACAACCGCGATTGTTACTGGCGCGCATTCGTGCGTTGATGCGCCGCGTTGCCGAAAAAAACCAACCCTTGGTCGGCAGCGGTCCCGTGAGCGAAGGCCCGGTGCGTGTAAAGTTCAACGAATTGGTGATAGACAGCTCGATGCGCGAAGCCTGGCTGTCTGGCGTTACAGTGGATTTAACCAGCGCCGAGTTTGATTTGCTGTGGTTGCTGGCCAGTAATGCGGGCAGGGTGCTCAGCCGTGAAGAAATCTTTACGGCGTTGCGTGGCATTGAATACGACGGCCAAGACCGTTCGATTGACGTGCGGGTGTCCCGTATACGGCCAAAAATTGGTGACGACCCCATCCATCCACGGCGCATAAAAACCGTGCGTAGCAAAGGTTATCTGTTTGTAAAAGAAGCCTGAGTAGTTGCAAAAACCTGAATAGTTGCGACAGCCTGAGTAGCTGCTTAAGCCCGAGTTTTTGTTTGAGCCAGAGTGCGCACCATGCCCCTGATCTACTTTCTAAAACTTTATGCCCGCCTGGCGGGTTTTGTGCTGTTGATCGCAGTGCTTTGTGTGTTGCTGTTCCAAGGTTTAAACGGTATTCGCCAGCAAATGTGGCTTGAACACCATGGCACAGCGCTGATGCAATGGCTGGCGGAGTCTGCAGACCCTGTTGCTCATTACGCGTGGCTGGTGCCGGCTTATAATCTTGAAGTAGGCTCGGCCACGCAGTTGGCAGATACCGCGGTTATTCGCGAACGCCTGGGTTACGGCCAGGTCGTGGTATTGCCGTCCAGTTTGGGCCAGCGCTTGTTAATCGCCCGTGAAGACGGCCAGATCCTCGCCCTGAACCTGGCCACGCCTTATAGCGACATTGTGCGTGCCAGCGCGTTGGTTTTCCGCTGGCATCTAGAAAACTCACCGGTTGAACGTCGCCCCGAAACCCTGCGTTATTTGAGCGCATCATTAGGCCTTGGCGCTTATTCCATTGACACCCGCGAGCGCCTGCCACCCGCCGATGTTTTGCGGCAATTAGTTCGTGACGGCCTGGTTCTGTATACCGCGCAATCCGGAGATGGCCCCCGCGTGGCGTTGCAGTTGGCTGACGGCGAGATGGTGGTGCTGGTGCCACCACCGCCGTTTAAACCCTGGAGTCTGGTGATTATATTACCACTGTGCCTGCTGATTGCCGCGGCGCTGGCACTGCTGCTAGGGTTTGCGGCACGCTCTTGGGATGGGCGTTTGCTGAAGGTTGAATCCGCAGCGCTGCGCATTGCCCGAGGTGATTTGGCGGCGCGGGTAGAGCCCGGCTCCAGCTTGTTGCAACAGCGCTTGGCGACAGCTTTCAATAGCATGGCCGAGCATATTCAGCGCCTTGTGCAGGTGCAGCATGACATGATCCATGCGGTGTCCCACGAGCTACGCACCCCGGTGGCGCGCATTCGTTTTGGCGTGCAGATGTTGGCCGACAGCGATAAGTCGCAGCGTAGCGAGGAGCAGTTGCAGGGCATAGACGGCGACATTCAGGAACTGGACGATTTGATAGACGAAATACTGACCTACGCGCGACTGGAGCAGAGCGAGGCCAAGTTCCTTTTGCAGCAGACATCTGTGCCTGATCTTCTGCGCCAGGTCATTGCCCAGCAGCAGCTCTTGCACCCAACCGTCGTTATGGAGCTGGATGTGGATGGCGCCAGTGAGGCACTGGCCGCCGAGGTAGAACCGCGTTATTTACACCGCGCACTCCAGAATCTGGTGGGTAACGCCGCACGCTATGCCAGCCGCCAGGTGCGCGTGCGCTGTCGGTTAGACAGCGACAATTGCCGCATTGATGTGGAAGACGACGGCCAAGGTATACCGCGCTCTGACTGGGAACGGGTATTTATTGCATTTTCACGGCTGGATAACAGCCGTACCCGCACCTCGGGCGGGTACGGGCTAGGACTGTCGATTGTGCGGCGCATCATGTACTGGCACGGTGGCCAGGCCTTCGTCGGTGCAAGCGCCAGTCTTGGCGGAGCTTGCTTTAGCCTTGTATGGCCTCGTGTTCAAACGCAATCAGGTGGTCTGCATCAACTCGCACCGGAACAAAGTCACCCACATTGAAATCCAGGTGGCTGCGGAACAGCGCCTCGAACTCGGTGGATTCGGAACAGCGAAAACGATAGAGCGTGGATGTGCCGGCAAAGGTTTTTTCAATCACCTTGGGCCGCAAAGGCGAATGTTCATCATAAACGATGTCATCGGGCCGAATCAGCACATCGACCGGTGTGCCTGCTTCCCATCTATAAGCCCGGTTACCGTGAATAACGCCGAGTTCTGACTTTATGGCGTCTGGCCCCAGGGTGCTGCCAAGTACAAAGCTACCTTGGCCCACAAAACTGGCAACAAAACGGTTGGTAGGCTCGTGATACAGGTTAAACGGCACGTCCCACTGCTGGATGCGGCCTTTT
>Ga0307486_1000348_pt1 | contig 44514 bp, 42 predicted proteins | sample CBIW02metaG_FD_203663 | JGI IMG/M metagenome (GOLD analysis project Ga0307486, IMG submission 203663) | Sea-ice brine microbial communities from Beaufort Sea near Barrow, Alaska, United States - CBIW 0.2 | ecosystem: Environmental > Aquatic > Marine > Coastal | place: USA: Alaska | collected... | reverse complement strand
TCTGGGGCCAGCCGGTATTGCGCAGGAGCTATTGCTTACGCGCTCGACGAACACATGTATAAAGCGGCCCGCAGCGCAAGCCGCCTCTGTCCCCGCCTTGAACACCGCCAGTTCGTAGTGCACTGAGCTGTTGCCCAGTTTGGTCACGCGCACGCCGATTTCAATGGCATCGGGAAAGGCGATGGGGGTGAAGTAGTCGCAACCCGAGCTAACCACAAAGGCAACCTGCTCGCCCTGGTGAATATCCAGTCCACCCTGTTCGATAAGCCAGCTATTCACCGCGCTGTCGAAATAGTTGTAATACACCACGTTGTTTACATGGCCGTAGACATCATTATCGTGCCAGCGGGTGGTGATGGGGTGCAGGTAGGGGTATTCGTTGCGTTGGGGTTTGCTCGTCATCTTGATGTCTCTGTGCAGAGTCTGCAGTTGAGGGCAACCAGATCAGTCGTTCGGCGCCCTTGGTATCGCATTTTTACGGATTAATCAGAACGCCTGACGATAAATGGCCAGTGCATCCGCTTCAGTCATTTCTCTTGGGTTATTGACCAGCAGGCGTTGTTGCAGCATTGCGTCCTTGGCCAGTTGCGGCAGCATGTCTTCAGGCACGCCGGCGTCGCGCAAGCGTGTCGGTAGATTGCAGCGCGGACTCAGGTCAGCCAGGGCTGCAACCAGCTGCTCGGTCAGGCTTGCCGCGTTGCCAGGCTTCAGGTCAGCGACCAGCAGCGGCGCCAATTTGGCGTACAGATTCTCTGCGGCCGGCGCATTGAAGCCAATCACCGTGGGCAGGACCAGGGCGTTGGACAAACCGTGGGGGATATGAAAATGACCGCCCAGGGGATACGCCAGTGCATGCACGGCGGCCACCGGTGCATTGGCAAATGCCTGGCCGGCCAGCAGAGCGCCGAGTAGCATGGCCTGACGGGCTTCGCGGTTACGGCCATTATGAACAGCTTCGTCGAGGTTGGCGGCCAGCAGGCGCAGCGCTTCACGAGCCAGCATGTCGGACAGGGGGTTCTTTTTGATCTTGCTGGTGTACGCCTCAATCGCGTGCACCATGGCGTCGATGCCGGTAGCAGCAGTGACGGCAGGGGGCAGGCCCAGGGTCAGGTCAGCATCGAGCAGAGCCATATCAGGCAGCAGAATCGGCGACACTACGCCCATCTTGGTGGTTTCACCGGTGGTGATGATGGATATCTGGGTGACTTCCGAACCAGTGCCGGCGGTGGTAGGAACCTGAATCAGCGGCAGACGCTGGCCTTTTGCATTGCCCACACCATAGATATCCTGCAGCAGCTGCTGACAACCTGGATGGGCGAGAAAGGCAACCAGTTTGGCTACGTCCATTGAACTGCCGCCGCCAAAGCCGATGATTAGGTCGGCGCGCATTGCACGGCCCTGCTCTACGGCTGCCATGACGACTGATTCTGGTGGATCCGCCTGCACGGCATCGAATACTTCTACGGGCATGCCGGCTTTGGCAAAGCCTGGGAGAATGTCATCGAGCATCCCCAATTGGGTAATGCCCGGGTCGGTCACGATCATCACACGGGCGGCGCCGCGTTCTTTGCAAAGTTCAGCCAGACGAATGGCCGAGCCGGATTCGCAGAGAATCTGGGCGGTGGTGGCAAACAGGAAGGGAGACATGGGCACCTCGGACAATGAGACAATTTGCGATACTGTATGGGTGCACGCTTTAAGCTGCAAGTCATAAGCGTCATGCGAATCGTAAACCCTGCCCTGCGGTGATTCAGGCTCGGCTCTGGCATGAAGGATTCGCTGTTGAGAGTTTGCTGCTACAGAAACATCTCGAGCAGATCATTGAGAAACAATCGGCCCCGCTCGGTAGGTCGCAGTTGATGGTCCCAAGGTTCGATCAGGCCTTTGCGCAGTGCTGCATCGAGTTGCGGTGTGAGCGCTTCAATCGATTGCCCGGTGCGGGACAAATAATGGGAGGTAGGTACGCCTTCATTCAAGCGCAGTGCATTCATCAGAAAGTCGAATGGCAGATCATCGCAGGCGATGTCCTTATGGCCGGCGCAGTAGTCTTTGCCCGGATCCAGGTAGTCCTTGGGTTGCCGGGTTTTCCAGTAGCGCTCAATACGGCCGTCGGGGTAGGTCAGCTTGCCGTGGGCACCGGCGCCGATACCAAGAAAATCACCGTACTGCCAATAATTAAGATTGTGCCTCGCCCGTCGACCGGGCTGCGCGTAGGCAGAGACTTCGTATTGCGCCAGACCCACCTCAGCCAGTCTGGCTTGACCGGCCTCCTGTATGGCCCAGAGGGTGTCTTCTACGGGCAGTATAGGCGGCTTATTGTAGAACACGGTGTTGGGTTCCAGAGTCAGCTGGTACCAGGACAGATGTTCAGGACCCAGTTCAATAGCCTGGTTGATGTCTGCTAGTGCGTCCTCTAGGGATTGACCCGGCAGGCCGTGCATCAGGTCCAGGTTGAGATTGTCGAATCCAGCCTTACGCGCCATGGCAACCGCGGCCAATGCTTCCTGATCGTCATGAATACGACCCAATGATTTGAGATGAATCGCATTGAAGCTTTGGATGCCAATGGACAGGCGATTGATACCCGCAGCCCGATAACCGGCAAACTTGGCTTGCTCGAAGGCGCCGGGATTAGCTTCCAGGGTAATTTCGATATCGCGCGCAAACGTCAAACGGCTGGCCATGGCATCGAGCAGGCGACCCAGGCTCTCTGCGGAAAACAGACTGGGCGTGCCGCCGCCGAAAAAGATCGAAGTCAACTCACGGCCCTGGGCGCTCGGTAGATCCAGTTCCAGATCGGCAATCAGTGCATCGATGTATTCGGCTTCAGGCAGGCCCTGTTCACTGACGTGGGAGTTGAAGTCGCAATAAGGACATTTACGCACGCACCAGGGGATGTGCACATAAGCCGAAAGCGGTGGTAGTTGCAAGCGGCTAGAAGGAGCTGGCATGTTACTTTGCCGATTACTCAATTGAGTCCCAGGCGAGCTCGCAGCTGCGCCATGGCCTTGGCGCGGTGGCTCAAGCGGTTCTTCTCAGCCGGGCTGAGTTCGGCGCTGGAACAGTTGGCTTCGGGCACCCAGAACAACGGGTCGTAACCGAAACCATGATCACCTCGTGATTCGTTGAGGATGCTGCCGTACCAGACGCCTTCACAGACAATCGGCGTAGGATCATCGGCGTGGAGCATCAGTACCAGAACGGAAATAAAACGCGCACCGCGCTGCTCTGTGGACAGTCCTTCGAGCGCCTGAAGCAGCTTGGCATTGTTTGCCGCATCGCCACCTACACCTGCGTAGCGAGCGGAATAGATACCGGGCGCGCCGGCGAGTGCGTCGACGGCGATTCCCGAGTCGTCCGCCAGGGAGGGCAAGCCGGACGCTTTGCAGGCGTGGCGCGCCTTGATGATGGCGTTCTCGACGAAACTGAGGCCATCCTCTACCGCTTCCTCGGCCACAAACTCGCTTTGCGGCAGCACGCTGACCGAGTCACCGAGCATCGCCTGCAGCTCCTTGAGTTTGCCGGCATTTCCACTGGCCAGAACCAATTGCTGAAAAGGCAGTTTTGCCTCACTCATCGGGGAAAAACTCCTGCTGGAAGCGTAAGGTCTGGGTGACGGCGCCGTTACTCGGTCGGACTTCCACCTCAAAACGCAGCAGCCCGCGTTGGGTAGCCATGTAATTGGCGACAAAGTAGATCGCTCCGTCTTCTTCTATACGGATGAAGTCCAGGGTGGTTCGCTGTCCCAGCAGCGTCGTCACGGTACCGTTGAGCAGGGCATCCATTGCCACGGGCCCTTGCGGCGTCTGCTGCTGCACGGCGATGTTTAATACGCCGTGGTTAGGTCCGCGGGTCAATCCGGTATTGGCAGCTATCTCCGGTTGCAGATAGCTGCTGTTAAAGGTGTTGTAGTACACCAGCATGTCGCCGAAGCGCTGGGGGCTGGCTTGTTGGGCGTTAGCCAGCAGAGGTAGCAGTAATAGCATGCTGCAGAGCAGGGCACGGAACATGATGTTTCTCCTATCGGGTAACCCGGTATATGGCGATTTCGCCTAACAGATTCGGCCACAAACCGCTTAGAAAACTGCTGCGGTGGGCCTGGTCAACCACCCGGCGATCAAGGATGCGAATCGAGCGCTCGCGGCACAGGTCTTCGAAATCCTTGAAGGTGCAAAAGTGAATGTTAGGCGTGTTGTACCAAGTGTAGGGCATGAACTCCGAGACCGGCATGCGACCCTTTGTACCCAGATATAAACGGCAGCGCCAATGGGCAAAATTAGGGAAGGTCAGTATGGCTTCGCGGCCGATGCGCAGCATCTCCTCCAGTACTTGATCAGGGTAATGCACCGCCTGCAGCGCCTGGGTCATCAACACGCTGTCGAAGGTGTCGTCGCCAAAATTGCCCAGGCCAGTATCCAAGTTTTGCTCGATCACGTTAACGCCGCGCTCGATGCAGGCGTTGATTTTCTCTGGATCAATCTCTAGCCCGTAGCCGGTTACCTTGCGGTGGTCGGACAGGTAACGCAGCAGCTCGCCATCGCCACAGCCCAGGTCCAGCAAACGACTGCCAGGTTTTATCCATTCCTGAATGATTTCCAGATCTGCGCGCATACTCATCAGGCCACCTCGATTTGGTTCATGTAGGCCTGGAATGCCTGGACGTAACGGGGAATGGGTAACAAGAAGGCATCGTGGCCTTGTGCTGCTTCTATCTCCAGGTAGCTGACCTGCTTGCCGGCAGCGAACAGGGCATCCACCAGTTCCCGCGAGCGGGCGGGGGAGAAACGCCAGTCGGTGGTAAACGACATCACCATGCACCGGGCCTGGATCGAAGCCAGGCTGCGGGCCAGATTGCCACCGTGCGCGCCTGCGGGATCGTAGTAGTCCAGTGCCTTGGTCATCAGCAGATAGGTATTGGCATCAAAGCGCTCGGAAAATTCCTGACCCTGGTAGCGCAGGTAGCTTTCTACCTGGAACTCGACGCTGGTGAAGTCATAATTGAGGACGTCGGTACGCAGCTCTCGGCCAAACTTCTCGCCCATGGAGTCATCGGACAGGTAGGTGATATGTCCGACCATGCGGGCCAGCATCAAGCCCCGCTTGGGAATAACCCCGAAGGCGGCGTAGTCGCCGTTGTGAAAGTCCGGATCATTGATGATTGCCTGGCGCGCGACTTCATTGAAGGCGATATTTTGTGCAGAGAGTTTAGGCGCAGTCGCAATCGCCATGCAGTGACGGATTCGGGTGGGATAATTGATCGCCCATTGCAGCGCCTGCATTCCACCCAGGCTACCGCCAACCACCGCAGCCCAGCAGTCGATCCCCAGTCGATCGGCAAGCAGTGCCTGACTGTTGACCCAGTCGTCAACAGTCAGTACGGGGAAGTGTGCACCGTATGTCTTGCCGGTAGCGGGGTCAATGCTCGAGGGTCCGGTGGAACCGTGACAGCCGCCCAGGTTGTTCAGGCTGACAACAAAGAACCGATTTGTATCAATGGCCTTCCCTGGTCCGATGCACGCATCCCACCAACCCGGCTTGCGTTCATCCTCGCTGTTAAAGCCCGCAGCATGGTGATGCCCCGATAGTGCGTGGCAGATAAGTACGGCGTTGCTGCGGTTGGCGTTGAGCATCCCATAGGTTTCAAATACCAGTTCGAATTGAGTCAGCGACTTGCCGCATGCCAGCGATAGCGGCTCGGAAAACGCTTCACGCTGGGGTGTCACCAGGCCGACTGAGTCAGCGGGGAATCTGGACATTAATAACCTGTTCCTGTGTGGTTTGACAACTGCCAGCCGGAGCCGCTTCAACTATTGAGGCGCCAGTCTAAAGAGCGCCAGTGCCTCGCGCAATATATGCCCAATCTGCTATTCCCAACGATTCTGGCAACGTCTGCGGTGCGACGATCAAGACCCGTTTCTGACGGCTTTGCTGGCCGCTGAGCAGGCTGACCTGACGCTTGTTGACGCCAAACTGTTCGGTGAGGAAAGCCAGCAACATCTTGTTGGCCTTGCCATCTACCGGTGGAGCGCTGATGCGTATCTTCAGCCTCTCACCATGTTGCCCGGCGAAACCGATGGTGCTTGCGCCGGGCTGCAGATGACAATCGAGGATCAGATCGGCGCCGTGCCAGGTGTAAAAAGCCGTCGGACTGCCTTTTTTAGCGGTCACAGCGCCAGCGTAAGACCCTGGGGCATACCGGTTGCTGCAGCCATGTTGGCGATCACCAGCATGTCGATCAGACGCAGCGCGATGAAGGCAAATATGGGTGAGAGATCCAGACCGCCCATGGATGGCAGAATGGCGCGGATCGGGGCCATTACCGGCTCGCTCAATTGTTGCACCAGTATCGCCGCAGGATTGCCGCTTTGCGGCGCAACCCAGGAGAGGATCACGCTGATGATCAGTGCAAAAAAGAAGATCTTAAGGAACAGGGCTGCGACCGCTATGAACGACCAGACCAGCAAAAAGACCAGATTTGGCAGGGCAGCGCCCAACAATGTGATGATGACGGCCATTAATGCCATCTGCAGGATCAGCGCCAGCACCAGGGAAGCAAAATCGATGCCGCCAAAACCGGGGACAATACGACGCAATGGCATCAATAGCGGTTTGGTCGCCTTGACGATGAATTGCGAGATCGGGTTATAAAAGTCTGCCTTTACCAGCTGCAGAATGAAGCGCATCAGGACGATGACCAGATACAGGCTGCCCAGTGTCTGGATCAGATAAATGGCGGCCATATTCAAATTGTTCATGGGGCCTCCTCAGGCAAGTTCCTTGGTCATTTCGGCCGCGCGCGTTGCCGCGGCCTGCATCGCGCGATCGACGATCGCGGGTAGATCATCTCGGGTAAAACTGTTGATTGCCTGCTCGGTTGTGCCGCCGGGAGAGCAGACGCGGCGGCGCAATTCGGCGGCATCGACGTCGCTATGCACGGCCATGTCGGCGGCGCCCAGGGCAGTAAAGAGTGTCAGCCGCTCTGCCGTTTCGCGTGGCAGACCGAGTCGCTCTCCGGCGTCAGTCATGGCTTCCATCATATAGAAAAAGTACGCCGGACCGCTGCCGGACACAGCCGTCACCGCGTCGATCAACTCTTCTTGCTCTAGCCAGAGGCTAATGCCTACCGCGCTGAGGATGCTTTCCGCTTGCTGTTTCTGTGTGTCACTTACGCTGGCGTTGGCAAACAAGCCGCTGACGCCCTGGCGGCGCAAAGACGGCGTATTGGGCATGCAACGCACAATAGCACTGCCGTTGCCTAGCCAGCTTTCCAGGCTCGTGCAGTTGATACCTGCAGCGATCGATATAATCAGCTGACCGGGCTTGCGCTCCCCAGGCAGGGCACGGCAAACCGCCTGCATAACCTGCGGCTTCACCGCCAGCAGAAGGACGTCGCATTCGGCCGCCAGCACGGCATTATCCGCGCTGGTGCGAATGCCAAATTGCTTGCTGAGACGTTCGCATTGCTCGGGCGTGCGGTCACTGGCAACAATTTGTGCGGGCTTGATGTTCTGCTGCAGCATGCCGCCGATCAGGCTTGTGGCCATGTTGCCGGCGCCGATGAAACCGATGATGGGAGCGCTCATGGGGTGTCCTCTGTCGGGTTGTTGGTGGCATTTATAGGGTTGCTGTTGGCGGTCTTGTGGCGCTGGCCGAATAGGGCAGTACCCACGCGGACCAGCGTCGCGCCTTCCTGAACCGCTTCGTCCATATCGTCGCTCATGCCCATTGACAAGGTATCCAGCGGCAGCGGAATTGCTTCCAGACACTCCCGAAGCTGGCGCAGAGGGATGTGCCGAGCGTCGCTGTCATCGGCAGGGGCGGGAATAGCCATCAACCCGCGTAGGCGCAGCCCCGGCAACGCGGCGACAGCAGCGGCCAGTTCGGCAACGTCTTCGGGGAGTATGCCGGACTTGCTTGTCTCGCGACTGATGTTGACCTGCAGGCAGATGTTCAGTGAACCCATTTCGGCGGGGCGTTGCTCGGACAGGCGCTGGGCAATTTTCAGACGATCCACCCCGTGCACCCAATCAAAGTGCTCGGCGATCAGACGGGTCTTGTTTGACTGAATCGGGCCGATAAAATGCCAGACGAGTGGCAGCTCGGCCAGCGCTTTGATTTTTTCCAAGGCTTCCTGCAGATAGTTTTCGCCAAAATCGCGCAGGCCAGCATTCCAGGCTTCGCGAACCGCACTTTCTGGGCGCGTTTTGCTCACCGCAATCAGGGTGACATCCTCGCCATTGCGGCCTGCGGTCGCCGCTGAGCGTGCAATACGTTCACGAACGTTTGCAATATTCTCTGCTATCGTAGACATTACCAAGATTACTACCTAGCCAATATCGGAAAAAGATCTTCAGGCATTCTACATGCTTGCAGGTTGCAATGGGGAACCCAATGGATATAACCGAGCTGTTAGCCTTCAGCGCCAAGCAGGGCGCGTCGGACTTGCACCTGTCGGCAGGATTGCCGCCCATGATTCGAGTCGATGGTGATGTGCGTCGTATCAACGTACCGGCAATGGACCACAAGATGGTGCATGGTCTGATCTATGACATAATGAACGACAAGCAGCGCAAGGATTTCGAAGAGTTTCTGGAAACCGACTTTTCGTTTGAAGTGCCCGGTGTAGCCCGCTTCAGGGTTAACGCCTTCAACCAGAACAGGGGCGCCGGTGCTGTATTCCGTACTATTCCCTCCAAGGTTCTGAGCATGGAGGATCTGGGTATGGGGGATGTGTTCAAGAAAATCTCCGACGTCCCTCGGGGTCTGGTGCTGGTCACCGGTCCAACTGGATCGGGCAAGTCCACCACGCTGGCGGCTATGCTCGACTACCTGAACTGCACTAAGTATCAGCATGTGCTGACCATCGAAGACCCGATCGAATTCGTGCATGAATCGAAAAAGTGTCTGATCAACCAGCGCGAAGTCCATCGGGATACGTTGGGTTTTGCTGAAGCGCTGCGCTCGGCCCTGCGTGAAGACCCGGATATTATTCTGGTGGGAGAGATGCGTGACCTGGAGACTATCCGTCTGGCACTCACCGCGGCCGAGACCGGTCACCTGGTGTTCGGTACTCTGCACACGACATCGGCGGCCAAGACAATCGACCGTGTTGTTGACGTGTTTCCCGCGGAAGAGAAATCCATGGTTCGCTCCATGCTGTCCGAGTCCCTGACTGCCGTTATTTCGCAGACGCTGCTGAAAAAAATTGGCGGCGGGCGGGTGGCCGCCCATGAAATCATGATCGGGACCGCGGCTATCCGTAACCTGATTCGTGAAGACAAAGTTGCGCAGATGTACTCCGCAATCCAGACCGGCGGTAACTTGGGCATGCAAACACTCGATATGTGTCTCAAGGGCTTGGCGGCCAAAGGGATAGTTACCCGGGAAAGCGCCCGAGAAAAGGCCAAGTCGCCAGACGCATTCTGATCGCTGCCGCGATGCTGCGGCAGCATGTCTCAGAAACGTCCTAGATCTGAAACGTCCTAGAAGAGAGATACCATGGAGTTTGAGAAACTGTTACGGCTGATGGTCGAGAAGGGCGCTTCGGACCTTTTCATTACCGCCGGTGTAGCGCCAAGCATGAAAATGCATGGCAAGATTTTACCCGTGACCAAGACGCCGTTATCTCCCGAGCAAACCCGGGAGACCGTGCTTGGTGTGATGACGGAAGCCCAGCGCCGGGAATTTGCCGAGAATCGTGAATGCAACTTTGCGATCAGTGCTCGCGGTATCGGCCGCTTCCGGGTCAGTGCCTTTTACCAGCGTAACCTGGTGGGGATGGTTTTGCGCCGCATTGAGATCAATATCCCGACGATGGAAGAGCTGCGCCTACCCGAAATTTTAAAAAAACTGGCGATGACCAAGCGCGGACTGGTGATCTTTGTGGGTGCCACGGGTACTGGCAAGTCCACGTCGTTGGCGTCGATGATCGGTTATCGGAACAAGAATTCCAGCGGCCATATTATTACTATCGAAGACCCGATCGAATTTATCCACCAGCATCAGAATTGTATCGTCACCCAGCGGGAAGTCGGTATCGACACTGATTCATTCGAAGTTGCGCTGAAAAATACACTGCGTCAGGCGCCGGATGTGATCTTGATCGGTGAGGTTCGGACTAAAGAAACCATGGATCACGCCGTGGCTTTCGCCGAAACGGGTCATCTGTGTCTGGCTACATTGCACGCAAACAATGCCAACCAGGCGTTGGACCGAATTATCCACTTCTTTCCCACCGAAATGCATCAGCAGGTGTGGATGGATCTGTCATTGAACTTGAAAGCGATCGTCGCGCAGCAATTGATTCCGACTCCGGATGGCAAGGGCCGTCGCGCCGCTATCGAGGTGTTACTGAATACGCCTCTGGCTGCGGACATGATCCGCAAGGGCGAGGTGCATGAGCTTAAGCCGCTGATGGCTCGGTCCAACGAGTTGGGGATGCAGACATTCGATCAGGCGCTTTACAGGTTATACAGCCAGGGTGAGATAACCTATGAAGACGCGCTGGCTCATGCCGATTCAGCCAACGATCTGCGCCTGCTGATAAAGCTGGGACTGGAAAGCGACGGCAAAACGCTGATGATGGTAAGCAAGAACGACTTTGCTCTGGAAGGCAACGACGATGATCATCGGCGCTGAGCAATCGCTTAGTCTTCTCCGGCCCAATCGGCTCGCTCGAGCCGGTCGCGCCCGGATTGCTTTGCTTTGAGTAGTGCCCAGTCTGCCCGGTTGACGGTATCCGAGTAGTTGCTCTCCGCTCGATGCTCAGCTACTCCCAGGCTCGCGGTTACGGCAATACTTTCGTCACCGGTCCGAACTCTCAATGCGCCGACTGCATTGCGCACTCTCTCGAGTACATGGCAGGCGGCTTCCATCGATGTTTCTGGTAGCAGAATCAGAAACTCCTCACCGCCCCAGCGACCACAAAGGTCTTGATCACGTATTTCCGCCTCCATGACCCGAGACACCTCGACCAGCATCTGGTCGCCCAGCTCATGGCCATGTTGATCATTGACGCGTTTAAAGTAATCAATGTCTAACATGGCAATCGTCAGCGGTCTGGAATAACGTCGCGACCTCTCCGACTCTTCCTTCAGGCGCTCCAACAATAGCCGGCGGTTACCGAGCCCGGTGAGGGAGTCATGGGTGGATGCTTCGCGCAGAGCCAGATTCAGGTCGTGCATCATCTTCTGGTAGTGATCAGAGATACGCGCCACTTTGTCCAGCTGGCGAAGTTGTTTGTCCAGCCGCTTGATCAGGTGGTTTTCGTTTTCCTTGGTTAGACTCTGATAGCTGTCCGAGATGCGGCTTATCCGCTCAATGCGCCTGGCCAGGTCCGTATGCGCCTTCCAGAGTTCCTCCAGTGGGGGATATAAAACGTTGCCACGTAACTCATCAGACGTCAGCAATCGCTCGATGCGCTCTTCGAGTGGTTGGTCCGGATGGCTCATACTCAGTTGCCCAGGATGTGGAACGGGAAGCTGCAGTCTTCCTTGAACTCTTCTGCCAGCTCGGCCACTCGCTCGTTGCGCTTGTCGTAATACCAGTTAACGCTGACTTGCTTTTCCTGCGCCCAGACGGCTTCCAGTACGTCAAATATGTCCATCATCGCCTTGATGGTGCTGGTGTTGAGGTACAGCAGATGCAGATCGATTTTCAATGGCCGGTCTTCTTCATGAAGAAATCGTTCAATCCATTCGACGACTTGATTGAAGAGCTCGTAGGAGTTTTCAGGATAGGAGTCGCCCTGCATGAAGAGCGCACCACCGTCCCAATCGCTGCGGATCTCGGGGGTGGATTGGGTGCCTGCTATGAAAAAATCGGTCATGTTATTTTGGCTCATCTTTCAGATAACTGCACGCAGGCTAAAGAAGCTGCGCCCGTCGCTTATGGGCTGCAGGCTGGCACGCAGAGGTTGACTGGCCTTGCGGGCTATATCGATCAAGCCCAGCCCGGCGCCGCTGGTTTTTTCCGCATCACGTGGTTTGCGCAGCTGCCCCTTGTATAAGGTCTTGAGTTGAGCCTTGTCGAAACCGGCCATACTATCCACCGCTTTGAGCAGGTTTTCGCCATCATTGTTCTTGATGATGTTGCCGGCGGAGACGACGTAATGGCCGTCTTCATCTCGCGAGACCACCACGGTGGCGCCAGATTCCTGGTCGCTCCAACCTTGCGTGCGAGTGTAATGGCTGATGTTCTGGGTCATCTCGATGTAGACCGCAAACACATCCATGGCCGCGGATGGATGGGCGTGATCGGCAGAGAGGTAATTACGCAGCGCATTGCCGATTTCCTCGATCAAACTGCGGGAGATCGGCCCATTGAAACAGAGCATGATCTGCTGACTGTTGAATCGTTCGCGCATGGCAAATAAATCAATGGATTCCATTACAGCTCCTGTCAACGGTTCAGTCAAAATGAAAGCATAACATCGTTATGTCGTCGCGCTGGGTATAGTCGCCTTGGTAATCTGCCAGCGCGGTGCTGAACGCAAGGTTCTGTTCTGCCAGGGGGAGTCGGGCGTGTACACGTAGCATTTCGGCAAAGCGGCTGGTGCCAAAGCCAAATCCGAGCTCACCGCCGGCCTGATCGAGAAAGCCATCAGTGCAGAGATAGAAGGTATTAAGTCCCAGAGCGATGTGTTGGTTATGGTACGCCCCGATCTTCTTGTCGCCTAACGCGCGTCGAGCGCCAAGCAGATGACCCACCTGTTTGCCATCGCTGAAATACAGCGCTATTTTCGCACCGGAAAACGTGACTTGGCGCTGATCGAGATCAACAAAAGCAAGCCCCACATCCATATTGGTAGCCAAGGATTTACTTTCGCCGGAGTTGCCGAGCATGTTACGAATGATATGGTCGGCGCGGGTGAGTGCGGCGGCGGGATCGTCCATGGCACTCTCGGTTATCGCCTGATCCAGCGCGGCATGGGCGAGCATGGTCATCAACGCTCCGGGTACACCGTGGCCAGCGCAATCGACCACGCCTAGAAGGTACCGGCGAGGTTCGCTGCGAAAAACGTAGAAGTCGCCGCCTACGACGTCTCGCGGGCGCCAGAGTACTGAGTGGTGTTCGCCCAGGACGTTTAGTAATTCGCGGTCCGGCAAGATTGAGCGCTGAATGAGGCTGGCGTAATCGATTGAGTCGCCGATCTTCTTCTGTGCGGTGGCCATTTCTTGATTGGCCTGCTCCAGATCACTTGTACGTTCCTGAACGCGTTGCTCCAGTTCCAGGGTGTGGCGCCGGACTTTGTCTGCCATGGTGCCAAAGGCCGTACTAAGCTCACCGATTTCATCGTCGCGCACGGGTGGAAGGGCGATATCGTAACGACCCGCTGCCATAGCCTGTGCGCTTCGCCTGAGTAAGCGCAGTGGGCGAAGCAGTAGGCGTTCTATGGCTATTGCGAAAAGCAGAATCAATACAAGAATGAGACCGGCCAGCGCCGCGAGCAGCATCGTCAGCCACTGGCTGTCGATGACCTGTGCGCTGTCCAGATCGATGGCATTCAGCACGTACCAGCCAAGTTCGGGAATGAAGGTGAGCGCTAGAAGCTGATCATTCCCGTTCAGACTGGCTTGGAGTGTCTCTACGCTGCCGGGCGATGTCTGGGCCCTGCTCATGGCTGCTCTTAGAAGTTGTGCCTGATTAGCATCGTCGAGCAGACCGAAGAGTAGAGCATCTTCGCCGTTCGTGCCATCAGCGCCCGAGTTCAGAGCAATCAAAGAGGAGTTCTGGTGCACTTGAATGGCGCCCTTGATGTCGACGATCATCGGCGTGACGCCGGTCTGGTCGCTGGCTATGAAGTCGTTGATGAATCCGGAGAGATCAAGACCCGAGCCTGCCAGGCCGATTATTTGCCCGGCGTTATCCTTGACCAGTATGTTGAACCAGACCTTGGTCGTGTTCAGTTCGCGGTTGTAGTCGACGTTGATATTGTAATTCTGCGTGGCCTTGAGGCTGCTGAAAAACCAGCTGTCCGCTGTGTCCGTCTGATTCAGGAAGTAGCGAGCCTGCTGGCTTGGCGCCTCATCATTGCTGTTGAAGTAATAGCCCAGACTGCCGGCACTGCCGAGGAAGTAGGCGTTATCGCGAAAGTCCCGCCGGTAGCCCTCGGCCTCGCGGAAAAACAGTTCGCGTTTGGCCGGGTCATTTTCATCCAGAAGCCACTGGCGCGTAACTTCCGAATCGGCCAAACGTAAAGACAAGGCGAGTTCACGTGATATCGGCGCACGAATCTTCTCACGATTGAGCAGGGTCGCATTACGCGCGTACGCATCTGCAAAATGTTCATGTATACCCTGTAACACCAGCCCGCCGATAAGGGCCGCAGGCACCATTGCTATCAAACAGACAAGCAGCAGAGCTAGAATTGATTTGCCGCGTAGACCAAAGGCCGCCATGAAAACTCCCTGTTAAATGCCCTGCGTCAGGCCTGATAAACCAGTTTGCCATTAAAGACAGTGTGGGTAACCTTGCAAGGCACCCCTTTTCCCATAAACGGGCAGTTAGCGCCCTTGGAAATCCAGTTTTGGCCGATCAGACTGGCGTCAACCGGGTTGAATAGGGCGATGTCAGCCCGTGCGCCAATGCTCAGCGTGCCGGCTGGCAAGCCGAACGCGCTGGCCGGGCCACAGGTGAGCCGTGACAACAATGCAGGCAGCTCCAGCAACCCATCGGCCACCAATGTCATGGCCAGAGGCAGTAGCACCTCGATGCTGCTGATGCCGGTTGCGGAAGCTGCAAAGGGTACACGCTTGGCCTCTTGCTCGTGGGGCTGATGGTGCGAGGAAATGGCCTGCACCACGCCGCTTTGCAATGCCTGGCGCAACGCATGCCGATCAGTTTTACTGCGTAAGGGTGGTAATACGTGCAGAAGGCTGGAAAATCCTTCTAGGTCTTCATCGCACAACAGCAGCTGGTACATTGCAACGTCAGCTGTCACCCGCAGTCCGCGAGCCTGGGCATTGGCGAGCATGTCCATGGCACGGGCACTGCTCAGGCCACTGAAGTGCGCTTGTACACCAGTCTGTTCGACCAGCAGCAAGTCGCGGGCCAAGGCGATGGTTTCAGCTGTTTCGGGGATGCCAATCAGTCCCATGCGAGTGGCTGTCGGGCCCTCGTGGGCGCTGCCTCCCTCTGCCATTTCCGGATCCTGGGGCATGAACACGACGGGCACATCGAAACCCGCCGCGTATTCCAGGGCGCGGCGCAGGATTCGATTACTTTTCATGGGTGCGAGACCTTGGGTAAAGGCTACGCAGCCAACATCACGCAAGGCCACCAACTCACTCAGGTGTTCGCCATCCAACCCGTGGGTCAAGGCACCAAAGGGGAACACCCGGGCGTGCCCGGCGCGCTCGCAGCGCTCAAGAATCAGCTCGGCGACCGCCGGGGTATCCAGTACGGGCAATGTGTCTGGCAGGCTGCACAGGCTGGTGACGCCACCGGCTGCGGCAGCACGGGTTTCGCTGTCGATGGTGCCTTTGCGGGTGCGCCCGGGTTCGCGCAGGCTGACGTTCAGATCAACCAGGCCGGGACTGGCGATCAGGCCTCGAGCATCGATATGCTGCTGGGCCTGAAAGCCCTCCGGAGCGGCGCCGATGGCGACGATAAGACCATCGGCGATGTGCAGGTCAGTAAGTTGGTCGAGCTGATTGGCCGGATCGATGACCCGTGCGCCTTCAATCGTCAATCGCATGCTTAGTCTCCTGGTTGAACTGGCGCTGGGCGTTCTGGCCAGCCATGGCCATCGACATCACGGCCATGCGTACGGCGATTCCGTAGGTGACTTGATTGAGGATCACTGACTGGGGCCCATCGGCGACTTCGGATTCGATTTCAACGCCGCGATTGATGGGGCCCGGGTGCATGACCAGGGCATCTGGCTTGGCCAGTGAAAGGGTTTCGCGGGTCAGGCCGTAGAGGCGATAAAATTCCCCCTCGCTGGGCAGCAGGCCACTTTGCATGCGTTCCTTCTGAAGCCGCAGCATGATGACCACATCAACGTCGCGCAGCCCGACGCGCAGGTCGTTGAATACCCGCACACCATATTGTTCGATACCCGCCGGTAACAGAGTACGCGGAGCGATCACCCGGATGTCCGGACAGCCCAGGGTGCGCAGTGCTTGCATGTTCGAGCGGGCAACACGCGAATGCAGGATATCACCCACAAGCGCTACCGACAGATTCTCGAAGCCACCGGCGTGGCGGCGGATGGTCAGCATATCGAGCATGGCTTGGGTCGGATGGGAGTGATTGCCGTCACCGGCGTTGATGATCGCCACATCCGGACACACCTGCTGGGCAATGAAATGGGCTGCACCTGAGTCGCCGTGGCGCACCACGAACATGTCCGCCGCCATGGCTTCGAGATTGCGCAGCGTGTCGTAGAGCGTCTCGCCCTTGCTGGTCGAGGAGGTCTGAATATTCAGGTTCAGTACGTCGGCAGACAGACGCTTGGCCGCCAGCTCGAAGGTGGTGCGGGTGCGTGTCGAGTTCTCGAAGAATACGTTGCACACAGTCTTACCGCGCAGCAGGGGCACCTTTTTGACTGCTCTCTCGCCCACTTCCAGAAAGGAGTCGGCGGTATCAAGCAACTCGGTCAGCAATGCCCTGGACAGGCCTTCGATAGTCAGAAAATGACGCAGCTGACCCTGATGGTTGAGTTGCAGATGGCTGGGTATCAGGCTCATTGGGCTCTCACTACTTGGTGACGGGGTTCAGGGTCAGTTGCAGCGGCTCAGGTCCTGTCAATTTTATCCGCTGATCGGCTGGCAGGGTCAGGCTGGTACCGAGCACGTCAGCCCGTATTGGCAGTTGCCGCGCCTCTATATCGATCAGTGCGACCAACGTTACCGATGCTGGCCGGCCGTAATCAAACAATTCGTTGAGCGCCGCGCGGATGGTTCGGCCGGTCATCAGCACGTCGTCAACCAGAATCAGGTTGCGGTCGTCCACGCTGAAAGGTAGTTCGGAGGGGCGAACCCGGGGCGGCAAGCCATTCTGCTCGAAATCATCACGATAGAACGCAATATCCAGTGTCCCCAATGGCGCATCCGGCAGACACTGATCGCGCAGCTGCTCAGCAATCCATACGCCTCCGGTATGGATCCCTACGAATGCTGGGTCCTCGATTCCGCGCAGGGACAGATAGGCGATCAGATCCGCAGCCATGCCCTCGAGCAATGGGGCTACATCGGGCAGGGCCTTCATGATATCTCCTTGGGCAGGTTGCCAAGCCAGGTTTCCAGTAATAAGGCCGCGGCCAGGCTGTCCACGGGGTTATCCCGGTAGCTGGCAGGTGTGCGGCCACTGTCACGCAGGCTTTGTTTGGCTTCAAAAGTGGAAAGACGTTCATCCACGCAGTCGACTGGCAGGTTGAATCGTCCGTGCAGGCGGCGTGCAAATTTTTCGGCCCGACCGCTCATCTCACTTGGGGTGCCGTCCATGTTCAAAGGCAGGCCTACGACCAGCATGTCCGGCTTCCATTCAGTGATGAGGCGACCCACCTGTTCCCAGTCGGGGACCCCATCGCGCGCGCGCAACACAGTAACAGGCTCGGCTTTGCAGGTCAGACTCTGGCCCACAGCAACGCCAATTTGGCGAGTGCCGTAATCGAAACCCATGGCCCGCTTGTGCGACCCCATCAGGCGTGTCCGGCCTGATTGGTCAGCAGGTTCAGGTCCACGCCCAGCGTGCGCGCCGCGGCAGCCAGGCGTTGGTCGCTGGGCAACTCAAACAGAATGTGATTATCCGCGGGGCAACTCAGCCAGACATTGTCGGCCAGTTCCTGATCCAGCTGTCCGGCGTCCCAGCCGGTGTAGCCGAGCATGATCAGCACGTCGCGCGGACCTATGCCGTGAGCCATATCAAGCAGAATGTCCCGGGATGTGGTCAGTTGCAAAGGTCCCAGGTCCATGCTCGCTTCCCATTGCTCGGGACCCCGGTGCAGCACAAAGCCACGCTCGGTCTGCACCGGTCCGCCGTTGTAGACTGGTACGCTGGCCACCGATCCGGGTATCTCGGAAGTGGGTTGCAACTGATCGAGAATATCGGCCAGATTGAGATCGCCGGGCTGGTTGACGACCAGTCCCATTGCACCCTGTTCATCATGGTCGCACAGGTAGATAAGACTGTTGACGAAACGCGGATCAGCCATGTGTGGCATGGCAATCAGAAAATGGTGTTTGAGGTAGCTCGGGGTGATTTGGCTCATACGCCTAGTATTGGGGTTTGAGCGGCAAGCTTCAAGCGCCAGCGGTGGTTACCAGCCAGACTAAAAGCTGGAAACCGTGTCACCTGGCTCGAATCGCCAGGTGCGGATGATTTCAAGAACATCCACATCCATCAGGTCGCCGGTAAAGGGCGCATAGGGTGCGGCCAGCCGGACGATCCGCTGGGCTGCGTTATCCAAAACCCGATGGCCCGATGATTCGAGAATCTGTACCTCGCGCAGACTACCGTCGCGGTTGATCGAAACGAGCAGCCGCAAACTCCCATAAATACGCGCGCTCCGTGCTTCGGCCGGGTAGTTTTGGTTGCCTACGCGTTCGACCTTGCGGCGCCAGGCGTCTTTGTAATAGGCGCCCTTGTCTTGCATGGTGGAAGCAGCGTTGAGCCGATGCACGCGGGGTCGGTTGGCGAATAGCTGCCGCTCTTCTGCTAGCTGCGCCTCGAGACTGGCAATTTCTGCCGAGAGTTGACTCCGGTCAAAGCGCAACAGCGTGTTGGAGGTTTTCTTTTCCGGGGGTGGCGCTTCGAGCGTGCTTGCAACGCGGTCGGGCTGTACCGAGGTGGTAGTGACAACCGATTTTTCGACCACTGGCTTGGGCGGCGGCGCGCTGGCTTCTTGTGGCGGCGTCACTGTGTTGATCTCGGCATCCTGAAAAACCGATTCTTCCGTGGTGCTCGGCGCTGCTTTTTCATCCAGCGTACCGCTGCCTTCCTGATTGAGCTGAGCCAGATAATCGGCCTTCTCGGGTGCTCGCTCACTGGGCTGAGTGGCCAGCGTGATCTCCAATGTCTTGGATAGCTCGCTGGGCGTAGGCATGTCGAAGGTGATGCCAAGGATAACCAATGCGTGCAATACCGCTGCCAGAAACAAGGTGAATCCCAGGCGATCGCGTGAGGTCACCTCCACAGGATCGTGGTCGGCCGGATGATCAGTCAATTTGGTGGCTTTTTTCATGCTGTCCGTAGGCGGGATGTGTCTCGCGTTTCTGCGCAGTCTGCCGCGCAATCCCGAAAAAGTCTATGTGCCCGACCGCGCTTGAAGTTGGCGCTCGATAGCTGACATCAGCTGACCACCGATATCGGTCTGGTAAGCAGCATCTATCTCGCGGATACAGGTGGGACTCGTAACGTTTATCTCGGTGAGGTAGTCGCCAATGACGTCGAGCCCGACAAACAAGAGCCCGCGCTCGCGAAGCGAGGGGCCAACCTGAGCGGCAATCCAACGGTCACGATCCGTCAGGGGGCGCGCTTCGCCGCGTCCACCGGCAGCCAGGTTGCCACGGGTTTCGCCTTTTTGCGGGATACGTGCCAGGCAGTAGGGCACCGGTTCGCCCTCAATCATCAATATGCGTTTGTCGCCATTGCTGATCTCTGGCACATAGCGTTGTGCCATGATCTGCTGCTGGCCGTGTCGGGTGAGCGTTTCGATGATCACGCTGAGATTGCTGTCCCCCTCGCGAATGCGAAATATCATTGATCCGCCCATCCCTTCGAGCGGTTTGAGAATCACGTCACGGTGTTCTGCGATAAAAGAGCGCAGAATATCTGCGCGGCGGCTTACCAAATTGGGCGGAGCGCACTGGGGGAATTGAGTGGCGAACAGCTTTTCGTTGCAATCACGCAGACTGGCTGGACGATTGACGACCAGTACGCCTGCTCTTTCAGCCGCTTCCAATATGTGGGTGGAATAGAGAAACTCGTCGTCGAAAGGGGGATCCTTACGCATCAGGATCACGTCGAGATTGGCTAATGGTTCATGCACGGCTTCGTTCAGGTCGAACCAATGCTCAGGATCGGCATGTACGCGCAACGTGCGACCGTGTCCCATCGCCTGACCGTCGGCAAGATAGAGGTCTTGCGGCTCCAGATAAACGAGCTCCCACCCGCGCTCTTGCGCGGCTAGCAACATGGCCAGGGAGCTGTCTTTCTTGTAACTGATCGCATGGATGGGGTCCATTACGATGCCGAGGCGAATGTGCATAGGGAGTCGGTCCGCTGAGTGAGGCTGAATGCTTGATGAGTGTAACCTCGGCTGGCCTGGGGTGAAAGGTTGACTAATGCTGCGAGATGTCTCATATCTTATGACTTGGAATCGAAATGCCGGTTTCCCTGATTACCAAATAGATTGGCCGCCGAAATTGTGATAAAAGTACGCGAAAAGGGAGACGATGGTTTGGCGTCGCCATGACGTCGCTACCAACGACTCACCATAAATAACAAGGGCTCGTTAAATGGAAGAAAATTTCGAAAGCCTGAAAGTCATGGTCATTGACGACAGCAAAACGATCCGCAGAACAGCAGAAACGCTGCTCAAGAAGGTTGGGTGCACCGTGATTACCGCAGTAGATGGTTTTGACGCACTGGCCAAGATCGCCGACAACAACCCGGATATCATTTTCGTTGACATCATGATGCCGCGGCTTGATGGATATCAAACTTGCGCTTTGATCAAGAATAACAGTGCCTTCCGCGGTACGCCGGTGATCATGCTGTCCAGCAAGGACGGTTTGTTCGACAAGGCCAAAGGGCGAATTGTGGGTTCTGATCAGTACCTGACCAAGCCATTCAGCAAGGAAGAGTTACTGGGCGCGATTCGCGCGCATGTGCCGCAATCTGACGACCTAGCGGGTGCATCAGAGGCCTGAGCCTTCGCATCTTTAGCCATACCGGGGGAGCCAAATGGCCCGAATATTAGTAGTAGACGATTCGCCAACCGAGTTATATAAGCTCACGGGCATGCTGGAAAAGCATGGTTATGAAGTCCTCAAGGCCGAAAACGGCGCCGACGGCGTCGCATTGGCACGTCAAGAAAAGCCCGATGCTGTCTTGATGGATATCGTTATGCCCGGACTCAATGGGTTTCAGGCCACGCGCCAGTTGACCAAGGATGCTGAAACCGCGCATATTCCGGTGATCATTGTGACGACTAAGGATCAGGAAACTGACAAGGTGTGGGGCAAGCGTCAGGGCGCCAAGGATTACCTGACCAAGCCGGTCGAGGAAGCTACTTTGATCAAGACATTGAAGTCCGTGCTGGGAGCCTGATGGCTCCGGCACATGCCGCATAACAACCAAAACAGGCACGGCATGTCACAACCTATTCATCCTTTCGATCTTCTCAGACAGCTCGCGCAACATTGTCGCAGCCAGGCCATGGGCCTGCCCGCACAGGACGTGGTCAGCGAAACCTGGAGCGGCGTCGGCTTCCGGCTGGCTGGCCAGGCGATGGTTGCAGCAATGGGTGAGGTCGCAGAGATTTTACACGAACCGCGTTATACAGCGCTGCCCCGGGTCAAAACCTGGGTCCGCGGCGTTGCCAACGTACGCGGTCGCCTGTTGCCTATTATCGATCTCAGCCGTTTTTTTGGAGCCACCGTCAGCACCCCGCGCAAGCAACGTCGTGTGCTTGTGCTTGATCGCGACGGACTCTTTGTTGGCTTACTGGTCGATGAGTTACTGGGCATGCAGCACTTTCCAGTTACCAGTTTCACCACTGAGATGCCCACTTGCGAAGAGGTGTTTCGACCGTTTGTGGTCGGAGCCTACGTTCAGGAACAGGTGTCTTTTGTATTCAATTTCAGAGCATTGGCGCGTGATCAGGCGTTTCTCGATGTGGCGATTTGATCAGGGGGCGACCGGCGAGTCCGGTAACGCGACAGACAAGAGCAACAACAAGAACCATGCGGTAGGCCAGGTAGGGGCCAGATGATGAAAAAGTTCGATACCCAGATTTTCTCCGCAATGCGAAGCAATCGCACGATTACCGGTCTGTTCGCAGCCCTGGTTCTCTCGCTGCTCTTGCTGTTCGTCAACTTCCTGTATCTAAACATTCAGAGCGGCTACGACACCGAGTACATCGGTCACGCTGGTGAGTTGAGAGTTCTCTCACAGCAGATATCCAAATCGGCCAGTGAGGCGGCTACAGGCACTCCGGCAGCCTTCGGTCTGCTCCTCGATGCGCGTAATGATTTCCAGCGTCGCTGGGATTTTCTGACCCTGGGCCGTTCAGAGACAGGTCTTCCTTCCGCGCCGGACGCATTGGGGGAGCAGGTAGCCCAAGTACAGGGAAACTGGGATCGGGTACGTAACAACGCCGACGAGATCCTTGCTAGCGAAAAAACCGTACTGTCTTTGAATGACGTGGCCCTGACGCTCTCGGATACCATTCCCCAGCTGCAGGTGGAGTACGAGGAGGTTGTGGACCTGCTTATCGCCAGCGGCTCTCCTGCTGATCAGGTAGCCATTGCACAGCGTCAGTCATTGCTGGGTGAGCGGATTCTAAACTCCGTGAATCGGGTACTGGCGGGTGAGGAAGACGCGGTAATGGCCGCAGACAGCTTCGGCCGAGACGCCAGTCTGTTTGGACGCGTACTGCTTGGCATGCTCGAGGGCAACGCTACCATGGGTATTTCCCGGGTAACTGAACCTGAGGTGGTCGGGCGTTTGAATGAGATTGCCAACCTGTTTCGCTTCGTATCGGACTCGGTTGACGAGATCCTGCTGACCTCGCCGGAGCTATACCAGGTGAGCTTGGCTGCAAGCCAGATTTTTGCCGACTCGCAACTGTTGCTGGATAACGTATCCGGTCTGACAGTCGGTTTCGAGGCCCGAAGTCAAGCTCGCTGGATCAACACTCTGTTTGGCTACGTGCTGGGTATCGTGGCGCTGGGCTGTATTCTCCTGATTGGTTTGCAGATGACCCGCGAGACGCGGGGCCGTCTGGCCGAGACGGCGGAGAAGAACGACAGGAACCAGGCAGCGATTCTGCGACTGCTGGACGAAATTGCCGACCTTGCAGACGGTGATTTGACCGCCGAGGCGACGGTGAGCGAAGACTTCACGGGTGCGATTGCTGACTCGATCAACTACACCATCGATCAGCTTCGCTCCCTTGTCGGTACGATTAACGACACTGCTTTGCAGGTATCCACCGCAGCCCAGGAAACACAGGGTACCGCGATGCATCTGGCGGAAGCGTCCGAGCACCAGGCGCAAGAAATTGCCGGGGCGTCAGCGGCGGTTAACGAGATGGCTGTTTCCATTGACCAGGTGTCGGCCAACGCGGCCGAGTCTTCGGCGGTAGCAGAGCGGTCGGTTGCCATCGCCAACAAGGGTAATGAAGTGGTGCAGAATACCATTACCGGCATGGATACCATCCGTGAGCAGATTCAGGATACCTCGAAGCGGATCAAGCGTCTGGGTGAGTCGTCCCAGGAAATTGGTGACATCGTCAGCCTGATCAACGATATCGCCGACCAGACCAATATTCTTGCCCTGAACGCCGCTATCCAGGCGTCCATGGCCGGTGATGCGGGCCGAGGTTTCGCAGTGGTAGCGGACGAAGTTCAGCGTCTGGCCGAGCGCTCCTCATCGGCGACCAAGCAGATCGAAGCGCTGGTAAAAACGATTCAGACCGACACCAACGAGGCGGTCATCTCGATGGAGCAGACCACCTCCGAGGTGGTGCGCGGCGCGCGTCTGGCACAGGACGCGGGTGTGGCCCTGGAAGAGATCGAAAAGGTATCTACCAGTCTGGCGGCACTGATTCAGAATATCTCCAACGCGGCCCGGCAACAGGCGTCATCCGCGGGCCATATCTCCAACACGATGAACGTGATCCAGGAAATTACCTCGCAGACCTCCGCCGGTACCACGGCCACAGCGCGCAGCATTGGCGATCTGGCGGCGCAAGCCGAGTCGATGCGTAAATCGGTGGATGGCTTCACCCTGCCGCAGCAACTTTGAGATGGGCGCGCAGGTAGCCTGGCGGCTATCTGCACTCCGCAATGAGCAAGGGAAATACTGTGCAGAAAACGCCAAACTGGTCATTACAGCAACTGCCGGAGATGGATATGCAGCAATTCCATCAATGGCAGGCATTGCTTGAGACGCGGACAGGAGTCTGCGTCACTGACCAGCGTAGGGTGTTTTTGCAGACTAGCCTGGCTACCCGAATGCGCGAATTGCAGGTAGATGATTATCAAAGCTACTACGAGTACGTCACGGAAGGTCCGACTGGCGCTATCGAGTGGTCTGCCCTGATCGACCGTTTGACTATCCGCGAAACCAGTTTCATGCGTCACCGGCCATCCTTCGACGCCGTGCGTAACCATATCCAGACGATACTCGCCACGGGCAGGTCTACCCAGCCTCTGCAATTGTGGAGTTTGGGCTGTGCAAGCGGAGAAGAGGCCTACTCGCTGGCCATGATCACTGACCAATGCCTGGCTGATTCAGCCAGCGGTAGCCCCGACTACGCAATATGGGCCACCGATATTAGCCTGAAAGCGCTTGAACAGGCTCGCCTGGCCCGCTACCCGGCCAGTCGGCTGGGCGGCCTCACCGATACCGAACATGCACGCTGGATGAAGCCTGTCGACCAAGGCAAGCTGGAAATCTTGCCTGTGCTGCGAGACCGGATTTGCTTCACCAGGCTGAATATCCTGGAAATGGCCCAGGCCCCGATACGGGATCTGGATATCATCTTTTGCCAGAATCTGCTCATCTACTTCCGACGCTGGCGCCGCCGCGACCTGCTCAATCTGCTGGCCAAGAAGCTGGCCCCAGGTGGCATGCTGATAATCGGACTGGGTGAAATAGTGGACTGGAACAATCCCCTGCTTGAGCGGGTACCCAATGAAAGGGTACAGGCCTATGTGCGGCGGGATACTCACGGAAGTCTGGAGTGAATATGGGTGATCGGCATGATTATGTCGCCCTCGACTGGGTAAAAGGGGAGATTTCCGCGACGCTGAATCAAGCGCGTCAGGCCCTCGAATCCTTTGTCGAGAATCCGGGTGATTCGACCCGGTTGCGTTTCTGTCTGACCTATATCCACCAGGTGCACGGCACCTTGCAGATGGTCGAGTTTTATGGTGCTGCCCTGCTCGCCGAAGAGATGGAAAAGCTTGCCCAGGCGCTGATGCATGGCAGTACCAGTCGTGAGAGTGAAGCCCTTGATGTGCTGATGCAGGCCATCCTGCAGTTGCCGACCTATCTGGATCGCGTGCAAACAGGGCGTCGTGATTTGCCCCTGGTTTTGTTGCCGTTACTGAACGATATGCGCACCGCTCGCGGTGAAAACCTGCTGTCGGAAAACGCTTTATTCACGCCAGACGTGGATACCGGAGGTCCGACAGATGATGCGGAGCGTCTGGGCGATTTCGCTGAGCCAGAAACGGTTCGGCAGCTGCGCAAGTTACGTCAGGCCATGCAGTTTGCCCATGCTGGCATCATCCGTAGTCAAGATGTATCAACTAATGCACGGCAGCTAGGCAAGGTATTCGCGCGGCTGCAAGCACTGTGTCAGGGATCCGGCCATGCCGATCTGTGGGCGGCTTACGCCGGTGTTGTCGAAGGTCTCGAACAGGGTACGATCGACAATGGTGCAGCGATTCGTCAATTGCTGCGTCAGGCTGACCGTGAGGCCAGACAGCTACTGGATCACGGATCTGCAGCGCTAGATTCCCCGCCCGCTCCCGAGTTGCTGCGTAATCTTCTATTCTACGTCGCCAAGAGTCCCGGAGGCAGCCCGCGCCTGGACGCGCTGAAGCAGCGTTATCAGCTCAAGGCCTTGCTGACCGAAGATGATATTGCCAATCAGAAAACCGGTTCACGCCTGGTCGGTCCGGATCGCAGCGCCATGCAGTCTGTGGTCGAAGCGCTGGGCGAAGAGTTGCTGCAGGTCAAGGATCGGCTTGATCTGTTCGTTCGTGGTGACCGTCGTCAAGCTGACGAACTCGCTGCGCTGATCACTCCGATGAAACAGATCGCCGATACTCTGGCGATGCTTGGCCTGGGCCAGCCGCGTCGGGTCCTGCTCGAGCAGATCGAGCTTGTGGGCGACCTGCTGAACAAGCAGTCCACGATTACTGATTCGTCGTTAATGGATGTGGCTGGAGGGCTGTTGTATGTGGAAGCCAGCCTGCATGGCATCTTGGGTATGGAGCGCGAGCGCGGCGACACGAAGGGCGGTGCTCTCGAAAACGATATGCAACGACTTGCTGCTGCCCAGGACATGGGTTTGGTCCATCGCCAGGTGGTTCAAGAAGCACGCAATGCGCTGGAACAGAGTCGTGAAGCGATCAACGCTTTCATCTCCAGCCAGTGGGATCATACCCAGCTGGAGCCGGTTGATGACCTCCTCAACAGCGTTCGCGGCGGCTTGGAAATGCTTCCTCTGGAGCGGGCTGCAGCCATTATCGGTACGTGCCGACGCTATCTGGTCGAGCAATTGTTAACACCACAACGCATTCCTGAATGGCCAGAACTGGACGCTTTGGCTGATGTAATCACCAGCGTCGATTATTATCTCGAGCGCCTTGCCGAAGATGATAGTGAGCGCGGCGACAACATCCTTACTGTCGCCGCCGAACGACTTTCTGACCTGGGTTATACCGCGGGGGAGTTATTGCTTGAAAGTCTCCCCGGCGAAGCCGCCGAAACAGAGGTATTCGACACAGTATTGTTACTAGTCGAATCCGAATCAGAGGTCGACCAATTATCCGTCGACGTCGAGGCTTTTGATCTTGAGGCAATCGAAGGACAGGCAGCAGAAGAGTCCCCAGCAGTTGAAGCGGACGCGGAGTCTAACCCTGAGGCCGAGGTTACGGGTATAGCATCGGTTGAAGACGAAGATGACGAGTTTGAAGCAGAACTCATTGAGATCTTCGTGGAAGAAGCGGGGGAAGTGCTCGATACTCTGAGCGAATATACTCCGGTCTGGAAGGCCAATAATGATGATCATAAAGCCCGAGCCGAAGTGCGGCGCGCCTTCCATACCCTCAAGGGCAGTGGTCGGATGGTCAAGGCCAGTATCATGGCTGAGCTCGCTTGGTCAGTTGAAAACATGCTCAACAGGGTCATAGACCGGAGTGTCGATCTGACCCCTGCGGTGTTTGATATAATTAATGCTGTGCGCACGCTGATGCGCCAATTGGTTGAAGACTTCTCCCACGGCGCACAACAGAATTTGCCTGAAGTCGGCCATTTGGCGGCACGGGCAGATGCTTTGGCTCGCGGAGAGGAGCCAGATGGGTTTTTTGGAGAATTCGGCAGTGTACCAGGTAACCACGAAACCCTATCGCAATACGAGAGCGATATTCCTGATCTGCCGTTGCTGTTGCCGTCGGTGGACGTGGAAATTGAATCTGAGCACGATGACACAACTGAAGAAGCCGACGAGCTGCCGGACGAGTCGGAGCAGCTCATCCCTGGGTTGGAAATTTCTGATCAGGAGCAGGGTCTTGACCCTGTGCTGCTGGAGATTTTCCGCAACGAAACCCAATCCCATATTCAGCAGGTCAACGCTTTTGTCGCGCAGTGCGAGCAGGGGTTGCCCCGTGCGATCAGCGATGCGCTGCAGCGAGCCCTGCATACGCTCAAGGGCAGCGCACACATGGCGGGCATCCAGCCAATCGCAGTGCTCGCGACGCCACTGGAAAAACTCGCCAAGGATTTCAAGGCCAACCTGATACCCGCGGATCAGTCTCTGGTAGATTTGCTCACGGATGCGGTGAGTCTGTTCGAGGCGGGCGTTGAACAGCTTGACAGTACGCCCGAAAGCACCCTCATGGGCACTGACGAATTTCTTGCGCGGCTTGATGTCGTGCAGACACAGGGTATGGCCAGCCGGGACAGTAGCCGTACGGACCTTGAAGAGGGGACGGCCAACGCCGGTTTGCTGTCTATCTTCCTGACCGAAGGCATCGACCATCTGCTGGATATAACCGATACGCTCGCCTTATGGGAGAACGGTGAGGGTCCGGACATCGATAGCCGCGAACTGTGCCAAGCGTTGCGTGCGCTTGGTGAGGTGGCGGGAGATGTCGATCTGGATGTTATCGAATCTTTGTGCCAAAGCCTGGAAGACGTGCACGAAGCGTTAATGACCGGCCGGATACAGATGCAGCAACCCACCGTACTGGTGCTGGCTGTTGCGCACGAGCGGTTGATCGGGATGATGGATCAGGTTGCGGCGCACCAACACATTCCGCCGGCCACGACAGAAATTGCTGAGTTACAGGCACTCCTGCCGGTAACTCATGTCGAGCGCGACGACGCAATCGCAGTGACCACAACCGAGGTTCCGATACCGGCTCCAGAGTTAGCGGCAGATACCTGGAACCCGCAGGATGCTGGTACCGATGCAGAGCTGGTAGATATCTTTCTGGAAGAAGCGCAGGAGATTATCGATAGCGCATCAGCGAGTCTGCAGCAATGGATTGCCGACCCGGTGAATACCCTCGCAGTTGAGTCCCTTCAGCGCGACTTGCATACACTCAAGGGTGGCGCTCGGATGGCGGAAATTCCGCCGATTGGCGATCTGGCCCATGAGCTTGAGTTTCTTTATGAAGGGCTTGGCAATCAACGGTATCAGCCCAGCCCAGGTCTCGATGATTTGTTGCACGCATGCCACGACAGTCTTGCCGAAATGGTCGAAGGGGTCGTAGCGGGTCGTCCGATCAGTAATGGTTCCGGACTGATTAGCGCAATCAAGGGTTATCGTGCGCGCCCGGACCAGCCGCCGCAATTGCCCGGTAGGGACCAGATTGTGGCCGCAGGAGGGCAAGAGGATACTGCGGTTCCGGTTGTGATGACCCCCGACGAATCGATAGATGATCCCCTCGAAGGCATGCTCGGTATGTTCCTTGAGGAGGCGCGCGAGCTCATCGCGCCTTGTGACGGGCTGTTGGAAAACATGTCAACTGATCCTACAGCTGGCATCGAATTGACACGGCGCATTCAGACCCTCAAAGGTAGTGCTCGTATGGCCGGCCAGAGTGTCTTGGCTGAGCAAAGTAAGACTCTGGAAAGCGACCTGCAAGGAGAGAAAGGTTCACCGCAGCAACTGGCAACGCAGCTGCAGAAAATCCACGCTGCGCTGGATATGCTCGCCGGTGGTGTCGCCCCGGGACCGGCAGACTGGTCAATACCGGAAATAACCAGACCCGCAGAGCCAGTGGCAACCGCCACCAGTGTCGCGCTTGCGCAGGACACACCCGTTGTGCCGCGGCAAACGTTGGCAGCGGTAAAGAATATATTGCAGCAGGCCATGGCGGCCAGTGAAGTAGACGACGAAGATCAGTCGATGCGTAGCAGTGGCCAGGAGACGGTCAAGGTGTCGGCAAAGCTGCTCGAAGAACTGGTCAACCTGGCGGGCGAGACATCGATTTTCCGTGGTCGTATCGAACAGCAGGTCAACGACCTGGCGCATACCCTGCAGGACGTCGACAGTACTATTGAGCGGGTACGTGACCAGCTGCGCCGGCTCGATATGGAAACCCAGGCGCAAATTCTTTCCCGGCACCAAGAGGAAATCGAGCAGGCCTACGAAGAGTTTGATCCTCTGGAAATGGATCGCTACTCCCAACTGCAGCAGCTGTCACGCTCGCTGTTTGAGTCCGCGTCCGACTTGCTCGATCTGAAGGAAACGCTGGCGGCAAAAAGTCGTGACGCAGAGACGCTGCTACTGCAGCAGGCTCGGGTTAACACCGAATTGCAGGAAGGCCTGATGCGCACGCGCATGGTGCCGTTCGACCGTTTGTTGCCGCGTATGCGCCGGGTGGTGCGACAGGTGGCCAGCGAAGTGGGTAAGCAGGTGAGCCTGGAGATCGGCAACGCCGAAGGCGAAATGGATCGGAGCGTGCTCGAGCGGATGATCGGGCCACTGGAACACATGTTGCGTAACGCGGTGGACCACGGTATCGAGCTGCCGGAAGTACGCCAGACCAACGGTAAGCAGGAAGAAGGTCGCATAACTCTGGATCTGCACCGCGAAGGCGGCGAAATTGTCCTGAAGCTTGCCGACGATGGCGCCGGGATCAATCTGGATGCGGTGCGTCGCAAGGCGATTGAACGTGGCTTGATGGATGCCGATGCGGAACTCACTGACCAGGAGGTGCTGCAGTTCATTCTCGAAGCCGGCTTCTCTACGGCGGACAAGGTGACCCAGATATCCGGCCGCGGGGTCGGCATGGATGTGGTTAACTCCGAAGTGAAACAGCTCGGTGGTAGCATGAGTCTGGATACGCGCCCCGGCAAGGGCAGTACCTTTACCATTCGTCTGCCATTCACTGTATCGGTAAACCGCGCTCTGATGGTGTATTCCGGGGATGATCTGTACGCGATTCCTCTGAATACCATCGAGGGCATCGTGCGGGTTTCCGGCTATGAGCTGGAAGCTTATTACGCGCCCGATGCACCGTCCTTCGAGTATGCCGGCAAGCACTATGACTTGCGCTATCTCGGCGATCTACTGGTCACTGGTCAGCAGCCGCGGCTCAGCGGCCACAGTCTGCCACTGCCTGTCATTCTCGTGCGTGGTGCCGAGCATACGGTAGCGGTGCAGGTCGATGCACTGGCGGGCTCACGCGAGATCGTGGTTAAGGGTATGGGTAAGCAATTTGCGGTTGTGCCGGGCATATCCGGTGCGACCATTCTCGGCGACGGCCGGGTTGTGGTGATTCTCGATCTGCTGGCGATCATCCGCGCTCAGCAGGCATTGCAGTCGCTACAGCGGCTGGCTGCCGAACGGGCTCAGGGGATTGCGGACAAGGAGGACGAGCGCGCCACGCTGGTTATGGTCGTCGACGATTCGATCACGGTACGCAAGGTCACCACCCGCCTGCTGGAGCGCCACGGCATGGAGGTTGTTACGGCCAAAGACGGTGTGGATGCCATTGCCCGACTGCAGGATGTGCATCCGGACATCATGTTACTGGACATAGAAATGCCACGTATGGATGGCTTTGAAGTGGCGACTCTGGTGCGCCATGACGAGCGGCTGAGGGATCTGCCGATTGTGATGATCACCTCGCGTACCGGTGAGAAGCACCGCGAGCGGGCGAAGGCAATCGGGGTTAATGATTACCTCGGCAAACCTTACCAGGAGAGCCAACTTCTGGAAGCGATTGGCAAGCTGGTCAAGGTTCGTGATTGATCCTGCAGCGCCTGCTATTGCGCTTCTGGCAGACAAGACGCAAAAGCGTCAGCTGCTTCAGGAAGTTCTTGAGAGATTTGGCTATCGAGTGATTTTTGCCGGGGAGCCCGAGGCGCTCGACTGTCAGGCGCTGGAAGCGATCAAAGCCGATGCCTGGCTACTGGAGCTGGCCGAGGAGTCCGAGTTGGCCGACTGGCTGCTTGAACACAGTCCGGTGCCGGTCTTGCTCGGCGCCGGTGAAATACCGCATCACGAGAGTGAAGATTATCCACGCTGGAAACGCCGGCTGTATGCCAAGTTAGTGCCTCTGCTAGGGGCTCCACCGGCGGGACATCCGGCTTTGGCTACAGCCGTCGTGGATGCGGTCAATGCCGTATCCGTGATACCACCGGCTCGCTGCGTCTGGTTGCTGGCGGCATCGTTGGGCGGCCCGGCAGCCGTTAAGCGCTTTCTCGATCGCCTGCCCGCGACGCTGCCCATTGCGTTTATTTATGCCCAGCATATCGATGCCGGATTCGAAGCGCAGTTGCCGGTGATCCTGGGGCGTCAGAATGCCTGGCGAGTGCTTAACTGCGTGAGTGGCGCACACTTGCACAATGGCGAGGTCCTGGTTGCGCCCATCAAGCGCAGCCTGAGTTTCGCCCCGGAAGGTCAGATTCGTCTCAGCGACACGCCTTGGCGAGGTCCTTATCAGCCATCGATCGAAACGCTGCTTGATGCGGTCGCAGACGCTTTTGCTCCGGCCTGCGGCGCTATTATCTTTAGTGGCATGGGCGAAGATGGCGTGCAGGCATGCGGACGCTTGCGCGCGCAGGGAGCCCAGGTATGGACTCAGGATGTGTCGAGTGCTGCCTGCTCCGTTATGCCTCAAGCAGTGGTAGATGCGGGCTACAGCTCCCGGCAGGGCTCCCCTGAGATGCTCGCCGACGCCTTGCGTTACTGGGTAGCACAAGAATGGCCGGTTGCGCTTTAGCGCCAGCCAACACTGAATCAGAGAGGACGCCGTATGTCGGACGCACTGGAAAGCCTGAATGGACTCGTTGTTCCGCTTGCGGAGCAGGCCCTGCTGTTGCCCAACGTAGCGGTGGCGGAACTAGTAGGGTTTCGACTTAACCGGGTTCAGGAAAACGCACCCTCATGGTTTCTTGGCTGGACGCTTTGGCGTGATCAGCAGGTGCCGGTAGTTGATCCTTATGTGCTGCTTAATGAGCAGCCGGATGAGACTGGCAGACAGCCGCGTACTGTGATACTCAATGCCATCGGCGAACGTGCCGGCGTGCATTTCATCGCCATGCGTGTCTGGAGCATCCCGCGCTCACGAAAGGTGACACGCGGAGAGATGAGTCATGTGGAAGCCAGCATTCCTTACGTGCTGCAATCTGTGAGACTGGGCGAAGAGCCTCAGACCTTGTGTATTCCCGATCTGCTGGGTATCGAACAGACACTCGAAACTGCGGGTTTGCTCAGACCCTGAGGGTCAGCGCAATCACACCGGAAAGCTCAGACGAGCCTCTGTGCCACCACCGCTGCGGTTAAGCAACTGGACTGTAGCGCCATGACCCTCGGCAATACGTTTGACAATCGCCAGGCCTAATCCGGTTCCTTTGGTAGTGCGAGCCCGATCCCCCCGTGTAAAGGGCGTAAATAGCGCCTCGCATTCGGTAGGATCGATACCCGGGCCGCGGTCAAGAATCGCTACCACCAGATAGGGTTGAGCCGCTGCCCGGGTAATATAAGTGCACACCTCAAGACCCGCGCCGCCGTGGTGCAACGCATTGTCGACCAGGTTGCCGATCACCCGCTTCATGGACAGGCGGCGCAACTTGATCAGCGGCACAGGCTCCAGGCAGAGCCTGACCCGTTCTTCACCCGTATTCAGCGGGGCGACGACTTCGCGAATGATGTCATTGATGTCCTCTGCCTCGGTAGCCTCGGTGCTGCCGTCGCGCATAAAGGACATGAATTGATCGAGGATCGCATCCATGTCTTCGATATCGCGAATCATGCCCTCGGTCAAATCGGGGTCGGCACTGGCCAGCAGCTCGGTTGACAGGCGCATACGGGTGAGTGGTGTACGCAGGTCATGGGATACACCAGCGAGCAACATAGAGCGTTCCCGATTAGCCTGCTCGACGTCATAAGCCATCTGGTTGAATGCGCGATAAACTTCTGCGATCTCGGCGGGGCAGTTGGTATCGAGTAGACGTACGCTCTGGCCTTTGCCGATACGACGAGCGGCGCGTTCGAGCATTTTTAGGGGATGATTGAGCTGGCGAACAAATACCCAGGCAGCCGCCATGGATAACAACCCGATGAGCCCAAGCGAAAGCACCACTGTCCAGATTCGCTGACCCCGCAGTGGGTGGGCGTAGAGCGGCACCTGTAACCAGCTGTCGCCGTAGCTGGGTTGATGAACCCAGAGTAGGGGTTCACCCTGAATACGGACCCGGACCTGAGTCATGTCGCCTAGTTCTTCGCGCAGTTGACTGGTGAATATGCCGGAATAGGGCCAATGCACTTCCCCGGCTGGAACCATTTCGCTGGGAACCATATGCAGACCGGTGACTTGTTCAATTTCTTCACGAGCCTCGGGGTTGCTTGCCCAGTAGGAACCGATAAGCATCGCTGTACCATGGCTGTACTGCCGGTCAACCAGGAGATCCTCGTTAGCCAGCAGATAAAACATGGTCAGAATTTTTGAAAGCAGCATGACCAGCAGCACCAGTGTGATGGTGCGGGCAAAAAAACTGCGTGGCATCAACGGATGCCAGCCAGCCCCTCCTTTCACGAAGGCTTGCCATCCGGAACGAAGACGTAGCCTACACCCCAAACAGTCTGAATGTAGCGCGGCTTGGATGGATCGGGCTCGAGCATGCGCCGCAAGCGCGAGATTTGCACATCAATTGAGCGCTCCAGTGCATCCCATTCACGACCCCGGGCCAGCTGCATCAGCTTGTCACGAGTAAGTGGCTCACGTGGATGTTGCACCAGCGCCTTGAGCACAGCGAATTCGCCCGTGGTCAGCATGTGTACTTCCTCGCCGCGGCGAAGTTCGCGTGTGGCCAGGCTGAGCACAAACTCACCAAAACTAACTTCCTCGTCTACGCCACCAGGTGCGCCCGGAACCTGAGGTGTCTGTCGACGTAGTACGGCTTTTATTCGGGCAACCAGTTCACGGGGGTTGAACGGTTTGGGCAAGTAATCATCGGCGCCTTGTTCTAGACCAATGATCCGGCTTGCCTCGTCGCCCTTAGCGGTGAGCATGATGATCGGTGTCTTGTTTTCCTGATCGCGCAATCGCTTGCAGGCGGATAGACCGTCTTCACCGGGGAGCATCAAATCCAGAACTATCAAGGAATATAGCTCGCGGGCAAGCAAGCGGTCCATTTGTTCGGTGTTTTCAACCGCCCTGACCCTATAGCCCTGTTCCGTTAGAAAACGCTCGAGGAGGCGACGCAGTCTAACGTCGTCGTCAACAATCAGGATCTTTTCACCTTCACTGGTCATACAGGCTCCACCTTTGTTTGCTATAGACGCATTGTGGCCGAACACGCCTTTACGCGGGCTCAGGCATTGTTACAAGAGGTTTCTTTTGTACAAGTTTTCAGGCCCCCGTGGCAAAGCTTTCTGTTCGTCAGGATGCGCCCCTGACGTGAAACTGTCGGTTATACTGCGCGGCTTGTAAAACTGATCGGACATCTTGCCATGGAATCTATCGCCTTACGCATTGCTACTGAGCTCGCCGTTCGTCCAGAGCAGGTCGATGCGACCGTGAGACTCCTGGATGAAGGCGCCAGCGTGCCCTTCATTGCTCGTTACCGGAAGGAAGTCACCGGCAGCCTGGATGACACCCAGCTGCGCTATCTTGAAGAGCGTTTGCGTTACCTGCGCGAACTCGAAGATCGCCGCTCAAGCATTCTTGCCACTATTAGCGAACAAGGCAAGCTGACCACCGAGCTTGAACGTGATATTCGCAGTGCCGACAGCAAGACTCGCCTGGAAGACCTCTACTTACCTTATAAGCCCAAACGGCGCACCAAGGGCCAGATTGCGCTGGAGGCAGGATTGGGCCCCTTGGCTGAATTACTTTTTAGCGATCCTGCCCTGACACCGGAGCAGGAAGCAACCACATTCGTGGATGTTGAAAAGGGCGTCGCTGATGTGAAGGCAGCGCTGGACGGGGCCAAGTACATTCTGATGGAGCGGTTCAGCGAGCAGGCCAGCCTGCTCGAGCGGCTGCGTAGCGCTTTGCGTCAGGAAGGCCGTGTGGCATCCAAGCTGGTAGCCGGCAAGGAACAGGACGGCGCCAAGTTCCGCGACTATTTCGACTATGCGGAGGACCTTCGCAAGGTGCCTTCCCATAGGGCTCTGGCTATTTTGCGCGGACGCAACGAGGGCATCCTCAGTATCGCTCTAGAACTGGGTGCCCCCGACCGACTGGCCAACGTGGCGCACCCCTGCGAAGGTATGATTGCCCAAGCGGTGGACATCCGCGATGAAGGCCGACCGGGTGACCGCTGGTTGGCCGAGGTGGTTCGCTGGACCTGGCGAGTGAAGCTGCTGGGTCAGCTGGAAACTGAGCTGCTTGGCGAGCTGCGCGAAAGCGCGGAGGACGAAGCGATTCGCGTGTTTGCCAGCAATCTCAAAGATCTTTTGCTCTCGGCGCCGGCCGGTCCCCGGGTTACCCTGGCACTGGATCCAGGTCTGCGTACTGGGGTTAAGGTGGTTGTCGTGGATGCCACCGGCAAGCTGGTCGCGTTCACTACTGTTTTCCCCCATGCCCCGCGCAACCAGTGGCAGGAGTCTTTGGCAGTGCTGGCTGCGCTGTGCAACAAGCACAGCGTCACCTTGGTGGCGATTGGCAATGGCACCGCCTCGCGTGAAAGTGACAAGCTGGCAGGCGAACTTATTAAACTCTGCCCGGCTCTGTCGATGCAGAAAATCATGGTTTCTGAAGCGGGTGCATCAGTTTATTCTGCCTCCGAGCTGGCAGCGAAGGAGTTCCCCGATCTGGACGTGACCTTCCGCGGCGCTGTCTCCATCGGGCGTCGTTTGCAGGACCCGCTCGCCGAGCTGGTCAAGATCGAACCCAAGGCCATTGGTGTGGGCCAATACCAGCATGATGTTTCTCAGGTAAAGCTGGCCCGCAGTCTCAACGCCGTGGTCGAAGACTGTGTAAACGCCGTGGGTGTCGATCTCAATACTGCCTCAGCACCACTGTTGACACGCGTATCCGGTCTTAACCCCACCATCGCCCAGAATATTGTTGATTACCGTGATCAGCACGGCGCCTTTGGTAGTCGTCGTGAGCTGCTCAAGGTCGCACGCCTGGGCGACAAGACCTATGAGCAAGCTGCGGGCTTTTTAAGAGTGATGAACGGCGGCAACCCTCTGGATGCGTCGGCGGTTCATCCCGAAGCTTATGTGTTGGTCGAGCGGATTGCTGGCGAGACGGGTCGAGATGTACGCAGCCTGGTCGGCGATTCGGCATTTCTACGCAAGCTTGATCCCAAGGCTTTTACCGATGAACACTTTGGTATCCCGACGATCAGCGATATTTTGCTTGAACTCGACAAGCCCGGCCGTGATCCACGCCCGGAGTTTAAGGCGGCGACTTTCCAGGAAGGTGTTGAAACTATTCGCGATCTCACGCCGGGCATGCAGCTCGAAGGCGTGGTGAGTAACGTGGCCAACTTTGGTGCCTTTGTTGATATTGGCGTGCATCAGGATGGCCTGGTGCATATCTCCATGTTGGCGCATCAGTTCGTCAAGGACCCGCGCGACGTCGTCAAGGCCGGCGATATTGTGCGTGTGAAAGTAATGGAAGTGGATATCCCGCGCCAGCGTATCAGTCTGAGTATGCGTATGGATGACGAGCCAGGCGTCTCAGCGCAGGCGCGCTCCGACGCCCCACGGAAGCCCGCAACACATCAGGGTGATCGTGCCAAAAGCAGCGAGCAGGGGCGTAGCCAAAAGGCTGGCGCTGGTGCCCAGCCAGCCACAGGTGGTACCTTTGCCAACCTGTTTGCCAACGCAAAAGACCTTAAGAAGCGCTGATAATGAGCCTACACCCATCGTTAAACCGCATGAGCGCTTTCACCAAGATGCTTGGACTGCAGTTCAAGTCCATGGAAGCCGGCACCTGTACGCTGGCGCTGGCCATTCGTGAAGATCATTTCAATTCCACCGCACGGGTGCATGGTGGGGTTATTTTTTCCTTGTTGGACTCTGCCATGGGTGCTGCCGCATTCAGCGTGCTGGAACCCCACGAATCCACTGCTACAGTGGAGTGCAAGATCAACTATACGCGGGCGGTGGTGGGTGGTGAGCTGGAGTGTATCGGTAAGGTAGTGCACGCTGGCACACGTACCGTCGTAGTTGATGGTGAAATATGGCAGGACGGCGCCCTGGTTGCCAAGGCTCTGGGTACCTTCGCGCGGATATGATCCGCGCATTCAACTGTACGCCATGCGCAGTGCGCAGCGGCCCGTTATTGGTTAAGGAGTGACACCCTTGTCACCAGCATTCAGCGATACACTCGACCTGCTATCCAGCCCGGCCCAACGCGAAGTACTGCGTAACTGCCGGCACGGCATCGAAAAGGAAAGTCTGCGCACCACCCCCGGCGGGACCCTGGTGCAAACGCCGCATCCATCGGCGCTGGGGTCAGCACTGACTCACGGGAGTATTACCACTGATTACTCAGAGGCGCTGATTGAGCTAATCACCCCGGTTAACACCAGCCTGGGCGGGCTATTTGATAGTCTTGGAATGACCCACCGGTTCGTCTATGCGCAGTTGGGTGACGAGCTGCTCTGGACCGAGTCCATGCCCTGCAAGCTACCCTCCGACAGCGATATTCCGATCGCCTGGTACGGTACGTCCAATGTCGGCATGTTGAAGAATGTATATCGCCGTGGCCTGGCAATTCGCTACGGCAAGGCGATGCAATGCATTGCTGGAATTCATTACAACTTCTCGCTGCCCCCTCAGTTGTGGACCATTTTACAACAGCAGGGGTGCGATTTGCGGTCGGCTCAGGATTACCAGTCCGACCGTTACATGGCTATGATCCGCAATTTTCGCCGGTATGCCTGGCTGCTGATGTATCTGTTTGGCGCGTCGCCAGCAGTCTGTGCGACCTTCCTGCAGGGTCGTGATCACAAGCTGGAAAGCCTGGGCAGTAATACCCTTTATCTGCCCTACGCCACTAGCCTGCGTATGAGCGACCTGGGCTATAACAATAATGCCCAATCGGGCCTGAATGTCTGCTACAACACGCTCGACAGCTATATCCACAGCATGCAGGAAGCGATTAGTTTGCCTTTTGCAGCCTATGAGCAGATGGGTACGCACGACAGCGCCGGCCAGTGGCAGCAGCTCAATACCAATCTGCTACAGATTGAAAACGAGTTCTACAGCCCCATCCGACCCAAGCGGGTCGCCGACAGTGGTGAAAAGCCGGTCCACGCGCTTGCAACCCGGGGTGTCGAGTACATAGAAGTACGCTGCATGGATATTGATCCGTTCGTACCTTTAGGTATCGAACCCACTACAGCCCGATTCCTTGACAGTTTCCTGCTCTACTGTGCATTGCAGGACAGTCCTGCGCTCACTGAGGAAGGGTGCGTTGAGACTGGTGACAATTTTGCGCTGGCGGTCAAGCGCGGACGTGAGCCGGGCCTGCAATTGACTGACGGTGGAGCCAGTCGCGAACTGACCGCCTGGGGTGTTGATCTGATGGAGCAAATTGGTCACTGCGCCACCCTGCTTGATGGTGCGCACCAGAGCAGCGCATACACTGAAAGCCTGTCAGCGCAGCGAGCCAAGCTGGCCGACTCCGCGCTGACGCCCTCAGCTAAAGTGCTGGAAGCGATTGCCGCCCATGACAACAGCTTCTTTCGCTTTGCGCTGGCCCAGTCCCAGGCGCATCAGGCACATTTTGCCGCCATGCCACTGGATCAGGAAACGTTGGCCGCCTATCAGGCAGAGGCGGCGAAATCGCTATCAGATCAGGCCGCGATCGAAGCGGCGGATGAAATGGACTTCGACAGTTTTGTCTCCAGCTATCTTGGCCAGGGTATTACTGGGTAAACACCCGGCGTATGTTCGGTTACTGGGTAACCAGGTTGGTAAACAACAGGTCGTCGACCAGTGGTTTGCCTTCCTCCTCCTCAAGTACCTCGCGGACCTTCGTGAGGGCCTTGCTGCGCAGCGCCTCCTTGCCTTCCAGCGTCGCAATACTCTCCAGGGTCTCGTGGGCAAACAAGCTGACCAGAGCGTTACGGATCAGCGGGTCGTGATACTCGATCCGCGGCACGGCGGTCGCATCGTTGGCACGCAGGGCAACATCAACTTTCATGTACTGTATTTTTGGTCCGGGACCGACAGTGCCGACGAACGCTGGCTTGAGTTCCACATACTGAACACCGGCTGCCGGAGCGCCCTCTTCGGCCTGAATAGGCAGGACGGCGACCAGGCTGAGTAGCAGGGGCAGGGCGAGAATGGTACGCATGTGTAGACTCCTTTTGGTTGACCACAGGATAGCCGAGCAATGCTCCCCAGCCAACCAGCGCCGTGGTGGATCTTATGGACAGCAATCAATCAACGGCATGGTCATTGACCCAGTTGCCCCGCTTGCGACTAGACTGTGTCAAAACCTGATAATGGAGTCATCATGAAAGCCGTATTGTGCAAAGAATTTGGTCCTGCCAGCAGCCTGGTACTGGAAGAAACCGCCGATCCCGTAGCCAAAGCCAACGAGGTCATCCTGGATATTCACGCTGCAGGAGTCAACTTTCCGGACACGCTGATCATCGAAGGCAAATACCAGATCAAACCACCGTTTCCGTTCTCTCCGGGCGGTGAAGCAGCGGGTGTTATCGCCAGTGTGGGTGAGAAGGTTCGTCACCTCAAGGCAGGTGACAGGGTCATGGGCCTCACTGGTTTTGGCAGCTTCGCGGAAAAAATTGCCGTCGATGCCATGCGCATCCTGCCGATTCCTCGTGAGATGGATTTCGTTACGGCCGCCGGTTTCAGCATGACTTACGGCACTTCCATGCACGCTCTCAAGCAGCGAGCGAACATCCAGCCGGGCGAGACGCTTCTGGTGCTTGGCGCCTCGGGTGGCGTAGGTCTGGCTGCAGTTGAAATCGGCAAGGCAATGGGTGCGCGGGTAATTGCGGCTGCGTCCAGTGCTGAGAAGCTGGCAGTGGCCAAGGCCGCTGGCGCTGATGAGTTGATCAATTACTCTGAAGTGAGCCTCAAGGATGCGGTCAAAGAGCTGACCAAAGGGCAGGGCGCAGATGTAATCTACGATCCCGTCGGTGGCGATCTGTTCGACCAGGCCGTGCGTTCCATCAACTGGAAAGGCCGTCTTCTGGTGGTGGGTTTCGCCAGTGGTCGCATCCCCGAGTTCCCGGCTAACCTGGCGTTGCTCAAGGGCTCGTCCATCGTGGGTGTGTTCTGGGGTTCCTTCGCAGCCCGCGAGCCGCAGACCAACCTGGAAAACTTCCAGCAGTTGTTTGCCTGGTTCAGCGAGGGCAAACTCAAACCTTTGGTCTCGGAAACCTTCCGTCTGGATCAATATGAAGATGCCCTGAACATCCTTACCTCGCGCAAAGCGGTGGGCAAGGTTGTGGTCCAGGTTCGCGACTGAATCGGCGTTACTGGCTGCCGGCAAACCCTTGCTGGCGCCAGGCTTCATATAAAAGCACCGCAGCGCTGTTCGACAGATTCAGGCTGCGGCTGTCAGGTAACATCGGAATACGCAGAACCTGATCCTGCGGCAAGCCTTCACGAACCGATTCGGGCAAACCTCGACTCTCCGGCCCGAATAAAAACATATCCCCTGGCTTGAACGCCGCCTCACTGAAACAGCGGGTGCCCTTGGTGCTGAGCGCAAATACGCGCTGCGGCTTGATCGCATCCAGACAGTCTTGCAGGTTGGCATAGGTCCTTACCGCCGCGAACTCGTGATAGTCAAGTCCAGCACGGCGCAAGCGCTTGTCATCCAGCTCGAAACCCAGAGGTTCGATCAAGTGAAGGCTGCAGCCGGTGTTGGCACACAAGCGGATGATATTACCGGTATTGGGAGGGATTTCGGGTTCGAGCAGGGCGATGTGGAACATAGGGTCTTCCAGTAAAAAGCTGGAAAGGATTCTAACCCGTGGGAGCAATGTCGCAAGTAGCGTGCAAGCATAAAAAAAGGTGATTCCGATCTGCCTGAACCGGAGTCACCTCAAATACACCCACTATTAATAAAGCATCAAGCGTGCCAAAAGCGTATAAGACACCGTTTATTCAGTATCGTCCTCGTCATGACCGTCGATATTCATACCCAATTCCTTGATTTTGCGGGTCAGGGTATTGCGGCCCCAGCCTAGCAACTGTGCGGCATCCCTGCGTCTGCCAGCGGTATGCTTGAGAGCGGTTTCAATCATGATGCGCTCAAATACGGGAACCGCAGTTTCCAGTAGGCTAGTCACGCCACGACCCAGCTCCTGGTCGGCCCAGATGCGCAAACTGTGCTCCCAATGACCGTCTGCTGCACCATCCTGAGGCTGGGAGAGCATTTCTGGAGGAAGGTCCTCGACCAGCACTTCCCGGCTTGACGCCATGACCGTAATCCACCGACAGGTGTTTTCCAGCTGGCGTACGTTACCTGGCCACGGCAGGCTGCGCAGATAGTCTCGTGTTTGCGGTTTGAGTACCTTGGGCTCAACCGCCAGTTCCTGAGCAGCGCGGGCGAGGAAGTGCTGGGCCAGTGCGGGAATATCTTCCCGGCGCTCGGCGAGTTTAGGAATATGGATGCGGATGACATTCAGACGATGGAACAGGTCTTCGCGGAAGTGGCCAGCTTTCACCAGGTCTTCCAGGTTCTGGTGGGTGGCCGCGATGATGCGCACGTCGACCTTGATCGGTACGTGACCACCCACGCGGTAGAATTCTCCATCGGCGAGTACGCGTAACAGGCGAGTCTGGGTCTCGGATGGCATGTCGCCGATTTCATCGAGAAACAGGGTGCCGCCATCGGCTTGCTCGAAGCGTCCGCGCCGCTGCACAGCGGCGCCAGTAAAGGCGCCTTTTTCGTGGCCGAAGAGTTCCGACTCCATTAAGTCCTTAGGAATGGCAGCCATATTCAGCGCGATGAACGGGTTGCGCGCGCGCGGACTGTGGCGGTGCAGAGCATGGGCGACCAGTTCCTTGCCTGTGCCTGACTCCCCGTTAATCAGTACCGTGATGTTGGAGTGGGATAGTCGACCTATGGCGCGAAACACCTCCTGCATCGCGGGCGCTTCACCAATGATCTCAGGTGTCCGCGCGTCGACGACGTCGGGCCCCTGGTCGTCCTGTTCCCGGCTGTGGGCCAGTGCACGACGCACTAGAGCTACGGCTTCATCGACGTCGAAAGGCTTGGGCAGATATTCAAAGGCCCCACCCTGGTACGAGGCCACGGCACTGTCCAGATCCGAGTGTGCGGTCATGATAATGACCGGCAATTTCGGCATGCGTTCTCTCAGCGTGGAAAGCAATTCCAGGCCGCTGGTACCGGGCATGCGGATGTCGCTGATGAGCACATCCGGTTGTTCGCGTTGCAGTCGGGCCAGGGCCGCGTCGGCATTATCGAAACTGACCGACTCCATGCCTTCCTGCTGGAGCGCTTTCTCCAGTACCCAGCGTATGGAGCGGTCGTCATCGACGATCCAGACGTTTTCAGTTCGGCTCATGGGTTTTGTCTCCGGGTACAGGTTCCAATGGTAGGAACATTGTGAATACGGTGCGGCCAGGTTTGCTTTCACATTCGATCAGGCCCTGATGCTGGCTGATGATGTTCTGGGTGATGGAAAGACCCAGCCCGGTGCCTTCCGGGCGGCCGCTGACCATGGGGTAGAAAATGCTTTCGACTATGTCATTGGGGATGCCGGGACCGTTGTCGATAATCTGTACCCGGCAGACCAGCCGATGGCGTACCTGTCCAATGGTGAACTGACGCAAAGCGCGGGTACGCAAAGTGATGCGACCCTTTTGCAGTCCGCCCTGTTCGGCGATGGCCTGCATAGCGTTGCGTAGGATGTTAAGCAGCGCCTGAATGAGTTGTTCGCGGTCTGCCGTGATGTCCGGGATGCTCGGGTCATAATCACGCACTAGAGTCAGTTCGCGCTGCGTCTCTGCCTCCACCAAGCTATAGACGCGCTCGGTTATCTCATGGATGTTTAGCGGTTGCAGATTGGGCGGTCGGTAGGGTCCGAGCATGCGATCAACCAGATTACGCAGGCGATCGGCCTCTTCGATTATCACGTCTGTATAGTCTTTCATTGATTCTTCCGGCAGCTGCCGAGCAAGCAGTTGAGCCGCCCCGCGGATGCCGCCGAGTGGGTTCTTTATTTCGTGCGCCAAGCCGCGTACCAGAACCTTGGTGACTTCCTGTTTGGATAGTTGCGCTTCCTCTTTGGTGATTCGCAACAGGCGATCGCGGGGATGCATTTCCAGTAATAACCAGTGTGTATCTGCACTGACAATAGGCGTCACAGAGTAGTCAACCATCAGGCTGTGACCGTTGTTCAGGTCCAGCTGGGCTTCGCGTTTGGTAAACGGATTACCGTCAGCGACCGCGATGTACAAAGATTCAAGTGCAGTCCGATTGTCATGAAATAGCTCCCCAACTGGCTGTTGCGACACCCGCTGACCGCTCACCTCGAGCAATATTTCGGACGCAGGATTCATATAACGCACACATAATTCGTTATCCAACAGTAGGACTGCTGTTGTCAGGTTATCGAGTATCTGTTTCAAGAATCGGTCAGGCAGCATATTCATTCCCGTGGCTTGTGCAGATAAATGCAAGAAGCGAACCAATAGAGGGCGTTCTGCATACTGGTATGTGTCGGCGGTGGTGCCGACTGTCCGGACAGGTATGCGCGCAAGAATACAGTCGGCCTGATACTGCGGAAAAAGCCTCTAGGTCAGGCAGTTGCATGCACTCTGGCCGCTAGCTTGGGAGGCTGGTGTGGGAGGAGTACTGTTCCAGGTGGGCGTGTAGCGCACTGGCCACAAACAGTATTCGTGCACGAAATCCGGCGCACCGGATTTCAGTATGCACAAATATGGTGCGTTATGTCATTTCGGCACGTTTACGGTGCTGAAGCTCCGCTTGGTCTAGGCGCTTGGGGAGCGGCGTTTTGGTTTGTGCGGCCCGGCTGGAATACCGAGGTGCGCTGTATGTGGACGGTAATAGCGTCACTGCGCTGCACTTCTTCGCCACGGGCATTGGTAACTATAGCTACTATCTGATGAGACCCGCGGTCAAGTTCGGGTAACGTAATCTGCTGGCTGGATTGCCC
>Ga0307486_1000347_pt1 | contig 44534 bp, 53 predicted proteins | sample CBIW02metaG_FD_203663 | JGI IMG/M metagenome (GOLD analysis project Ga0307486, IMG submission 203663) | Sea-ice brine microbial communities from Beaufort Sea near Barrow, Alaska, United States - CBIW 0.2 | ecosystem: Environmental > Aquatic > Marine > Coastal | place: USA: Alaska | collected... | reverse complement strand
TTCCGAACCCGGAAGCTAAGCCTCCCTGCGCCGATGGTACTGCACTCGCGAGGGTGTGGGAGAGTAGGTCGCTGCGGGACATCCTTTACACGAAAGGCCGCCCAACGCTGGGCGGCCTTTCGTCATTTACAGGACAATGTCCCTAGGCAGTATTTCTCGACAGCGGTCCAGAGCACTATTGAAAGATCTAGAACGGAGCATCATGGCCAACGAGGATGACGAACGTCGCCCACAGGAGCGCGCCTCAGACGCGCCCAAGCGCGAACCTCGAGCTGCAGAAACCGGCAAGGCCAAGGGCTACAGCCGACCTTCGCGTGATAGCGGGGGCCGTCCTCCTCGTTCCAACACGTCGCGTCCACTGAACAGTTCTCCTGAGCGGGGCGAACGCCCCGCGGCCGGACGGGACTCCGCTACTCGCGCGCCCTCTGGTTATCAGGGTCGTCCTGACCGTGGTGGTTCGGATCGTGGTGCGCCTCGTGCGTCGCGTGATGGTGATGCTCGTGGGTATCAGGGTCGTCCCGACCGTGGTGGACCGGCACGAGACGGCGCTCAGCGTGGGGGACCGCGCCGCGATAGCGACCCTCGCGCCCAGGGTGGATTCCGCGGCAAGGGTGGGCCTGCGCGTGAGGACGACAGCCGGGTTCCTCGCAACGAGGGTCTTGTCCGCAAGGCTCCCGTCGCCCCAGATATCCCTGAAGAGGTAACTTTTGACCTGCTCGACAAGGTGGCACGCGGGAGCCTGCGTACCTTGAGCAAGGACAACGCCGAAGATGTTGGCCGTCACCTCGTGATGGCGGGCCGGCTCATTGACATTGATCCTGAGCTCGCGTACCAGCACGCCCAGGTGGCGGTTGCGCGCGGAGGTCGTGTCGACATCGTCCGGGAGGCGGCGGCACTGACCGCTTACGCGTCTGGCCGCTACGCCGATGCGCTGCGAGAGTTCCGCACCGTACGGCGCCTGAACGGATCGAACGAGCACTTGGCACTCATGGCCGACTGTGAGCGCGGTCTTGGGCGTCCCGAGCGTGCGATCGCGTTGGCACACGAGTCCGACTCGGCGAAGCTTGACCCCGCGACCGTGGTGGAGCTTCAGATTGTCATTGCTGGCGCTCGAATGGATATGGGTGACTCCGAAGCCGCTCTGGTGACGCTCGGCCGTATCAACACTAAGGACAAGGACGCGAAGGTTCGTGTTTCCATTGCCAAGGTGGGGGTGTTGCGTTCGCTGGGCCGTGGTGAAGAAGCCGATACGTTAGAAGCACAGCTTCCCGTTGAGGATGAGGACGAGCCCACTTGGGCTGACGAGGTGTACCTGTATGACACCGAGGAACTCCCGGAACCGGTCGAGGAAGTCGCGCCGGCTGAGGAGCTTGACGATGTCGTTGATGGCGAGGACCGCGTAGATAAGACTGAGGGAGAAGAGAATGAGTAGCATCACGCTTATTGGCACCGATGTCCCGCTTCAGGAGGCCTACGACGTCGCGCTCGTTGACCTCGATGGGGTGACCTACATGGGCCCCAACGCGATTCCCACCGCGCCGCCGGCGCTGGCCGCGGCGCGTGAAGCCGGTCTCTCGCTCATGTTCGTGACGAACAATGCGAGCCGTGAGCCCGAACAGGTTTCTGGACACCTCACCGAGTTGGGAATCCCCACTCGTGTAGACGAAGTGCTCACTGCCGCGCAGGCCGGCGCGACCATGCTCACCCAGCATGTTCTTGCCGGATCACGTGTGTTGGTGATCGGAGGACAGGGTCTGCGTACCGCCGTGGCCGCTGCTGGCTTTGAGGTGGTATCTAGCTCGGACGCTGCTCCCGCAGCCGTGATCCAGGGATTCTCTCCCGACATCGGCTGGAAGGACTTTGCCGAAGCGACCTACGCAGTCAAGGCAGGTGCGCAGTTCTTCGCGACCAACCTCGATATGTCGCTTCCCACTGAGCGCGGTATGTCGCCGGGCAACGGTGCGCTCGTCGCGGTGGTTGCCACCACTACTGGAGTGACGCCGCTGGCAGCGGGCAAGCCTGAGCCTGCAATGTTCCTGATGGCAGCTGAACTTGCCGGCGCCAAGCACCCCTTGGGTATTGGGGACCGTCTCGACACGGACCTTAAGGGTGCACGTGCCGCTGGCGTACCCGCGCTGATGGTGTTGACCGGCGTGAATGACGCTCATGACGCGCTGCTCGCTCCGTCGGACCAGCGTCCTAGCTTCATTGGCGCTGACCTTTCTAGCCTCGCTGAAGCACAGCCCACCCCCGTGATCACCGATCACTGGTGCCACGTGGGCGAGGCCCGGGCACGCGTCATGGACGGACACCTGCTTGTTGATGGCGGTAGCGATATCGACCGGGTGCGCGCTGCCTGCGTCGCCGCATGGGCCGCAGCCGACGCTGGCGTCAAGATCATAGTTGAGACCTTGCCCCACCTGGGAGTAACCTCAGACCATGGCTGACATCAACGATTCCCGGGAGACACTGGGACAGGTCGAATATCCCAACGAAGTGACAGAAGCCCTGAAGGCGGTGACGGAGCTTCCTGACGACCTCGACGAGCAGGCTGAGTTCTTCGACAAGGTGCAGGATGCCCTTGCCTCGCGTCTTCGCGAGGATTCCTAAGCACTCCATGCGACTCGACCTCGCGGTCGTCGCTCACGGCTTGGCTCGTTCGCGCACACACGCTCAGACGTTGATCTTGGCGGGATCTATTCTTGTTGACGGCGTAGCCGCGAGCAAGGCCTCATCCCCAGTACTCGATACGGCGCAGATTGAGTTGGCTGGACCCGCGGACCACTACGTCTCTAGAGCGGCGCACAAGCTCATCGGCGCGCTCGACGACTGCGCCCCTTTGGGTCTTGACGTCCGCGGACGAGTCGCGGTCGACGCAGGCGCCTCCACCGGCGGCTTCACTCAGGTGTTGCTGGAAAGGGAAGTGGCTCACGTGACGGCGGTCGACGTTGGCCACGGCCAATTGGCCGCTGAGATTCGTAGCGACGGTCGCGTCACCGTGGTTGAGGGCGTCAACGTGCGTGACCTCGAGCAGGGAAGTCTGCGTGCCGATACGGATCTGGTGGTGGCCGATCTGTCCTTTATTTCCCTCACCATGGTGATTCCGGCCCTTGTTTCCGCAGTCGCCCCCGGTTCCGACTTTGTCCTCATGGTCAAGCCTCAGTTCGAGGTGGGCCGGCAACGCATCCGTAAGACCGGAGTAGTGACACGACGAGAAGACCGGGTCGATGCTGTGGCCGGGGTGGCCGCCGCGATGAGCGCGGCCGGGCTGGCTATCCACCACGTGTCGCGTAGTGCACTGCCTGGTCCACACGGAAATGTGGAATTCTTCGTGTGGGGATCGTCGGCATGGCAGGCTAGGGGCGCGGGTCCTGGACCTGATACTGATGACCGACCCACGCTGGATCCCGATGCCGTTTCAGCGGCGATTGACCGTGAAGTAGCGAAAGGATAGTGATGACTCGCCGCATCCTGATCGTTGTGAATCCTCACCGCACGGAGACCGTCGACGCTGGGCGACTGGTCGCTAGCACGCTTAGGGACGCAGGCATCGAGACGTGTTTCGACTACAAGTGCGGGGTGAGCGAGCCCATCGAGGCCGCGATCGTGCTTGGCGGAGATGGCACGATGCTGCACGCAGCCGAGGTCACTCACGGTTCCCGGATCCCGTTGCTCGGCGTCAACTTGGGTCACGTGGGGTTTCTCGCGGAACTGGAGCGCGAAGATGTGACTCAGGCCGCCGCCCGACTAGCCTCGGGGGACTACTCGATCGAGGAGCGGCGCACGCTTGAGGTCGTAGTGATCGAGCCCGATGGCACCCGGCACGAAGGGTGGGCGCTCAACGAGGCGACACTCGAGCGGGCCAACCTGCACTCGACTCTCGAGGTGGTCGTCGAGGTAGACGGGCGCCCCCTGTCCACCTTCGGATGCGACGGAGTCATCATTTCTACGGCAACAGGGTCAACCGCGCATGCTTTTTCTGCGGGCGGACCGGTGCTGTGGCCCAACGTCGACGCTTTGCTTTTTGTGCCGCTGGCCGCGCACGCGCTCTTCGCGAGGCCCCTGGTGGTGGGTCCGGACTCGTACTTCGCTGTGGAAGTGATGGGCCGGTCGGAGTCACCGGGCCACGTGATCCTCGATGGCTCGCGGAGCATCGACGTGCCGCTCGGCGGACGTCTGGAGGTTCGGCGCGCGGAGGCGACGGTGCTTCTGGCACGCATGTCCGACGCGCCCTTCACTGAGCGCCTTGTCAAGAAGTTCTCCCTGCCCATTCACGGGTGGCGCGGCGAGCAGCTCTCGCAAGACAATGATCCGCCTGACGAGGACGGGTAGCGATGCTCCACGAACTCTCCATAGACAACCTCGGAGTTATCGAGTCAGCACGGGTCACGTTTGGCCCGGGGCTCACGGTGCTGACGGGGGAGACAGGCGCGGGCAAAACGATGGTGCTGACCGGGCTTGGCCTCATTCTGGGTGGCAAGCCCAACCCCACCGCTGTTCGTACGGGTGCCGATGAGGCGCTCGCCCAGGCTGTTCTCGATGTTCCAGAGGACTCGCCGGCAAGAAAGATTCTTAACGATGCCGGGGCGACTGTGGAGTCCGACGGCACAGTTATCGTGGCCAGAACAGTGAGCGCCACCACTCGTTCCCGCGCGATCGTGTCGGGACGCACTGCGCCGCAGGCCTTGCTGGGCGACATCGCCACGGAACTCGTCACGGTGCATGGCCAGAGCGACCAGGTGCGCCTACGTTCGGCCGCACGTCAACGGGCGACCCTCGACGAATACGCGGGCGCGGGACATCGCGGCCTACTTGCTGAGTACCGTCTTGCCTGGAACGCCTGGGGAGACGCGAAGTCCGAACTCGAACGTATGGAGTCTGGTGCCAATCAGGCACGTGCAGACATCGTGCGACTGCGGGACGACCTGGTCGCTATTGACGCCGTGGACCCCCAACCAGGGGAGGACGAGGCGCTGGCCGCTGAGGCGCTCATTCTAGAAAACTCGGAATCCGTGCGCTCCGGCGTCGCGGCCGCAGGCGTCGCGATCGACAACGATGACGACGTCTCGCTGGTGGGCGCCATCGAGTCGGCCAAGCGAGCTATCGCGGAAGCCGCGCGACACGACCCGCAGCTGGCCGAGCATGAGAAGCGCCTTGCGGAGATGGGCTACGCCGCAGCGGATATTTCTAGCGAACTCGCTCACTATCTTGACGCCCTCGACGCGGATCCCGGTCGGGTGGAGAACCTCAACAGCAGGCGCAGCGAGCTGTCCGGACTGAGCCGCCGCATCGGGCGGGACATTGCCGGAGTCCTCGAGTACGCGGCCGACGCGCGAGAGCGGGTCGCCGAAGACGACGCCTGGGACGAGACCCTCGAACTGCGCCGCGTCCAGGTCGAATCCGCACTCGCAGCGCTGTTGAGCGCGGCGCAGGCTGTCACAGCCGGACGTCAGAGCGCCGCGGTGTCACTTGCTGGCGCGGTCAACGGCGAACTGGCGCAGCTCGCCATGCCGGACGCCCGGTTCGCGATCGATCTGACCGAGTCCGAGCCGGGACCTTCGGGCGCCGACGTCGTGACCATGACACTGGCGGCTCATCCGGGCACCACAGCCCGTCCCGTCGCGGAGGCCGCATCGGGCGGAGAGCTCTCGCGCATCATGCTTGCCATTGAAGTCGCGCTGGCCGATAGGGCGGCAGCGCCCGGCCACACGTTTGTCTTTGACGAGGTAGACGCAGGCGTTGGAGGGCGCGCCGCCATCGCGGTGGGCAACCGGCTCGCGGCCCTTGCCCGTACCCACCAGGTCATAGTCGTGACGCACCTCGCACAGGTAGCGGCATTCGCGGACACGCATGTGGTGGTGCAGAAGGCCACTGACGGTACGTCGACCAGTACCTCGGTGGTGGAGGTCAAGGACGAAAGTCGCGTGACCGAGATTGCGCGTCTGCTGTCTGGGCAAGAGGACTCAGCTACCGCACGCGCCCATGCGCTTGAGCTGTTGGAGGCCTCTGCCGTGGCACGATAAAGCCATGAGCAGACTTTCCCGCCGTAGTGATTCTGCGGGGGACGACACCCCGCTGAACGGAACGGCCCGAGTAGACCATTCGATCACGGCCCTGACCCGCAGGCTAAGGCGCGGGGATATCGCAGTGATCGACATCCTCGACCTGGACGAGCGCACCGCATCGGAGCTAGTGGCCTGCCGGCCATCGGTCGTCATCAACGCCCAAGAGTCGATTTCCGGGCGCTACCCCAACGGGGGCCCGGGGGTCTTGGCCGCGGCATCGATTCCACTGATCGACCACGCGGGCGCCGATGTGATGAACGTCCGCGACGGCGCACGCATTCGGGTAGACGACGGCGCGATTTATCGCGGCGATGATTTGATCGCGACCGGCACACTGTTGACCGACTCGGCTCTCGCCGAGGCGCTCGTGGATGCCAAGCAGAATATGCACGTCCAATTGACTGCCTTCACCGCGAACGCGATGGACTACGTGGAGCGGGATTCGGCGCTGCTGTTGGACGGCCGCGGACTGCCGGTAGTGGATATCGATTTGGAGGGCCGCCACGTGCTGGTGCTCTCCGGTGGCGCGCTGTACGCGCAGCAACTCAAGGACATCCGCACTTACCTGCGCGAACGCAAACCCGTGATCATCGCGATCGGCGACGGCGCAGATACCGCGCTCGAGCACGCATACGCCGCCCAAATCATCGTAGGGAACGTGGAATCCGTGTCTGAGCGCGCCATGCGCGCGGCCAAGATGGTGATTGTGCACGACCCGACAGGCGCCGACGCCGGAATGACCCGGGCCGATGCGCTAGGTGTCTCACGCACCACGTCCGAGGCAGGCATCGCCAGCAGCGACCTGGCCGTACTGCTGGCTCACGCCCAGGGCGCGTCCGTGATCGTGACAGTAGGCATGGAGACGCGCCTGCTGGACTTCCTGCAGGGCGCCGGCGACCACAACGCGGGCACGTTCTTGACGCGGCTACAGGCCGGCGGCAGCCTCATCGACGCGCGCGCTCTGGCTCAGGTCTATCGTCACCGCTACTCGCGCTGGACGGTCATTGGGCTGCTGGTCGCGGGCTTTACCGCACTCGGGCTCGCTATGGTCGCCACGCCCGGTGGCCGGTCTTGGCTTGAATCGGCGTGGGACACGGTCTCTGCCTGGCTCGGGCTGACCTGATGCACGATCGGCGCGGATGGGTAGTGCCCGTTGTCGTCGCGATGTTCGCCGTGGCCATTGGCCTCGTGCTGGGCTCCGGCCCGCTGCGGACGGCGCTGATCGGCTCGATGGGCGCGCAAGTGGATTCGTTGGAGGATCAAGTAGCCGATGCCGAGCTCGCCTCTTCGCAAGCGCAAGGCGAGAACGACTACGGTGCGCAGTGGCTCGACGCGACCGTGCCGACTCAACTTGCGGGAACGCTCCAAGGAGGCGCTGTCGCCGTGGTGTCCGTGGACGGCGCGGACCCCGACGACATCTCAAGCATCGAGACTCGACTCACTCAGGCCGGCGCGACCGTCGCATCGTCCGTCACTGTCGAGTCCCTGTGGACGGATCCCAACCAATCGGCGTTCCGCGCGGCGCTGGCCCCGCAGCTCGCCCCCTCCATCAGCGGCCTGGACGGCACGGAGACGGTAGACGAGGTCTTTGCGCAAGCACTCGCACAAGCGCTGGTGCCCGAACAGGTGGACCCCACGGCTGATGCGGCCGCCCAAGACGGCAGTGGCGCTGCTGAAGCTGATCGGTCGCAAATCTTGTGGACCCTGCTCGAAGACTCGGGACTGGTCTCTGGCACTCGCGACGGCGACGCCAACGCGGTGGTGCTGGTGGCGGGAGCCAGCGATGCGAGCGACGAAGTAGCAGGCCTTGAGGCCACCGAAAACATCACCCTGGCGACAGTGCTCGCGCAGCAGGAGATAGCCTTCGTGGTGGCCAACGGGCCCGATGCGGACGGCGACCTGGTCTCCGCAGTGCTCGCGGACACCGAGGTGCTCGCCCCGCGGGTCTCAACGGTGACGTGGATCCAGACCCCTTACAGCCAAGTCACGGTGGCGCTTGCGCTCCGGGAACAGTTTGACGGCTGGGTGGGCCATTACGGCCCAGGGGAGGGGCGAGAGGCCGCGCCTCCGCCCCCCGAGTAGCGCGACATCGGCGCTCTAAGAGCGAAAGCCATAAATCCCACAAAGTATTTATGGCAGTTTTTGTGCGGCAACCCGACGATTGGCGGCGTTTGAGTCCGCGGTGGGGTGCTCCCGGTGATAGCGTTGAAGCCCGTGGAGAGAACTAGATCTTTGTCCGGAGCGGACCATATCACCCGTCACATCTTTGTCACGGGAGGCGTCGTTTCCTCCCTGGGGAAGGGGTTAACGGCCTCAAGCCTCGGCCGGCTTTTGCGGTCACGCGGACTGCGCGTGACGATGCAGAAGCTTGATCCATATCTGAATGTGGATCCAGGCACGATGAACCCCTTCCAGCACGGCGAGGTCTTTGTGACCGACGACGGTGCTGAGATGGACCTGGACATCGGCCACTACGAACGCTTCCTCGACGTTGAGCTGTCAGCGAGCTCCAATGTCACCACCGGGCAGGTGTACTCGCAGGTCATCGCCAAGGAGCGCCGCGGCGAGTACTTGGGTGACACCGTGCAGGTCATCCCTCACATCACCGACGAGATCAAGCGCCGCATGCGAGCGCAGGCGAGCCCCGACGTCGACGTGATCATCACCGAGGTTGGCGGCACCGTGGGCGACATCGAGTCGCAGCCGTTCCTTGAGGCTGCACGTCAGGTGCGCCACGAGGTAGGACGCAACAACGTGTTCTTCCTGCACATCTCGCTCGTGCCGTACATCGGCCCCTCCGGCGAACTCAAGACCAAGCCCACCCAGCACTCGGTGGCGGCCCTTCGCAGCATCGGTATTCAGCCCGACGCGATTGTGTGCCGCTCTGACCGGGACATCCCGCAGTCAGTCAAGAACAAGATCGCGCTCATGTGCGACGTCGAGGATCAGGCCGTCGTGACCTGCATGGATGCCCCGAGCATCTATGACATCCCGCGCGTTTTGCACGCAGAGGGACTCGACGCTTACGTAGTCCGCCGCCTGAACCTGCCCTTCCACGACGTGAAGTGGGGCGCGTGGGACGACCTGCTGCGCCGCGTGCACCAGCCCAAGTTCGAGGTGGACGTCGCGCTCGTGGGTAAGTACGTTGACCTGCCGGACGCGTATCTTTCGGTGAGCGAGGCGCTGCGAGCAGGTGGCTTTGCCCACGATGCCCGCGTGAACATTCGCTGGGTCGCGTCGGACCGATGCGCGACGCCCGAAGGTGCGCAAGAGGCGCTCGGCAACGTCGACGCAGTCTTGGTTCCCGGCGGGTTCGGCGTGCGTGGCATCGAAGGCAAGCTCGGCGCGCTGCGCTGGGCACGCGAGAACAAGGTGCCCACGCTCGGAATCTGCCTGGGTCTTCAGTGCATGGTCATCGAGTACGCCCGCAACGTGGTGGGACTCGAGGGCGCCTCCAGCTCCGAGTTTGACGACGACACGCTCCACCCCGTGGTCGCGACCATGGAAGAGCAGCTCGAGTTCGTCGATGGCAAGGGCGACCTAGGCGGCACGATGCGTCTGGGTGAGTACCAGGCAAAACTCAAGCCGGGTTCGGTGGTCGCGGAGACCTACGGCAAGACGACAGTAGGCGAGCGACACCGTCACCGCTATGAGGTCAACAACACGTACCGCCCTCAGCTCGAAGAGGCTGGACTGGTCGTCTCTGGGGAGTCACCCGACAGCTCGCTCGTCGAGTTCGTCGAGCTTCCCAAGGAGGTGCACCCCTACTACGTGTCGACGCAGGCTCACCCCGAGTTCCTGTCTCGCCCCACCAAGGCGCACCCGTTGTTTGCCGGACTGATTAGCGCCGCACTGGTTCGCCAGGAAGCACTGTCAAAGCAGACTTCCGAACAGAACATCTAGCGGGAGTCGTCGTGAACGCGGAACGCTTTGAACTGGCCGATGTGCGCGCGCCACGCCCCGTGACGTCCACCTCGACCGTCTTCGAGGGGCGCGTCTGGAACGTCGACTCCGACGACATCGATCTAGGTGAGGCCGGTCGCGTCACTCGGGACTACGTGGCTCACCCGGGCGCGGTCGCCATCATGGCGTTGAACGACAACGACGAGGTTTTTCTGGTTCACCAGTACCGGCACCCAGTTCGCAGCGAACTCTGGGAGCCGCCCGCCGGGCTGCTCGACGTCGAGGGCGAGCCGCTGCAGGCCGCGGCCGCGCGTGAACTCTTCGAGGAAGCGGACCTGGTGGCCACCACGTGGCACACCTTGACCGATTTCTACACGACACCCGGTGGCAGCGCAGAAGCGATCCGGATCTTCCTGGCACGCGGCATTTCTGACGTGTCCGCTGCCGAGCGCTTTGTCCGGGAGGACGAAGAGGCCGACATGGTTGGCCGCTGGGTATCGCTCGACGACGTGCTCACCGCCATCGCGCGGGGCAAGGTCGCGTGCCCCACTCTGTTGGTGGGGGCGTTCGCGCTCGATGCCGCGCGGCGCGCACGGTGGGCTACCTTGCGCCCCGCTGACTCGACCTGGTTGCGCGACTAGCAATCCCGACCGCCCTGGCGGTCCGCGACCTAAGAGTCGTTCGCCGTGCGCAGCCCAGTGAGCGTTGACGAGGCCAACACGTGCCCGTCCATCGCCGCTATGAGTTGGTCGTATGCCATGCCGGGGGACACGTCGACGGTCGCGTCGAGCGCCCACACAGTGAATTGATACTCGTGAGTGCCGCTGGGCGGGCACGGGCCGAAGTAGCCATCGTCGCCGGTGCTGTTCGAGCCGACGATGCCCTCGATCTGGGCTGAAGTGCCGCGTGGCACCGAAGAGTCGGACGCCGGGATGTTGGCCTGCGCCCAATGTGCGAATTCAGCAGTCGTGTCGACCATCGTCAGTGCAAATGCCGTGGTGCCTTCTGGTGCACCGGTCCATGACAGCTCGGGATTGTCGTTTTCTCCCGTGCACTGACCTCCCCACGCATCCGCCGTGGACCAGTCAGGTAGTTGGTCGCCGTCGCTGAAATCGGAGCTCGTCAACGAAATCTGACCTGGAGCAATGGACGGGTCTGCGTAGTGAGAGGCGGCAGCCGTTGCCCCCGTGGCCGTCGAATTGGAGGCGGGCTGCGAGTCGGGGGAGCAGCCGGTGGCCAAACCCAACGCGACAGTCATGACGACGACGCCCATTGCGCTGCGTAGGCTCTGCTTTCTGGCGGGGTAGATCATGAGGTCAATTCCTCCGACTGCGGGCTGCGTAGCAAGTAGTTGGCGGCGGACTGGGCCGCGACCAGCAGCCCGATGCCCAGCATGTGGATGCCCACCAGGAGCTCGGGAAGCCCGGTGAAGTACTGCACCGTTCCCACGAGTCCCTGAGCGAGTGTCACCGCCACCACGACGATCCAGGCCTTGCGGACCTCGTCACGGCCACCCACGCTGCGATCGCGGCGTACGCGCGCAATCATCCAGATGATCACAGCCATGTAGAGCACCACGGCGACCCCGTGGACCTTGGCAATAATGGCCGGATCGAGTGCCAGCCGCTGCGTCGCCTCTGCATCGCCTGAGTGAGGGCCGGCGCCGGTGGTGAGGACGCCCAGCACCACCACCACCATCAACAACCCACGGGAGGCGGCCAGCAGTCCCGGCATCGGGCGACCGACGCGGCGCGGCGCGGACCTCACTCGGAGCGCGATCTGAACGGAGATCCAGACTAGGCCCGCGGAGATGAACATGTGCAGGCCCACCAGCAGCGGGTTGAGTTCTAGCTTCACGACGACGCCGCCGAGCACCGCCTGCGCGATGACGCCGAGCCCGGGGGCCAGCCCGAGCCACTTGAGCGAGGGCCGGGCGCGCCAGATCGCGATCGCCAGTAACAGCGCGATGATCACCAGGATGAAGGTGAGGGTGCGGTTGCCGAATTCGATGAACCCGTGGATGCCGGCCTCGGCGTGGAACTCGGGGGTGAAGGATCCCGGCTCGCAGTGCGGCCAATCGGAGCAGCCAAGACCCGACTCGGTGAGGCGTACGAGTCCGCCCGTGACGATGATGCCGATCTGCGCCGCCACGTTGGCCACTGCGAGACCGTGGACGTATTTACCGATGAATCCGGTGGTGGCGCGAGAGCCGCGAGTGATGGGCCGAGCAATGGTGGAGAGATTCACCCATTCATCCTATGCGGAACAAGACGAGCGCCAGTCAGCCCCTCAACACGCTTATGGCGGACGCAAGTTAGGCCCGCCTTGCTTGCGGGGAACAGATTAGACAACGACAATGTTACCTATTGCGTGGCCCTCGTGAACGGCCGCGTTTCCCCTTTGCGCCGGAGTAAACCGAGGAGGTTGTATGAGCACGGACACCACTCGTGACCGGGTGTTAGGCCTCATCGCCTCATCTGGTCCCATTACGGCAGCGAGCCTAGCCACAGAGTTGGGTGTGACACCCGCAGGCGTGCGCAGGCACCTCAGCGCTCTGATCGAAGAGGCCTACATCACCGAGCACGAGCAGCCGGGGCCGGTGAACCGCGGTCGCGGTCGCCCCTCTCGCTCGTATGTGGCTACCCCCGAGGGCCAGCAAGCCCTCGCATCGGCCTATACGGACGTGGCCGTTGACGCGCTCGCCTTTATGCGCGACCACGGTGGTCTCGATGAGTTCGTCGAGCAAAAGGTCGCGCAACTGGAAAAGAGCCTGGCCGCCTCGATGGGTGCCGAAGGCACTCGCGGGGAACGCGTCGACGCTCTCGCTACCGCACTAGGGGAGCAGGGCTACGCGACCTCGGTGCGTCCAGGACCAGGCGGCTACACCGTCCAACTGTGCCAGGGCCACTGCCCTGTGCAATCTATTGCCGAGGCCGCGCCCGAATGGTGCGAGGCAGAGGCACGCGCGTTCTCGCGCATATTGAACGTCCACGTGCAGCGGCTTTCCACCCTCGCGGGTGGCGCTCACGTGTGCACCACGACCATCCCGCTTGCAGGCGCAAGCACAAAGGAAGGATAACCATGAGCGCTCCTACGGAGAATGCACCCGGTACCGGGGAACTGACTCAGGACGAGGCCATTGCCTCGCTGGGTAACTACGCGTTTGGTTGGCACGATGCCGATGACGCGGGTACTAACGCCCGACGCGGCCTGAACGAAGACGTTGTTCGCAACATCTCCGCGCTGAAAGACGAGCCCGCATGGATGCTGGAGTTGCGGCTCAAGGGCCTCAAGCTGTTCGGCAAGAAGCCGATGCCCACGTGGGGCGCAGACCTCACGGGAATCGACTTCGACAACATCAAGTACTTCGTGCGTTCCACGGAGAAGCAGGCCACCTCGTGGGAAGACCTTCCCGACGACATCAAGAACACGTACGACCGCTTGGGCATCCCTGAGGCCGAGAAGCAGCGCTTGGTCGCTGGCGTCGCGGCGCAGTACGAGTCCGAGGTTGTCTACCACCAGATCCGTGAGGACCTGGAGGAGAAGGGCGTGATGTTCCTTGACACCGACACCGCGCTGCGTGAGCACCCCGAGATCTTCGAGCAGTACTTCGGCACCGTCATCCCCGTCGGTGACAACAAGTTCGCGGCTCTGAACACCTCAGTGTGGTCCGGTGGCTCGTTCGTCTACGTCCCCCCGGGCGTCCACGTCGACATCCCGCTGCAGGCCTACTTCCGTATCAACACGGAGAACATGGGTCAGTTTGAGCGCACGCTGATCATCGCTGACGAGGGTTCCTCGGTTCACTACGTCGAGGGTTGCACCGCGCCCATCTACACGTCGGACTCGCTGCACTCCGCAGTGGTTGAGATCATCGTGAAGAAGAACGCTCGCGTTCGCTACACGACCATCCAGAACTGGTCCAACAACGTCTACAACCTCGTCACCAAGCGTGCGATCGCTGAAGAGGGCGCGACCATGGAGTGGGTCGATGGCAACATCGGTTCCAAGGTGACCATGAAGTACCCGGCCATCTACCTGATGGGCGAGCACGCTCACGGCGAGACGCTGTCTGTTGCTTTCTCCGGAGAGGGCCAGCACCAGGACGCCGGCTCCAAGATGGTGCACGCGGCACCCAACACCACGTCCAACGTGGTCAGCAAGTCGGTGGCCCGTGGCGGCGGACGCTCGTCGTACCGCGGACTGGTCCAGGTGCTCGAGGGCGCCAAGGGTTCCAAGTCCAACGTGCTGTGTGACGCGCTGTTGGTCGACCAGATCTCTCGCTCCGACACGTACCCCTACGTCGACGTCCGCGAGGACGACGTCTCGATGGGACACGAGGCCACGGTCTCGCGTATCAGCGAGGACCAGCTGTTTTACCTTATGTCCCGAGGCATGAACGAGTTCGAGGCCATGGCCATGATTGTGCGCGGGTTCGTTGAGCCCATTGCGCGCGAACTGCCCATGGAGTACGCGCTCGAGCTGAACCGCCTCATTGAACTTCAGATGGAAGGATCCGTCGGTTGAGTACCACTGACACCACCACAGACCACTCCCGCGCGACGGCCGACGGTACCCACTCCCACGGCCTCGCCTCGACTCCGCCCAACTCGTCGCGAGCAGACCGTCCCAAGTCGTTCGACCTCGACGTGTTCCCCGTGCCCACCGGGCGCGAGGAGCAGTGGCGGTTCTCGGCGATGCGTGACCTCGCGCCGCTGTTCGTTGACGGCGCCGTCGAGGGTCACCTCGACTGGACCACGAGCGAGCTTCCGGAAGGCGTCACGCTGACCGAAATCAGCGTGGACGAGGCGCGCAAGCGTTCCGTCTCCGCACCGGGGGACCGCGCGTCCGCGATTGCTGCAGCCCACTCGGGTGGCGCCATGGCTCTCACCGTGGCTCCCGGCACCGTCGTCGAGTCGCCCGTGACCATCACGATGCACGGTACCGGCACGGACGTTCGCGGGCACCTGCTCGTGGAGTCGGGCGCCAATTCGGAAGCATCGGTGGTGATTGAGCGCACCGGTAGCGCCACGTATTCGGAGTTCATCTCCGTCAACGTGGGCCAGAACGCCGGGCTCAACCTCGTGCTGCTCCAGACGTGGGAAGCCGATGCTATCCACTCCGGAGAGGTCCACGCCAAGCTTTCGCGTGACGCCCGCCTGCGTGGCTCCGTCGTGACGCTCGGTGGCAAGGTTGTCCGCCTCAACACCACGGCCTCACTCGCCGGCGAGGGATCGTCTGTTGACCTGTTCGGCCTCTACTTTGCCGACTCGGGCCAACACCAGGAGCACCAGCTGTTCGTGGACCACATGGTTCCCAACTGCCGCTCGCGTGTGACCTACAAGGGCGCATTGGCTGGAGCATCGGCCCGCACGGTATGGATTGGTGACGTTCTGATCCGTAAGGAAGCAGAAGGTACCGACACCTACGAGCTCAACCGCAACCTCGTCCTCACCGACGGTGCACGCGCTGACTCTGTGCCGAACCTCGAGATCGAGACTGGCCTGATCGACGGTGCCGGACACGCGTCCGCTACTGGCCGCTTCGACGACGAGCAGATGTTTTACCTGCGCTCGCGCGGCATTCCTGAGGTCGAGGCACGCAAGCTCGTGGTGCGTGGATTCTTCGCAGACCTTATTAGGGAGATCGGTGTGCCGGAGGTCGAAAAGGGCCTCATGAACACGATCGAGCTCGAACTTGAAATGGTGAACAGCGACGATGAGTGATCAGATCGTATTGAGTCTTGAAGATCTGGCTCCAGGTAGGGCCGCAACAGTGAACGTGACCAACGAGGCCGGCGTCGTGGTGCCGGTCGCATTGGTACGCGAGACCGGCGGCGACGTCTATGCCATCGGCGACACCTGCACGCACGGCGAAGTATCGCTGGGCGAGGGTGACGTTGAGGGTGACGAGCTCGAATGCTGGGCCCACGGCGGCCGTTTCAATATTCACACCGGTGAAGCCACCGAACTTCCGGCCATGGAGCCGGTACCTGTCTATTCCGTATCAGTCGTCGACGGCAACATCGTTGTCGACGTAGATGCCCCCGTATCCGTGATGAAGGAGAACTAATGTCAACCCTGGAAATCATTGACCTGCACGTCAGCGTCGAGACCCCCGAAGGCACCAAAGAGATCCTGCGTGGGGTGAACCTCGCTATCGACTCCGGTCACGTGCACGCCATCATGGGCCCCAACGGCTCCGGCAAGTCCACGCTCGCGTACTCGATCGCCGGACACCCCAAGTACAAGATCACCTCGGGCACCGTGACGCTCGACGGCGAGGACGTCCTGGCTATGACGGTGGACGAGCGCGCAAAGGCGGGAATCTTCCTGGCCATGCAGTACCCCGTCGAGGTTCCCGGCGTGTCCGTGTCTAACTTCTTGCGCACCGCCAAGACCGCAATCGACGGCGAGGCCCCCAAGCTCCGCACGTGGGTCAAGGATGTGAAGGTCGCGATGGGCGAGCTGCGCATGGACCCCGAGTTTGCTGAGCGCAACGTGAACGAGGGCTTCTCCGGTGGCGAGAAGAAGCGCCACGAGATTCTGCAGATGGAGCTCCTTGCTCCCAAGATGGCGATCCTCGACGAGACCGACTCAGGCCTTGACGTTGACGCGCTGCGCATCGTCTCCGAAGGCGTGAACCGTGCAAAGGCAAACACCAACCTCGGTGTGCTGCTCATCACGCACTACACGCGCATCCTGAAGTACATCAAGCCCGACTTCGTCCACGTGTTTGTGGACGGCCGCGTCGCCGAGCAGGGAGGCCCCGAGTTGGCCGACCGCCTCGAGGCCGAGGGTTACGACCGCTACCTCACCAAGGCGTAATTGCCGATGCCGTTGCTCCCGGACCTTCGCCCCGACTTCCCGCTCCTCGCACGCACCGTGAGGAACGGGAAGCCGTTGGTGTACCTGGATTCGGGAGCGACGTCGCAGAAGCCGCACTCGGTGCTCAATGCCGAGGCTGACTTCTATCAGTTCCACAACGGAGCCGTTCAGCGGGGCGCACACCTGATCGCAGAAGAGGCGACGGAACTCTTCGAGACCGCCCGCGCCGACGTGGCACGATTTGTGGGGGCGGAGCCCGGCGAGATCGTGTGGACGGAGAACGCCACCCACGCGATCAACACCGTCGCCAACGGCATCGCGAACGCTTCTGCCGGTATCGGTGGCGAGGATTCCGCGCGTTTCCGGATCGGTCCTGGCGATGAAATCGTCGTGACAGAGACCGAGCACCACGCGAACCTGATCCCGTGGCAGATGCTCGCAGCCAAGACCGGCGCCACGTTGCGCTGGATCGAGGTTGACGACCAGGGCCGCATGATTTTGGACGACCTCGAGTCGGTCGTGACGGAACGCTGCAAGGTGCTTGCGTTTACGCACGCCAGCAACGTCACCGGCATCATTTCCCGCGTAGACGTACTCGTGGCGCGCGCCAAGCAGGTAGGTGCGCTGACGGTGCTCGACGCGTGCCAGTCGGTGCCGCACATCCCCGTCGACGCTAAGGCGCTGGACGTGGACTTCTTGGTGATGAGCGCGCATAAGATGCTCGGCCCCACAGGCATTGGCGCGTTGTACGGGCGCAAGGAGCTCCTTGACGCGCTCCCGCCGTCGCAGTTCGGCGGGTCGACCGTCAAGACCGTCACGATGGCCGAAACCACCTGGCTTGACTCGCCGCTACGTTTCGAGGCGGGTTCGCAGCCCGTCGCGCAAGCGATTGGGATGGGCGCCGCGGTAAAGTACCTGAGCGACATCGGGATGGAAGCCGTGGAGGCGCACGAACGTGAGCTCGCGACCATGCTGCGTGCCGGCGTGCAGAACTTGCCCGGAATCCGCTTGCTTGGTCCGGTAGGGGACGCTGACGCGAGTGACGTGCTGGCTATCGCCGCATTTGTGGTGGAGGGCGTCCACACCCACGACGTGGGGCAAGTGCTCGACGATCACGGCATCGCGGTACGTGTGGGCCATCACTGCAACCAGCCGCTGCACCGGCACTTTGGGATCGCTGGCTCCACGAGGGCCTCGGCTCACGTGTACACGCAGCCGAGTGATATAGATGTGTTTATTGACGCTTTGAGTGGCGTACGGGACTTTTTTGGAGTGACAACATGAGTGCTATTGAACAGATGTATCAGCAGGTGATCATGGATCACGCTCGCGAGGCCCACGGCCGTGGGCTAGTCGACCTTGGCTTGCCAGCGGTAGGGGAGTCTCACCAGGTCAATACGACCTGCGGCGACGAGGTCCGCCTTCGGGTGGTGCTCGAGGGTGACATCGTGAAGTCAGTGAGCTGGGAGGGGCAGGGATGTTCCATCTCGCAGGCCTCCATCTCAATGCTCACTGAGCTGATCGAGGGCGAAACCCTTGAACACGCAGATCAGACCATTGAGGCATTTAGGGCGCTAATGCAGGCCAAGGGCGAGGGTCTCGACGAAGAGCGTGAAGACCTGCTCGGCGACGCGACGGCCTTTGTCGGCGTGGGCAAGTACCCCGCGCGAATCAAGTGTGCGCTCTTGGGCTGGATGGCCCTGAGGGACGCGATTATTCAGGCTCAGAAAGGAGCCCCAGCATGACGGAAACCACCGCAGGTGCCGCGTTGTCTAACGCGGCCGATGTCGAAGAGGCCATGCGCGACGTGATTGACCCGGAACTTGGGATCAACGTCGTAGACCTTGGACTCATTTACGGCGTATCGATCGACGAGAACCGTCACGCGGTCATCGACATGACGCTCACGTCAGCGGCCTGCCCGCTGACCGACGTGCTCGAGGACCAGACCGGTCAGGCTCTTGAGGGCATCGTCGACGGATTCCGCATCAACTGGGTGTGGATGCCGCCGTGGGGCCCCGACAAGATCACGGACGACGGCCGCGAGCAGCTTCGCGCGCTCGGCTTTAACGTCTGATACTTGGCGGTCGGGTAGCCGGCCGCAGTGATTCACTGACGGCAGTGTTTCACTCGTCGCAAGGGGCGGTCACCTACTTAGGTGGCCGCCCCTTGCTTTTTAAGCGCTACGCCGCAGACATGACGCCGAACGCGTCGCACTGGGCGGGGTCGCCGCTGGTGTAGCCGAGTCGGAACTGCTCCTGGCGCTGCGCGCTGGTGCCGTGCGTAAAGTTATCCGGGCTCACTTGGCCCTGCGCCGACTCCTGGACGGCGTCGTCACCAACGGCGGCTGCCGCGGACAGGGCGTCGGACACGTCCTGCTGCGTCAGAGGCTCGAGGAACGGCGTGCCCGATGCGTCGGGCACCGTAGCGGCGTGGCCAGTCCAGACGCCAGCCAGGCAGTCGGCCATCAGTTCCACGGCAACGGAGTCGGAGTCTGCGCCGGTGTCGGTGCGATTGGCGATGTCGAAGACTCCTAGCTGGTTTTCTATGTGGTGCGCGTACTCGTGCGCGAGCACATAGAGTTCCGCAGCTGGCCCGCCATCGGCACCGTATTCGTCGGCCAGCACCTGGTAGAAAGTCACGTCAAGGTAGATGGTCTCGTCGGCGGGGCAGTAGAAGGGGCCGGTCGACGCTGATGCCTGTCCGCATGCGGAGGTGGTGGCAGAGTCGAAGGCGACCACCTCTGGCAGGCGGAGGTCAACCCCGAGGTCCGCGAGCGCTGCGTCCCAATAGGCGTCCAATGAGTTCACCCCGCCGGCCACGCGGCAATCCGCGCTGGCGTTGGCATCGGCGCCCGTGTTGCACTGCTCGTCAAACGCTGCCTGCGTCTCGGAGTCGTCGTCTGCCGGCCCCGCCAGAGTGCCGGTCGAGAGCTCTGCGGGGTCGCCGCCAAGCAAGATCCAGGCCACCACAATCACCAGCCCCAGGGTTCCGCCGCCTATCGCGACCCCGCCCCCTTTGCCACCGGAGCGACCGCGTCGCTGCACGCGCGAAGAGTTGATCTGAGAACCGCTGTTAAAGGTCATCGCTGTGGCCGCCTAGTCGGAGGAGGTGGTGATGCCGGAGTCAGTACTGATCCGCTCCTGTGCTTCTGCGTGAGGCGTGGTGTCGCTCTTGGATTTACGGGCCTTGCGGGTCTTACGTGTGCGCTTCTTGCGTTCTGGCTTCGCCTCTTCGGCGATGCCGCGGGCGTGTAGTGCCTGCCCCAACTGGAGTGCGAACCCGACGGTGCGGGTAGCGCCGGGGATCAGGACTGCACGCGGGTCTCGTTCTAGTCCGCGTGCGCGAGCCGCGGTGCGCGCCTCGATGAAGATGCGGGCGGCCTCCGGGATGGCGCGCAGCGTCAACGCGAACATGAGGCCGATGGTCTCGGGTGGCAGTATCCGCCCAAACGGCCGGACCATGCGCGACACCAGGTCCAGCATCGACTCCATGGGGGTAGAGCAGCTAACAGCGAGCGCGAGGGCCGCGATGGAGGTGAGGTCCGCGGCGACGTCGATGGCGCGGGCGATGTCTCCGCGCCACAACTGGAAGGTGACCGTCAGGACCGCCACGATCATGATCATGCTCATGGCGCGCAGGGTGGGCTTGGCCGGCGGCTCCGTGCTGAGCAGCAGCAACAGGCTCGCGCACATAATGCCGATGCTGGTGACGGGGTCGGCAACGACCATCGTCACCCCCACCGCCAAAATGAGTAGCAGGGACTTAAGCCCTGCGGACGCGCGGTGCAGCGGAGTGGTTCCTGGGCGGTATATCCCGAGTAGGGAGATCACGAATCAGCCGTGCGGGTGGGCCGGCGGAACATGAGGTCGCGGTAGAACTTCACGGCTTCTGCCGGTTCGCCGTCGAACGCCACTCCGCCGGAATCGATCACGATAGTGCGTTCGGCCCGCGATGCCGCGTCGAGGTCGTGCGTGACCTCGATGACCTGCAGGGGCAGGGTGCGCAGCAGCGCGCCCACGTGGGCGCGCCAACGCAGATCTAACAAAGTGGTGGGCTCGTCGGCCACGATCACCTCAGGAGTCACCGCCAGTATGCCCGCCAGGGCCAGCAACTGACGTTGACCGCCGGACAACGCGTTGACCGAGACGTCGGCCTTGCCGCCCAGCCCAATCTCTTCCAGCGCGGTGAGCGCGGCCTCGGTGCGCTCACTCTTGTCGCTAATGATGCGCCGTAGCGACAACGTCACATCCTCGACCGCGGTAGGCATGATGAGCTGCGCGGTGGGGTCGGTAAACAGGTAGCCAACCTTGCGCCGCACCTTGGCGCCATCCTTCGCCGTGTCGATGCCGTCTACGGTCACGGTGCCAGACACGGGGAGCACGAGTCCATTGATGAGACGTGCGAGGGTCGACTTGCCAGAACCGTTAGCCCCGATGATGCTGATGCGTTGTTCACTCAGCGTCATCGTGGTCGGTTCAAGGATGGACACCCCGGAATCGGGCGCGGTAACAGTCGCGTCCTTGAATTCGATCATGGGCTAAGGCTAGACGGTCGCGGCCGACTCGTGGTCCTCGTGTAGCGGATTGGCCTGAGTTTTGGCCTTGGCGGCGGCGCGGGTGCCCAGTACCCACGGGTAGGCGCGATGTACTGCTGCGGCAACGGCGGCGGCCAGGAACACCTTGATGAGGTCACCGGGTAGGAACGGGACGATGCCGACGCCGAGTCCGGTGACGCACCCCGACGAGAAGTCCCCGATGCCCTCGCAGGTGGCCGGCAGCGTCAGCAGGTTGATGCCGAGCTTGTTGGCCAGAATCGGTGCGCCCACCGCGTAGGTAATGGGTAGCGACACGAGCCCAGCACCCAGCAGCGAGACAAAGCTCACCGCGCCACGGCGTCGCAACGCCCGTACAATGAGTCCCACCACGAACGATGCGGCGAGCATGCCAAAGAGGTAGCCCCAGCTGGGGCGCGCGAAGATGGAGAAGCCGGCGACGCCGTTGGCGAAGACGGGTGCCCCCGCGAGTCCCACCACCAGGTACAGGGTGATCGAGGCAGCGCCCCGCCACGGTCCGAGCACGAGCGCGGCGAGCACTGTGGCGAAGGTCTGAAGGGATATGGGAACCCCGGATACCAGGGTGATTTCTGGAACGGCAGTGGACGCGGCGATGAGCCCAGCGAACACTGCAACTAGGGCAACGTTAGTGCCCGTAAAATACTTATGTAGCGACATGGCGCCTCCTTGATGGCATCTCTGGCGGAAACACTACCTGTCCTACAAAGACAAGGGCCCCGTAGCCCCGATTCCTGGCAAAACGCTGTGGATTGCCTACAAAAATCGGTGCGGGACGGCGAGGAGAATTCCGTGATTGTGGCTAATAGCCTCGAGATGCGCATCGGCGCACGCGTGTTACTGCACCCAGCAAGCTTCCAGGTAGCACCCGGCGACCGCATCGGCCTGGTGGGCCGAAACGGGGCAGGCAAGACCACCCTGACCAAGATCCTTGCGGGGGAGGGGCAGCCCACGGGCGGCACCGTGACCTACAAGGGCACCTTCGGTTACTTGCCACAGGACCCGCGCACCGGTGACCTCGAGCAGCACGCCATGGACCGCATTCTGGAGGCCCGCGACCTTGCCGCCGTCATCAAGAAGCTCCGCGACGCTGAAGAGGGTATGGCCAGCGAGGACCCGGTGGTCCAAGAGAAGGCGATGAATAAGTACCCGCGCATCGAGGAGGAGTTCCGTGCGGCGGGAGGTTACGCCGCCGAGTCTGAGGCTGCCCGTATCGCCGCGAACCTTGGCCTGGACGCCCGCGTCCTGAGCCAGCCCATCGGCACCCTGTCCGGTGGCCAGCGCCGGCGTGTGGAGCTGTCACGAATCCTGTTCTCTGACGCGACCACGCTGCTCCTTGACGAGCCTACCAACCACCTCGATGCGGACTCGATCGTGTGGCTGCGCGGATTCCTCGCGAACTTCAGCGGCGGCCTCGTGGTGATTTCTCACGATGTCGAGCTGCTCCGCAAGACCGTCAATAAGGTCTTCCACCTCGACGCCAACCGTGGCGAGATGGATCAGTACAGCCTCAATTGGGACCTCTACCTCAAGCAGCGCGAGACGGACGAGCGCGGTCGCCGCCGCGAGCGCGACAACGCTGAGAAGAAGGCCACCGTGCTCATGGCGCAGGCGGACAAGATGCGCGCCAAGGCCAGCAAGGCCACGGCGGCACAAAATATGGCTAAGCGTGCCCAGAAGCTGCTCGCGGGACTCGACGAGGTGCGCGTGCAGGACAAGGTCGCCGCGTTGCGCTTCCCCGCGCCGGCACCGTGTGGCAAGACCCCGCTGCGGGCATTCGAACTTTCTAAGTCCTACGGTTCGCTCGAGATCTTCACGGATGTGGAGCTCGCCATCGACCGCGGCTCACGCGTGGTGATCCTGGGGCTCAACGGCGCCGGAAAGACCACGCTGCTGCGATTGCTGTCTGGAGTCGAGAAGCCGGACACCGGCATCATCGAGGCCGGCCACGGATTGAAGCTGGGCTACTTCGCGCAGGAGCACGACATGCTCGACATGGAGGTCACCGTGCTCGAGAACATGATGCACGCTTCCCCTGACCTGGGAGACGCAGAGGTACGCAAGGTGCTCGGCTCGTTCCTGTTCTCTGGCGACGACGCGCACAAGCCCACCAAGGTGCTGTCGGGTGGAGAGAAGACACGTCTATCACTTGCCACACTGGTAGTCAGCAAGGCCAACGTGCTGCTGCTGGACGAGCCCACTAACAACCTCGACCCCGCGTCGCGGGCCGAGATTCTTGGCGCGCTCAGCAACTACGAGGGCGCGGTAGTGATGGTGACTCACGACGAGGGAGCGGTTGACGCGCTGGAGCCTGAGCGCGTGCTGTTGCTCCCCGATGCGGACGAGGATCTCTGGAACGCGTCTTATCGGGACCTGATCGCGCTCGCCTAGCGGGCAGGGCGGCGGGCTCAGTAGTGCACTGATGCCCGCTCTCGCCGGCTAGAGCGCGTCTTCGATCTCTTCGTCGGTAAGACGCCGCCCGCGCCCGCGCGGCTTAGAGAGCGTGGGCTCGGCGTCGTCTGGATCTTGCGGAGCCCCAGCAGGGGCCTGCGGTTCGTCGTCTTCGCGTTCACGGCGAATCATGATGACCGCGCCCACGGGTGTGAGCGCAGCGAGTACCCACCACTGCCACGCGTACGACAAGTGCGGGCCGGTACTGAGTTCAGGCAGGGGAGTCTGCTGGCCGACAACGACGTCGGCGCAGTCCCCACCAGCGCAGATCTGACGAAGCATGCCGTACGCCGGCACCGCCTCGTACGTCGGAGTGGGCACCTGAGCGGGGCTCACGCGTGTGGCGCCGGCGCCGCTGTTGCCGTCGTCGTCCTCCCACGCGCGCACGATCACCGTGATGGTGGCGTCCTCTGTGGGGTACGCGGGCGGGGCAATGTCGTCCTCGGGGCCGGGCAACGGAATCCACCCGAGGTTCACGAGCATCGAGCGCCCGTCGTCGGTGTCAAACCACACCAGGTACTGCCACGTGGGCTGGCTATCGACCGGGCGGTTGCGCAACACGGTGGTGCTCTGTCCCTCGAAGTGACCGGTCAACACCGTCTCTCGCCACTGCGAGTGGTCGGGAAGCTGCGTGACGCCGGCCGGAATGAGGTCGTTGAGCGCGTGAGGATCCTCTTGCTGGCCCAGTTCGTACTGGTGCAGCGCCTCGGCGCGCACCTCGTAGCGGTGGTACTGCCAGCGGCCCAGGAACACGGTCGCTACGCACACCGCGAGCGCTGTGAGTACGATTCCCGCAATACGCACCCAGGGAGCGTATTCGCGGGGAGTGGTATCAGTCACCTCATGATGGTAATCGCGTCACCGTGCGCCAGGATTCATGCGTGCCGCGCATGGTTTCGTTCTGGGGGGTCGTTACAGGAGAACCCGGTGTCAGGTTTCTCAGTGCGGGTGCCGTCCGCTACCGTTGCGGCTATGACTCGACACGTAATAGTGACCGGTGCCGCGCGCGGGATCGGCAGGGCAATCGCCGAGGCGTTTGTTGACGCGGGCGACACCGTGAGCACCATCTACCGTGGCGGGGACCTTCCCGAGGGTGTCACTGGCGCGATCGCCGACGTCACGGATACCGATGCCGTCAATGCCGCTTTCGACGAACTTGAGGCAAAGCACGGCCGCGTACGCGTGCTGGTCGCCAACGCTGGCGTTACCCGCGACGGTCTGCTGATGCGCATGAGTGATGAAGACTTTGAGTCCGTCATCGACGTCAACCTGACTGGCACCTTTCGGTGCGTCCGCCGCGCCACTCAGTCCATGATCCGCGAGAGGTACGGCCGCATCGTGCTCGTGGGGTCAGTGGTGGGCCTCATGGGTAACCCCGGCCAGGTGAACTACTCCGCGTCCAAGTCCGCGCTGGTGGGAATGGCTCGCTCCATCACCCGCGAGGTGGGTTCGCGCGGTATTACCGCGAACGTGATCGCCCCAGGTTTTATTACGACCGCGATGACAGCGGAACTCAGCGACGAGGTCGTGAAGAGTTACGAAGGCAGTATCCCCGCGAAGCGCTTTGGTTCCACCGACGAGGTGGCGGCAGCGGCGCTGTTTCTTGCCTCGGACAACGCCGGTTACGTCTCCGGCGCTGTGCTGCCCGTGGATGGCGGCCTAGGAATGGGTCACTAAACCTGCCGAGCTAGGATCCGCTCAGTTATGACGACAGCGCGCTAGGCTCATAGGCTACGCGCCACCACACGGAGGAAACACAGATGGGCATGCTCGAAGGTAAGAACATTCTGGTCACTGGAGTGCTGACGGAAGGCTCAATTGCCTTCGACGTCGCACGGCTGTGCCAGGAGCAGGGCGCGACCGTCGTCCTCACCGGTGTAGGACGCACCATCAAGATCACGCAGACCATGGGGCGTCGACTGCCCCAGGAGGCTCACGTCGTGGAGCTGGACGTAACCAACCCCGAGCACCTCGAGAAGCTACCTGACGCAGTGCGCGAGCACGTGCCTTACCTCGACGGGGTAGTCCACTCGATCGGCTTTGCACCGCAGAGTGTGATGGGCGGCAACTTCATGGGCGCGCAGTGGGAAGACGTCTCCACCGCGATCCACATCTCCGCGTACTCGCTCAAGGCGCTCGCACAGGCGACGATGCCGTTGCTCACCAACGGTGGGTCGATTGTGGGACTGACGTTCGATGCTCGTTTCGCGTGGCCGGTCTACGACTGGATGGGCGTCGCCAAGGCGGCGTTCGAGTCCGTGAGCCGTTACCTTGCCCGCGACCTAGGGCCCCAGGGCGTGCGCTGCAACCTCATCTCTGCGGGCCCGCTCAAGACCACGGCCGCCAAGCACATCCCAGGCTTTGATCAGATGGAGAACAAGTGGAGCGACCGTGCCCCACTGGGCTGGGATTCCGACGACACCGAACCAGCAGCGCGTGCCGTCACGGCGTTGCTCAGCGACTGGTTCCCCGCCACTACGGGCGAAATGATTCACGTCGACGGCGGCGTACACGCGATGGGACAATAATTACGATGCCAAAAATTCTACTTGTTCGACATGCCAAGGCCGAGGCTCCCTCGGACACTCTGAGCGATCACGACCGCGCGCTCACGCTCGCGGGCCGTTCCGCGGCCTCCGAGCTCGCGGTGGGGCTCGCCAAGGCGGACCTCGTTCCCACCGTGGTGCTGGTTTCCTCTGCCGTGCGCGCTCTGCAAACCTGGAAGCTGATGGCTTCCGCGCTTGAGGGTGCCGAGGTGCGGGTGTGCGAAGACCTGTACGAGACCGACGTTGACGGCCTGCTCGCAGAGGTCAACGCGGTCGAGGGTGACTCCGGAATCGTGGCCGTCATCGGTCACGAACCCACGATGTCAGCCGCGGCAGCGTTCCTGGCCGGCAGCGCGTCAGACACCACGTCGCTCCAGCGTGTGGCTCACGGTTTGCCCACCGGCAACGCCGCGCTACTCGAATTCGATGGTGCCTGGTCCGACCTGGGCCAGCGGGGGGCCAAGCTCACCGCGATCTACTCCTCGCAGGCGCTGTACTAGGCAGAGCCGTACTCGACGCCCAAGGAGTCAGTTGTGTCGACCGTGTACCCCTCACTCGATGGGTACATCGCTGACTTCATCGGGAGTCAATTGAACTGCGTCATTGGGACTCAGGGCGCGCCGTCCGCGGGCACGTAAAAACCGTGCTTCTAGCGCTCGATAACCTCAAGAGCAGCGTCGAGGCGCGGGGAGTTCAGCGCGATGTCTGCCCGTTCCTGAACGATCGGCTTCGCGTTGAACGCGATGCCCAGACCGGCAGCCTTCATCATGGCGAGGTCGTTGGCCCCATCGCCGATGGCGACCGTGGCGCTGATGGCGATGCCGGACTCGGCCGCAAACTCCCGCAGCGCAGTCGCCTTGGCCTCGCGGTCGATGACCGGGCCTCGGGTGCGCCCGGTGAGCAGGCCATCGGCGTCAATCTCTAGACCGTTGGCCCGAGTCAGCGTGATCCCTAGGCGGGCGCCCAGCGGCTCCACAATCTCGCGGAAGCCACCCGACACGAGCGCCACGATCCAGCCCTCGCCCTGGAGGGTAGCGACGAGGTTCTCAGCTCCTGGGGTGAACTCAACCTCGGCAAGGACGTCGTCCAGCACGGACACCGGAAGCCCCCGCAGGGTCGCGACCCTGGCTGTGAGTGACTGACCAAAGTCGATTTCGCCCCGCATGGCAGCGTCGGTGATACGCGCGACTTCCTCGCGCGTGCCAGCCCGTTCGGCGATGAGTTCAATCACTTCTGCGGTGATGAGCGTCGAATCGACATCCAGCACACACAGTCGGGTCATGCCGTTACCACGGTGCCCTTGCTGACGACAGTGATACCGGAATCGGTCACGGTGTACCCGCGCGCGATGTCGAGCTCGCGGTCGATGCCCACCCGTGCGCCCTCTTCCACCACGACGTTCTTGTCGATCACGGCGCGGTGAACCTGCGCGTGCCGGTTGACCACCACGTTGTCGAGCAAGATCGAGTCGGACACGCTTGACCAGGAGTGAAGTCGAACGCCGGGGGAGAGCACCGAACCGGTGACGGTGGCTCCGGACACGATCACGCCGGGGGAGATGACCGAGTCCGCTGCGTGGCCGAGTCGTCCCTCCGCGGAGTGGATGAACTTCGCGGGAGGCTCGGTGATGAGGCCCTGGTGCAGCGGCCAGTCCGAGTTGTAGACATTGAAGATCGGCATGACCGCGATGAGGTCCATGTGAGCGTCGTAGTACGAGTCCATGGTGCCCACGTCGCGCCAGTAGTCGCGGTCGCGATCGGTTGACCCGGGAACGTTGTTGTCCTGGAAGTCGTAGAACCCACACGTGCCCTTGTTCACGAAGTACGGCACGAGGTCGCCGCCCATGTCGTGCTTGGAGTCGTCGTTGTCGGTGTCCACCGTGAGCGCTTCGAGTAGCGCATCGGTGTTGGCCACGTAGTTTCCCATTGACGCGAGAATCTCATTCGGGCTGTCCGGCAGACCCTCGGGGTTCTGGGGCTTTTCCAGGAAGGCGTTGATCATGCCGGGATTGGCCTTGTCGACGTCGATCACGCCAAACTCGCTCGCGAGTTCGATGGGTTGACGGATACCAGCCACGGAGAACTCAGCGCCCGAGGCGATGTGTGCATCGACCATCTGCGAGAAGTCCATGCGGTAGACGTGGTCCGCACCCACAATGACCACGATGTCGGGACGCTCGTCCTCAATAATGTTGACGCACTGGTAGATAGCATCGGCGCTACCCAGGTACCAGTGCTTACCGCGACGCTGCTGCGCGGGGACGGGGGCAACGTAGTTGCCCAGCAGCGGCGACATGCGCCAGGTACGGGCGATGTGGCGGTCGAGCGAGTGCGACTTATACTGAGTCAGCACGACAATCTGCAAGTACTGCGAGTTCACGAGGTTGCTCAGCGCGAAGTCGACAAGACGGAAAGTCCCGCCAAACGGCACGGCGGGCTTAGCGCGAGCGGCGGTCAGGGGCATCAGGCGCTTGCCCTCGCCTCCGGCTAGGACAATGGCAAGTACCTTTGGATGCGACATAACGTCAGCATACGGCGCTCTTGCCGCGCGGGAAAGGGGCGCGCGCAACGTTAACGCACTAGCGTGGGACTCATGCGCACTGACATTCTCACCCGGGAGTACCCGCCGCACATCTATGGCGGCGCCGGAGTCCACGTGACAGAACTCGCCGCAGTATTGCGCGAGCACATTGATATCGAGGTGCGCGCCTTTGACGGCGTGCGCAACGAGCCACATGTGACGGGCTATGACGCCCTGGGCGGCGGAGTTGGTGATGCCAGCCTCGATGTGCTGGCTCATAACCTGCCGATGGCGAAGGACTGCGAGGGTGCCGACCTGGTGCACTCGCACACCTGGTACGCGAATATGGCCGGTCACCTTGCGGCGCGGCTGCACGGCATTCCTCATGTGTTGAGCGCGCACTCGCTGGAGCCGTTGCGACCGTGGAAGGCCGAACAGTTGGGCGGCGGCTATGCCGTGTCCTCCTGGATTGAAAAGACCGCTTACGAGGCTGCCGACGGCGTGATCGCCGTGAGCGCGGGCATGCAGAAGGACATTCTGCGTTGCTACCCGACCATTGACCCCGACAAGGTGCGGGTGGTCCACAACGGTATCGACGTCGATGCCTGGGCCGCGCCTAGTAGCGATGAGGAACTTGCCGCGGCCGATGCCGTGGTGGCCGAGTGGGGGATCGACAGGGATCGCCCGGCACTTGTTTTTGTGGGGCGCATCACCCGCCAAAAGGGTTTGCCTTACTTTTTGCGTGCGGTGGAGCAGCTTCCCCCGGAGGTGCAAGTGGTGCTGTGTGCCGGCGCCCCCGACACCAAGGAGATCGCCGCAGAGGTCTCTCAGGCAGTAGCGAAGCTCCAGGAGACGCGAGACGGAATCATCTGGATCGAGAAGCACCTGCCGCGAGCTGAACTGGTCGCAGTGCTGGACGCGTGTACTGCGTTTGTCTGCCCGTCCATTTACGAGCCGCTCGGTATCGTCAACCTCGAGGCGATGGCCGTGGGCCTACCCGTCGTCGCATCGGCCACCGGTGGAATCCCCGAGGTGGTCGTGGACGGAAAGACTGGGCTGCTGGTGCCGTTGGAGCAGATGACGGACGGCACCGGAACCCCGTTGCGGCCGGACGAGTTCGTGAGTGACCTCGCGGCCGCACTGACCGATGCGGTGTCCGATGTGGAGCGCGCCAAGCGCTGGGGTGCGGCGGGCCGTGCGCGAGCGACCAGCGACTTCTCGTGGGAGACCATCGGTGAGCGCACCCTTGGTGTTTACCGCGAAATCCTCGGATAGGCTCAGAGCATGACTGAGGTACTGCGCTTTGAGGGTGTTTGGCTACGCCGAGACGACAACGAGATCTTGCGAGATGTGTCGTGGACGGTAAACGACGACGAACGCTGGGTAGTGCTCGGTCCCAACGGTGCGGGCAAGACCACCATGATGGCGCTCGCGGCGGCGCAAACCTTCCCGTCCTCCGGCACAGTGACGGTGTTGGGCGGCAAGCTGGGCGAGGTGGACACCACCGAGTTGCGCGTGCGGGTGGGACTGGCCAGCGCCGCGCTGGCGGACCGGCTGCCTCCCTACGAAAAGGTGCGGGACGTCGTCATTACGGCCGCGCACGGCGTGACTGGTCGCTGGCACGAAGACTACGAAGGCATCGACGATGAGCGTGCCGACGCTCTCCTTGAGGCCTTCGGCATGGAGGACTTCGCGGACCGAGAGTATTGGACCCTGAGCGAGGGCGAGCGCAAGCGAGCTCAGATCGCCAGAGCCCTCATGGCGGACCCCGAATTATTGCTGCTTGACGAGCCATCTGCGGGGCTGGACCTGGGAGGGCGTGAGGAACTCCTCGGTGCGCTCACGGAACTGGCCGCAGACCGCCGGTCGCCCGCCATGATTATGGTGACGCACCACGTGGAGGAGATCCCTGTGGGATTCACTCACGCGGCGCTCATGAGCGCCGGCCAGGTAGTGATTGCAGGCCCGATCGCCGAAGCCTTGACGTCCGAAAACCTGTCTGCGCTGTATGGCATGCCCGTCGATCTGCGTGAGGACGGCGGCCGATACACCGCACGGAGGATTGCCGCGCACCATTAGTTTCTAGGAACTCATCCGGCAGGACGATGGCTCCGATTGTGACCAGTTGGTAGCCTTCGTCATAGGAGGTGTGCCATGCAGTCTTTGTGGTGGTTTGTCGGGGCAATGGCCCTGGGTGTTCTTGAAATGTTCACGCTCGATCTGACGTTCGCCATGCTTGCGGCCGGAGCGCTCGCAGGTGGCGGTGTGGCCCTGCTGGGCGCACCCTGGTGGATCTCGGCAATCGTCTTCGCGGTCGTGTCCGCGGTGATGTTCTTGGCGCTACGCCCGTACCTGATTACGGTGCTCGGCAAGAAGAGCCCGTTGGTGCAGATGAACTCGAATTCGTTGGTTGGCCGGGAGGCCCGCGCCATCGACGAGGTCACTGAGACTGCGGGACGAGTAAAGCTGAACGGCGAAGTGTGGACGGCGCGTACCGAAGACGATGCGCCCGTAATTGCAGAAGGTTCTGAGGTCACTGTTGTGGCCATAAGTGGTGCGACGGCGATCGTCGCCCCAGAAAAGGAGTAGAAAAATGGACAACCCCGCACAGGTCGCTGCGTTACTCGCGGTGCTTGTACTGGCGATCTTCGTGATTGTTGCGATCGCCAAATCAATCGTGGTGGTGCGCCAGACGCAGTCATTCATCGTCGAGCGCCTAGGCCGTTACACCAAGACAATGGACGCAGGTCTTCACTTCCTGGTGCCGTTCGTCGATCAGGTCCGCCACAAGGTAGACCGTCGCGAACTCGTCTATTCGTTCCCACCCCAGTCCGTGATCACCTCGGACAACCTGGTGGTGGACATCGACTCAGTCATCTACTTCCAGGTCACCGACCCGCGTGCCGCCGTGTATGAGATTGCCAACTACATCACCGGTGTAGAGCAGCTCACCACCACGACGCTACGTAACATCGTCGGAACCATGGACCTCGAGCAGACGCTGACCAGCCGTGACCAGATCAACGGTCAGTTGCGTGGCGTTCTTGACGAGGCCACCGGCAAGTGGGGCATCCGTGTCAACCGCGTTGAGCTGAAGGCCATCGAGCCGCCCATGTCCATCAAGGACTCCATGGAGAAGCAGATGCGTGCCGAGCGTGACCGCCGTGCGGCCATTCTTACGGCCGAGGGTGTCAAGCAGTCCGCCATTCTGACGGCAGAAGGTGCAAAGCAGTCCGCCATTTTGACGGCAGAAGGTGACGCACAGTCCAAGATTCTTCGCGCTGAAGGTGAAGCACGAGCAATTCTCCAGGTGTTCGATGCCATCCACGAGGGTGACGCCGACTCCAAGCTGCTTGCGTACCAGTACCTGCAGATGCTTCCGGAGATCGCCAAGACCGATTCCAACAAGATCTGGTTTGTGCCCACCGAATTCACCGGTGCACTCAAGGCCGTATCCGCTGGCTTCGGTGTCGAGGACGAGGACGAGCCGCTCAAGCCCTCACCTCACCGCAAGCCCAGCAACCTCACGTCGGCACTCGCCGACCCCCGTGAGGCGCTGGCCGCCGCACGCCGCGAGGTTGAGGACGCCACGTCCGACGCCACCGAGGCGGGCACCAGGTCCGGGCGCAAGCTCGACCCCAACGTTGAAAAGGGCCAAAAGTAGGTCACAGCACGTCGCATTCCAGAAGGCCCCGGAGGTTATCTCCGGGGCCTTCTGCGTGCGCCGGCTAGGAGTGAAGAGCCGTGGCTAAGCACGACTCGATACTGGGAGAATGAGCGCATGCCCGTAATCTCCGTGACCGATGCCGCAGACCCACGCCTCGCCGACTACCGCGGCCTGACCGACGTTGCGCTACGGCGCACCTTGGAGGCCGAACGCGGGCTCTACATGGCTGAAGGTGCCAAGGTGATCGCGCGTGCGCTACGCGCCGGTCACACGCCCCGCTCAGTGCTCGCCAGTCACAAGTGGATCGACGGCATTACCGATGTTTTGGGAGCCGATGCCGCCGAGGTGACGGTGTTCGAGGCGCCAGAAGACGTGCTCGAGCAGGTGACCGGCTTCCAAGTTCACCGCGGCGCCCTGGCTGCGATGCATCGGCCGGAGCTGCCCAGTGTTGCCGAACTCGTGCGCGACGCCAGGCGCGTAGTGGTGCTCGAAGGGATCGTGGACCACACCAACGTGGGCGCGATCTTCCGCTCGGTCGCGGGCATCGGCGCCGATGCTGTGATCGTGTCTCCCACCTGCGCGGACCCGCTGTACCGGCGCAGCGTGAAGGTGTCGATGGGAACCGTGTTCCAGGTGCCGTGGACCCGGGCCCAGAGCTGGCCGGGCGTGCTCGACGAGTTGCGCGACGCCGGCTTTGTCGTCGCCGGCATGGCGCTCGCCGAGGGAGCGGTGCCGCTGGACGAGTTCGCCTTTGAGGAACACGAGAAGGTGGCGCTGGTGATGGGCACCGAGGGTGACGGGATGACCCGGACGGCGCTTAACCACGTGGATGTGCCCGTGGTGATTCCGATGGCCGGGGGAGTCGACTCGCTCAACGTGGCCGCGGCATCGGCCGTCGCGCTGTGGGAACTGCGCGTTCGCTAGAGCCGCAGCGTTGCGCTACTCGTCCAGCACAGCACAGACGTCGAGAATCAGCGCTGGGAGCTGCTGCTGGACCGTCACCCAAATTACTTCGGGGTCGATGCGCCAGTATTCGTGGACGATCAGGTTTCTTTGTGCCTTGGGCAGGCCAGGCGGAACTGACGCAAGGCGAAGGTAGGTCTCGTCGCTCACGGCGGCAAGGGCTTCCCCGATGACGGTCAAGCAGTACAACACGGCATCGTACGTGCGGTCGTCATCGAGTGACGCTCGGCCCTCGGATGTGTAGCGAAGTGCGCGCTCGGAAGCCTGGGCGACATGTCGGAGCCGCCCCACATCCCGTGTGGCACGGGGAGTGCGTGTCACAGCACCAGCGAGGCGTCGATCAGCGCCTCACGTTCCTTGTCAGAGAGGCCACCGAGAGTCAGTACATCTACCGGGCAGTCCAGCAGAGTGGTGAACTCTGCGCGCATCGCGGCAAGGTCAAATAGCGTCACGTTCGGGGCAGTCTCTACCCAGAGGTCCACATCGGATGTAGGTGTGTCAGTGCCGTTGGCGACCGATCCGAAGAGGCCGATGCGTGTCGCACCATATTTTCTGCCGATGCGCCGAACTGCCTCCCGCGATCGCACCACTTCGATGAGGCGCGATGTTGAAACACTTTCAGGAGTATTCAGGTAGGCGGTCAGGGCAGCTTCAACGACGGAGGTCAGCGACGGTCGCGCGGGCTGCGCGCTCATGAACGACTCGAGTTCCTGCTCGAGCTCAGGGGGCACAGTGATCGTGGCGCGGCGCATGTTTCAACGCTAGCACCAGATGGTGCAAATGGTGCGTCTAGCCGTCGAAGTCGTTGCCGCCGATAACGTGCGTGCCGGTGTCGTTCGTGTAGGTGAGGACAAAGTCGTCCCCTCGTGTCCAACGCTCGCCAGCGATGGGGGACTGGTCAGTGACGACGCCCGCTTTCGCGGCGACTTCGATGCGGATTCCAGCATTGGCAAGCTTTGCAGCGGCTTCGGGAACGGACATGCCGACCACATTTGGTGCAGTCACGGGCGCGAAGTAGACGCCCGCAATTATCGCCGCGATGATCATTGCAGTGAGCAACGAGAGCGTGACGATCAGGCGAGCACTGACGCCACGCTTGGCAGAGACTTGCATGCTCACCATGAACCCCCGTGTCGAACTTGATTCACATTAGCAGTGGCGCTAGAGCTCCTACTAGGGCGCGAACTCAATGACCTCGTGTCCGTCCGATGCGTCGATCACCGTGCGACCGCCGATGTTTTCCGCGAGTGCGATCACTACGTCGTCGAGACAGGCGTCGCCGGGATCAGTCTTCGTGGAGGTGATTCCGACCGTGACCTGGTCCAAGTCCTCTACGAGAGACGTCGCCACGGGGTCGCCATTGCACGTATCCACCGTGACCGTAATCGATTCGCCGTACCTGGGGGCGAAATGGGCGATGTGAGCGGGGCCGCGCGTGGGTCCGGACGAGCACCCCACCAGCACTGGTGCGATTGTGAGTACCAGGCCAAGGCTTGCGATCACTCCAGCTAGCCGAGGCTTTGTCATGAAAATGATCGTAAGGGAGCGCTTCAAGCCGCGCCACTTCTCGCTGCAGGTGGGTTACTGCGTGCGTGACCATGCCAGGGCGTGTAGCGCGCCATACTGATGGTCGGAAAGGGTGGACATGAATCTGAAGCAGGCGGCTCGCGGTGCAGCGGTATTGGATGCGGGGGCGATTGTTGTCTTTGCGGTCATCGGGCGCGCTAGCCATGAGGAGGGCATCCTGGGTGGCTACGGGCTGGGACTCCTCAACACGTTGTGGCCCTTCCTTGTGGGAGGCGCGATCGGTTGGGTCTTAGCCAAGGCCTGGACGCGCCCGTGCGCGTGGTGGCCCACCGGCGTGATTGCGTGGGGCTCAACGCTCGTGGGCGGGATGCTGTTGAGGTTTGTGAGCGGTCAGGGGGTGGCGGTCTCGTTCATGATCGTCGCGGCGTTGTTCCTCGCCGCGACGATCATCGGCTGGCGCGTTGTTGGTGGAGTAATTGCGAAGAGGCGCGGGCTCAAGGGCTGACTCGGCTGACTCGGCTGGCTTGGACGCGTGGCTCGCTGAGACCTATGTAGCGTGTCGCCCGTTTTCGCGGCACGGTGGCCTGCCAGACTTGGTGGATGCAGCACCCCTCCACCCTTGATCGAGAGATCGCCCTTTGGACTCCGCAACGCGAACAGCGCATCGCGTTGGAGGATGTCCTGACCGCTTCACGGCCAGTTGATCACTTCGCCTATTTCAGGCGCCGGAAGCACGCCCAAGCGGCTGCTTCGGCACTTGATGCTGCGGGGTTCAAGGTCGAGACGAGCTGCAGGGGACTGAAGGTTGCTCTCCAGGCAACACGCGACCAGGCGCTCGGTGACGACGAGGTGGCTGCGTTTCTGGCCGAGGTGATCGCCATCGTCGAAGACGCAAGAGGCGAATACGACGGATTCGGAGCACACACGGCCTAAGCGCAGAAAACTCAAGGCGCTAGGCACGGATAAAGAAGTACCACGTCAGTAAGAATGCGATCTGCACCACTGTTATGGTCAGCCCCGCGATCGCAAGGCCGCGGCCGCGTAGATCCCCGCCGCTCGTTTGGAGAAGCCCACCGATCGAGAACGCGAGGCCGAGCGGGATGACGCCGAGCAACGCGAAGACCAGGCCGATGATCGCGGAACTCGAAGTGCGCGGCGGCGCTGTTTGCGGCATGAATGATTGGTACGTCATGTTCAACAGACTACGGCGACCTTCGTAGACACGCTCGCTCTCAGTGGGGCGATTGGTCAATGCACCTCTTCCGCGCGGTCAGTCGGCACCGTCGCTAAGTCTGCCGACATGTAACCTTTTGTCGCGTGCTGGACACTACTTGATGTGAGCAACGACACCGGCGAGAAGGAGAGCGCGCTTTGGGCGCGCGTTCGTGCTGGCGACGGAGAGGCGCTTGGCGACGTTTTCGACCTTCATCATCACCGCGTGTATCGACACGCGTTGTGGGTATTGGGCAATACTCACGACGCGGAGGATGTCACTGCCACGGCATTTCTTGAGCTGTGGCGTAGACGGCGCGACGTCCGACAAGTGGAGGGCAGCGTTCTGCCCTGGTTGCTGGTCACGACAGCCAATGTGTGCAGCAACGCGAAGCGCTCCAAGCGCCGTTACAGCACGCTCCTTGCCGCGTTGCCCCGCTCCGACGCCGCGAAGTCGGCGGAGGAGGAAGCCTTCATTCGGGCCGACGCGTTCGAGCGTGTTGACCCAGCACTGGCAGAACAGTTGCGTGACCTACCTCGCGGGACGCTAAGTCTGTTTATCCTGACCGCCATTGAGGACTATTCGGTGGCCGACGCGGCAAAGGCTATCGGCGTGAGCGAGGGGGCGGCGAAGACACGGCTCTCGCGTGCCCGCGCCGCGCTACGCAATGCCAACGTGAGTCACACCTATGCTCAGCAAACTGAAGGGGGCACATCGTGACGCAAGTAATGGATCCAGTGTTCGCCGCAGGGGTCCGACGTGCGCTCGTGGAGCGGCCGTCACTCAACCGTTTCCATCTTCTGTCTCGTTCGCGTCGAACCTGGCTGGCGGGTGGTCTCACGGTCGCCTTACTGGGGACGGCTGGGGGCGCGACGGCCGTCCTCCTGACGCAACCCGGCGGACAGATGGTCACCGAACTTAGTGCCCCCGTGACCGTCTCGGGCAGCGGAAACGGCATCCTCGAACTCGGCGAATCACCAAAAGGTGCCAACGCCGTGCAATACGAGTTCACCTGTCTGACGCCTGGATCCTTCATGGTCGGACGTCCCGGCCCCAGTTTTGATTGCGGGAAAGAGGACATCAACGCAAGGTCAGCCACGTCAGGTGGGAACCAGGTGCCGCTTGATATGGTGCGCGGCGGTTCATTGGCGGTTGTGGCTGGTGAGGGCCATGAGTGGCAAGTCACTGCGGAGTACGTGGCGACCAAAATCGCGCCGCTAGCCATCAACGCGAACGGCGAGACATACGGCTCGGATGCGTTCGGGGCCCAACCCGACTTAATCTCGGCCATGGCCACGAACGGTGTCGAGGGCTACGTTCGCCAATCTGACCTTGACGTCGCGATGGGGCCAATGCCCACGTCGCCTACGCAAGCCATCGAAATGCAGAACGCCCGACAGCATGGCCCGGCATTCAGTCCCGTTTACAAGAGCTACGGAGTTACCGTCGTTGGAGAGTTCGAGACCCAGCGCTAGGCGCGATCTGGTGCCGGGGTGCTCCGCCGATCGGCCCGCGGGTTGCCGCACGACCGTTGCCTGAGAGGAGCCCGCGGCAGCGGGGGGACACCACGTGGAGCAACTCGCTTATGCACCCGTCGGCTTTGCCTCATCGATGTATCGAGAATCTACGTAGCATAGGTTGAGTTCACTTAGTTCTGAGTGTGGACCGTAGGGGGCGGAAATGTCCGGGCAACGATTACCGTCCGCGCCTCAATCGACGGTGGTGAGGGTTGTTGCCATCCTTGCGATTCTGGTACTCGTCACGCTTGGCGTGTGGCTGTGGTCGAGCAGCAGACCTGAGGCGTCCCCGTTGGTGTCCGGAGAGTCATCTCACTCACCTGACGGAACGGCGGCACCCACCGTCGTAGATGTCCTGTGTGACGCGAACTTTACGTTGCGGGTGTCGAGCGACACGGTGGCGGCGACAGCGTCGGGCGTCGCGGTTCGCGTGACGAGCGAAGCGCCAGAGGGTGCTTACTTGAATTTCGGCCTGGGCGGTGACCCGATGCCAGCATCTCCGGAAACTTGGATGCTGGCTGCGCCCGCAGGTGAGCTTCAACTGTCATGCTCGACGCTCGAGCACGAGGGTGCAGTGGTCAATGTGATAGTCGTGGACCCCGACCATCATTGGTCGGACCAGACCCTTGACGGCCTGGGATGTCCGGTCAGGGGTATACCGAGTTGGGTGGTCTCCGGTGGAACTGGCGCGACACCCGAAGACGCGGTCGCACAACTAATCGCCAACTTCACGGAACACGGCGCCTCGCCCACGTTGACCCGATATGAATACGCCCAGATCGGCTATCTCGACACCTCAAACCAAACATGGATCATCGGCACCGCCGACGCGACGCACATGACCGCAGTCGTTACCGAGTCTGGTGCGGAATACCAAGCCTCTCCTGAAGTGTTGTGCGTGGCGAGTCCATGGACGGCGGCAGCCAATACGTGAGGGCCCTCGTTAGGGGCTAACGGCGCAAGCTTGCCTCTAAATGGAGCAACTCGTTAATACATCAACGATCCAACCGAGCGACCCTGATTCAGCCTAGGGGCGCACAAAGTGTGCTCACCTACGCGGTCGAGAGTAAACTGTTGAGTAGGGTTCAGGGGATATGTAAGTGAGCTGATTGCGCGGGAAGAAAGGTGGCTATGAACGAAGGCAAAGACGCCCCGTGGCCGCCGCCGATGTGGGTCGGGTGGCTTCTGGTCTTAGGCGCTCCCGTTATCGTATTTGTGTCTTGGGTTTTTTACCGCGAGGACGGGCTCTTCAGTGTCGTCCTCAACGGCTGGTACGCCGTGGTTTCCCTTGGATTTGGGATCGTCTGCCTACGCGCTGCTCGGCGCCAAGGGGCGCTGGCTGATCCGTCCCCAAGTAAGTCCGCGGTCGAGTAGCCCGGTCGGGGCTCGGGTAGTGATGTGGCTAGACGCTGCAAGTTGCCGTCAATGAGCGATAGTCGATATATTTTGGGCGGCTAAAATCGAGGTTATATGTGTTTGAGGAGAAAATAGAAGATGGCTGAAGAATCGAATATGGGCAGGGGCGCTTGGCGAGTCTATAAGCCAGGATATCTGGCGCTATATAGCATCGGCTCCGTGGTAATGGTGCTTTTGATCGTTAGCGCTTGGTCTGCAGGCAATGTAGTTTTCCGGGGTCTCATAGGCATCCTTTTCGTCACCATGGCTGGAAGGCAGTTATACCTAAAAGGACAACAGACGCGAAGCGAGGAGTGAGGTTTTCTCTCCGACCCTGACGCGCATCAGTTTCGTGTATCGCGCCAGCGCGCCAACCTGGCCTTGCAACGGGGTACTGCTGTGTACATTGCCTCCGACTAGCTCGCGCCGCTGACAGTCACGACGTGACTCTCGTTGTCGTAGGTGAACGTCACGGTTGAGTCCGCGGTCAGCGACAGCGGGATGTTCGCGCCGTCAGGCACCCCGTCCACGCCGTAGTTCTCCTCCCACGCGCGGTCGATCGCGATCTTGTACTCGTAGTCGCCTGCGGGCAGGTCCACGGTAATGGACCACGTGGCGGACTCGGGATCGAGCGTGAGTTGCGTCTGGTCGCAGGCCGGTGCCCAGTCCTCGCCGCAGCCCATGGCCGAGTTGAGACTGCCCGGTAGCGCCACCTCGTCGGGCTGCGAGAGCGCTCCAGCCCGAGTGGACAACGCCAACGACTGCGTGGTGACGCCGCTCTGCGTCGCGGTCGCTCGGTACAGCACGTCCGCTCCGGGGCGAGCCCGGACGCGTCGTCAATCACTGTGTAGACCGGCGCTGACGTGTCCGTGCCGATCGGCTCCCAGTCGCCGCCGAAGACCTGGCGCTCGAACGTGACCGAGGTGCAGGGGCGGTCGGGAAGGACGGTCGCGCTAATCACCGGGGCCGCGCCCAGCATCGAGCCGATCTCGGGGGAGGTGATGTCGACATCGGGTGCCGCGACCCGCGCGGTGACCGCGTCAGACAACGCGGTGTTCTCCGCGTTGTCCGCCACCACGGCCACGTAGTTGACCTCCGTGCCAGGCGCGAGCGAAGAGACGTCCTGGTAGACCACGTAGGGCGAGTTGTCGTCCGTGCCGATGTACTCCCAGCCGTCCCCCGAGTCGGCCCAGAAGGACACCTCCGCATAGGCATTGGAGTCGACGTCGGCCGCCACACGCAGGCGGCCGGGGGCATCGAGTGCGGGAGCGGCGTCGGAGATGGTGACGCTCGGCGCGGCGTCCGATGCGGGGATCGCCTCGGCGGCCCGGTAGACCACCGCGGACAACGGGGGAACGGTTACGCCCAGCTGGCCATCCGCATCGGCTGCGAGGGAGCCCTCCGCGCCGTAGATGCCGACGAACTCGGTAGACGGCGACCACGTCTGAATTTCCGCGGTGCGTTCCTGGTCGGAGTTGTTGACGGCGACCACGTACTCGACGCCCTGCTCGCGGTCCAGGCGTGAGAACGCGCAGATGCCGGCGCCGGGGTCCGCGTACCGGCTCTGCTGGGCGCCGTTGCGCAGCGCGGGGTGCTCCTTGGTCAGCGCAGCGAGGTCAGCGATGGTCGCGTACAGCGGGTGGGCGGTGTCGTAGGTGTCCTCGGCCTGCGTCGCGTCGGTGCCGATCAGGTCCTGCGACACGTACTCGTCGATCTGGGTGGCGAACATCGGCTGACGCGACTGGATGTCGCCGCCCTCGCCGGTGAAGCCCTGCTCGTCGCCGTAGTAGATGACCGGGTTGCCGCGCGTCAGGTACATGAGCTGGTGGGCGAGGGTGTCGCGGGCGAGCGCCTCGTCGTCCGCGATGCCCGGGTTGTCCGCCTCGATGAAGCTGCCGATGCGGCCCATGTCGTGATTGCCCAGGAATGTGGGCAGCTTATACGCGTTGGAGTCCGCGTCCGTGTACCAGTCGTCGTCCGCGTAGAAGTCGGCCAGGGCCTGCGCGCCGCCCCCGGTCGAGGCGAACGTGCGCGCCGCGTCCTGGAACGGGAAGTCGAGCACGGCCTGCATGTTGCCTGCGGTGGTGAAGGTCGACGTGTACGGGCGCGAGGTGTCGAACACCTCGCCGAACATGAAGAAGTCCTCCTTGCCCTGGTCGTGCGCGAACTGCAGCACCTCGGGCCCGAACCGCTGCCAGAAGCCGTCGTCCACGTGGCGCATGGTGTCGATGCGGAAGCCGTCGATGCCGAAGTCCTCGATCCACGTGCTGTAAATGTCGATCATGCCGTCCACCACCACGGGGTTCTCCGTGAACAGGTCGTCGAGTCCGAAGAAGTCGCCATATTGGCTGTCCTCACCGGTAAAGGTGGTGTTTCCGCGGTTGTGATACAGCGTGACGTCGTTCAGCCACGCCGGGGTCTTGGCCTCTTCCTCGCCCGGCTCGAGCACGGGAACGTACGGGAACGAGGTCTGGGCGTCGAGGGCGGGGAAGTCCTCCGCCGCATCGGCGCCGCCAAAGGCGTAGGCGCGGTCGTCGAACGGGTTGCCATCGGCGTCGGTGTAGGCCTGCTCGTCCTTGGATACGTACGCCTCGCGGGGGTTGGTCTCGTAGCCGATGACGTCCGCGGTGTGGTTGGTGATGATGTCGAAGAACACCTTCATGCCGCGCTCGTGGGCGGCGTCGACCAGGGTCGCGAGGTCCTCGTTGGTGCCCAGGTGCGGGTCGATGTTAGTGAAGTCGGTGATCCAGTAGCCGTGATAGCCGGCGGAGTTGTCCTCGACCTGCACGGCCTTGTTGGTGAAGCTGGGGGTGAGCCAGAGCGCCGTGGTGCCTAGGCCCTCGATGTAGTCGAGGTTGTCCGTCAGCCCCTTGAGGTCGCCGCCCTGGTAGAAGCCCGCCTGCGTGGGATCGAAGCCCGAGACCATGGGGTCCTCGCCCAGCCCGCCGTCGTCGTTCGCGGTGTCGCCGTTAGCGAAGCGGTCCGCCATCACAAAGTAGAAGTTCTAGTCGGTGGTGGCCTCGCGCAGCGGGGGGACCGCGTGCGGCTCGGTGGGGCTGTCCTGTGCGGTGGCGATGCCGACCACGACGAGCGCGGCCACGGTGATAATCGCGGTGATCGCTAGGGGCTTCTTGTAACGGGCGGCGGTGCTCACGTCGATCCTCCTTCATTGCAGGTCTCGCCCGTAGCGTATGCGCTTGCATTGGCGGGCGCAACAGGAATCGCCTACTGCCTTCGCTCAGATCTCTTGCGGACGATGCTGGAGGCGAGTTGCTTTGGTGACGCCCTGGCAAGCGTTTACATTGTCCGCCGCGGCCTGCGCATCGGCGGGTGTGGCCGAGAGGAAGCCGAACCGGGTGCGGCGCATGCACTCAGATCGAAGGGGCTACGTCAGGGCGAGGGCGCGCTCACTGCCTCGCCGGCCGCGGAATGACGTGGCAGCTGTCGGTGTCGGTGCAGTCGACGGGATCAAGCTGATCGCTTCGACTGATGAGGCCTTCCAACTCTTCTCCCAAGATCGCGAGTTCGTCTTGTCGCGTCCGGACGTCGCGGAGCTTGGTCGAGAGCAGGTCCCGCACGTGGGTGCAGGGCGTCACGCCATCGCCACGTAGGTCAAGAATGGAGGCGATCTCAATGAGGGTGAAGCCGACTCCCTGTCCGGCTCGGATGAACTGGAGGCGGGTGATGACCGAGTGGTCGTAGGCGCGGTAGCCGCTCGGATCACGTTGAGGCTCCGGGAGCAGGCCCCTGCGTTCGTAGTAACGGATCGTCTGGGGATCAAGCCTCACGGCGGCGGCAACTTCTCCAATGCGCATGATCTCGACACTACGCGCTTGACCTTATACCCAGGTTCAAGGTTTAGCGTGACCCGTATGGACGTCACCCTGCTCTACTTTGAAGGATGCCCGAACTGGAAGGTTGCGGACGAGCGATTGCGCCTGGTCGCGGCCGACCGTCCCGGCATCATCGTGAAACACCAGATGGTCGATACGCTCGAGGAAGCGAGCCGTGTCGGGTTCCTCGGTTCGCCGAGCATTCAGGTCAACGGTGTCGACGTTTTCACGGCGCCAGGTGCACGGGTTGGCATGACGTGCCGCCTGTATCCGACGCCAGATGGAAACCGGGGCGCTCCGACGCTTGACCAACTCCGCACGGCACTTGCCGATGCGTGACCTGGGCGTGGCTTTTGCGCCGGCTTCAACTAAAGGAGAGCCAAATATGAACGACAACTACGATCTGATCGTCATTGGCGCGGGCATGGCGGGCATCGCCGCCGCGAACAAGTGCGCAAGCCAGGGATGGAAGGTCGCAATCGCGGACCCTCTCCCGTATGGCGGGACGTGCGCGCTGCGCGGGTGCGACCCGAAGAAGATTCTGCGGCGTGGCGCCGAGATCATCGACGCCGCTCGTCTCATGCGGGGCAAGGGCATCGAGGACGACGGTCTGGCGATCAACTGGTCCGACCTGATGACGCACAAACATGGCTTCACCGATCCTCTCCCGCAGCGCATGGAAGATGGCCTCGCTAGCAACGGCGTCGACACGCTCCACGGGCACGCACGCTTCACCGGCACCCACCAGATCGACATCGACGGCGCCAGTTATGAAGCCGAGCGCTTCCTCATCGCGACGGGGGCTCGGCCTAGAACGCTGGACTTTCCCGGCCACGAGTACCTCATCGACAGCACCGAGTTCCTGAATCTCGACGCCCTCCCCGCACGGGTCCTATTCATCGGTGGCGGCTTCATCTCGTTCGAGTTCGCTCACATCGTCGCTCGCGCGGGGAGCTCCGCAGTGATCGTCGACCGCGGCGCACGCCCGTTGAAGAGCTTCGACCCTGACCTCGTTGAGCTTCTCGTCGACCGCGGTCGTGAGGTCGGCGTCGACCTGCGACGCGAAACGCACGTCGTGGCCGTCGAGCGGGCGGATCGGGGCTACTCGGTGACTGTAGAACGGGACGGCGTCCGCGAAACGGTAGAGACCGATCTTGTCGTGCACGGCGCGGGGCGTGTCGCAGACCTCGCCGGGCTAGATTTGGAATCAGCTGAGGTTCAGTGGGGCGAACGAGGGGTGCGTGTGGCTAGCCACCTGCAAAGCACCACCAACCCGGCCGTATGGGCCGCGGGAGATTCGGCGGACACCGCCGGGATGCCGCTGACTCCAGTCGCCGTGTCCGAGGCAAAGGTTGCCGCGTCCAACATGATCAAGGGCACCACTGCCACCCCGGACTACGTCGGTATTCCTTCCGCGGTCTTCACCATCCCGGAACTTACCCGTGTCGGCATGCTCGAAGCCGAAGCCCGGGACCAGGGCATCGATCTGGAGATCCGCTACTCCGACACGAGTAGCTGGTATTCGAACTATCGG
>Ga0307486_1000346_pt1 | contig 44605 bp, 37 predicted proteins | sample CBIW02metaG_FD_203663 | JGI IMG/M metagenome (GOLD analysis project Ga0307486, IMG submission 203663) | Sea-ice brine microbial communities from Beaufort Sea near Barrow, Alaska, United States - CBIW 0.2 | ecosystem: Environmental > Aquatic > Marine > Coastal | place: USA: Alaska | collected... | reverse complement strand
TTTGGTTAAATCACGAAGTGCAATAAGCTCAAATTGTCGAGCTCTTAATAAAGGATAGTACATTCACTTATTTATTTAATGAAGATTTTAAATTTAGAATCATTTTCTCTTTTTGTTTTTTGTTCAATTTTAAAGATAAATTTATCTGATTAAATTCTTTATAATTCCTTTTTGAAATATTTGGATTAAAAACTCTCTTTTTCATCTGTTTTATGAATAGAGTATTTAGATCTTTTGTTGGAATTTTACAGATTAATTCTTTACAAATTACAAATTGATTAAAACTTGTCATTTTAGGAAGTTCTCCAAAATAATCTTGAACGATTGATTTGTATTCCTCGGTATGCAGAATGGCCATTATAGTTTTTGCCTCAATATTGAAATTAACTTCCGCGTTTCGGTACAGTTGAAATTTTTGCGATCTAAGCTTATTATAACTAATTATTCCAATTGATTTGTCATATTTTTCATAATTAAAAATCTTTGATTCAGGTATAATTACAAATATTTGATTGAACGCTTGACGATAGTTTTCTAATTGAAGTTCAAGACGGTTATCCGAGTCAAGTTCAGATTTTATTTCAAAGACTTTAGAATGACCATTGAACATAACTAAATCAGCAACTGAATTACCAACCCGAAATTCATTAAAAACTTTAGATGTTTTATTTCCTAATTCATTTATACACCAATCATTTAAAAATGAATTTTTAAATATATATTCATTAGGATAGTGGACTTCTAGAACTTTATAGAGATATTTTAAATAATCTGCGTAGGTAGCGTTCTTATAATTAATCCAATTACAATCATATCTATTTATCTTTTTATCAATAGAATTGAAGTCCCCATTAATCCATAATTTAGCCTCACTTCTTGAAAATAAAGATGAATAATCGCGTAGTTGATTTATGCTAAATTCTTCCTTTCTTCCCATGTTGCTAAGTTAACTTATATTTTGAATGTCCAAAATTACAGAAATTTAAATTTGACATTAAACCAGGATGTGAGATAAGAAGTAATGTGATTTTTTATAAGTATGAACTATTATCAAAGGCAATGTAACCTTTTAAACCAAATTGATGCGGTTTAAATGCCTATTTTCTACAGTCGTAGCCCAAAAATATTGAAAATGTAAATAATTACCACTATCCAAAATTATTTTGTACAAGAGATTTTAGAAGTGTTTCCAAGGACCCTTTAGTCGTTGAAGAGACCCAAAGCGAATTTGTGACTTGATTAATCTGTTAATTGATCTCAAAATATTATTTTGGACAGTAATGTTAGCGAGTTACTGACAGCCCTTATTTTAAGACTGATTCGTAAACTTTTATTCACCTCTTAATATCTTATTCATCTTTTTCCCCTTTGCTAATTCATCTACCAACTTGTCCAGATATCTCACTTTTTTTGTCAATGGGTTTTCTATTTCCTCAATCCGATAGCCGCATATCATTCCGGTTATGAGTTGAGCATTAGGATTTAATTCTGCTTTTTCAAAGAATGTTTTAAACGTAACTTTCTCATCGATAAATTTGTGCAATTGATTATCATCAAATCCAGTCAACCATTCTATCACTTGAAGTAGTTCCGCTCTCGTTCTTCCTTTCTTCTCCACTTTTGTGACGTAATGGGGGAATACCGAGGAAAATGTCATTTTTACAATTCGCTCATTATGTTTTGGGGTAGTTTTCATCACCAATAATTTATTCTAATCTAGTCAATATTAATGACTATAGCATTTTTAGTAAAGCTTGATTAATTGCTCATAGGTCCATTGATTTCCTTTGACAAAAAAATCATATGTTTTATTCCAATCTTCGCCTTCACCCCAACCAATCATTGATGAAATAATCATAGTTTCCTTCGGTCCGATAGATTCGAACTGAATAACTTCCAGAAGATTTTCATCTTCCTTCTGGACACTTTTGGAGAAATTGTCATTAAGATTGACCTTTAAAGTCATTAGCTCACCTTGAACATAATTTAGAATATTCAATTTAATGGAGGAGCTGTCAGTAAGAGGTTTGGTCTTGTCATAATTTGTCAAAATATAACCCTCAGGTTTTAATTCTATGTGGGCTTGTGGTGCCATCCATCTCATTAATTGCTCATCCTTTGTAAAAAGTTGCCATGCTTCCTCTTTCCCAACTGGTACTATCACTTCAAGCCTAAGAACTTTTTCCCCTGTTTCAGAAGTATAAGAGGTATTATTTACTGATTGTGATTTCGCACTGGTTAAACTAAGAACCAGCAGTGTGATAAGAAAATTTTTCATCTTATAATTATTAAAGGTTATTTCATTACTTCTTGCGCCATAAAAAAAATGAATTATAGTACGGCAGAATAGTATTCCAATAGAATAAATATTTTCATCATAGTCGAAATATTGAGATTTTCTCATATGAAGTTAAAAAGTGTGCAGAGATTTCTAAGAAATGTTTAGTCCATATTAACGATCAATTATGAAATTTTTACCAAAATCAAAAAGGATTATTAGTTTAAGACTAGCGTATAAAGAAATAAATTAATAGAAACAAAAAAAATTAAGAAGTAGCTAAACGTGACAGAATTACTTTTTTAATTGATTGTGAGAGCCATCACAATTCGGCATTCGTTTTGAGAAGCCACACACGCAATCGTTCAAACCAAATCCGTTAAATATTCTCTCAATATTTTTTTCAATTCTTGAGATTCTGGTTTTGGTCTGTTTAGGTTGAGAGAAATGCAAAAAATAACCTCTTTGTCTTCCTTCAGTTAGATTTTTAAATGCACTTTCAAAGTCGGAATTTTCTTTAAACTTAAGTTTAAGTTCTTCTGCTATTTCAAATTCCGATGTTTGTTTCTTCTTTATTTTTAAGCCTGCTTTTTCGACTTCAATAGCCTCGAATATATATGCTTTAATAGTAGATTTAAGGTCTTCGATTTCTGATATATTCGTAAATCGAATTTGTCTGGCAGATTGAGTGTTTTCTGTTTGTTGGACTAATATATTGTTTGAGTCGTTCAGCAATGCTCCTTTGAAGAAAAGAATCGCACAGTAATCTTTAAATTCGTGAATTAGCAAGATATTCGCTTCATTGTACGTGTAACAAGGATGCATCCATTTATATTCTTCGGTCAATCCTAAATCAACTAGTAAATCACGAAGTCGCGTTAATTCCGTTTGCCATTTTTTAAGCTTATCGAGATATTTATCAACTTCCGAATTCATTTTTTATCTGGATCAAAGTTATCATTAAGGCAATTAGAGTTAAACAGGAACATTTAATTGAAAACCTGATTATTTCTTTCCAGTACTTTTTGAATTCATTTTACCATTATAACCTTAATTGAAAGACATAAAAAGATTTTATTTCAATATTTTTAGCCAAATTTCTGAAATTTTATCCATACCAAATTTTGCATTTGCAGGACTCGTACTTGGAAGGGAATAATATTTTATTTTGTCACTTCTCTCAAAATATTTATCGTGCAAAGCCTCCGCTTTTTTACCATTAAAACCAATAACTTTTAAATTTGGATGATTTTGTATAAAACCATTTATATCATTGGGCTTTTCCTGAAATATTGCTGTATCCAAACTTCCTTTTCTAATCGCTTTATGAGCTATATCCCAAACTGCGATCTTAGATGTTGATAAAAGAACAATTTTATCCAAATAGTTTTCTGGAGTTTCATTATTAGTAATCCTCGCAATAACTTTCCAAAATCTATTTCTTGAATGCCCGTAATATTCCTGAAGTTCAATAGATTTATCACCGGGTAAAGTTCCCAATATCAAAATTTCAATATCCTTCTTAGTTATCGGATCAAACGAACTTTTTAAATTTGGAATTAAGTTTAAGTCCTCAAATTCTTCACTCAACATTTTTTGATTTTTAATAAGGCTAGCTAATAATCCGTATTCATCGATTAAGGTTATATTTTATTTTTCTACCGAAATAAAATATACTAGCAATCCTCTATAAATTTAATTATACCATTGTGAATAACAATTCATCTAAAGTATAAAATAAAATTAGCGAATTCATTTTTTAGAAATAATAGCCACCCAGCCTCCACCAGGAGCCATATTTACAGCAGTCTTGGTACTATTATCAACCTCAATAGTTTTTATTTTAAAATCTTCCGCATTTTTGGATGCATTTATACCATCCTGCATTACTTCCATTGAATAATCTCCATCGGCAAGAAATGAAAGATCAATGCTGAATTCTCGAGGTGTCCAATCTGTCATGCCACCAACATACCAGTTATCACCTTTTCGCCTGGCCAGAATAATGTAATTTGAGACAGAGCCTTCCAAAACTTTGGTTTCATCCCAAACCGTTGGTATTTGTGTTATAAAATCTACAGTCTCTTGTTCTTTTAGATAAATAGTTGGTGATTCACAAAGCATTTGAAGGGGAGCATCAAATACTACATACATTGCAACTTGATGACTCCTGGTCCCCATACTCATTGGACGGTTGAATCGAGGAATGTAGTTTTTAAGACTGGTATTAACCATAGATCCGGGAGTAAAATCCACTGGACCTGCTGCCATTCTAATGAAGGGAATGGTCACAGTATGTTCTGGAGTAATATCTGCACTCCATTTATTATTTTCATTTCCTTTCAAACCTTCGTAATTTATTATGTTAGGCCAAACACGTTCAATACCAGCAGGTTTGAACGTTCCGTGATAATCGACCAACATTTTATATTTGGCGGCAGTTTCCGCTATTTTCTCAAGAGATTCAACCATATATTGGTCACTTCGTTGCATAAAATCGACCTTGATTCCCTTGGTACCCCAATCGCTATAAAGCTTAAGTATTTTCTCCATATTCTCGTCCAGCGGTTTCCACAATACCCATAGAATAATGTCAACATTTTTAGATTTTCCATATTTTACCAATTCGGGCAAATCAAGATTTTCGTTGGATTCTAAAATCTCTGTGGTAGATTTTGTCCAACCTTCATCCAAAATAATATATTCGATGCCATTGTCAGAGGCAAAATCAATGTAATATTTATATGTTTCAGTGTTGATTCCAGATTCGAAATCAACATCATAAATATTATTTGCATTGTACCAATCCCAAGCCACTTGACCGGGTTTAATCCAACTTGCATCAACGATTTTAGATGGATTTGAAAGTTTGGTAACCAGGTTGCTTTCCACAAAGGTTCTGTCATCATCGCTAATCATAAAAACGCGCCAAGGATACTCTCTTTTACCTGAAACTTTTGCAATGTAGTCCGCCTTTTCTTTCAATATCTGATTACGATCAGGGGATGAATCCTCATTAGGTATAGCTTTAAATACATATTTTGGATGGATTGCCTTCATTGTTTCCTTTTCAGATACCTCCAGGAACATTCCCGGATAACTTTGCAAGGCTGCTTCTGTGAAAAGAACCTTCACATCTCCTGTATCAAACATTACAGGTAAACTGCAAAAATCCCCCGGATTTAATTCTGATAGTGGTTTATTTAGATACAAACGCTCATTATGCGAATACATAGAATCTTCCTTTGGGAAAAAAGAGGAAGAATCTTCTGGAAAATCAATGCTCATTTCTTCGCTAACAACCATTTCGCTTTTGTTATTATTGTCTACAAAACGGTAGGAAATGCCATCATCATAGGCCCTGAAAATTACTTGATAATCTCCTTTGAAGCTTAAGGTAAGTTCGTTGTATTTGCTCTCAATTTTAGCATCCTTATAAGGCACTTGCGGAGTTATTTCCTTACTGAAAGAGTCAGATTTTTTACTTTTTAGTTTTGGCAATCGTCCCAAAACCCTTCCGTTACCCATGTCCATTGATATGGCAGCATTTTTAATAACAGTTTTTTGGTCGAAGTTGGTAGACCATGAAATTTTATCGGAAATACTAACCCTAACACTAATTCTATTATTTGGGGAATTAATCACCAAATTTTGTGCTGATAATGAGCTTAGCAAACTCAATTGTAAAATAAATGCAACTGAAATAATTTTTAATAGCTTCTTCATATCTGATTTTATGTTACTTAATCTGTAATAGGTTTTTTATTAGGCCAATTTATTTTCTATTTTTGGATTTACTATTGTCAGTTCTCTGGCAAATTCATTCTTGTCTTCCGGAGAAATTACAATTACTTCAAAATTTCCATAAGTTAGCTCAATTCTGTCTAAAGATGGCGCGGGTGATGAAATCAAATTACCATTTTTAGAAATAGATTTAATTTTGTGTATGTCAAAACGTTTATTATAGAAAAAACCACATTTTACTTCTAAAATTCCAGCTTCCGTAATCGTGTATTTAGTCGAAAGATTAAGGTATAAAAACAATATATAGACAGGTAAGAAAATTCCACCAAGCCTAAGTATAGCTTCTAATGATTCGTTTTGAAATAACATAAATATAATTATAACCCCTAAAATCAACGTCAGGAAAATTATTATTTCAAATCCGAATTTTGAATTATACGTTTTCAATGTTTATTCTTATCATTATAACATGTGAGTTAAATGCAACATAACAATTTTTATAAAATATTAAAGTAACGAAATATCGAAGAAACGTCGAGGACAATCGCACCTTTTCGTAGATCCCTATCGCGAAATATTGAAGATTTAATAAATAAGGCAATCATAATTATATTGCAAACGGATTGTTGAAATTTTTAAAATGCCGCATAAGCATTGCGAAACAAATGCCAGAAGAGCATTAAAAGCCTTAAATTGCGAACATCTTCAATTTTGTTGAGATTCAATTAAAAAAGATATGACAGCTAATTGAGCAAAAAAAAATAAAATTATAACCTTGGAGATCTTTTGAAACCCATTAATTCCCTGTAACCCTCACATTATCCACATCGTAAGTTGTAGTTTTTTCAGTGCCAGAACCAAGATACCTAAAAGCCACCTGCAAGTTCCCCTCTAAACATGAAACATCAATGTTCGACCTTTTAAAATTTATCCCAGCTTGATTGGAAGGTCCCATCGGAATCTCCGCATCTACTAAAGTCCATTCCGTGGTCAACGGATTTCCGGTAAAGGCGTTGGTTATATAAACCCTTAAAATCGTAGCGTTATCAAATGAAGCCCTTATGTCAAATGATAACACCTCATCTTCAGAATTGTCCAGACTGATTGAAGGAGTTATCAACCAGGTTTCCAACGGATTTTCCTGGACATTATAGGCCGATATTCGTAGGTGACGATTTCCACCCAAAGTTCCCGGTCTAAATATTTCACTGCCTCCACTCACATTTAAATTTGACCAACCCCTGGTTTCAAGCATTCTTAAAGTTGTAATGGTTTCAAAACTTTCTTCAAACAAAACCTCCAATCCGGGAGTAGTATTTTTTCCGCAATTTAGAAATATGGGATCACAGCGATCTGTTTCACTAAAATTCAAGGCTTCCGGCGTATTTATTACCAATATGTAATAATCGTTATAAAAATTCCGGGTTAAAACACCTTCTATACTTCCTGAAAATTGTGGAAGTAACAAGGAACTGAAATTGGAAAAAGTACTTGTACTTAAATTGGTGGTGGCACCGCTTATGCAACTTTCAAGTTGCCGCTCCCCATCAAACCGGTCAATTATGTCTGACGAAAAAGAAAATCGGTGATCGTCTCGAACCAGATTCCGGTTAAACTGAACATTATTCAACCTGATATACAAGTTTTTATAATTTTCATTAAAATCTTCTATGTCAATATTTATGGGTTCAATATTTGCAGTTTCCGTAGTCCTTATTAAATTTTGATCTATCAAGGCCTGCGGAATTGCTATCACATCTCCCCTGTTTTGTTTTCCTAGCTGTAAAACCCCATTATTGAACCACAGACTTAATCCATCAAGTTTTACATAAACTTTTCTGCCAAAATCATAAGTATTAAACAGTGAAGCATCATCTATAAGTATTTGAATTCCGGCAGTGGGATTGGCCGGCCGGTCCTGCAATACCAATTTCTTGTAAAAATTGCCGCCTTCATCATTGGAAATAACATATCCTTCCATCAAGATTCCAGAATCCTGGAATGTATAGATCTCGTTCGTTGAAAAATTGTAATTCCCTTTCACAGCAGATATTGAAGTGAGATTCTCCTCAAGAAAATCCTTGGGTATCTCCGATTTTGGTAATTCAAAATCATCCGAATTCACACAAGACACCAAAGCTATAACCGTTATAATCAGCAGGATCGAGTTCTTATAAAAATTAGTATTCATCAGAGAAAATTTGATCAGCCAGGTCTAATTAAAAAAATAAAAATTCCCGCAGCCTCTATTAATAGTTAGTCTTTGATAGTTTCTGTTTTAATTTTAAAATCTTACATATAAATTTGCATAATATGTTGCTCCGGCGCCATACCAATATTTGGTTCCAAAAATTGGCTGATCCCTATCCTTATCTTCCATTAAAGTACGATAATTGGCATTTCGGGATTGTTCAAATCCGCCTGTTTTATATACTAAATCAAGAATGTTATTCAAGCTTATAAAAAATCCGAGGTAATAATCTTTTACTTTCCACGATTTGCCTCCAATGGCGTTTAGAAGAACATAATCCTCAAACTGTTCTTGTTTTAGAAGACGTCTGGCAATCGTTTCATCATAATTCAAAAGGGGAAGTCCATCGGTGTCTTTTAAAAAATTGTTGGTCCTGTTTAAAGGCCCCACATCAGCAAAGGCGTGAGAGAAGAAATTCACGGTTGTCCCAAACCACCAATAATTTGGATCGCGGTATTCAAAACCTAATTGCGCTGCGCGTTGCGGTCCGCCAGCAATTCGATAATTCTTTAAATATGAAGTTCCATAATCTAAGGCTTCATCAAAACTATCTGAGCTAAGGTATAAATTGGGATTGTTATTGTATATAAATTGCCCCAATGCTGCTGCAGCCTTAAGTTTTATGGTAGAAGTTACCTGGGCTTCAACCCCTAATTCTATTCCCAAATGCTGCTTCTCTATACCGCTCAAAACTTCTTGAACAAAAGCTGTAGTACTGTTCCTTCCTAATCCAGAAAGTCCATCGGCATAAAAAAATGAAATTCTAGTAGCATCCTCAATTCTGGTGTAATAACCTGTCAGCCTGGCTTTTAATTTTGGTGTTCTATAAATATAACTCAAGTCTATCGAGGAAATTTTCTCACTGCTCAAGCCAGTTACAACCTCATTATTTTGACGCGAATTTGAAAATGAATTTCTCAATGTTGGAGGCCTTGTAAAATAAGCTGCATTCAAATCGAATAAATTTTTGCCGGTAAATTTATAGGTCGCGCCTACTTTTATTCCATAATTTGTGAAATTTAGAGACTTACTTTGACCAAGGGAATTATTGGGAAAATTTCCATTTTGATAAATTCCCAAACGCTGATAACGGTTCTGAGAAATATTAGCCGCTGTATAGAATTCAATAATTTTGTATTTATATCTGGCTTGTAAAAAAGCTTCAATTATTTCGGCCTGGAGTTCAAAATTATATTTGAACTGATCGCCTTCAGTCACAATTCTATTCCTGTTCAACAAATCACTTTGCGCCCTGTCCCCAACAGGATTTTCAGCACTGCCTTGAGCAAAAAAATCTATATCCAGGTAGCCGGTTCCACCCAGAAGATCCTTAACATTTGCAAAATTCTCACTAACCAAACTAGTGTAATTCAGTTTGGCATTTATAAGAATTGATCGATTTATAGTATAAGATAAAATTGAATTCAGGCTTACTTGCTTATCGTCATTCCTATCCTCAGCGATTATATAAATTGAATTTCCGCCATTATCTGCCGAAGTTTGATTTGCCAGAAATAGGCTTCCCCAATCCAATTGACCGTCGTTTTTAATTTTTTGTTGCGCCAAATAAGCTGCTTCATAATTTTGATTATCCTGAAATCTCAAAAAATAACTTGGTAATTTCTGGTAATAGGATGGATCCGAATTGGCGCCCCCACCAACAAAACTTTCCTGCCCATCTTGCCCAATCACCAATCTTGTTCCTCCAAAATCGATTCTGCTGTTGCCTGATTTTCCGAATTGATAAGCAAGATTTGTATTAAGTTCGATCTGTTTGGAAATTTTCCAAAAATGGTTCAGCATAAGAATAGGTTCATTAATTTCCTTAAGCCTTGAATTGCGGATCTCTCCATTTTGAAAGCCCCAATAGGAATTATATTGCAAGCCTTTCAAATCAAAAACTTCACTGGTGTTTGCTGAAGATTTTCCGCGGAGGTTGGGAGTGTAAAAACCAGTGAAATTTAAACTATGTGCTGGACTTATTTTCTTTTCAATAGATACAAAAAATGAATTCGCATCGTAAAGTGTCCCATCAATATAACCTTCATTTGCAAAACGCCTGGAAAGAAGCACCGAATATGCCCATCCTCCGTGTAATTCTCCTGAACTGTAACTTGCCATTACGCGGCCGGTGTAACTTCTATTGGCGGCTGCATAAGAGATCCTACCTCCTTTCCCGTATTTGGAAGCTCGCATTATAATATTCGTGCTTCCGGCAAGCCCTCCAAAACCAACTTCTCCAGGAACCAGTCCCATTGTAAAAACCTGGTTGCGCTGCATATCGTTCAATCCACCCCAATTGCTCCACTGTGGCCTACCAGAAAACAATTTGTTCATCTCTATCCCATTAATATAGACTTTCCCATATTCGCTATCAATTCCTCTGGGTTTGAAAAAGGTTTGACTAAAATCGAATGCGGCTGCGTTTAAAAAGACATCTCTGGATGCGTGCAATAATCCTGATACATTGTCTATACTGCTTTCATCTCCATTCAATTCGTTATCTGAAAGGCTTATGATCCCTATTTGCAGTTGTTCCCTGAAAAGATCAATCTGTAAAGGAACGAGGTCAAGATCCTTTTTTTCTCCTGCGTTTAAAATTACTGGAAGACGCAGTAATGTATAGCCGGGTTTTGAAAATATTAGAATCTGATCTCCATTAGGTAAGTTTTCGTCAGAAAAATTAAAAATTCCTTTAGAATCGCTAGTGGTTTTAAAAGTACTTCCTTCAATAGTAATTTGAGCCCCAGATATTTTTTCAAAGGAAGTAGCATCCACCACAATTCCACTTAATGCTGAATTTTGCGCAGAAATATCTAATACGCTTAGTATCACAAAAAGGAAACTAAAAAAAGCCATATTCATTTGTAAAATGCTTATATTCAGTAACTAAGTTTAATCTTTTTTTTGATCTATGCAATATTTTAGCAAATTTATTGGGAAATTTTTCTTAAAGTGATAAAAATGAAAATCAAGGATCCAGTTAAAAATCGAGGTGAGATCATTCTCCAATTGATTAGTGTGTTACCGATTTTCCTATGGCTTGGTTGTGGTTTCGCCCAAGAAAGAAAAACATACCACATTAGCACTATTGCCTTTTATAACGTCGAAAATTTTTTTGATACAGAAAATGATCCTTTTACGTTTGATGATGACAGAACTCCCGAAGGGAAAGACATCTGGAATTTAGAAAAATATGAAGATAAACTGAAAAATATCTCCAAAGTGATCTCCGAAATTGGTAAAGGAACTGCCAAAAATTCTCCCGCAGTCATCGGCCTTTGCGAAATTGAAAATTTAAAGGTTCTGGAAGACCTTATAAACCAACCATCGCTTTTAGAACAAAATTATGGGATCGTTCATTTTGATTCCCCAGACAGGCGTGGGGTTGATGTTGCCCTACTTTATCAAAAATCCTTATTCATCCCATTAAACGCCAGATCACACCGTCTAATGATTTATGAGTTGGATGAACCTTCAAAACGGGTTTTTACACGGGACCAATTGGTCGTGAGCGGTTTATTTGAAGGGGAAACATTTAATTTTATCGTTAATCATTGGCCCTCACGTAGCGGAGGTGAGACAAGGAGCAGTTACAAAAGGGAGTTGGCAGCCCAATTGAACAGAAGAATAATTGACTCTCTTCATCAAATTGATCCTTATGCAAAGATTATAAGCTTAGGTGATTTTAACGATGATCCCACAAATAAAAGTATTAAAAAAGTGTTGAACACTTTTTCTGATAAGGAAAAACCCGGTTCCCAGGAATTGTTCAATCCTATGGAAAAAATGATAAAAGAAGGTCTGGGAACGCTTGCATACCGGGATGGATGGAATTTGTTCGACCAGATAATTTTTTCACAAGCTTTTCTGAATAAGGATTATAGAAACTATCAATTCTATAAGGCTGGAATATTTAATCCCGATTATTTGATAACACACAACGGCCAATTTCGAGGCTATCCCTTTAGAAGTTATGATTATGGCGGATATACTGGGGGTTACAGCGACCATTTTCCAGTGTACGTATATTTGATCAAAGAAGAAAAAGGCGGCACCTTGCCGAATGAATAAACTTTAGCTAAATTCAATAAAACTAAAACCAATCAAATTTGAAAATACTTCTCACAGGTGCAACAGGATATATTGCACAACGCTTGTTACCCGTCCTTTTAGAACAAGGGCACGATGTGATATGTTGCGTAAGGGATAAGAACAGGTTTAATGATCACAATTATCATTCGGAAAAACTCAGCCTTATTGAGACTGATTTTTTAAACAAGGAAAGTTTGAAAAATATACCTGATGATATAGATGTCGCATATTACCTGATTCATTCCATGTCTAGTAGAAGTGGGGACTTTGAAGAAATGGAACAAAGATCTGCCGAAAATTTTAAGCAAAGAATTCAGAAAACCAATACAAAACAGGTTATCTATTTAAGTGGAATCGTCAACGAGACTGAATTATCAAAACATTTATCCTCACGCAAACATGTTGAGGAAATATTATCGGAATCTTCTTTTGCGCTTACTACTTTAAGAGCTGGCATTATTGTGGGTTCAGGAAGCGCCTCCTTTGAAATTATTCGTGACCTGGTAGAAAAGTTGCCGGTAATGATCGCTCCCAGGTGGTTGAAAACCAAATGCCAGCCTATTGCAATAAGAAATGTTGTCGAGTTCTTAAGCGGAGTTGTGGGACGCAGCGATACTTATAATGAAAGTTTTGATATCGGGGGACCAGACATATTGAGTTATAAAGATATGTTGATACGTTTTGCAGTTAAAAGGGGATTAAAAAGACGGATTCTCGTGGTGCCCGTAATGTCTCCAAGAATATCTTCGTACTGGTTGTATTTTGTAACCTCTACTTCCTATGCATTAGCTACAAATTTGGTGAATAGTATGAAGGTAGAAGTAATTTGCAAACCAAATAATTTAGCTTCACGGCTTCAGATCTCATTAATGGATTATGAAGCCTCCTTAAAGCTGGCATTCGACAAGATCGAGCAAAATCTGGTTTTATCAAGTTGGAAAGATGCTCAAACCAGCAACATCTTTAAGAAAGGAATATCTCATTATATTGAAGTTCCAGTGAACGGATGTTATAAAGACGTTCGTCATGTAAAAATTGAAAACACAAAACCTGTTCTCGATAAGATATGGGCAATTGGAGGAAAAACAGGTTGGTATTACGGAAACTGGCTTTGGGAGATCCGGGGAATTATGGATCAATTCTTGGGTGGAGTAGGAATGAGAAGAGGAAGGAAAAGTAGCACCGAAATTTCAGCAGGTGAAACGCTGGACTTTTGGAGAGTGCTTCTTGCTGACAAGGAAGAAAAAAGGTTGTTATTATATGCAGAAATGAAGTTGCCGGGGGAAGCCTGGCTCGAATTTAAAATTGATGAAAATAATATTTTGACCCAAACAGCCACCTTTCGCCCGTTAGGTTTATGGGGCAGAATATATTGGTTCGCTGTTCTCCCCTTTCATGGATTTATTTTTAATGGAATGTTGAAAAATATTGCTACTGATAAGGGTATATAATAAAAATATATAAGCTTTGTTTTTAAAATATAGAAGTTCAAAAACGTGTGGAATCTAAATGAATGAATTCTGTCTTAATAATTTTTTTGACAGGAAAACTGCTATTTTCTTTTTTAATCCTTTCAACCAATAAGGCCGCGGCTGTTTCTCCAATTGAGGTGGGATGTTGATCTACATAGCTCAAAGCTGGCCATAAAAAAGGCGCGAAGTCTTCATTAACATAGCCTATTATTTTAATGTCCTCAGGAATTCTCAAATTGTTTTCCTGAACAACCCTTGAACAAAGAAGCGTACCGAGATAATCCAATCCAATTAAGGCCTCCACCTTTTCTTCGGAAAGCAATTTATTTAATTTACTTTTCAAAGTATCACTGTCTTGAGAAAAGATCAAAAAGTCTTTATTCACAGGCAAATTAAAGTCTTTGCAGGCTTCTTCATAACCTTCAATACGCTTCTTTCCTAAACCCATTTCTCCATTTGCACAAACTAAACCAATACCTCTTAGATTTTTGGAATAAAGATATTTCACAGCATCATAAATACTAACCCTATCGTTAACGCCAACCTTATCTACTTTCATATCTACATTTATACGGTCGAATAAAACTACAGGAATCTCATATTCCAACAGCTGATATAAATGATCAAAATTATTGAGTTTTTGGGTCTCTTCCGAAACAGATATCAATAATCCATCAACTATCCCATTTGATATCAGCTCTGAAATTTGTTGTTCCAGTTTCAATGATTCATTGGAGATATAGGTGATTACCTGAAATCCTAGTTTTCGCGCCTCAGTTTCGATCCCACCCATAACTTTTGCAAAGAAAATATTGGAAATATTAGGAACTATTACGGCGATATTCCCGGAGCGATTGCTTTTTAGATTTACGGCTGTAGGATTAGGCCTATAATTATGGAGTTTTGCCAATTCCTTAACGCGGTTGATCGTTTTGGGGCTAATTTCTGAACTGTCATTGAGGGCTTTTGAAACTGTTGAAATGGAAACGCTTAACAGTTTTGCCAATTCCTTTAAAGTGATTTTTGATCTCATAACACAAAGAATTAAAATAAGCTTTAGAAATAGGAGAAACAGAAAAGCTTTTTAATAGAAGTACGTATATATAATCTCGCGTATGGTCAAAATGAAAAAGCCGATTCCTGTATATCCGGAACCGGCAATTTAAGACAATTTCACTTAAAAATAAATTACTCTAAACCTTCATGTTCATATTTTTATATATAATATGAATTCAATCATACTAACCACTTTTGGCATTTCATTAAATGTTCTAATCAATAGAGAATATCTCAATTTTTACCCGCACATTTAAGGTTTAAAAAATACATATTATGATGACATTTATTTATCTGGAATAGCATTAATGCCTAACAATCAGTTAAGTTGATATTTCATGTACCCATAAAGTAAATTGTCAATCTTTAAGTGAATAGTAAAATTTATTTAGTAGGAAAATATTCAAATTTTTGTCCTCCCACTGAAATTCCGGCCATTGCACCAGCCTTAGCTTTTGTAATGACTCCGACTCCATCCTGGAAATCAACAGTTTTTGAAGCGCCCTCTTCTATGATAACAGCTGATATATCACCAGACAACTCAAAATTTCCTCCCTTAAATCGATCTAAAGCCTCCTGAGTTTGAAAAAACATGACCTCAATAAAAGCCTTTCCTCCGATTTGAAGTCCAATATCAACTTGTTTCATATCTGCATATCCAATTAATTTTCCGTTTTGATATACAGTACCATTTCCGGATGCAGCTCCAATAACATAAGCTCCTTTGCCTACATTTGGAAAAATAGCATATCCAACGGAATTTGCAAAGAGTGCTGATATATTAGGTTGATTTTTGGAAACAGATGCTTTTGCTTCCATGGAATCTGACACAATTGAATTAGAGTTGTTTTGTGCAGATTTACAGCCTCCAAATGCCAGGAAAAGTATCCCTAAAAAGGGAAGGTACATTTTTTTTGCTAGTGAATTCATATCATTTATTTTAGTTTATTCTATTAAAATTACCCTATTACAACTAAAATAAATGTTAACTCAGCGTTATTTCTTATCATATTAACATATCTCCAAAATGTATGTTAAAAATTATATTTTAAATTATGCACCTGTGAACTTAAAGAGTTGTTATTCCATAATTAATAAAATAAGAGTAGAGAATAAACTTTAAAAAAAGAGGATTATATATTTGGGTAAAAATGATGATTGGGTTAATAATCAGGAATTTAATGGTTGAATTTCTTTTGCCCTTTCGTTCGCTGCCGTAATAATAATTTCAAATTCTGATCTCCTGATTATCTCGGCTAATTTTTTAGGTGGCAGTGGATTTAAAATGTGATTGGTCAGATGAAATTGGAACCAATGTGTGTCGTGCCAATTGCCGAGTTTATAGCCAACCTTTTTGAAAATTCCAATTTCTTCGAAGCCTATTGCTCTATGAAAATTTATACTCTTTGGATTCGGTAAAGAAATACCCGCGTAAACATTGAAATATCCTTGCAAGCGTAAAAGTGAAAACAAAGTTTCATAAAGAATTCGAGCAATCCCCTTCTGGTGAAATTCGGCAGCTAAGTAAACTGTCGATTCAGGACTCCACTGATAGGCTGTCCTGGACCTATGTTTACTGGCATATGCGTAGCCGATTATTTTTTTGTCATATAAGCAAACCAACCAGGGATATTCAAGAATGAATGCTTGTATGCGTTGTATATACTCTTCTAAAGTGGGCACTTCATATTCAAAAGAGATAATTGTATCTAACACATATGGTTTATAAATTTCTAAAACCTCCTTTGCATCGCTTAAGGTAATTTGACGGATTGAATATCTGTTGTCCATTTTTCAATATAATTTCTTATATATTTTTTATAGTTTTTTCAAATAAACAGCATTTTATTTATGAGTTTATTTAGGCCAACTAGAAGTCTTCATACATTTAATCAAATTATAAGACGTACTCCCCCCAGATCTTCAACTCTATAAGGAAAATGATCTCCAGGGGAAGCGATAAACATAAAGTTTATAGGTATTTTCCATTCGTTGGATAATTTATTTATCAGTTCAGGACCAAAATGATCATCTAACTCTATAAATTCAATTTTAATCTTAGGGTATTCTCTGTCAACCACATTAATGTCGTTTCTGAATTGTTTCGTAATCTCCTTACCATTTTTTAATGCGGTTACTATCTTCAATCTTTTAGTGTGTTCATTTTTTTGGATGTACAACATCACTTTATTCAGTGTTTCAACATTGTCATCCTTCGTGAAATAGACAAATTCCTGAGAATTTATAACTTCAATAACTGAGAGAATTTTTTTATCAGTTCTAAATACCAAATTTCTAAACGGATCAAAAATAGAATGAATGAAATTCAAAAGAAACTTTAATAATACCGTTCTATTGAGCATTATAGCAATAAAAATAATAGTGGGGATAAAATATTCCAGAAAGACAGAAAAATTACTTGGAACGCCTTCTCTGGGCTGCAACGAAATATTTCCTATTAAGGCACAAATTACTGCAGTTATGGCTATAATTATTGCGAACCATCCAGCCTTTTCAGGGCGAGGCAATCTGTTTCTTTTAACTTTTAGCAGAATATTTCCCACGCCAAAAAGAGCCATAACCGATAAAAAGGAAATGGTGTATACACCCGCCAGAAGTGCCACATCGCCTTTGGTGATAAGTAAAACAGAGATAGTTAAAATTAAGAAAATTAGAATTATACGATAAGAACTTCCTCTGCTATTTTTCTTTAAAACAAACTGAGGTAAAACTCTATCCAGAGCCATTCGTTCCAGTAATCCTGTCACTCCAACAAAACTGGTAAGCACGGCACCACTAAGCACCAAAAAAGCATCAATTCCGATTAGGATTGCCATCCAGTTACCTCCAACATAGGATGCCATCTCTATTAGAAGAGTGTTTTGGTAAGTTTCAGTTTGTAAAATAGGCAAGGCAAAAAGGGAAAGGGCAAATATTGCAGTTAATGGATTAATTATACTGACGACAATCCACATATTTTTTAATGTTTTGGGGAAAACGCCTTTTTTCTGTTCTTCCACAAAGTTGGCAGAACTTTCAAAGCCGGAAACACCTAACATGGAAACTGCAAAACCCAGAAAAATTGCATTGGTTATACTTCCGCCGGTGGTAGGCAAATGCCAATTTTCAATAAATAAACCAATTCCATTATTGATCAGAAAGAATACAATAAAACCGCTCAGTAGTACAAATGATGTTAAATGAAACAGGAAAATTCCTATTGCTACTTTGGCTGATTCCGAAACTCCACCAATGGTTAACGCACTAAAAAAAACGAGTAAAATTACCGTTGCAATTATAATAGGTATAGCGGGAATTAAGTGATGAAGATAATGAATTGCTTCATTGGCAGAAATCACTGCCGTTGCCATATAGGACAATAAAGTTAGGCTGGCAGCAAATGAGGCAACGGATTTACTTGTTGTATTTAGTAAGGCATTATAAGCACCACCATTCAATGGTAAAGCTCCTACTACTTCTCCATATATTTTTCTGAATAGAAAGAGAACTAGTGAAACTATAAGTAAGGTTATCCATGCATATTGACCTGCAAAGGCAATAGCCAATGCTGAGACATATAATACAGATGAACTTATATCATTCCCACAAATGGCTGTAGAAGCTAAAACAGATAGCTTTTTATTTTCTTTCATAGATATTTTCCAGTTTACTGAGAATCTTAATTTACAGAATATGTATTTTATGATGTTTCATAGATTCCACAAATTGTCGATATAAAAATGTTAACCCGATGAAATCTTCAATTCTTATAGCTTGATATAAAGTTGTGATAAACTTAAAAGCTTAGCTTTTTTTTGATTCCAAATTAATTTATCATACAATATCATTGATTAAGGCAATCAACACTTGAAATACTGGCATTTAATCCTAATTCCGGAGCCCCGCCGGATACTTCGGCCTTTTGATTATTTATCAATATTATTAATTTAGTTGAATCTTCTATGCCTTCCTGTAAAAATCGATATTGAGCAGTAATCCTCTTATCTTCTATGACGCCATCCAAACTTCCTTTTCTTTCATCTTTCTCCGCTGGCAACCAATTATATGTGCCAGTTACATTTTTACCTTCAATATTAAGTGTCAGTTCTAATACATCTTTGATAGAAGGATTGTCTTGAAATGGATATTCGTTCTTGAAACAAAGTTTATCTGTTATGATAATTTCTGTGGAATTGTCCTCATTTAAAACCCTAGCATTTGAGTTTTGTTTGTTCTCATTAGAATTTTTGCATCCCGTAAAAAAAGATCCAACAAACATACTAAGAATAATAATCGCTATTTTATTTTTCACAATATTCTATTTAAAATTAATTATGTTTCTATCAATTGGGTATTACATCTGATGCTCGTTGTCAACTTTACAAAATCAGTTGCCGATTTTGGATTCAAGTAAAACATCTCACATTCCCACCGGTTGAATTATGCTGTTCCTATTTCCTTCTGTGTCTAAAAATGAAACATAAATACCAAAATTCGGAATTTCCATAGGTTCCCCCAAAACCTTTCCACCATTTTTGTTAATATTATTTATTGATTCATTTATATCTTCCACACCCATAACAATAGATGGATATTGGGCAGGCCAGTCCAATTTTGTAGGAAAAAAACCACCGTTTATTGCCCCGGCAGGGAATCCTGGTTTTGCGTCCTTATCTGTTGTAGTCGCCAAAATATAATTTCCCGAATCTTCACCAAGCTTCGTTAATTTCCAACCAAAAACAGATTTATAGAATTTAGAAATCCTTTCTGCATTTTCATAAGGCAGTTCAAAGTGTACTACTGGATTCATAATTTTTGTTATTTTATTAACTTCACTTTACTGTCTAATGCAATTGATCAGTCCTGAAAAATAAATACGTTTTAAAATTTTAGTTTTTGGGCTGTTAATATAAATACCATATTTGGTCTATTGTAGAATAAAGATAAATCTAATCTTATTTTATTTTACAATTTAATGGCATTTTTTATAGCTCTTATGAAGTGGGTCTTACTTGCAGTTAATTTTCTCCCTATACTTAAACTAAAATTTGCGTTTTATTTAAGATCTCACTTAGCTCCTAAGAGATTATGACAACTTAGGTTTCATAAAACTTTTCAATTAATTTCTTAATTATTGATATTTGTCCGATATGATAATAGGAATGTTGTAAATGACCGTGTATGGTATCGTAAATCGTTGGGTAATTTTCGATTATGGGTTCGTATATAGCCGAATCGTCTTTTTTGTTGAGTTCGAAAATAATTTCTTTCCTGCTTTCTATAAACGCATCTCTGGTATTTGTCCATTGAATCTTTTTCAATTCATCAAGTGGAATCCAATCTTCTTCTTTTTTAAGTTGATAATTAATTCCTTGTAATCGCTTGATTACTACAAATTCGGTAGCCAAAATATGTCGCGCAATTTGATGAATTGTATTATTGTATAATGGCATTTTTTTATTCGCCATTTCGTCATCGATTCCACTAAAAATTTCATCTACATTTACTTCAGCCCAATTATTTTCATGAAATTTTTCAATTTGACTAATAATTCTTTTAGTTTCCATATCTCTCATAATTAGCGTCTTAAATAATTTCTATTTTTTTGCAGGATTTTAATTTGATTTTTTCACCTGTTGCCAATAATTTATTCTTGTTCTTAATTTTTTTTCAGATAACTTTTTACCAAATTCATCAATGCCTCCCCATGAAGATTTTTAGCTATAACAATTCCTTTCTCATTGAGAATAAAGTTGGCCGGAATGGTCCGCACACGTATTTTCTTTAAGAAAGCTGCGTCATCTCCTTGCAAATCCGATGCTTGATTCCAACGATCAGCTCCATCATGCTCAGCAGCCGCTCTCCAGGCAGACTCATCACTTTCAAGAGCATAAGCTACAATTTGTAAGCCCAGGTTGTGATATTCATTCCATATTGGCACTAAAACTTCACGGTTTTCCTTTCGGCAAGGAGCACACCACGATGCCCACAAATCTATAATAGTGAGTTTCTTGCCCAATTGATCTTTAATAGAAAGTGTATCCTTTGTTAGCATAGGTAACTTTAGATTTGGAAATACATCTCCAACTAAAACTGGTAAATTAGAAGGATCACTCTCATTACAAAGCTCTTTTACCCAAGGATGATCTGCCTGTGTTTCCTTCCATTTATTACATTGATTCACCAAAAATTCCGGCACACGTTCATAATCTCTTTCTGGACTTACCCATCTTAATGCCACTAAAGCAGGCAAAAGATAAACTGAATTTTTCGCAAAATTTATAAGCTCTGTCTGATATAGCAATATGGCGTGTTCCTTTTCCAATAATTGACTTCCATCTTTTAATTGCCAATGCTTTCCTGCAAGATAGTTTTGGTAAGCTTTCTGATTGATATCCCTTAAGTCTAACAAAGCTTTATTAATTTCTGAAGGCTGGTCAATAGTAAAACTTTTTTGAAATTCTTCCAATTTCGCAGTGATTTGCATAGGCTCTCCCATTTGCCATAAAATCGGCATATAATTAGATTTTGATGGATCATCCGTTTCTAAATAAGTAGGCGCTTTTCCAGATGTTTGAATTACTAACTCTAATAAAACTGGTTCTTTAGTTCTTGGCCCCGATGCTTCGGGGTGAAATTCAAAGCTTCCATCAGAGTTTACTACAGCAGAATCTATGACTTTTCCAAAAAATGAAGCAGCTACTTCCCTTAAGACTTCGGGTTCAATAAGATAAATTTTAACGTTCTTCATTTCTTTGCCCTCCAATCTGCCAGATATTTTTGCAGGAGAATGACAAGCCACTTGAGTTATGCTTATTAATATCAGAAGTGCTGTATTTTTAAAAAGTCTAATTTTCATTTTTTGTCAAATTAATTCCAAAACTTCCCGGACTCGATTTTATCCTTAATTATGGACTAAAATAAGGTTTATAAAATTGTTATTATGATTTAATCAGAACTTAAGATTCCAGAGATCAGCAGGATTTAAGCTTACTAAGTTAGCTTCCCAATATCTCCTAACTAAGGCTTTTCCCACAAATATTGATGGTTATTTGTCACCAATGCTAGCGGTCGGGCAATTTTGCAATAACAAAAACTAAATGGAAGCCTTTAACATCATATTAAGGCTATTAATTATTAAATTTAATTATAAATTAATAACCTAATATGCTGTTTATTAATCTAATAATTCTTAACCTTTTAATAATCTCGGCAACATTTTAAAAATTCAGTTTATCAGTTTTTAATATTTAGTGAAGTAATATCTCCTATCGAATTACTTCTAGAATAGATAACATCTTCCCCAAAAAAGTTTTTCTGAAAACCCATTTCTGAAAAAAATGAACCACAATTTACACCTATAATTAAAAATGAACTTATTCAAAAAACTGTTTAGAACAAAATCCTTGGCACTTCTTCTGAAAGAATCCGAGGAATCCTCCTTAAAAAGGTCTTTGAACGTCACAGAATTGACTTTTTTGGGCATAGGTGCCATAATTGGTACAGGTATTTTTGTGCTAACGGGTGAAGCTGCCGCAGGAACTGAACACGCCTTGGGAGCAGGCCCCGCTTTAACGGTTTCATTTGTAATAACAGGTCTTGCTTGTCTTTTCGCAGCATTGTGCTATGCCGAATTTACTTCCATGATTCCAGTTTCAGGAAGTGCTTATACTTATGCTTATAATTCCTTTGGGGAACTAATCGCATGGATTATAGGATGGGACCTGATATTGGAATACGCCATAGGAAATGTGGCAGTAGCGATAGGTTGGTCCGGTTACTTCAAAAATCTTTTGGATGGATTTGGTTTGCATTTACCAGGATGGATGTCTGCCTCCACGGGCACCCAAATGGTACAACTCCCTTCAGGTTTATGGACGGCATTGAATCCAGCTTTGGAAACCAAGTATGGAAATATAATATCCACGTTTCCCCATATTACCGCGCTTTTTAACCTGCCGGCAATTGTAATTACATTGCTGATAACCCTTTTGCTTTATATAGGTATCAAAGAATCTGCAAGAGTCAATTCAGTATTGGTTATCATTAAGTTGCTAATGGTTGGTATATTTTTATGGTTTGGTTTGCCTCATTTTAAACCGGATATTTATTGGGAACCCTTTGCCCCCAATGGTTGGGATGGTATTATGACAGGTGCTGCTTTGGTGTTTTTTGCTTATGTTGGATTCGACGCTGTTAGTACAACATCTGAGGAAGCTAAAAATCCTCAGAGAGATCTTCCGCGGGCAATGATTTTAGCCTTGGTAGTTTGCACGATACTTTACATCATTGTTGCAGGAACACTTACCGGAATGGTGCCATTGGAGATTCTCGCAAATGAAAAACCAGTAGCAGAAGCCTTGATTTACGTTGGAGAAACTAACATAGCCTTACTTGTGGCTATTGGAATTACCATAACCATGCCCAGTGTTTTATTAGTAATGCAATTGGGACAAATCAGAATACTTTATGCTATGAGCAGGGATGGTTTGTTGGGAAGCACGTTCTGCAAAGTTAACAAACGCTTCTTTACACCATCGTTTGCGACTATTACAGTTGGTCTTTTTGTAGCTTTACTAGCAGGTACCATCGATATAGGAATTGCTGCTGAGCTGACCAATATAGGCACCTTGTTCGCTTTTATCCTCGTAGCAATAGGGATTTGGATATTACGTATAAAACATCCCGAATCTCCCCGAAAATTTAAAACACCTGCTTACAAAATTGTCTGTTCCCTTTGTGTTTTAATTTGTTTCGCATTAATGATAGCACTTCCATTAGTCACCTGGATTCGCTTTGTATTATGGATGGTTATTGGGATTATTATTTATTTCTTGTTCGGATTTAAACACAGTAGATTAAATGAATTGCCTAAAAAGCTATTCGCCAAATGACGATCTTTCTCTCAATTAGGCTTGTAAAAAAACATAATCCAATGATTTTCTGACTAAAACATACGAAATTAATAGACTTAACGACGATGAAAACCAATTTTTAGAGATAAGTTTTAAATCAAATTTATTAATAGAAATCCTTCTAAAATTAAAGATAGACCCTCAAATTCAATTAGAAAACGAATAATGTTTAAAAGACTTTGTGTCAAGTTTTAATTTCAACTATTTCCTGAAATTGCATGTTATTTCGTTGTTTGAAGTTTCTCTAATTTCTCTGTTATTTATGATATTGCCTTATAAATCATAAATTATGTATGAAGTAAATGGGTATTTAAGAATGATTTAGTTTAATTTTAATTTAGTTTTGTGTTTATGGAATTAAATTAAAAACCATGAAATTAAATTATATTTTTATTCTTTTCTTCTTAAACAGTGCTTTATCATTTTCTCAGGTTCCTTTCACCTTTATTCCTACATCAAATATAAGTGCTGAAAGAGTTGCGAAGTATGGAACAACTGATGTTTCAGACGATTTTTTGGAGATTACAAATTCAACTCAATATGACAACTCTTTCATACCTTCAATTTGGGCTCATCAACAGTCTGATGAGAGATTTGTTTTAAGATTATTTGCAACTACCAATTCCGCAAGAGATCAAGGAACTATACCAATGATGATTTTCAGAACTGAAATCAGAAATAGTTTAAACTTTGATGCTCCCAATGGTGGAACATTTCCGTGGGGAATTGTAAAGAATGATGTTATAAATAGACCTCTTTTTGGCTGGGAAAATGGAAATACACAATTAATGCGTTTAATGTCTAATGGCTACCTGGGATTAGGAACTGTTAATCCTTCAGCATTATTGCATACCGTAGGATCGATCAGATTTCAAGATCTTCAAAAATCCAGCAATCCAAATTTTATTTTAGGAACTGATGCAAATGGGAATGTTTTTGAATTTGATCCAGCAGCATTTGGAGGAGGTGAAGACAAGGATTGGTTACAATTAGACAACTCTAATCCAAGTGCAATTGATAATAATATTTATACTCTAAATAATGTTGGAATTAATTCACCAAGTCCAACGGCAAATTTGCACGTAAATGGAAGTGTTCGATTTCAAAATATTCAAAATTCTACGAATCCCAGTTTTATTTTAGGAACAGATTCAAATGGAAACGTTTATAAATTCGATTCGGCAACTTTTGTTGGGAGTACTGGTTCTCCAGGAGACAAGGATTGGCTTCAGTTGGATAACACTAATCCAAGTTCAATAGATAATAATATTTATACTCAAGGTAAGGTAGGCATTAATGTCAGCGAAATACCCTCAACAATAGGAACTGAAGATATTGGTTTTTATAATCTTTTTGTATCTGGAGGTATTCTTACAGAAGAAGTTCGTATTGCCCTCACTAAAGATTGGCCAGATTATGTTTTTAAGAAAGGATATAAACTTCCAACGCTAGAGGAAATAGATCTGCACATTAAAGAAACGGGACAATTAATAAATATTCCCACTGAAAGTGAGGTAGAATTAAATGGTATTGAATTAGGAAAAATGAATGCGCTTCTTCTTGAGAAAATTGAAGAACTCACCTTGCATGTTATTGAGTTAAATAAAAAAATAAATAAGGCACAGCAAGAAATAGAAATCCTTAAAAAATGATGAAACAAATTGTGATTCAATTTTTAATTTCGACCTTATTTATTAATCTAAGTAATTCCATATCAGGAGCAATAGAATTGAAAATTGATAGAAATTATAATATTAGTTTTTTTAAGAATCTGAAACTCGTAAGTATAGATACAACTCAAAATATATTATTTAAATATGAAACTTCCTCCTGTGAGGAAAACATATATCTAAATGATTTAGAGGTCAATTCATTGCATTTATATCAGGCATCAAATTTAATTCACGTGAGTGGTGGTTATTTTATTAATAATGACTCTAACATCACTATGAAAGCAGGTAAAATGATTGTCTTGAAACCCGACACAAAAATCTTAAGAGGTAATAAATATCTAGGGAGAATAGAGCCTTGTACAATCGAAATAGAATGTAATGAGGATTTCATCACATTTGACAAATTTTTTACTCCCAATGGAGATGGTTTTAATGATTATTGGAATATACAGGGTTTAGAAAATAGTCCAAACTCTAAAATATTTATATTTGATAGATACGGCAAGTTATTGAAAGAGATATCTCCATTAGATAAAGGATGGGATGGACAGTTTAACTCGTCAAATCTTTCCTCAGATGATTATTGGTTTAAAGTCATTTTTAATGATTGCAGAGATAATCCAAGAGAACTGAAGTCTCATTTTAGTTTAATTAGATAGTCATATTATAATACCTTTGAATAAATATTTTAAATATAAAGCGAAAAGTAAAAATTTATGGGAATTATAAAAGACGGACTTTATCTTTTAGCTAATAAAAAATATATAAATTATTTTAAACAAAAAGCTATTTTTCCTTATTATCATATAGTGAGTGACAATAAAGTACCGCACATTAATAATTTATACAATTTTAAAAACATAGATCAGTTCAAAAATGATTTAGATTTTTTAATAAAAAATTATAATTCTCTTGATCCCAATACTTTATGTGATAATAAGAAACCTAAAAATTCCTTTTTACTTTCATTTGACGATGGATTACAGGAAATTTATTCTGTTATCTATCCAATTTTAAAAGAGAAAAATATCAAGGCTGTATTTTTTATTAACCCGGATTTTGTCGATAATAAAAAGAGTTTATACAAACATGATTTAAGTATTATAATTGATCACTTAAAAAATAATCAATCATCCCAGGAAACAATTATAGAATTTAAAATGTTATTTTCTTCAGAAATTTCTTCTAATATTGAAATTATTAAGGAACTAAGAAAAGTGAATTTTTCTAATAGAAAAAAAGTAGAGAAAGCAGCTAAAATTCTTAAAGTTGATATCCCAAAATATTTACTCGAAGAGCAACCTTATATTTCAAGTGAAGAAATTAAAAAAATGATAGCTGATGGATTTTACTTTGGTGCGCATACAATGTCACATCCACCTTTAAAAGAATTAGATTTTATTGAGCAAAAAAAAGAGATTATTGATTCAATAGATTTTATGAAAAGTAAATTCAATATTAATTATTCTTTTTTCGCATTTCCATTTTCTGATAAATTTATATCAAAAAAATTATTAGATGAATTATTTTCATATGATTCTAATATCTTGCTATTTGGTAATTCTGGTATAAAAAAAGATGTTGATGAAAGAATAATTCAAAGATTTTCGCTTGAAAAACCAAACAAATTAACTGAAAAACTAATTGTGACAGAGTATTTGTATAGTTATTATAACAGAATTATTGGGAAATATAGGATTGAAAGGAAATGATTGAAATTAAAGAAATATTAAAAAAAGAGATCCCTGATTTTATTGAAAGATCCAATTCCTGGAATGAAAGTTTTTTGCCTATAAGTAAGCATCGAATTTATGCTCATTATAAGAATCCCACCTGTGATGATAATGATATTGTATTGTTATTAGCCTATCTGGATAAAGAATTGGTCGGTTATATGGGGATTTTTATGGATAAAATTGTTTTGAAAAATATTGAACATAAAATTGGATGGCTTTCAACCTGGTGGGTTCATCCAAAAACTAAAGGTCTGGGTATTGGAAGAGAGATTTTAAATACGATGTATCAAAAAAACAATGGAAAAATTGGTATCTCTCAGTTTACACCAGCTGCCAAACGTGTTTATGATAAGTCCGGTTATTTTGTCGAATTAAAGGAAAATTATGGAATCAAAGGTGTTCTGCGCAGTAATCTCTATTTTGTTGTACCCACATTATTTCCGAAAGCCATAGCTTTCGTTCCTGTTTTAAAAGGCCTTGATACATTCTTGAATATTTTCATCAATTTAAAACTGAGTTTTCAAAAAGGAATAATTAAAAAAGGAATTAATAATATACAGCTTGAATATCTGAATGTTATTGATAGTGAAACGATGAGCTTTATTAATAAATATAATAAAGATCACATCTCACCTAAGAATGCTGAATTTTTTGAATGGTTGAAAACATATAATTGGGTACTTGAAGCCCCATTATTGGAATATACTGAAAATAGCAAGTATGCTTTTTCTATGTTAGACAAATCCTTTTCAATTTATTTAATTAAAATTATCGAAAAGAATAATACAATTGGTTTTATAGTCTTGCAAAAAAGAAATGATACGATTAAAGTTTTATTTGCCTATTATGATTCAGATAAACATTCAGAAATAATTTCAAAGATTATAAAATTGCATTGTATCGAATTGGGAGCTCAAGAAATAATATGTTATGATCCTTCGATATGTAAAAATTTATTTGCTTCCAGTATCTTTATTTATAAACGTAAAAAGGTCAAAAACTCTATTATTTCAAAGGCATTTAATCAATCAGATTTTGCGAATGTAACTGTCAATTTTGGAGATGGCGATTGCAGTTTTGCTTAAACAATTTATATTTTGATACTTACTGGCAATCAAGTAGTTGCTATGAAATAATTCCAATGATAAGCGTCCTATAAATTAAGGTTCATAAGTATTTTACTTTATTTTTTTTCGTACAATTTATCTTTCCCTGCTGACAGATATCTTTTCCCGTTTTTTTCAATTAAACTGAGACCTAAATAGAAGTTTTGGTTTTCAAACTTTGAAAGAATTACAATATCCTGGTTAAATTCAACATTAAAATTATCATTACCAAGACTCTTTTTTTGTTTCCACTTCCATTCTCCAATTGTTTTCTCATTACCATAATGTGCAGTAACGGATGAATCTAGGTTTATCTTAAAATCTGTGATTGTAAAATGATTTAACTCAGAGTCATTCATTTTATCACTTAAATTCCATTGTCCTATTATCTCCGCCTTCTCTACGGAATCTATATCAATTTTTTTTTAGTTTCAGTAATACAGGAAATTAATGTTATTGAAAATAAGATAATTAGTGTTCTACTTAAATACTTCATATTATTATTTATTGTATTAAGTTCCTGTAATTGAAAACCGATAAATCCGCTGGTATAATTAATTTAAATTAATCTCGTATTCTTTAGGGGAGTTACATAAATGAGTAAGGTCACCTTTTATAATTTTTAATTCAGCACTGTTATTGTTTTCATCGAAATTATAAAGTCTATATAAAAGATATTGGTCCATCTCAACTTTACTCTTTTCTAATTCATTACTTGTAATAAAAAAAGAGGAATTAATAGATCCCTTTGTTGTTTTAACGTTTATAAAAATTTTATTTCCATTCTCATCAAAGGAGCTTATGTCAAAATCACTTTGTTCACCATTTTTTTTTGTGAAATAGTCAACTTTTTTTGCTAGATCATTTCTACCTATGTCTTGCAATCCTTTAATTTCATAATTAACGATCCATAATTCTCCCAGGTCATTAATTCTTCCCTCTGAATCTTTGTCTGTAGTAATAATTTCAGATAGAGCAGAATGAAAGCTTGTTTTGCTCAAGGCAAGTCTTTTTATTTCCGGATCTTTTTCCGTTCTAACTATTTCGGATAAACTCGGCCCGAATGTCATTTTCTCAACCGCTAATTTCCTTACCTCCGGGTCTTTGTCTGTTTTAGCAATCTGGGTCAATGTTGGTTGAAACGTTATTTTGCTCACCGCTATTTTTCTTATCTCCGGATCTTTTTCCGACCTAACTATTTCGGCTAAACTCGGCCCAAATGTCATTTTACTAACCGCTAATTTCCTTATCTCTGGGTCTTTATCTGTTTTAGCAATCTGGGTCAATGTTGGTTGAAACGTTATTTTACTCACGGCAAGTTTTCTTATTTCAGGATCTTTTTCCGTTCTAACTATTTGCGCTAAACTCGGCCCAAATGTCATTTTATCAACCGCTAATTTCCTTACCTCCGGGTCTTTGTCTGTTTTAGCAATCTGGGTCAATGTTGGTTGAAACGTTATTTTGCTCACGGCAAGTTTTCTTAATTCAGGATCTTTTTCTGTTCTAACTATTGCGGCTAAACTCGGCCCAAATGTCATTTTACTAATTGCACTTTTTCTTAATTCCATATTTTTTTCCGTCGTTGCAATCGCGAAGAAAAGTGAATCCTCACTGCCTGAAGTAGAGAGCATTTTTTCTGAGCTGTTGTTTAATCTTACTGAGTAATTACAACTACTCAATGAAAATAAAATAAATAGAATGACTAATAATCTTACTGCTTTCATAATTTCTAATTTTTATACTGCAATTGTTTAAGTATCTCAAAGCAGTATAATTGTTTGCCAGGTCCAGGAAAATTTATAAAAATTTTCTTACCGAATTATGATGCCTGAAGGCTTAGTTTGAGAAAGTGCACGAAGGGGTGCATAAAATTTTGATTAAGTTTAAAGATAGCAATTTTTTATAAACTGTTAAGTTTAGCTTTCACTCAAGCAAATTATAAACAAGTGTGCACCATTGCCTGAAGATTTTGCTGCGAATTTATTCTTTAGGTATTGACAAAAAATGGGTTTAAATTCTATTTTTTATAAAGTTTATATCTATATAATCGGTATAAAAAATTCTACAACTGACTTTCTTTCAGGATGTTCATTAAAATTGTTGTGATACATCTCAAAAGGCTTTTCGTCCCGCTTTTTGAATCCGTTTTCGTTCATCCATAAAAATAATGCAGTCCACGATTTCTCAAAGTCATTTAAACCAATTTCATAATTCCCAACAATAAATTTTCCTTTTTGAATGGAAGTTAATCCAATTTCTCCAAGATCTGCAACAGGTTGATTTATCAAAATGGAAGCACTCATTCTTACTTTGTTGGCTTCCGTATCTTTAAAACTGTCGTGATAGATTGTAAGCATTTTTGTTTGATTATTCATTAGGCCCTGACTTGTAGCCCATTTTACTAATTTCGAATAAGCGATTTCAAGGTTTTGCGGTCCAATACTTGACACAAAGGCCAAATTCATTTTTGGGAGTTCTTTTACTTCAATTTTTGTATTCATATTTACATTTTTAAGCTTATTATTCTCTGCTACAGCCAATGATTTTTTCTAAAAGTATAGAATTTCTGCTGCTGATAACTGTAAATTCTTTTTCCAAATAATGTTAAAACTGGTATATCCATTTTTTTCTAACCTCATTTAGTTTCTTGAGAATGTGAGAAATTAAGGCTCACACTAACTTCAGCATTATTTTTTATATTTTATTAGCAATCGCTATTTTTCAAGTAGTATCAATTCATCCTTGATCTCATTATTGAGTTCTTCAATTTTTTCTAATATCTGATTATAAAAATCGATTTTTACTGAACCAATAAATAGGCTCTCCGATAAGACAATTCTAAATTCCTCATCAGCCTTTAAAAGGTCAAGATTCTTTATAGAGAAATTATACCGCTCAAAATCTTGATTCCACGTGTCTTGGGGCATATCACTCTTTAAATGAATCGAACTTTTCTTGTCAGCTAAGGTGAAATGTTTCTTAAAGTAAGGGAACTTCTCATCATATGTATTGCTATAATCATGTTCATTTTCCATTTGAATTATTGCTGTACTGTAAAAATCATAAAACCGGGTGATCTTTTTATATAAGCGATTGTTGTTAATTAATCCTATGTCATTATTTTGAAGATTATTAAAAGAGGCATTGTGAAATGCCGTGATGAGATCAATTCCTAAAGCAGTCGTGAATTCTATATTATTTGAATTTTGCGTTTGATCATTTAGCAAAAAATTGAGTAAAAGCTGCTCATTTTTAACCATTTCCTTATGATATTGCAGATTAAGGGCAAGATCTATTTTATCGGCTAAAATATCTTCCTGAATATTTTTAAGTATGGTAATTTCAAATTCCTGAGTCTTCTTATTTTCATTCCAATTGTTGATTGAAAGCGCTATTAGTATGCCAATAACAACAAGAATAATTTCACCAATGGCATAAATCAAATACCTTTTAAATTTATTCTCGCGAAGTAGATTGTGACGGATTTTTCTAAAAATCGGAATCATAAGAATTCTATTTATTTAATTAATCCAAGGATCGTTATTTTGGCAATTAGCGAGGAGTCAGTTCACTCTCAATATAATTGGTGAGATTCTGCTTTGTAATATTCCTGGTCTTTAAAAAGAACCTTATCCCAATTCTCCACTATTTTCTCAATATTCATGTTGTGATTATATAATTGACAATTTACTCTTATATCCCATTTATTATGAAATAAATGAAGATTATTAAATTCGCTGAGAGTTTCCGAAATTGTTTTATCAAAAAAAATACTTGTACTATTTCGATAATGTAATCCATATGGAATTTACAATTCCTATAATTAAGCTTTGAGCAACTATAATGGCTACAATTTTTGAAAGGGAATTCCTGCCTTTCAAAATAAATTTTAGGAGGAAGAACAGTTATCTCCGTTATCCCAACACAAAGTCTATAAGATTTGAAACTTATTAACGAATTAAGAACCTCTAGGATATTAAATCAAAATATTAACATAAATTTACGACCATTAAAAATGGATAGAGTAGAAACTATCATTTAAACAGGCGGTTCTTGAAAAGCCATAAGAGTAGAGACACTTAATTTATTAAATTGAAAGAAAAAATGAAGAGCGTCAAGTATTTATTCGTTATGGTTTTTGCGGTTGTGCTATCTGTATCCTGTAGCAGTGATGATGATAGTAGTAGCAGCAATTCCAGTAACCTGGTTGGCAGTTGGGAAACTTCAAATATGCAGGAAGGTATTGAGTATAACATAACAATTACCTTCAACGCCAATAATTCCGGGACCACGATTATGACATCTACCTTTGACGGAATTACGAAAACTGAATCTGATGCTTTTACCTGGAGCACTGATGGAAATAAATTAACTATCAACAGTGATGTTGGAATTTATTCAATTTCCGGAAATAAATTAACTATGAACAGTGAAGGCGAGGAAATGGTATTCACAAAACAGTAATTCCTGATGGATTGATCCCTGTTGCTAAGGATTTTTCGTCTTAAAAAAATAAAACCCAATAATTGATTTTAATGGGTCTTATTATGTTTCAAAATGAATTTAGTGCCCTCGCCAAGAATCGAACGTCTTCCTGAGAGGCCTTATTTTAAAGGCCTTTACCTTGTTAAACCAAAATATGTTGACGATTTGTGAACTCTGATTACTTATTTTTTCATTTCGTGTCCTAAAGATAATCATTTAATGGTAATTATTATTAATTGGAAAAGGATTGCTACACTATAAATTAATGTTTCTTCCTACAAACTGGCGAACGGTTTAAACTTGTTCTAAGGGTAAAAATAACCGGCACTATTCTATCTATATTATTTAAAAAATTCCTAAGAATCTATCATTTTGCTGAATAATTCCAATTTATTCTTTTAATATCTTTCTGGATTCCTAACTCTTATAAAAAAGAATGCGATAAACATTTTTTTAAAGTAATTTTTGAGAGGTATTAGAAAAATTTATGCATACACTTTCTGTTGTGGGCACCTCCAGAAGATACTTTAAATAAGCATTTGGGGTTCCTGCAATAAAAAGCCTGAATATGTAAATGTTTCTGGAGACGATGTTTTTGTGTCCACTTAAAGAATCCCCGATAGTCATTTTTTGAGAGATAATAATTGCAAAGGATGCCTAAAAGGACAATTTAAAGAGTGAAAAGCCTCCCATCATGACAAGGCCATGCAATTAGCGGACAGCACCTCTGTTCTGGGTAATTTTATGATGAGAAATTCACAAGCCAAGAGGTTACTTCTCATTTTTACGAAAAAGAAGTCGATTGTTATGTGAATACCCAGGGTCCTGACTGACACAATCACGACTACAAGATTGTTTATTCTTTCGGAATTACAACGTTGCGGATTGTGTCAATAACAGTTGAGATTCCAATTCCAGTAGAATCATGAATGAAAAGAGCAAATTCTTTTGAGTAATTTGAAATTTTTCCACTTATCTGAAATTGTTTTTTTATTTTGACAACCAGTTAGGAGAAAAGCAAAAAGCTAGCAGGCAATTATTTTTTCATTGGAGGGATTCCATTGCAAATTACGTTTACTTCTAATAATAGTTGCTGTTTGTGTGCGAGTATTTTCCGTTAGGTAAATTAGAATCTATAAATTATAAAAATCAAATTAAAAGCTGTTAAGTAACCCCTGAAATATCTTATAAATTTTGAAAATAAAATATCGTGATCGATCTTATTTCAATTTAGCTTCCACCAGAACCGGAAAATGATCAGAAATGTATTTGCTACCACGTTGTCCATCCACAACCTGATATTTTAAAACATCAATACCACCTTTCGAAAAGATATAATCGATACGCTTAGCATCGGCTTCTGGCTCAATCCTAAATCCATTAAAAGTATAAGAAGGGCCATAAACACTGCTAGCGTTCAACATGCTATCATTTATTTTAAATTCTCTATCCTTATTTTGTGTTAGGACTTGATAAGCGCGTTTATCGGGAGAAAAATTAAAATCACCTGTAATAAAAACTGGGTTCTCCCCGGCGATATCGTTTACCTTCTTGATCAATAAACTAGCACTTTCCGTTCGGGAAATCTCACCCATATGATCAAAATGGGTATTAAAAAAGTAGATTTCCTTGTCCAGGATTTTGTCCATAAATCTTCCCCAGGTCACTATCCTTGGTAATGCCGCATCCCACCCTTTAGAATCTACTTTCTCCGGGGTTTCCGATAACCAGAAGGTACCATGATCCAACACTTCAAATCGATCGGTTTTATAAAAAATAGGGCAGTACTCCCCTTCTTCTTTTCCATTTCTGGCGATACCTATATAAGAATAAAGGGAGAGACTTTCGTTCATGTCAATAAGTTGAGATCTCATTACTTCCTGTCCTCCTATTAAATCAGCTTCTGAGAATCGAATATAATCACATAGCCACTCACGTCTGTTTTCCCAGGTATTTATTCCATCAGCGGGGTTATTATATCTAATATTTAAGGTCATTATATTAATGTTCTGTGCTTGTATCGGGATGCTAATTCCTAAAAGGAAGATTATGATAACTAATCCAAAATTTTCTCTGGCTCTTGTTTTATTTCTCTTTCTATTTTTATTCTCTGATTTTATCATATTAAAAATTTCTATAACTGTTAAGAACATTTTATTCAACAAACCAATCTTTAGCCGGTTCGGGACCAAGATTAAATTGTAAATCGATATTTTTCTTTAATCTTTTCAGGGAAATTGAGCGCTGATGATAATCCTCCTCATTTACCTTGAGAGATTGTATAAAATAATTTTTCGGAGTATTATCGCTGGTTGATATCTTAATGGTACTACCCCATCCTGTGGTGATCTCCATTTCATCAAATAAAGGACTAGTGAAATGAAAAGAAGGTTCCGTTTCTACAAGTCCTTTAACGTCGAACAATCCTATGGAAGCCATAACATACCACGCACCTAACTGACCCTGATCTTCATCCTGACCATACCCATATCCATGAATCTCCTCTGTGCCATAAAAATTATTACTAATCTTTCTTACCCATTTCTGCGACAACCAGGGATGATCAGTATAGTTGAATAGATATGCAATATGAAGGTTGGGCTGATTCCCCTGATTATAAAGATATTTAACTCCGGCAAATGCATCGATATCCTCGCCACCAAACTTGGTCTTCTCAGAGACGGTGAATATACTGTCCAGTCTCTTTACAAAAGTTTCTTCTCCCATTGTTGAAACCAAAGATTCAGGATCATGAGGCACGTAGAAAGTATACTGCCACGCATTTCCCTCCTGAAAACCAACCCAAGGTTCAAATGGGTCGAAATCACTCAGGAACTTTCCGGATGCATCTTTGGGTCGAATAAAATTCGTCTTCTTATCATATAAGTTTTTCCAGTTCTTAGACAACTCCATCAGTTCCCTATATTTTTTCTCTTTGCCTAAGGCTTTTGCAAACTGGGCCACAGCATAACTGCTATAGCTATATTCCAGGGTATGGGATGCGGAGAATCCTGATCCTTTGGGAGTTGTTTCCATTCCTTCAGTTTGAGTAACATATCCATTCTTTATAAAAGTTCCCAGATCAGTCTTTCCGGCTCCAGGGTTGCGGTCCTTATATTGAACCTCATTTTCATAGGCTGCCTGAAAGGCGAGTTCCACATCATAATCACGTATCCCGGCCTGATAAGCCGAAGCAATTATCAAACTTACAAAATTGGTCCCAACACCTGAAACGAACTTTGAATTTGCCAAACCGTCCCCCAGCCATCCTGAATTCTTATATACCGCCAGATGGGTCTGAACAAAATCATTGTAATACTCAGGCCAAACCAAAGTCCATAATTGAGTTAGATTCCAAAATGCACCCCAGACAGAATCGGTATTATAAAAGGAAAAAGTCGGAATCCCTTCTTCATCCAGAGGTATCTGCCCTACCGTTCCATCATTCTGAGGAAAATTTCCCGTTACATCACTTGCCAATCCTCTCCCGAGTAAGGCATGATATAAACCTGTATAAAACTTAGTCTTATTCGCAATAGATGAATCTTTTACCTTTATCTTATTTAATTCCCTTGTCCATACTTTTTGCGCCCTCTCTTTTGCTCCGCTAAAAGAAAGATTATCTGCTTCAGCTTCTAAGTTCTTATTTGCATTGGTCACCGAAGTATAAGAAAATCCAGCCTTGATCTCTACGGCTGCTTCCTCCCGGGTATCGTATTGAAGATATATTCCAACCCCTTTTCCCTGACGCATAGTATCTTCAGGAAATTGCTTTTCATTCTGAAAAGTACCAAGCGCTATGGGTCTTCTGTTTAATACAGCAGAAAAATACATTTTGATTTCCCCTTCAGGCTGGTATTTTTGAACATACTTTGGATAGGTAATCACCCATCCCTCTACAGTATTCTTTTTAGGATCGTAACTTACTGAGGCATCCTTGACATCTCCGCTTTCCCCCAATTCATTCCCGACATCAAATATGACATAACTTCTATCAGTTTTAGGAAATGTATACTTATGGAATCCTACACGTTTGGTTGCCGTTAATTCGGCTTTAATATTATAATCTTTCAGTAATACTTTGTAATATCCTGGCTGTGCGATTTCGTCCTTTTTGTTAAATCTGGAGCGATAACCTTCATCAGGGGCTTCTAAAGTTCCGGGAACGGTTTTAAGTTCGCCGGTCATGGCGGCAAAAAGAAAACCTCCAATCTGAAATTCATGTAAATTAGCAAAACCTTCAATACTAGTATGACGGGAATCATAACCTACAGCATCCCAGCCATGGTCATTTCCATAACTTCCATTGGTAGAAGGGCCAAGTTTGGCCATGCCAAATGGAACTGCAGCAGGTGTGTAAAAGAACCATCGACTATGTGCCGTACCAATATTAGGATCTACCAACTGAATAGGGTTCACGTCAGAAATGGATGATTTTCTGACAATTTCCGCCCTGTCACAGGAATAGAGAGATATAAGTATTACTAAAAACTTAAGACGATTTATCATTGGTTACTGATGTTTTTTTAAGATAAAGTATGAAAATACAACATAGGCCCCACACAGAACTAATAGTCCGAAACTCATTGCTATGCCGGCTGTTTTATTAATTATTCCCATTAATGGAGGTATGACAGCTCCACCAACAACAGCCATTATCATAAGGCCTGAGATCTCATTTGCCCTATTAGGCATCTTATTGATTGTAAGGGAGAAGATTAGAGGAAAAAGATTTCCAGAGCTTAACCCCACAAGAAAAATACAAATATTGGCCATTAGGGAATTTGGGGAAAGGATCAGCAAAATTAAAAATATCACCGTGAATAATGCGGACCAAAACAGAAATCGATGATTATTAAGTCTGGCCAGTAGCACTGCACCCAGAAACCGGCTGATCATTAAAGCGGTGAAATATACACTGATTGCCAGGGAGGCGCTTTCCAGGGAGATATCAAAACGCTGTACCAGAAGATTCTGAATGTTGGTATTCATACCCACATCTAATCCTACAATAAGAAAAATAGCCAGAACCATACTTGCTACAAAGGGATCCTTAAGTAAGCTAATGGAGGTTTTGAAAGAAGCCTTAACGGTCGATTTCGTTTCATCAATTGGGGTTATGACCAACCATATTCCCGTAAATATGGAAGTTAATCCATATACCAGAAATACCAGTTTCCAGTCATCAAAACCCGTTACCATATAGGTTACAATAATTGGCCCCAGCAATGAACTGATCGCTTTGATGAACTGGGAAAAACTCATAAAACTTGAGAATTTATCTTTGTTCACCACATCCTGTAAAAGTGGGTTGGACGCCACCTGAATTATTGTGTTACCAATTCCCAACAGAACAAAACAACCCAATAAAGCTGGATAGGTATATAGGGTAAAGGGAATGAACATCCCTAAAGCCGTAAAACCAATACCAGTGAGTAATACCTTCCGTTTTCCATAGTTGTTCTGTAAGATACCAACGGGAATGGATAGGATGAAAAACCAAATAAATACCATGGAAGGTATCAATTGGGCTAATTCAGGTGAAAGATCAAAATCCCGTTGTGCATATCCTGTACTTACCCCAACGATATCGACAAAGCCCATAACAATATAGCAGAGCAATACAGGAAGTAATGTTTTTATTTTAAACTGATTCTTTGGCATTACATAAATTTTAAAGTTGATTTAATAGTGCTATAATATGAATTATTTACTAGCATAGCACTTCCTATAATTGCAGCCTGTTCGCCTAAGTCAGAAACTTTGACCTCAATACCTGGGAATTTTGCGGTAAGTGCCTCTCCAAAATAAGGATAAGCCTTGGAGATATTACCTCCCAGAACCAGTATTTCCGCATTAAATTCTTTTAAATACGGTTTCAGAAAATCACCTAGCTCATCACCAAACTGAACCAAAGTTTGACGGGCGGAATTATCCTTATTCACCTGGTCACATAGCATGCGAACGTTTTCAATGTCCTTTCCACTAAGTGACTTGTACCGCCCTAAAATCCCTCTGGTCGAAAAGATATCATCGGCCATCTCATTATGATAAAACTGATTATATAAAAAGCCACCTTCAGGAACACTTTTATCCCTTATAATCGGCTCACCATCAATTAGGAAGCTAGCCCCAATTCCTGTACCCAAAGTAACGGCTACTACGCGTTGATACTTTCTTGCACAGCCTACCTTAGCTTCCGCAATAGAAAAGGCTGTTGCATCATTTATAAAACGGATATTTGAAGGTTGGACACGTAGTTTTTCGGCTAATTCTAATCGAATATTGACTTTATAGAGGGAATTAAGTTTCTGTACATCCTTTATTAGACTTATTCCATTATAATAGTCAAAAGGCCCAGGCATGGCTATACCAATTCCGTTAATTTCCTCATCTATAGTGTTTCGACATTCTTCCAAAGCATCTACCCAACCATTTAGGATCTCCCCTTTAGATCCTTGGGAATTAATTTTCCGGTAAACTAAACTCCCCTTATGGATTTCGCTTTTACTATCTTCATATATACCGGCTGTTATATGACTACCTCCGATGTCCACTCCTATACTCTTCATATTTTTTAAAATCTTATGGATTAATTATTATTTAATTTGATAGCTGAGGTATCCTTATACTTTATTTGCAACTGATGTATTTCACTTTTCAGCGTATCGATGATCTGGTCATAATTTTTATCGGAATATAAATTATCCATTTCTTCAGGATCTTTTTTCATATCAAATAATTCCCAGCTGTTTATTGGGTCGTAGTAATGGATTAACTTATAATCCTTTGTTCTGATGCCGTAGTGTGAAGTGGAACCAAAGGATTTTTCATAATAATGATAATACACTTTATCCCTCCAGGTGCTGTCTGTTCCAGTTTGCAAAAGTTTTTTCATAGATTGACCTTGCATATCATCTGGTACTTTTATCCCGGCATAATCCAACAAGGTAGGAGCTACATCTAAATTCAAAACAAAATTGTTTATTTTTTGATGTGGAGGAATTTTGCCTGAGTAACTTATCATCATAGGAGTTCTAAAGGATTCTTCGTACATAAATCGTTTATCATATAAACCATGTTCACCCAGATAAATTCCCTGATCTGACATATATACTATTATAGTGTTATCGGAAAGTCCATTTTTTTTCAAATAGTCCAGAACCCTTCCCACATTATCATCCAGAGAATGAACACAGCGCAAATAATCCTCCATATAACGCTGATACTGCCATCTTATAAAATCCTCATGATTCTTAATTTTTTTAAACTCCTGGTATTCTTCTTTGTAACCTTCATCCCATAACTTCTTTTCCTCGGGAGTTAACCTATCAATTTCCTTTTTCCATTCTCCTGGAGCCCAACTGTTAATTTTTGTAATCTTACAGGTATCACAAGGAATCTTGCTGTCATATCTAACATCTAAATATCCGTCTCTTATGGAGGTTAGCTGTCGTTGCAATGCTTTTCTACCTTTATGGTCATCATAGAAATTATCAGGTAATTCAAAATGTCGATCATTAAATTCATGGATATATTTTAGTGGAGGCATCCAGTTACGATGGGGAGCTTTATGCTGTAACATCAAACAGAAGGGTTTATCTTTGTTTTTCTCAATCCAGTTGAGGGATAAATCGGTAATAACATCCGTCACATACCCATCATAGACTGTGTCTTTACCCATTTTTATAAATTCCGGATTATAATAATGTCCCTGGTCAGGTAAAATATTCCAATAATCAAATCCCTTCGGCTCTGTAAATAAATGCCACTTGCCAATCATCGCAGTTTTATAGCCATTTCTTCTCAATATTTTCGGAAATATTTCCTGATCGGCATCAAAATAAGTTCCGTTATCTTTCAACCCATTCATATGGGAATACTTACCAGTAAGAATCACCGCGCGGCTGGGACTGCAAATAGAATTTGTAACCCGGGCTTGTTCCATTAAAGCTCCATCATCGGCTAGTTTATCTATATTTGGAGTTTGAATTAAGGAGGAACCATAAGCACTTATCGCCTGATATGCGTGATCATCAGATATTATTACAATTATATTAGGCTTCTTTCTATTTTGATTCTCTTTTTCTTTAACTGTCAAGTTGTTCTTTTCCATACAGCTTGTAAAGGCCACAAAAAATAAAGGCAATAGGTAAAGATGATGTTTACTGAAGCTCATTGGTGTTGAAGTTTTGATTCGTTTTTAATTTAAGTGTGAGTGTGCCATAAGGTTTCATCCATAAGGATGAAGGATCCATTTTATTCAGGTTTTCTTCCTGATTGGTACATTCAAACACGGCAGTAGGAGTCAGCTTGGACAGATTAGCCAAGTGTATAATAAAATCCATTCCCTTTTTGGGCAGAGAAGATGCCTAGCTCCTTTCATCCTTAATTTTCAATAGATTTTCCTACTCCCCAACTTTTATTAGGTGTATCTCCCATCGTCAGTATTAGGCTTCCTCCTTTGAGTAACTCTTCAGCAGGAAACCAGAAATTATTTAAAATTTTTCCATTTAAAATTGCCGATTGCACATATTTATTCTTTCTGGATGCATTCTTAGCTTCAATGGTAAATTCTTTTCCACGGCCATAGCGTTCACCTAGATCGATAACGATTCTTTCGTATAAGGGACTGGCGATCTCATAAATAGGTTTGGCCCTGGCACCTCCATCTGTCTGAAACAATCCGATGGAGGCCATGATAAACCAGGCACTCATCTGCCCTTGATCCTCATCGCCCAGATAGGCATTGCCCAAATCATAACCATAATATTTGTCAATGATAGAACGACTCCATTTTTGTGTGAGCCAGGGATGATCAACCCAATTGAATAAGAATGCGAAATGCATTGACTGTTGATTTCCCTGCACTACTGGATAATCCCAATACTGGTCATTTGGGGCATTATAACGCCATGGTTCACTCACTTCAAATCCCCATTCAAGACGTTCAACAAACTTATCCTTACCAATTATTTTCGCCAAAGCAGGAACATCCTGGGGTACGAAAAAACTTAACTGCCATGAGTTACCCTCTACATATTCCTCATTCCTACCGGATTGAAAAGGATCGAAAGGCTTCATAAAGCTGCCGGTGGAATCCCTTAACTGGGCAAATCCGGTCTCTGGATTATAGGCATTTTTCCACCAGTAACCCCGCTCATTAAATCGCTTGTAAGCCTTCTCTTTACCAAGTGATTTAGCAAATTGTCCAACCGTCCAATCATCATATGAATACTCCAGAGTATTTGAGAATCGGCCCTTGTCGTATGGTACATAATGATATTTTCGGTAAGATTCCAGGTCTCTGTTTCCTGCGAAACCGCCAGCAACTTCTGTAGCTGGTGTGGTTTGCATTTTAACCATGGCCTCAAATGCCTTTTCAGTATCAAAATCCCTGATACCCATCTGATAAGCCGAAACAATCAATGGGATTTCATGTTCTGCAACCATTACTGGGATATACTCCATCCCCGCAGGTCCTTTGGCCAACCATCCATTGACATCATACATTGCCAGTTGAGAATTGACCCATTTTGACGACCATTCCGGAGTGACCAGATTCCACAATTGATCTAAATTCCAGAAGGTATTCCAGAAAGCATCACAACCTAATGCTACATGATCCGGATTTGAAAATTGATGTACGCTTTCATCAGCTGCCATCCATTGCCCGTTTACATCACTCCAGGTAGTTCTACAAAGGGAACGATAGAAATTGGAATAGAACCGCATTTTTTCACGACGATCATCGCTTGAAATAGTTATTCTCGCGAGATAATCATTCCAAACTTCCTTTTGATGATCCACAACTGCCTCATAGTTCCATCCAAAAGGCTGGGTGATCTCAGTCTCCAGGTTTTCACTGGCATTGTCTATGCTTACCAGGGAAATAGCAGATCGTGCCTGTACTACATTCTCAGTAGCAGTCGCAAATTCAACGAACATCCCGGCATTGGTTAGATCTATAGCCTGAAATTCTTTGGCTGATACTATAGAATCATTGATCCAACCTCCAATCTTCTGGATAGGCTGGTCAAATTCTATTACAAAATTGACTGTATATTCCTGATCTGCATCATTACTCCAGACAGTGGGACGCGGAGAAATCTGATGACTTCTACCTTCTATTCGGAAGTCATTGACCTGCCGCAGCATGATATCTTTTAAGAGATAATCATATTCAGCTTGTATATGTAGGTCAATCATAACACGTCCAGTCCTATCCTTAGGAAAAGTATATCGCTGAAAACCTCCATGAGTTGTTGCGGTAACCTCAGTCCAAATGTCCGTATCGGTTAAATGCACCTTATAATGCCCAAGTGGTGCTTCTTCACTTGCCTTATCAATACGAGAGCGGTATCCGGAATCAGGATTAAATTGGTCTCCCACATTAATTTGTAATGGCCCATTGGTAGGCATCATTCCTAAACCGCCCATGGTCCATTCATGAATATGACTGAATGTACCAATACTCTCAAAAGATGGCTGATAACCAGCCTGCCATCCCATATTTTGATTATCGGGGCTGAGCTTTACCATTCCAAAAGGCATCCAGGGCCCAGGTGCGATCATCCATCGTGAATGAGCCGTCCCTATTTTTGTATTTACATAATCTGCAGGTGTTATCTCTGGTTGTGGTTCTCGGCGAAAAATTCCGGTTTCAAGTTCCTCCCCGTTGATCAAAATTCGGTAAATACTATTTCTTGCTGAAGATACAGCAGGAACCGGCACTTCTAACTCATAACGAGCAGTATCCAGAGTTTTTTTGAATAATAATTCCCCATCCACTTCTACCTCAAGATCTGGAGATCCTGATAAATGTTCCACATCAACCAGCAGCGGTTGCATCCGACCTGAAGTTTGTTTTATTTCATAATCGGCTGGACGAACCGAACGTACAAAGGCCTCATTATATTTTTTTAAACCGGTATTTTCCGGTCCCTTTAAACGCACCTGATCAAATACGATCCATGAACCTTCCAGTACTGTGATAGTCACTTTATTGCCGCCCTTATGAAGTGTTTCCATTTCAATAGGGAATTCAAGAACCTTCTCGGTGTCATCACTCTCTGGAGTCGCGGTGATAGAAGTCTTTGAATTTCCCTTGAGCAGATATTTTTCTTGTTGATCATTCACACTGACCTTTACCAATGATTTATTGGGATTGGCATCAACAAGGTCCACTTCGAGGATCCAATTACCACTCTGAGGAATCGTATCGAGTCCAAATAGTATATTTATCTCATGGGTACGCCAACCTGAAGTTCCCCAGGTGCCTCCCCAGGTATCATCCGGACCTGGTAATACATAAGGGAAGTCGGTTTTAGCATCTGACTGGCCAATCAAAAAATAGCGATCTTCAAATCCAAAATCCTTGCTGAGAAATTCTTTGTAATCTGAAGGTCCCAATGCCAGTTCCTCACCTGAATTATCATCCTCACCAATTGTCCAGATATTCTGAACCTTTTCGGAAACTTCAACTGAAGGTCTGGCAGGTGGAGAACTATTTTCTGCTACATAACTTTTACATCCAAAAGCAACGGCAAGAAACACTATTCCAGTAATTAATTTTAAAAATAGATCTTGATGATTGACCTGGTACTTCATAAACTTTTAAATTAAATGGTTATTAACAGCTATTCGTTCCCAGGAATAGATACTACGAAAGGTTCGTTATAGTTGTAACGTTGAAGTCCGTAATCCGTTCTTGCGCCAACCCTAAAATAAAAATCTCTACCTTTTGGAAGTGCTCCCCCACGTGTAGTCAAAGAGATTACTTCTCCCAATAAAT
>Ga0307486_1000344_pt1 | contig 44628 bp, 40 predicted proteins | sample CBIW02metaG_FD_203663 | JGI IMG/M metagenome (GOLD analysis project Ga0307486, IMG submission 203663) | Sea-ice brine microbial communities from Beaufort Sea near Barrow, Alaska, United States - CBIW 0.2 | ecosystem: Environmental > Aquatic > Marine > Coastal | place: USA: Alaska | collected... | reverse complement strand
TCTATGACGGTACCGACCTGTTCCTTGGCGGCGTCATGGAGCACATCGAGGAAGCCGGAATTCACTCGGGCGACTCGGCGTGCGTGCTCCCGCCGGTGACTCTGTCAGAGACTGAATTGAAGCGCATACGTCGCTCCACCGAGGCCCTGGCCAAGGGCATCGGGGTGCGGGGACTCATGAATGTGCAGTTCGCCCTCGCATCGGACGTGCTCTACGTCCTCGAAGCCAATCCGCGTGCCTCGCGCACCGTGCCCTTCGTCGCGAAGGCGACGGGTATACCGCTTGCCCGAGCCGCGGCCTTACTAATGGCAGGGCAGTCCATCGCGCAACTCAAGGCTGATGGGGTGCTGCCGGAATTCGACGCGACGCACCTAGACATGAGCCAGCGCATCGCCGTGAAGGAGGCAGTGCTGCCGTTCAAGCGCTTCCGCACCCGCGAGGGAAAGATCGTGGACACTGTACTGGGGCCGGAGATGCGTTCCACTGGTGAAGTAATGGGATTCGATTCGACCTTCCCGCTGGCCTTCGCCAAGTCTCAGGCTGCTGCCATTGGTGGGCTGCCCAAGGGCGGCAAGGCCTTCGTGTCCGTGGCGGATCGCGACAAGCGCTCCATCACTTTCCCCATTGCGCGGCTTCACCAGTTGGGTTTTGAGATCCTGGCCACTGCGGGTACCGCCCAAGTGCTGGGCCGCAACGGAATCCCCTCGACGCTCGTGCGCAAGTACTCGGAGGGCCCGGGTGACGACGGTGCGCCCACCATCGTCGATCTCATCAACGACGGTCAGGTGCACCTCGTGGTCAATACTCCCTCGGGCCAGGGTGCCCGCGCGGACGGCTACGAGATTCGCGCGGCTGCCACGGCCGCGGACGTGGCGATCATCACCACCACGCAGCAACTATCCGCGGCGGTCCAGGCCATCGAGGTCATCCAGCACGGCGAGTTTGACGTGATGAGTCTCCAGGACGCGCAGATTGCTGCGGCGGCCTCTTAAGTAGACGAGTGCGGTGCCGGCGCCCGGTGGGGCGTCGGCACCGCACTTGAACCTGGGGGGGCGTCGGCACCGCACTTGAACCTGGGGGGGCGTCGGCACCGCACTTGAAACTGGATGTCGAGGGTGCGCGGTTAGCCGCGAGCAGCGAAGTGACTGGCGACGACAGCGGCGCCCTGCTTGCCGTACATGCAGTAGTCACCATTGGTGGACGCGTCGCTCAGCGGATACAGCGCCGGCGGCCAGTCCCATAGAGCCACACCGAGTACCCAGTCCGTACGGTCGATGGCAGACAGCATCTCTTCCAAGTAGCTCGCCTGGGCGGCCTGGTCGGGTTGTCCGGCCAGCGACCAGTCGTTGGGGCGCGCGGGGGAGGCGTCGCGGCTCGGGCATCCTGCTTCGAGAAACAGAAACTCCTGGCCGTGCGCGTCCACAACCGCCTTGATGCGAGCGAGGTGCTTGTCCCAGGTGCCCGTGGGGTAATAGCCCGACGAACTGATGATGTCCACCGCATCCCACCACGCGACGCGTTCCTCCTGGTACTTATCGCAGTTGTACGTCACGGGCCCGGAGTACACCTCCCGTACCCGCGCGGCCAGCGAGCGCCACCGCTCTTCGCGGGCATCGGCCCGGACCATCTCGCATCCGATGGAGAACAGGTCTGCGCCCACCTCGTGCGCGAGCGCGGCGTGGTGAAGGATGTACTCGTCGTAGTTGTCGAACCACTGGTCCCAGGTAGGTTCGCCGGGCACGTCCTCGTCGAAGAAGCCGATGTGCGCGCGCCACGTACCGTCGGCGACGTTCACCGTGGGCTTCAGGCAGACCATCAGCCCGCGGTCGCGGGCAGCGACGACGGTTGCGCGGATCTCGTCATCCGTCAGGGAGGGATCGTCGCGCCAGTGGATGGTGGTGGACTGAGCCGTGTCCTGAAGCGCCGCGTACGCCAGCACCACCCAATTGGGTTTGACGCCAAGCATCGCGTCCAGTGAGGCGGTGGCCTCGGGGGTGGTCCACGTGCCGCGCACGCCCGTCCATCCCCACGTCATCGCATTAAAAGGTCCCGGGGGGAGGGGGCGCCTGGCCTCGGGGGCGATCTGTTTCGTCGACATCATTGTCACCTTTCGGGTACTTAAACGTTTGAGTAGTGACACACTATAGGCATTAGAAGGACAGACGCGACGGGTAACACCAAAGTCGTGGCGACCAGAGTGCGCTGAGCACTCGCGACGGAAGTGAGATTCCATGGCGGTGCGTAAGCCACCCGAGCGACCGACGATTGCCCAGATTGCGAAGCAGGCAGGCGTATCTGCGGGGGCGGTCTCTTATGCACTCAATGGGCGGCCGGGAGTCTCGGACACCACCCGCCAGCGCATCCTTGACGTTGCCCACGAGGTGGGCTGGGTTCCCAGCGCGGCCGCACGCGCCCTGCGTGGCGGCGGCACAGCGACAGTGGGGTTGGTCATTACGCGCGAGCCCGACGTCCTGGGCATCGAGCCCTTCTTCATGTCGTTCGTCGCTGGGATTGAGAAGGTCATCTCTGACCGCGGCTACGCACTTCTGCTGCAGGTCACTCCTGACCCAGAGCGTGAGCTTCAGACCTATCGCGAGTGGTGGTCCGCGCGCAGGGTGGACGGGATCTTTGTTACCGACCTGGCCATTGACGACCAGCGCCTCCCCATCATCGACGAGATTGGCCTACCAGTGGTGGTGGTAGGGGACCCGGACTACGCGGACGGACTTCCCGCTGTAGGCAGCGACGATGCCGCGGCTGCCAATGCGGCCATGGAGCGATTCGCTGAGCTGGGCCACCGCAGGGTCGCTCACATCGCCGGCCCTGAGCGCTTTGTGCACACTCGCGTACGCAGCGAGGCAATGGCGCGCGCAGGCGCGCGCCTGGGTGTCGAGGTGGTGGCCGAGGTGAATACCGACTACTCACTGACCGCCGGTGCCGCCGCGTGCGAACACCTGCTGGATAGCGGCAATGCGCCTACCGCCATGGTCTTTGATAACGACCTGACCGCGGTGGGCGCCTTGCGCGCCGCCATGGGAAGGGGAATGGATATTCCAGGGGAGCTTTCGGTTCTCGCGTGGGACGACTCGCCGCTGTGCGAGCTCACTGTTCCCGCGCTGAGCGCCCTCAGTCGTGACGTCTCTGCGTATGGCGCCGACGCCGCGCGGATGCTGCTGGAGGTAGTCAACGGCGCGTCGGAGGTGGAGTCCGTCCGGTCTTCCGTGGCGCGGTTGGTTGAGCGCGGCACGCTCGGTCCCGTCCCGCGTTAGGCGAGTGACCCGCAAGTACCCTTGCGGCCCGGGGCCGCTCTGCATTGGCGCGTCAGGGGATGCGGGAGCGCTAACTATAACGATTAAGTAACACGGCATCGAAACGTGCGTGGCCAAGTTGCCGAGTTTCAACTTAATCGTTAAAGTCTTCATTAGTCGCTTGGGCGGCACTGCGGCGATGACGCCGTGGATCGATCAGAAGACCTAAAAAGGGGTACATCAATGAGGATGCGCACAGCCGCAATGCTTGCGGCCACCACCAGCTTGGCACTGACGCTCGCCGCATGCGGTAGCGGCAGCGAGAACGGCGATGCCGGCACGTCAGCCGACGCGTCATCCGGCTCAACCGAACAGGCGATCGCCGGGGACCTCACCGTTCTCACCAACCGCACGGACCTCCTGGACACCGTATTCGCGGACTACAAGACTCAATTCGAGACTCTCTACCCAGAGGTCAACGTGAAGTTCGAGGCGATCACCGACTACGAAGGTGAAGTCACCACCCGCATGAGCACCGACGACTACGGGGACGTATTGCTGATCCCTAACTCGATCTCCGCAAACGACCTTCCGGACTTCTTTGAGCCGCTCGGCTCGGTGGACGACCTCTCTCAGACCTACCGATTCGTGGCCTCAGAGATGGCGTTCGACGGAACCTCGTACGGACTCGCCATCACCGGCAACGCAAACGGACTCGTCTACAACAAGAAGGTCTGGGCGGATGCGGGTGTCGCGGACATCCCCACTACCCCAGCAGAGTTCCAGGAAGACCTGCAGATGATCGCGGACAAGACGGACGCCGTGCCGCTGTACACAAACTACGCCGACGGATGGCCGCTCACGCAGTGGGAATCCAACCGCGGTGAAGTCACCGCTAACCCGGATGCCGTCAACGAACTCGCCGACACCGACACCCCCTGGGTTGAGGGCAGCGACCACTACGTGATCGACTCGCTCATTTACGATGCCGCTGCGGCAGGCCTGATCGAGACTGACCCGACCACCACCAACTGGGAACAGTCCAAGGCTGACCTCGGTACCGGCAAGATCGGGACCATGGCGTTGGGTTCTTGGGCAATCGTGCAGATGCAGGAATCCGCCGACGACCCCGCAGACATCGGCTACATGCCCTTCCCCGTTCAGGTGGATGGCAAGTTCCACACGGTCATCACCGGTGACTACAAGAACGCCATCAACATCCACTCCAAGAACAAGGCCGCCGCCAAGGCCTGGCTGTTGTGGTTTGCCGATGAGTCTGGCTACGCCGTTGATCAGGGCGGAGTTTCTCCCCGTATCGACGGCCCCACACCGGACACGCTGAAGGACTTCGACACCGCTGGTGTCGAGTACCTGGAGCTCAATCCCGCACCCGCCGGGCAAGAGAGCACCGTAAGCGACATCGATTCCGCATCGGAAATTGGACTGTGGAACCCGGAGTATCGCCAGAACATTGTGGACGCCGCTCGTGGTGCCCGCGATGAGTCCAAGCAGCAGCTCTTCGACGACCTGAACACCCGCTGGGCCGACGCTCGCGCAAGCGTAGAAGGCTAGCAACGACGCTTGCTCGCCCCGGCGCCTAATGGCCGGGGCGAGCAACCGTGCCCTTAAACCCCAACCTTCACGTCGGAGACGTCATGTCAATCTTCAAAACATCTGTGCGCCCAGATGCGGGCCGCGCACCACGGCAGGCAACGCCTTTCAAAGAACGGCTGCTCAGGGGCGCGACCCCGTGGCTCTTCCTGGCGATTCCGCTCATACTGCTCGCCACCTTTACGCTGCTTCCGGTGGCCAACATGGTCTGGTATTCGTTCAATGAGTGGAACGGAATTAGCAAGGACAAGGAGTGGCTCGGCCTCGACAACTACCTGGAGTTCTTCACCCGTCCCGAGCTCTTCCGGGTTTTCTTTGTCAGCCTCTACTACTTTGTGGCCTCGTTCCTGCAGATGGGACTGGCCCTCTACTTCGCCACGGTGTTGTCGTTCAGCACACGGTTCAAGAACCTGTTTAAGGGCATCCTGTTCTTCCCATACCTGATCAACGGTGTGGCGATTGGCTTTACGTTCCTTTATTTCTTCCGTCCGGGAGGAACCCTTGACGCGACTCTCGCCGCATTGGGACTCGAGCAGCTTCAGCACCTGTGGCTGGGCGACCCTGACGTGATCAACGTCTCCCTCGCCGGCACGTCGGTGTGGCGGTATATGGGGCTCAACTTTGTGCTGTTCCTGGGCGCCATCCAGTCTGTCAACCCGTCGCTCTACGAGGCGTCCTCGCTCGACGGGGCTGGTAAGTGGCAGCAGTTCCGCTACATCATTCTTCCCAGCATTCGGCCTATCGTCGGGCTCTCCATGATTCTGGCCATCTCTGGCTCGCTGGCGGTGTTCGAGATCCCGTACATCATGACCGGCGGTGCGAACGGATCCAAGACGTTCGTCATTCAGACGATCGATATGGCCTTCAACTTCAACAAGGTGGGTCTCGCGTCTGCCATGGCCGTGATTTTGTTGGTGATCGTGCTACTTATCACGGCCCTTCAACGCAAACTCCTACCCGACGAAAAGGTGAACCTCACATGAAACGCGCGACCTTCTCCGGGATTAAATATGTCAGCCTGATCGTCGCGTCGATGGTCACCTTGCTTCCGCTAGTGACTATCGTGATGGCCTCGTTCAAGACGGCTCGCGAATTCCAGACGTCTGGGCCATTTGACCTTCCTCAGAGTTTCGACTTTGAGAACTACGTGACGGCCTTTACCCAAGGCCGCATGCTGCAGGGCTTCCTCAACACCGGAATTATTCTGCTGGTGTCCATCACCGGCACGGTCATCATCGGCGCCATGACGGCATACGCCATCGACCGGTTCGAATTCCGGTTCCGCAAGCTTGTCGTGGGAACGTTCCTCTTTGCCGTGCTGGTGCCGGCCGTGACCACCCAGGTGGCCACCTTCCAGGTAGTAAACAACCTGGGTCTCTACAACTCCCGGTGGGCAGCGATTGCCTTGTTCATGGGGACCGACATCGTGTCCATCTATATCTTCTTGCAGTTCATTCGGGCCATCCCTCGAGAGCTGGACGAGGCCGCGAAGCTCGAGGGCGCTGGTGCCTTCCGCATCTTCTGGCAGATCATCTTCCCGCTGCTGAAGCCCGCTATTGCCACGGTGGTGATCATCAAGGGTTTCGCCGCCTATAACGAGTTCTACATACCGTTCCTCTACATGCCGTCTCAGGACCTGGGCGTGATTTCTACGTCCCTGTTCCGATTCACCGGACCCTTTGGAGCGCACTGGGAGGTGATCTCAGCAGGGGTGATGATCGTGATTATCCCCACGCTGGTGATCTTCCTAGCGATGCAAAGGTTCATTTACAGCGGATTTACGCAGGGGGCTACAAAGTGACGAACGGCACCAAGAACGAGGTCGCAAAGACTCTCAGCACCACGAGGGAAGACCTCACCGAGTGGCAACTGTTCCTTGGCGAGCAAACACCTGGCGCTCCCGCCGCCGTAGTGGCGGCACTTCAGAACGGGCTCGCGACAGCGGTACCCGGCAGCGTCTTGGGATCGCTCATCGCCGCCGGCCTCGCCACCGACGTCACCGTGGACGGGCGCGAGGAAGACGTCGCTTGGGCGTCTGACTGCTCGTGGATCTACCGGACCGCTGTGGCCCGCCAGGGCGATGGTGCCCGTGTCACCTTGAGGTTTGAGGGCATCGACACGCTAGCCACCGTCCGGGTTGACGGCGAACCCGTGCTCATGGCCGATGACATGTTCCATGCGTGGAGCGTGTCGCTGGACGATGATCAGGGCCCGGGGGAGTGGGACATCGAGGTGGAGCTGAACCCCGTGTTGCCGGTGGCGGCAGCGATGGAGGCGAAGAAGCCCTTGCCGCGCGCCGACATGTATGACATCCCGTTCAATCAGGTGCGCAAGATGGCGTGCTCATTCGGGTGGGACTGGGGTCCCACCACCGTGACGGCGGGCCTGTGGCGCGCGGCAACGGTCACCCGAGTCCATCAGGGGGCGATCACCAGGGCACTGCTGACAGGGGACTGGCGCGAGGGTGCTCGTCTATCCGGCAGCGCAAAGGTGAGCGGCCAGGCCGATGTGGTGATTGCCACAGTGCGCGCAGCGGGGGAGGCAGGAGTCTTGGTCTCCGCCCGAATCGCGGTCGTGGCGGGCGTGGCGGAATTCGATTTCGCCGTGCCTGGGGCCTCCCCCTGGAACGTCATCCACCGTGGCGAGCAGCCGCTTTACGACGTCGAGCTGTCGCTGGTCGACGCGGCAGATTCGCCGTGGGATGTGGTGCGTCGTCGCGTGGGGTTCCGTGCGGTCGAGCTCATACAAGAACTCGACGACACTGGGCGCTCGTTCGAGTTCCACGTGAATGGGGAGCGCGTGTGGGCGCGGGGCTTCAACTGGATCCCCGCCGATGTTCTGCCCGAGCGCGTGACGCGTGAGCGTACTCGAGCATTGGTGCAGGATGCGGTTGACACGGGGGCCAATATGTTGCGTGTTTGGGGCGGCGGCGTGGTGGAATCTGCCGACTTCTTTGACGCCTGCGATGAGGCCGGGGTGCTGGTGTGGCAGGACTTCTCTTTCGCGTGCGCCGCGTACGCCGAGGATGAAGCGCAGTCCGCCAGAGTCACTCGAGAAGTCGAAGACGCTATTGAGCGCGCTGGTAGCCACCCCTCCCTGGCCTTATGGTGCGGCTGCAACGAGAACCTTTGGGGTTTTGAGGACTGGGGCTGGAAGGAGACGCTGGGGCAGCACGGCGCTTGGGGAGCTCATCTCTATTACGATGTGATTCCCACCGTGATCGCAGCGTTGGATGTACGCCGGCCGTACATTCCCGGCTCTCCGTTCTCGCCCGATGCCGGCGTGCACCCTAACGATCCGACCCAGGGCACCACTCACCACTGGGACACCTGGAATCAGATCGACTACACGGCGTTCGAGCAAAAAACCTCACGGTTCGCGTCCGAGTTTGGTTGGCAGGCACCGGCCCAGTGGGGCACCCTTTCTGCTGCCATTGGGTCTGAGCCCACCAGCGGATCGGACGCTCGCGTGCAGCGGCTACAGAAGCATCCGGAGGGTGCCGCAAGCCTCGCGCGGGGGATCGCGGACCACGTCCCGCACCTGCCTGCGGACGGTCGTGGCTGGTATTTCGCCACACAGTTGATGCAGGCGCGCGCCATCCTGGCGTCAGTTGGGCGTTTTAGAAGCCTTCACGACACCTGTTCAGGCGCCCTGTGGTGGCAGTTGAACGACTGTTGGCCAGCCCTGTCATGGGCCGTCGTGGACGTGACCGGCGCGCGCAAGCTGGGTTGGTACACGTCCGCAGCAATCATGGCACCTCGCGCCATCGTGGCCACCGCACCGACGTCGCTCATTGGCGTGACCATTGTCAACGATGTTCCGCAACCGTGGCAGGCGACGGCCCATGTCCGCGCCGTGGCCGAGTCGGGCGAAATACTGTGCGACGAGCACAGTGACATTGATATCGCCGCCGATGCCAGCCATGTTTTGGTGCCGTCCCACGTGCCGGCAGATGCGGTTGCAGTGGTGGTTGACGTGGACGGGATTCGTGCTGTGCGCTGGCTGGTACCCGACCGGGAACTACGCCACCCCGCGGCGAGGGTCACCGTTGAGTCCGTGGTTTACCACCCCCCAACTGGGTCGACAAGCATTGCAGTGAGGGCGACTGACCTGATCCGGGACCTGGCACTGCTAGCGGAGACTCATCCCGGGCTCGAGGCGGCACGTGTGGACCGCCAGTTGCTCACGCTACTTCCGGGCGAGAGCGCGACCTTCGCGGTGACGGGGCAGGGCGTCGACGCCCTGTCAGACAAGGACTGGGCCGGACTGCTGGTCGCGGGTACGGCTCTGGTGGTTCAGTAATGGCTACTCCGGGCAGCGCCCGCATGCGGGCGGAGCAACGAGCCGATCTTCTAAGGTTCGCCAACGGCGCCATGACCCCTCAGGGATTCGGTTGGCTCGACGATCGCGGTGACGTCACTGCGGGCAAGCCCACCGAATTGTGGATTACGTGTCGTATGACCCACACCGCCGCGCTCGGAATTTTGGCACACGAGGCTCCCGCAGTAGGCGGGCCGGGCATAGACCGCTTGCGCGAGGTGGTCGCACACGGCATTCGCTCGCTCTGCGGACCGTTGGAGGACTCTATCGACGGTGGATGGTTTGCCGCCGTGGACGAAAACGGCCCGCGGGAGAGCGCCAAGCAAGCGTACGGTCATGCCTTCGTGGTGCTGGCAGCATCGTCCGCTGTTCTTACCGGTGCACCAGGCGCGCAAGCACTGTTTGAACGCGCGCTGCACACCAGTGAACTCAGGTTTTGGCACGATGCGGAGGGTCTGTCCGTCGAGGAATGGGACCGAGGCTGGGGCGTTTTGTCACCGTACCGAGGGTTGAACGCAAACATGCATACGGTGGAGGCGTACCTGGCTGCGGGCGATGTCAGTGGTGACGCCACGTGGCATCAACGCGCAGGCCGGATCGCCTCCCGAGTCCTGGATTGGGCGCGTGCAAACGACTGGCGCATTCCCGAACACTTTGACTCTGACTGGGATCCCCAGGTCGAGCACAATCGGGAGACTCCAGCAGACCCGTTCCGTCCGTACGGCGCAACGGTGGGCCACGGCCTAGAGTGGGCCAGGCTGTTCTTGGCTGTGGAGCAGACGTTGGGTCACAATGCCCCCTCAGGGTTACGGGAGGGTGCCGTCGCGCTGTACGACCGCGCGGTGAGTGATGGCTGGAACGTGGACGGCGCACCAGGTTTCGTGTACACCACGGACTGGGACGGAAGCCCGGTGGTGAGGGAACGAATGCACTGGGTGGTGGCCGAAGCTATTGCCGCGTCGCATGCGTTGGCGATTGCGACGGGAGAGTCTTGCTACTCAGACAACGCCGCCGTGTGGTGGGAGTATGTCCAGACCTACCTGCTTGATGACGAGCGTGGCTCATGGCATCACGAACTCGATCCACGCAACCGCCCGGCAAATTCGGTATGGGCTGGCAAGCCAGATATTTACCACGCCTACCAGGCAACACTGCTCCCCGAGCTGGGGCTGACCCCGTCTTTCGCGAGCGCTCTGGTCGCCCGGACCTTGGGTTCGTGAGCCCGGACGAGGTTGTCCAGGACTTTGAATCGGCGCGGCCCTTCGCTACGGCCCGCCGTCTTTACGGGCGTCAGCGGCGCCACCTAGTCATAGCCACCGTGGCATTTGCGCTCAAGCATTCCCCGGTGTGGATCACGCCGCTGTTGACCGCGATCGTGATCGACGTCGTAGTCGATCACGGGCCGTTGTCGCGGATGGCGACGGCCGCCGCCATCATGACCGTCATTGTCTTGCTTAATTACCCCATCGGTCTGCTCTACGTGCGTCGCATCAGCCTGGGGCTGCGCAACGTCGAGGCGGGTTTGAGGATCGCACTCACCAAACGGCTTCAGGAATTGTCGATTGGGTATCACCGCCGTACTAGCGCGGGGGTGCTCCAGGCGAAGGTGATCCGTGACGTTGAAAGCGTGGTTGAGGCTTCACGGCAGACCTTCGATACGGGACTTGCCGCCGTGACCACCTTCATTGGCGCGTTGGCGCTGACCGCCTTCCGCGTGCCCGAATTCCTGGTGGTCTACGCACTCACGGTGCCCGCGGCTGCTGCGCTCGTGTGGGGGAGCAGAAGGCGGATGCGGGACCGCAACGCCCAGTTCCGCAATCAGATGGAGCGCATGTCAGTCCGCGTCGCAGAGATGACGCACCTCATCCCCATCACGCGCGCCCACGCTACCGAAGACCGTGAGTTTGAGCGCGTCGATGAGGCGGTCACGGGCGTGCGCACTGCAGGCCTACGACTGGACATTCTGAATGGCCGCTTCAGCACCATCGCGTGGATCGGCTTCCAACTGCTTTCCCTGTCCTGTCTAGTGGGCGCTGGCATTCTGTCCTGGCATGGCATCTGGGGAATCTCCGCGGGGGATGTTGTTCTCTTGTCGGCCTACTTCATTCAGCTGACGGGCGCCGTGACCGCGCTCGTCGCGATCATGCCGTTCATCAGCAAGGGGCTCGAGTCTGTGCGATCCATCGGAGAGGTGCTGGGAGCGGAGGAACTTGAGAAGAATGCTGGTAAGCCGGCGCTTGGCAAGGTAGCCGGCGACATCACTATCGAAGACGTGAGCGTGGCGTATTTAGGCGACGCTCTAGCGCTTGCCCTGGACCATGTCAGCCTTAGGGTGAGCGAGGGAGAGACGGTGGCGCTGGTGGGGGCATCCGGCTCGGGCAAGTCCACGCTGCTCAACTCAGTGATCGGCTTCACCACTCCCGCAACCGGGAGAGTCCTGGTGGACGGCATCGATATCGCACAGATTGATCTCAGGTCGCTACGCAAGCAGACAGCAGTGGTGCCGCAGGATGCGCTGCTGTTCGAGGGCACCGTCCGAGAGAACGTGACGTACGGCAGCCCGCACCTTAGCGATGCGTTGGTCCTGGACGCCATCGACGAGGCGCAAGCGGGTGAATTCGTCAGCGCGATGGGAGGCCTCGACGCGCACATAGGACAGTCCGGCACGCGACTGTCTGGCGGCCAGCGTCAGCGCCTCACCATAGCGAGAGCGCTCGTGCGTGACCCGCGGATTCTTATCCTGGACGAGGCGACCTCGGCGCTCGACGGGGCCTCGGAGGCGTTGGTACAACGGGCACTCGCCAATCTGATGCAAGGGCGCACCACGCTGGTCGTCGCGCACCGGCTCTCCACCATCAGGAACGCTGACCGAATCGTGGTGTTGGAAGCCGGGCGCATCGTCGAGCAGGGTTCCCACACGGACCTCCTAGCCGCAGGCGGTTTATACGCACGGATGAATGACTCGCGCTAGTACCACGGGAGCAGGTCGCGCACATACGAGTAATCGCAGGTAGCATGGCTACATAGCAATTTTTCGCTGATTACTTGTAGAGGAGGCTGCGGTGAGCTTCGGCATCCGACTTGCGTCTGCAATGCAATCGCAGGGACCGCTTTGCGTGGGCATCGACCCTCACCCCGGCTTGCTTGAAGCGTGGGGGCTCCCCGACAACGCTGAGTCGCTCAAGGTTTTTGGTGACGCGGTGCTTGATGCGGCGCAAGGCCGTGCGGCCTCCGTCAAGCCCAATGCGGCGTTCTTTGAGCGCCACGGGTCCAGGGGAATGGCCGTTCTCGAACATCTACTGGGACGTTCCAGGGAACTCGGCTTGCTGACGGTGCTCGACGCCAAGCGCGGGGATATCGGCAGCACTATGCAGGCCTACGCGGAGTCGTACCTGGTGCCGGGGGCCCCCTTCGAGTCCGACTCAGTGACGGTCTCACCTTATTTGGGCGTGGGGTCTTTGACCCCCGCCTTTGACCTAGCGTTGGAGCACGGTAAGGGCGTCTTCGTTCTGGCCCTCACCTCGAATCCTGAGGGTCCTTCGGTGCAGCACGCGATTGCGCCCGATGGTCGCTCCGTGGCGGCCACGGTGGTGAGCGCTGCAGCTGAACTCAACGCCGGCGCGCAAACCATGGGAAGCATCGGCCTCGTCATCGGGGCGACCGTGGGTGACGCTGTGCGCAATCTTGATATTGATTTGTCGACTCTTAACGGGCCAATCCTGGCACCCGGAGTGGGTGCTCAGGGAGCGGGGCCTGCAGAATTAGAGCAGGTGTTCGGGAACGCACGAGGGTGCGTACTCGTCAATCAATCGCGGGGCGTGTTGCAGGCCGGCCCGTCGGTGGCGAAGTTGAGTGCGGCTATAGACGCCGCTTCAGCCCAGGCACAATCACTCCTGCAAAAACAGTCCTGAACAGTCAGGGCATCGGAATCCCGGTAGGGAATCGGTTCTATTAAGAGGAGAGACAGTGGCTACTCCAGAACTCAGCGACGAACAGCGTGCGGCGGCCCTCGTCAAGGCGACTGCGGTACGTTCCGCGCGCCGTGTCTTTAAGGAAGAACTCGCTCGTGGCGAGATGACGCTTAGCAAGGCGATTTCGCGCGCCAAGGCGGACGATGCGCTTGCAGGCATTCGCGTGCACGACCTGCTTCAGTGTCTTCCTGGTGTGGGACCCAAGCGGGCGGCTTCCACGATGGAAGACATCGGCATCTCTTCCGCTCGGCGCGTGCGCGGCCTCGGTAGCCATCAGGTCGAGGCGCTGCTCGAGCGCGAGGGTCGTTGAACCGACTAGTTGTTCTTGCCGGGCCGAGTGGCGTGGGCAAGGGCACGGTGGTGCGCGCCCTACGCGACCGGCGTCCAGAAGTGTGGTTGTCCGTGTCGGCGACCACGCGCGCCCCCCGCCCGGGCGAGGTTGAGGGTCAGCACTACTTCTTTGTGAACGATGACGAGTTCACCCGCATGGTTGAGTCGGGCGAGCTGCTTGAGTGGGCGACGGTGTTTGGTGGCAATCGGTACGGCACACCGCGTGGTCCCGTCGAGCAGAGGCTCGCGGAGGGAACTCCGTGCATTCTCGAGATTGATCTTCAGGGAGCGCGGCAGGTGCGAGTGTCGATGCCAGAGGCATTGCAGGTTTTCATTGCCCCACCCTCATTTGAGGTGCTGGTTGACCGGCTGGTGGGGCGTGGCACCGAGGATGAACGCGAGCGTGAGAGCCGGCTTGCCACGGCCAAAGAGGAAATCGCGGCTCAGGGCGAGTTCGACCAGGTCATTGTGAATGACAATGTGATGGACGCGGCGAGTGCACTGGAGCGCTTGTTGCTCCCATCACGGTAAGATAGTGGGAGTTTGAGCGCTTAACGCTCACCCAAGCACCCCTTAAGCATTGGAGTTACTGTGGCTGGAACTGTTGCAAATCCCATCGGAATCACCAACCCTCCCATCGACGAACTGCTCGAAAAGGTCGACTCCAAGTACGCACTCGTGATCTACAGCTCCAAGCGCGCTCGTCAGATCAACTCGTACTACGAGGCACTTGGCGAGGGTCACTTTGAGAACGTGGGCCCGCTGGTTGAGGCCGACTCGACCGACAAGCCCCTGTCCGTTGCACTGCGTGAGATGAACGCTGGCAACCTCTTGATTCTGGGCGACGACGCGTAGTTCGCGTCCGCCTTACAGAAACCTCTAGACCATGCGCGTCCTCCTGGGCGTGACAGGCGGCATCGCTGCCTACAAGGTTGCGCTCGTCTTGCGCCAATTGCGCGCGGACGGGCATTCCGTACAGGTCATTCCCACGGCGGCGTCGCTCAACTTTGTTGGGCGCGCCACCTGGGAAGCCTTGTCGGGGCATCCCGCCCCTACAGAGACGTTTGAGGACGTACCCTCTGTCGCGCACGTGCGGCTGGGTCAACAGGCAGACATTGTGCTGGTGGCCCCGGCTACCGCGGACTTTCTGGCCTCGATGGCCCACGGCAATGCCAAGGACCTGCTGGGCAACGCCATTCTGGCCACGCAGGCTCCCGTAGTACTGGCCCCCGCGATGCACACCGAGATGTGGCTCAACGCCGCTACCCAGGCGAATGTGGCTACCCTTCGCGACCGCGGCGTCACGGTTATCGACCCTGCGGTGGGCCGTCTCACCGGGGCCGACTCCGGTCCCGGGCGCCTCCCTGAGCCGGAGGCACTTGTTGAGGCGCTCTACGAGGTCGCGGCAGGGCGGGCAATTCCCTTTTCCCGCGCCCAGGCCACTGATGGATTGACCGACGAGGCCGGGTGGGGTGATCTTGCCGGCGTCAACGTGTTGATTAGTGCGGGCGGCACCCACGAACCTGTCGACGCCGTGAGATTCCTGGGTAATCGCTCCAGTGGCCACCAGGGGGTGGCCCTCGCTCAGGCAGCTTTTGATCGCGGCGCGCACGTGACGCTGATCGCAGCCAACGTGGTGCTGCCCGCTGGCGAGGGCATCGTCCGCGTGGACGTGGAAACCTCGGCCCAGCTTGCCGATGCGGTGAAGACGGCGGCCACCCACGCGGACGTCGTCATCATGGCGGCGGCCGTGGCCGACTTTCGCCCCCGCCAGGTGAGAGACACCAAGATCAAGAAGGACGGTGGCGCTGGTCTGACGCTCGAACTGGAGCCCACCGAGGACATCCTCGCCGCCTTGGTCGCGACGCGTCCGCAGGGGCAGACCGTCGTGGGGTTCGCTGCGGAGACTGGCGATGAGACCGGGACGGTGCTGGAACATGGTGCGGCGAAGGCGCGACGCAAGGGCGCTGGGCTGCTGGTCCTGAACCCAGTTGGGGCCGGCCAAGGGTTTGGCGACGTGCCCAATTCGGTCACGATGCTGGACGTCAACGGCCATGTGATGGGTGAAGCCGCTGGGACCAAGCTGGTGGTGGCGCACGCGGTGCTGGACCGCATCGTGGCAATGCGCACTGTCTGAGCGCGCCAGTATGCTGTCTCGCATGACAGAACTTCGCCTCTTCACGTCCGAATCCGTCACTGAAGGTCACCCGGACAAGGTGTGCGACCAAGTTTCGGACGCAATTCTGGACGAGATGTTGCGCCAAGACCCCCTTTCTCGCGTAGCCGTAGAGACCATGGTCACGACCGGACTGGTCCATGTTGCTGGTGAGGTGACCACCGAGGCCTATGTGGACATACCAGGCACCATCCGTGGCGTGGTCAACGACATCGGCTACACCTCATCCAAGGTGGGCTTCGACGGCGACTCATGCGGAATCTCCGTGTCGATCGGCGAACAGTCGCCAGACATCTGGCGCGGGGTGGGGTCTGCGACAGACGTCGACGACAAGCAGCTCGGCGCCGGCGACCAGGGTCTGATGTTTGGGTACGCGTGCCGCGACACCCCCGAGTTGATGCCGTTGCCCATCGCCATCGCCCACGGGCTCACTCAACGACTCGCGCACGTGAGGCACGAGGGCATCCTTGAGGGGCTGCGTCCCGATGGCAAGGCACAAGTCACCATTGGATACGACGGGAACACTGCAGTGTCGGTCGACACCGTCGTGGTGTCGAGTCAGCATGCAGAGGGTATGGACATGAGCGCGCTACGGGCCTCGATAGAAGAGGCCGTCATTGCGCCGGTGCTGGCAGGCTTCGACCTCGACTCCTCCAAGCATCGCTCACTGATCAACCCCACCGGGATCTTTGAGATTGGCGGACCCAAGGGCGACGCCGGCCTTACCGGGCGCAAGATAATAGTCGACACGTACGGCGGCATGGCGCGGCACGGTGGGGGAGCGTTCTCTGGCAAGGACCCGTCGAAGGTAGACCGTTCAGCCACCTACGCGATGCGTTGGGTTGCCAAGAATGTGGTGGCGGCCGGCCTCGCCACGCGGTGTGAGGTTCAGGTGGCTTATGCCATCGGCACCGCCCACCCGGTGGGTCTCTACGTGGAGACCTTTGGCACCGCGACCGTGGATGAGGTCGCGATTTCCCGGGCCATTCGCGAAGTCTTTGATCTACGCCCGCAGGCCATCATCTCTGCGCTCAACCTGCAACGCCCCATCTATCGGCAGACCGCCGCGTACGGCCACTTCGGTAGGGAACTTCCTGACTTCACGTGGGAGCGCACCGACCGTGCCGCAGATCTCTTGAGCGCCGTTGAGTGACACGTACGGTAGCGACGGGCGCTGCGTTTAGATGACTCATACGTGTTTGGTTGGTGACGGAACTCGCTCAGCGAAACGTCGCCCCTCACGATTTAGCCCAATACGACACAATGGTCCGTATGAAAGCTGCGTGGCTGGGCGGACGCGACGTGCCTGAAAGCGATGAAGCTGACGGCGCTCTTTTCCCCGCGCCCATCATTCCCGGTCTTAAGAATGCGATCGGCACGGCGGCACAGCGAAAGCCGGCGCGCAAGGCCCCGGGGAAGTCCAAGTCGGCCGCCCCGGCACCGGTCGTTGGCGTGGCGCGTGTGTGTGTGGAAAGTGCGCTTCCGCACCTTGACCGTCCCTTTGACTATGCCATCCCCACCAAGTTGGACGGGGTGGTGAAAGTGGGGACCCGGGTGCGGGTTCGATTCGCAGGCAGGCTCATCAATGGGGTGGTGATTGACCTTGCCGACTCCTCTGAATTTGAAGGAACATTGGCCCCGCTCAACTCCGCCGCCGCGCTGCCCTCGTACACGGCGCACTCGCTCGAACTCGCCCGCGGCATCGCGAGGCGCTACGGCGGTTCCCTGTGGGACGTGTTGCGGATCATGGCCCCCGCTCGGGTCGCGAGCGTTGAAGCTCGAGGCTGGGAGGGACAAACCTTTGGCAAGAGCCCTTACGTTGAGGCCTCGGCACTGCTTCAATTGGCGGCTCACGCCGCCGGCTTGGACTCTCACGCGGTCGCAAGTGGAGCCCGCATTGTCTGGGAGGCGCTTCCAGACCCCGAGAATCCTGCCGCGCTGCCGGCGGCCGCTCTGGTGGCTCCGTCGGTCGCCGTCGCAGCAAAGGGACTCAGCGCTGTCATCGTGACGCCAGACGCGCGATCGGTCAAGCGAGTGGAGCAGGCGCTCAATTCGGCCGGACTGAACCGCTGGAGCGCGCGTTCCGGAGGGCACTACGTGGTGCTCGACTCTGAGGATGGTGCCGCCGCACGCTATAGCGCGTATCTGGCGGGCATGTATGGACACGTGGGCATCGTCGTCGGGACTAGGTCTGCCGTGATGCAGCCGGTCCCAGAGCTGGGGCTTGTCACCCTGTGGGACGACGAGTCGTCCGTCTTCGAAGAACCCCACGCGCCGTACCCACACGCGCGGACCATTGCGGCGATGCGTGCCCAGTTCAATGGCGCCGGAGCACTTTTTGCGGCCTACGCCCCGGGTATTGATGCGATGGCACTGGTCGCACACGGATGGGCGGAGCACGCGCAAGCCGACCGCGCCGTGGTCCGGGCCACCACCCCCACCGTCGACATGCTGACCGCTGAACGACGCGAGGCGGAAGGCGGCTCAGGTTGGCACTGGATGCCCGGAACCGCCTGGCGGGCACTCATCAAAGCGCTCGCCTCCGGGCCGGTGGCTATCGTGGTGCCGCGCACCGGCTACGTGCGTGCCGTCACGTGCGCCAAGTGCGGTGAGTGGGCGCACTGCCGCGCGTGCGAGGGATCACTCAGCCAATCCAGAGTCAACTCGCCTCTAGTGTGCGTGGACTGTGCCACGGTCCAGGTGGACTGGCACTGCACCGAATGCCACGGCAACGTCGTGAAGCAAGTGCGGCAGGGAGTGGAACGCATCGCCGAGCAGGTGAGGGTGATGGCAAAGGGCACGCCCGTGCATATCTCGGCTGCAGCGGGCGGCACCATCGCCGACGGATCCGTCGCCGAGGGCATCGTGGTCGCTACCCCGGGAGCATTGCCGGCCGTCCAGGGCGGGTACGCGCACGCAGTGGTGGTGGGCGCTGACGTGCCCGCCTCGGGCGGGCTGGGCGCCGAGCTGCACGCGATTCGCTGGTGGCTCAACACCGCGGCGCTGGTCCGCTCCCGCGCCCACGGAGGAGCGGTGACGCTCGTGGGCGAACTCCCGGACTCGGTGAGGCAAGCACTGGTGTCGTGGACCCCGGGCGACGCCGCGCGCGACGCCTATGCGGAGCGGGCCAGCCTCGGTTTACCGCCGGCGCGGCGCACACTAGCTATCACCGGTGACGATGCCGCGGTCACTCTCGCGCTAAGCGTGCCGGTGGAGGGCGAGCGCATTGAGCGGCACCCCGACATCACGGTGGTCCCCACCCGGGATGGAGTGACGCTGCTCATGTCCCGCCGGGTGACGCCGGGAGCGGTAGACGCCGTTCGTGAGGTTCAACTCGAGATCTCCAAGAACGGCTCGGGGGAATTGAGGCTACGTGTCGACGGGCCGCTTGAGATCTGACAAAGACACGGCCGCGCCCAGGTACATCGCGCTCCGCCTACGATGGTCACATGCGTCTGATCTTTGCCGGTACTCCTCAGATCGCCGTTCCCACCTTTGAGGCGCTGCTTGCCAGCGACCACGAGGTGGTGGCGGTTGTCACCCAACCCGATGCCCGTGGCAGAAGGGGGAAGGAGCTGCACCCCAGCCCAGTCAAGCGCGCGGCGCTTGAGCACGGGCTTGCGGTGTTGACTCCGGACAAGGCGTCGCAGCCCGAGTTCGTGGCACAGATTGCGGCCTTTAAGGCCGATGCCGCGGCAGTGGTCGCATACGGCCAGATTCTGCAGCCCGAGTTGCTCGACGCCGTTGGCATCGCCTGGGTCAACCTCCACTTCTCGCTGCTGCCGCACTGGCGTGGCGCCGCCCCGGTGCAGCGCGCCATCATGGCCGGCGACGAGATCTCTGGGGCCAGCACGTTCATCATTGAGCAGGGCCTCGACACCGGTCCGGTCATCGGGACGCTGACCGAGCGGGTTCGTCCCGGCGACACCTCTGGGGACCTGTTGACACGTCTTGGCGAAGCCGGCGCTCCGCTGATGGTGCAGTCGCTATCTGCGCTCGAGAGTGGTCAGGCGACGCCCATGCCACAGTCCGCAGACGGCGTGAGCTACGCCCACAAGCTGACCCGTGAGGACGCCTATGTGCGGTGGGAACTTGCTGCGCACGTGGTCGACCGCCAGATTCGCGGGTGTACGCCGGCGCCCGGCGCGTGGACCACGCTTCCCGATGGTTCGGTCGCGAAGCTCGGGCCTGTCACAGTGATGCCCGCGGTGGCGAGTACCGTTCCGGGCCAGGTGAGTACCGGCGGTGACGATGCCAGACGGGGACTGGTGTTGGTGGGGACGGGGTCGCACTCAGTAGCCCTGTCCTGGATCGCGCCTGCGGGCAAGAAGCCCATGCAGGCCGCCGACTGGTGGCGTGGCGCACGCCTTGGAGACAGCGCAATTTTGGGAGAATCCTGATGGCCAACAACGACGCAGAGCTCAACCACATCGCACCCATGGGTGAAGAAGCGGCGACCGCTCCCATCTATGAGACTCGCGACAAGGCGCGCTCGGCCGCCTACCGCTGCGTGCTCACGGTGACGCGTGACGACGCGTACGCAAACCTGGTGATGCCGGGAATCCTCAAGGCTGCCGGCTTGAGCGGGCGTGACGCTGCGTTCGCGACCGAACTCGCCTACGGCACGCTGCGTATGCAGGGTCTGTACGACGAGGTCATAGCCGTGGCGGCTCGTCGCTCGCCCTCCAGCCTCGATATCGACGTGCGCGTGGCGCTGTGGCTCGGTGCTCACCAGGTGCTGGGAATGCGGGTGCCCCCGCACGCGGCGGTCTCCGAGACCGTGGCCCAGGTCAAGGTGCAGTCCAACAGCGGCGCCGCCAAGTTCACCAACGCCGTGATGCGACGCATGACGGAGCGTTCTCCCGATGCGTGGCTCGCGCTGGTGGCGCCGGGATCCTCCAGAGAAGCGATCGCGTTGCGTCACTCGCACCCGCAGTGGGTAGTGCGCGAGCTCGCGGACTCGCTCACGGCAGATGGCCGCGCGACCGAACTTGAGCAATTACTGGCAGTCAACAACACGCCCGCACTGGTCACGCTGGTGGCCCGCCCCGGCATCGCCGACCCGTTCGAGGTGGTCGACTCGATTCCGGGCGCCAAGCTCACCACCCTGTCGCCCTACGGCATCTCGCTTCCGGGAGGGGACCCTGGCGCTGTGCCGGGTGTCGCAGACGGAACCGTCGCGGTGCAGGACGAGGGCAGCCAGGTGGTGGCGACCGCTCTGGTGGCCGCGCAAGATGTGGAGCCGGGGGAGCGCTGGCTCGATATGTGCGCAGGGCCGGGCGGCAAGACCGCACTGCTTGGTGCGCTCGCACAGGAGTATGACGCGACGGTGGACGCGCTGGAGTTGCACCCGCACCGCGCCGACCTTGTGCGCCGATCGACCCGTGCGCTGCCCAAGGGAATCGTGAAGGTTAGCGTGGGCGACGCCCGCACCTGGGGCACTCCGGGTACGTACGACCGCGTGTTGCTGGATGCCCCCTGCACCGGTATGGGTTCGCTACGCCGTAGGCCGGAGTCTCGCTGGCGCCGGAGCCCCGATGACCTGGCTGACCTCGTGGTGTTGCAGAAGGAGCTTCTTGCCTCTGCGGAGCGACTAGTGCGCCCTGGGGGCATCGTCGCCTACGTGACGTGTTCGCCCGTCCTCGCCGAGACGCGCGAGGTCGTGGAGGCGGTGCTGACGGCCACGGCATCGGACCCGGAAGTGGGGCTGATGCAGATGGACGCCCGGGACGCGGTGGCCGCGGTGACGGCCGTTGACGCGGACCAGTGGGGCACTGGACCACACGTGCAAATGTGGACCCATGCGCACGGCACCGACGCCATGTTCTTGGCCTTGTTGCGCCGCCACTGATCAGGGTGGTCCGCTACGGGACGCGATGCGTGCCGCGACCGGCGGTGCCATCGCAGTAGGCTCAGGGCATGGCTATTCAGATCGCTCCGTCCATCTTGTCCGCCGACTTCGCCAACCTTGAGCGGGACATCGCCAAGGTCGCCACGGCGGATCTGCTGCATGTGGACGTCATGGACGCCCACTTCGTTCCGAACCTGACACTCGGCCTGCCAATAGTCGAGCGCATCGCCCAGGTCTCTGCCATCCCCGTTGACGTCCACCTGATGATCGAGAATCCGGACCACTGGGCTCCCCGCTACGCGGAGGCCGGAGCTGCTTCGGTGACGTTCCACTACGAGGCCGCCAGTGACCCTGTCGCCATCGCGCGCGACCTGCGGGCCCTTGGGGTGCGGGCATCGGTGGCGCTTAAGCCGGGAACCGACGCGGCGGTGATTCTGGACGACCTCAAAGAGTTCGACATGGTGCTGGTGATGACGGTGGAGCCCGGGTTTGGCGGCCAGTCCTTTATGGCCGACATGCTGCCCAAGATTCAGTCAGTTCGCACTGCCATCCAGCGCGGAGTCGAGGACGGCTCTTTGGCCGTGGCTCCATGGATTCAGGTCGATGGCGGCATCGCCCCGGGCACCGCACGCAGCGTGGTCGAGGCTGGCGCGGACGTGCTCGTGGCTGGCTCTGCGGTGTACGGCCACGGCGATCCCGCCGAGGCGATCGCTCGACTGCGTGCCATCGCGAGTGGTGACGCCCCCGCAGAGGTGTCCCATCACTGACGTCTTTGGTACTGCCGAAGCCTTTGCTCGCGCTGTCGAGCTCGCTGCCCTAGGGCCCGCGCACGGCCCCAACCCACGCGTTGGCTGTGTGATCACCGATGCCGCGGGCGTCGTGTTGGGTGAGGGCTGGCACCACGGCGCAGGCACCCCGCACGCGGAACCCGCGGCCCTGGCCGACGCTCGCGAGCGCGGACACTCCGTGGTAGGGGCTACCGCCTACGTCACGCTCGAACCGTGTTCTCACACAGGCCGCACCGGACCATGTACTGAGGCGTTGCAGAACGCTGGCATCTCCGTAGTCCGCTACGCAGTAGCGGACCCCAACCCCGATGCGGCCGGCGGTGGCGAAGTGCTGCGTGCGGCGGGAGTAGACGCCGAGTACGCGCCCTATGTGCCGGCGGCCTCGCTCAACGCGCGCTGGCTTACCTCGATGAGCATGGGGCGGCCCTACGTCATCGTGAAGTGGGCGTCGACGCTTGACGGCCGTACCGCTGCAGTGGACGGGACGAGCTTCTGGATCACTGGCGATGAGGCACGTGCCCACTCGCACACGGTGCGTGGTGAGGTCGATGCGATTGTGGTGGGGACAGGCACCGTATTGACCGATGACCCGTCACTCAGTGCACGCACCGAGGATGCTGAGGCGGGCCACCAGCCGCTACGCGTGGTGATGGGGTTGCGCAGCGCTGTCGACAGCGGCGACACGGCAGGCAAACGTGTGTGGCGGGACCACAATGCGATGGCTGTGGCCACACGCGACCCTGTCGCGGTGCTTGCCGAATTGCACGCGCGTGAGGCCCGCGTTGTCCTGGTCGAGGGCGGGGCGACGGTGACTACCGCGTTTATTGCAGCGGGGCTCGTCGATGAGATTCATGCCTATATCGCACCCGCTATTTTGGGTGCAGGCACGGCCGCCGTGAACGATGTGGGAATTGCCACCATGAGCGCAGCGTTACGGGGGCAGGATGTGTCGACTCGCCAATTGGGCGCGGATACTCTTGTGATCGCACACGTGGCGAAAGGAACCTGATGTTTACCGGAATTGTCGAATCAATCGGCACCATTACGGCCGTGACCGAGTCTGGCTCACAGTCAAAGCTGACCATCTCTTCCCCCGGGTTCGGCGCGGACCTGACGCACGGCGAGTCGATCGCTGTGGACGGCGTGTGCCTCACGGTCGCCAAGCACAGTGGCGACGAGTGGATTGCCGACGTCATGCGCATCACTCGCGAGACCACGTCACTCAGCGACGTCGCGGTGGGCCAGCGCGTCAACCTCGAGCGTGCCATGCGCGCCGATGGTCGTCTGGGTGGGCACCTGATGCAGGGGCACGTGGATGCCACGGCAGTCCTGGTCGCACGGGACTCGCAGCCGGAGTGGGACAACCTCACGTTTGAGATTCCCGACTCGATTGCGCGGTATGTCGTCGCCAAGGGGTCCATCGCCCTCAATGGCGTCTCGCTCACGGTCGCCCAGCTCGAGGGCAATCTCGCCACGGTTTCTTTGATTCCCACCACGCTCTCTGACACGACCTTTGGCTCCGCTAAAGCGGGCATGATCGCCAATGTCGAAGTCGACGTGATCGCCAAGTATGTAGAAAGAATGATTGGAGCGCGGTCATGACCGACGCACAGCACCAGGACACCCCGAACCAAGCACCGCCAGTTGTGCCGGTTGATGCGCAGAAGGATGCTGACGTAGACCCGGAGTGCGAGCCTCACGACCCGATCGCGCTCGTCGAGTCCGCGCTCGCACAGTTACGCGAAGGCAAGCCAGTGCTGGTCGCTGACTCTCGCCACCGCGAAAACGAGGCGGACTTCATCATGGCCGCAGAAAAGGCGACCGTAGAGTGGGTCGCCTGGGGAATCCGGCACTCGAGTGGTTACCTGTGCGCACCGATGCCCGGACCCAAGGCAGATGCGCTGAGCCTGCCGCTTATGGTGCCCAATAGCCAAGACCCGCGCCGTACCGCCTACACCGTGTCGGTTGACGCCGCGAGCGGTGTGACCACCGGAATCTCAGCTGCCGACCGCCTGCGCACCTTGCAGGTGCTTTCGTCGCCCGATGCTGGCCCAGACGACGTGATTCGTCCCGGTCACGTACTGCCCCTGCGCGCCGTCGCCGGGGGAGTACTGCACCGCCCAGGCCACACTGAGGCGGCCGTCGACCTCTGCCGGCTAGCGGGATTGTCTCCCGTGGGCGTGATTGCCGAACTCGTCAACGACGACGGCACCATGATGCGCCTCGGCAATGCGGCCGAACTCGCCGAGCGTGAGGGTCTCATCCTCATGACGATCGCGGACCTGATCGAGTACCGCAAGGTCAAGGGCGACGAGCCCCTGGCCATCGAGCCAGCGCCTCACCGCGTCGTGCTCGCTGGCACCGCCGAACTTCCTACGAAGCACGGCCACCTCACCGTGCGCGGCTACCGCGATGCACGCACTGGCGACGAGCACGTCGCGCTGACCGCTCCCGTCCGTGATGGCGTGGTCCCGCTGGTGCGCGTGCACTCGGAGTGCCTGACTGGCGACGCTTTTGGGTCGCTGCGGTGCGACTGCGGACCGCAGCTCGACCACGCCATCGACCGCGTAGCGCGCGAGGGCGGGGCAGTCGTCTACTTGCGCGGCCACGAGGGGCGCGGAATCGGCATTCTCGCCAAGATTCAGGCGTACGCCCTGCAGGACCAGGGGCGCGACACCGTCGATGCCAACACCGACCTCGGGTTTGCCGTGGACCGGCGCGAGTATGGCGCTGCGGCTGCCATCCTTGCCGACCTGGGACTGACCAAGATTCGCCTGCTCACCAACAACCCCGCAAAGATTGAGGGGATGCGCGCGTCTGGCATCGAAGTCGCCGAGCGTGTTGCTCACTACGTGGGCGGCACTCCGGAGAACGCGGTCTACCGACAGACCAAGATTGACCGTATGGGACATCTAGAGGGTGAGGACATATGAGCGGCGACGGCGCACCAGCCATCGAGGTTGACGGCAGCGGACTTCATATCGAGATCGTGGCGTCACAGTGGCACACCGCGGTGATGGACGGCCTGGTTGCCGGCGCCATCCGCGCCGCAGAGAAGGCCGGCGCTACCTACCGCCTCACTCGCGTGGCGGGAGCCTTCGAGCTGACTGTCGTGGCAGAGAAGTTCGCTCGCGACGGGGTAGACGCCATTGCGGCGCTCGGCGTAGTCGTGCGCGGCTCGACTCCCCACTTCGAATACGTCTGCCAAGCGGTGACGCATGGCCTCAACAACGTCGCGCGTGACCACCTGACTCCTGTGGGCTTTGGGCTGCTGACCGTCGACAACGACGCGCAGGCTCTCGCGCGCGCCGGACTGCCGGGCTCAGATGAGGACAAGGGTGCCGAGGCCGTCGAGGCCGCATTGGCGACAGCCCGCATCCTGCAGGCGTAGGTCGCATCCCGGCCGTCGCCTGCCCTAGGCTGTCGTTGTGAAAACCTTTGACGAACTCTTCGCTGAACTCACCATCAAGTCTGTAGAACGCCCCGCGGACTCCGGCACTGTGACGTTGCTCGAGGGCGGCGTGCATGCCATCGGCAAGAAGCTTGTCGAGGAGGCCGCCGAGGCCTGGATGGCAGCGGAATACGAGACCGACGCCCAATGCGCGGAAGAGATTTCGCAGTTGCTCTATCACGCGCAGGTCATGATGATCGCACGCGGGCTTACCCTCGAAGACGTTGGCCGCTACCTCTAGTCGTTCTCTTAAGGAGAGTTGTGCTTCGCATCGCCGTCCCCAATAAGGGGTCACTGTCAGACCCAGCCAGCCAGTTGCTCAGGGAGGCCGGCTACAAGCAACGCCGCGACCCCCGTGAACTCGTGCTGGTTGACCAGCGCAACGAGGTCGAGTTCTTCTTTCTGCGTCCGCGCGACGTTGCCGTCTACGTGGGTGCCGGGACGGTCCACGCGGGCATTACCGGCCGCGATCTGCTACTTGACAGCGGCGCTAAGGCCGTCGAGACGCTCGAGCTAGGCTTTGGCGGTTCCACGTTCCGCTACGCGGCTCCGGCAGGTCAGATCACGTCGATTGAGCAGATTCACGGCAAGCGCGTCGCGACCTCCTACCCGCGCCTAGTCAAGAATCACCTCAAGTCCTTTGGGGTCGAGGCGAATGTGGTGCGCCTCGACGGTGCCGTTGAGTCTTCGGTGCGCTTGGGCGTAGCCGATGTGGTGGCCGACGTGGTCTCCACCGGCACTACGCTCAAGGCCGCCGGCCTGGAGATCTTCGGTGACCCGCTGCTGAAGTCAGAGGCAATTCTGATTCGCGGCAAGGGCACCTCCGACGACAAGATTGCTGTGATCACGGCCCGCCTTCGGGGGGTCTTGATGGCACGACAGTTTGTGTTGGTCGACTACGACGTTCCGTCTGCCAACCTCGACGCAGCGATCGCAATCTCACCCGGCGCTGAGGCACCGACGGTGACGCCGCTGCACGGCAAGGATTGGCACGCAGTGCGCGTCATGATTCCCCGTATCGAGATGAACCAGATCATGGATCAGCTCTACGCAGCCGGCGCGCGTGCCATCCTGTCCACCGAGCTGCTGGCGGTCCGGGTCTAGTCATGGCACAGACCGATGCGGCGGAGCGGCTTCTCAACCTGATTATTGCGTTGACGCATGCCCCCCGACGCATGACTCGAGACGAGATTCGCGACACCGTTGCCGGCTACTCCGGTCGCCCTAGGGGCGTGGCGCCAGACGAGGCCAAGAAGTCCGACGCGGCGTTCGAGCGCATGTTTGAGCGCGACAAGGACGACCTGCGCCGGATGGGCGTGCCGCTACGTACCGTCACGGATCCGCTAGACGGCGCGGACATCGGCTACAAGATTGTGGCGGCGGACGCGGTAATGCCGCCCCTTGACCTCACTCCGGCCGAGGTGGCCGTGCTGAGCCTGGCCGCAGAGTACTGGCAGGGCGCGACGCTGGGCGACGACGCGCGGCTTGCGCTGACCAAGGTTGCTTCCCACACCCCGCATCAGGTCACCGAGCCGATGCCGTGGGCGGCCAGGGCAACCGGCTCGCGAGACGCCACGTCCATTGTGGTAGACGCGATTCACGAGCGGCAGGTGGTGCGGTTCGACTACACCTCCACGTCCTCAGGCTACGGCCGCCGGACGGTGGAACCCTGGCGTCTCGTGGTGCGTGGGGGCACCGAATACCTGGTGGGTCGCGACGTGGACAAGGACGATTCGCGCATCTACCGCGTGAGCCGCATCCATGGCGCGGTCAAGTTGCTGGGGGAGCCGGGGGCCTTCGAGCGCCCAGCGCAGATTCCCAGTTCGATCTTCTCGGCAGCCGTGGGTGGCACCGCGGTGATAGCCCTGCGCCCAGAGTCCGGTCACGCGCTACGCGCCCGCGGCACGGCGCTGGACACGGCCGCGTTGCAGGACGCCGTGGTGGAGTCTGCCTCCATCGGCGTCACGGCCGCAGAACTTGTGCACGAGCAGGTGCCGGGGGAGTGGGACGTCGTAAGCGTGCACTACGAGCACCTCGACATGCTGCGCGACGAGGTGCTGTCTCTACGCGGAGCCGCCAAGGTGATTTCGCCCGAGGCGCTGGCGCTGTCGGTGATGGACTACGCGCGCCGTGCGCTGGAGGTGGCTCGTGGCTGAGAAAGCGCTACCCCGGCTTACGCGGCTGCTGGGAATCATGACCTATGTCTCCGATCAAGGCGAAGCGAGCTTCGACGAGCTCGCCGCACACTTTGGCGTGTCCACGCCGCAGATCCGCAAGGACATCGTCGCCCTGTGGTCGGCAGGCCTGCCCGGTCATGGAGGCGGGGACCTCATCGACTTTGACGGCTTCTTGTTTGACGACTCCATCGCCTCCATCGTCGAATCCCAAGGCGTGACACAGATACGCCTGAGTGCCCGCGAGGCGGTCGCCCTGGTAGGCGCGTTGTCGAGCATGCTGGCCTCCGGTGCCGCTCCAGACGTCGCGCTGAGCGCCAACCAGAAGATCACCGCGCTGTTGGGCTCCGAAAACCCCGTCACCGTGGTCGCGACGCGTGAGGTGGACGCCATGGTCGCCGCGGCGCTCAAAGACGCCACGATCCGGCGTCGCGTGGCTCAGATCGAATACGTGGACGCAGCGGACAGGCGCACGTCGCGGGTGATTGAGCCGCACCGACTTGTCGCCATCGACGGCGTCGCCTACGTCGAGTGCTACTGCCGACGCGCGCAGGACTACCGAACCCTCCGGCTCGACCGCATCGTGCAGGTCGACGTGCACGACGAGCCGGTGGTGGCGCCCGCCGCGGATTCCACCGGGTTCTCCCTTGTGGCCGAATACACCGCCACGGTGATCGCGGCACGAGGCGCACGCTGGGTGCTCGAGGATCTGCCCTCAGTGGTGTTGACTGACGAGGGCGATGACGTGCGCGCCACGTTCGGCGTGGTGGACGTGGACTGGGTGGCTGACCGGCTGCTCGCCATCGCTCCCTATCTGCGCGATGTCGAACCGCAGCCCGTGCGGGACGCGTTGGCTCAACACGCGGATGCCGTGCTTGCCACCGCCGCCGGTTAGACTAACTGAACGTTATTGAAGGAGTAGATCATGGGTGCATTGAAGGGCTGGCACATTGTTGTCTTGCTCATTGTGGTTCTGTTGCTGTTTGGTGCGCCCAAGCTGCCCGAGCTCGCGCGGTCCATCGGCAAGTCGCTGCACATCTTGAAAGAAGAGGCGAAGTCGCTCACCGCAGATGACGACGAGCCCAAGCCGTCCGCTCCTCCCGCCGCCCCAGCTCCCTCCGCGCAGGCCCAGAATGACGCGGCCAATACCTCGACCACCGACGTGAGTGGTGAAGCGACAACGGGTAACACCGAGGCGCGTGACAAGTAAGTCTGCGCGCCGGAAGAGCAATCCCGACGCGCGGATGCCGCTACGCGGTCATCTGGCGGAGTTTCGCAATCGCATCATTCTGGTCGCCATCGGCATCGCGGTCTTTACCGTCGCCGGGTGGTTCTTTTATACCCCTGTCTTTGAGGCGCTACAGGCGCCCGTGCTCAAGGCTGCCGACAACGGCAACGAGTTGGTGTACATCAACTTTGAGGGCCTCGCCACTGCGTTAGACATGCAGATCAAGGTCTCTATGGTGATAGGAATTGTGGCCAGTTCACCGTGGTGGCTCTACCAGCTGTGGGCCTTCGTGTCGCCGGGGCTCAAGAGCAACGAGCGGCGTTACACCGCCGGCTTCTTGGGCGCCGCAGTCCCGCTTTTTCTTGGGGGAGTGGCCCTGGCCTGGTGGGTGTTCCCGCACGCCGTCCAGATTCTGACGGACTTCCGGCCCGAGAACACCACCAACCTGTTGAGCGCGCAGATGTTCATGACCTTCGCCATGCGCCTGGTGTTGGCCTTTGGGCTGGCGTTCGTGTTCCCGGTGCTGATGGTGGGCCTCACGTGGGCGGGCATCGTCACGAGCAGGACATGGCTGCGCGGATGGCGCTGGGCGGTGATGGGCATCTTCGTCTTTGCTGCGGTCATGACTCCCACCCCGGACGCGATCACCATGATCATCATGGCCGCTCCGATGTGCGCACTGTACTTTGGCGCGGTCGGCGTGGGCGCGCTGCGCGAGCGGGCCAAGGCAAAGAAGAGCCCATGAGCCGCTTAGGCGTCGTCACGAATCCCACCGCGGGTTCCGGGCGGGGCGCTCGTCGCGGCGCGGAGGCGCTTGCCGCACTCTCGGCCAGAGGGCACCAGTTACGCGATCTCTCGCGCGGTAGCTGGGCCGCGTCTTACGAGGCGGCCATGGCGCACCGCGACGACATCGACGCATTGGTCGTGGTGGGCGGCGACGGGATGGCGCACTTGGGTATCCAGGTGTGCGCGCGGACGCAGCTGCCGCTGGGCATCGTCGCCGCGGGCTCAGGCAATGACGGGGCGGCTGCACTGGGGCTACCCGTTCACGACATCGAGGCCTCGGTGCGCGCAATAGATGCCGGCCTGCATGGCAGGGTGACGCGCGTGGACCTCGGAGCGATGTCCGGCCCTTCAATCGATTTGCCGGCGTCACCCAGGTACTTTCTGGCGGTGCTGTCTGCCGGGATCGACGCTGCTATCGCGGCGTACGCCGCAAACCTGAGATACCCGCGCGGTCCGCTCAAGTACAAGGTCGCGACCCTGCGCGAGTTGCCGCGGTTCAGGCCTTACGGCATTCGAGTTCGCGCGGACGGAGCCGAGTGGAGCCAGCAGTGCACACTCCTCGCCGTCGCAAACGGCCCGGTCCTGGGCGGGGGCCTCATCGTGTCGCCTTGCTCTAGCGTCACTGATGGCAAGCTGGAACTGGTAATTGCCGACTCCCTCCAGAGGCGTGACATCGTCAAGCTGTTCCCCAAGCTCTACGACGGATCACACCTGGCAGACCCCCGGGTCAGGGTCATCAAGGTGGACTCGGTGCAGATTGACCCGGTCCCTGATGGTGCGCCGTTGCCTCCCGCGTTTGCCGACGGCGAGCTGGTGGGCGCCGCACCGCTGACCGTGACAGTGGCCCCCGGAGCGTTACGCGTGCTGGGCGCTCGACCGCGGCAGCCGTCAGGGCCAGTAGCCTAGAAGCATGACATCAACCGCGGCCCCCGAACCTTCGCCCGCGGAGCGCTACGCCGCTTCCAAGGCGCGCAACCGTCGCGCGGACCTTGAAGAGTTCATCGACACCCTCAAGTTCCCGCTGGACGACTTCCAGCGCGAGTCCTGCGAGGTGGTGGCCGACGGGCACTCGGTACTCGTGGCTGCACCCACCGGTGCGGGCAAGACCCTGGTAGGGGAGTACGCGGTGCGGCACGCCTTTAACCGTGGCGAGAAGTCGTTCTACACCACCCCCATCAAGGCCCTCAGCAACCAGAAGTTTCAGGACTTCCGCGCGGTGTACGGCGCAGAGAACGTGGGACTCCTCACCGGGGACACGTCGATCAACTCTGAGGCCGACATTGTGGTGATGACCACAGAGGTGCTGCGCAACATGATCTACGCCGGGTCACGCACGCTGGACCGGCTTGGCGTCGTGGTGCTTGACGAGGTTCACTATCTCGCGGACAGGTTTCGTGGCTCGGTGTGGGAAGAGGTCATCATCCACCTCAATGAGCGCACCTCGATCGTCGCGCTGTCAGCCACGGTCTCCAACGCCGAGGAGTTCGGCGCGTGGCTTCACGAGGTTCGAGGCGACACGCGCGTCATCGTGTCCGAGCGCAGGCCCGTGCCGCTGTGGCCGCACGTCATGATGCGCGAGGGTCTGTTCGACCTGTACTCGCCCGGTGTCGATCCTCAGGAACCGGGGCCCACGCCCTCGATCAACCCCGAGATCGAGGCCATCACGCGGCGTGAGCGCGCCAACGACAGCCGTAGCCATCAGGGCAACAGCCAGCATCGTTCGGCTGCCAATCGTCACGGGTCAAACCGACCGGGTGGCGGGGGCTCCAAGCCTCGCGGCCGGCGCAGCCCCCCGCGCTTCGCGGTGGTGGACGTTCTGGATCGGCAGGCACTGCTCCCCGCGATCGTGTTCGTGTTCTCAAGGGCGGGCTGTGAGGACGCCGTGGATCAGGTACGGCGTTCCGGCCTGGTGCTCACTGACGACAAGCAGCGCAGGCGTATTGCCGCCATCATCGACGAACGATGCTCTGGCATCCCTACCGAAGACCTGGGCGCGCTGGGTTTCACCCACTGGCGCGATCACCTTGAGGCGGGCATCGCGGCCCACCACGCCGGCATGATCCCGTTGTTCAAAGAGGTCGTAGAGGAACTGTTCGCTGCGGGGCTCATCAAGGTGGTCTACGCCACCGAGACGCTCGCCCTTGGCATCAACATGCCGGCTCGCTCTGTGGTGCTGGAGAAGCTCGTCAAGTGGGATGGCCAGGGTCACAAGGACCTCACCGCGGGGGAGTACACGCAACTCACCGGTCGCGCGGGTCGCCGCGGCATCGACGTCGAGGGCCACGCCGTGGTCGTGGAGCACCCCGGGTTTGACGCCGCGCAGCTTGGTCGGCTCGCGTCGCGCCGCACCTACCCGCTCATCAGCTCTTTCCAGCCGTCGTATAACATGACCATCAACCTCCTGTCGTCGCTCGGCGTGAGCCGCTCGCGCGAAGTGCTCGAGATGTCGTTCGCGCAGTATCAGGCCGATCAGTCCGTGGTGGGCAAGGCTCGGCGCGCCAAGGACCTCGACGCGACGCTGGCCGGTTTCCGGGAGGCGACCGAGTGCGACAAGGGCGACTTCATGGAGTACGCCGCCATCCGTGAGCGCATCGCCCGTTCTCAGAAGGGCAGCGCGAAGGACGTCAAGCGCGCAATGCGCGAGGCCACGGCAGACACGCTCGCTGGATTGCGTCGCGGCGACGTGGTCAAAATTGGCGGCGGGCGCCGGGCCGGACTGGCCGCGGTGGTGATACCCGATGACGACCCTGAAACTCCTCGACCTACGGTGGTGACCGACCAGGGCCGGCTGTTCCGGCTGGCACTGTCAGAGCTCCATCACGGCCTCGACATTGCTGGCACCATCAACGTGCCCAAGAAGTTTGACCCCCGCAATGCCCGCAGCAGGCGTGAGCTGGGGCAAGTGATTGTGTCCGAGCGGCCCACCTTCGACCTGAACGCGCATAAGAAGGCCAAGAAGAACGGGCTCGCCGATGTAGGCGCGCAGGCCCGCGAGACCGAGGCGTTGCGACGTGAGATGCGCGCGCATCCGTGCCACCACTGCCCGGATCGCGAATCCCACGCGCGGTGGGCCGAGCGGTACTACCGCACGCTGCGGGATAAGGACAAGATCGCGAACGAGATCTCGCGTGCGACTGGATCGATCGCGCGCATCTTCGACCGACGCCTCGCGGTCCTCAGCGACCTGGGTTACGTGGAGGGAGCCGGCACCGAGGTGGCGGTCACCGAGGCCGGCGCCATGATGCGCACGCTCTACTCAGAAAACGACCTGGTCATGTCCGAATGCCTGCGCCTGGGGGTATGGAACGAGCTCAACGCACCGGCACTCGCCGCCGCGGTGTCGACGTTGTTGTACAACGGACGCCGCGAAGACGAGAACCGTACGCCGCGCATTCCGGGCGGCCCGAGCGGCATGCTGGGGCGAGCGCTCGACGAGACGGTGCGGGTGTGGTCGCGCATCGACGATCTTCAGGGCGCCCACCACCTTCCAGACCTCAACGCCCCGCACTGGGGCATAGTCGGCGCGATTCACGCCTGGGCGCAAGGGAAGAGCCTCGACGCGTCGTTGCGCGGGACCGAGACGGCGCCCGGCGATATGGTGCGGTGGTGCAAGCAGGTCATCGACATCCTGGACCAGGTGGCGCAGGTGGCTCCGTCCGAGGTGGTTCAGGGCCGTGCCCGCACCGCCATCGTCGAGATGCGCAGGGGAGTGGTGGCCTACTAGCACGGTCATACATCTCGTTTTGGTCTCTGGCGGGTGGTGTGGAAGGCAGTCCGCACTCACTCGTTTAGGCTTACGTGGTGTCTAAACTTCTGAGCTTCATCTTCACTCTGGTGGCAGGCGTGATGATGACGCTGGCCTTCCCCGACTTCGGTCTCTGGCCACTCGCGTTCGTCTCTATCGCGATGCTGTGGTTCGCGCTACGTGGCGCGACGGCCTGGGGAGGATTCTTCTTGGGCTGGGCCTACGGGATCGTCTTCCTGGCCCCGTTGTTGTGGTGGGCATCCGTCGCGGTGGGGCCTGTTCCGTGGATTGCCCTCACTCTGGCGGAGGGACTCGCGTTCGCGCTCTTTGGCGCGGCCTGGGCGACTATCCGACGGTCCGCAATGCTCGAGCAGCGTCAATGGGCGATGGCGCCTGCCTTTGCCGTACTTTGGGTGGCCGTTGAACAACTCCGGTCCATCTTCCCGTTTGGTGGCTTCCCGTGGGGAAAGATAGCCCACTCGCTCGTAGACTCGCCCGTCGCGCGATTCGCGTGGCTTGGTGGCGTTCCCCTCACGGGCTTTGTCGCCGTCCTGATCGGGGCGTTGCTCGCGCTGCTGATCGAGTATGTGATCCGGCGCCAGGCCTTGCGGGCTGCGGTAGCACTCTTTGTTGCAGTGGCCGCCGTGTTTGCCGGCGTGGCCCTGCCGCTGAGCACTCACTCTCAGAATGGGACGATTGCACTTGGCATTGTGCAAGGAAACGTCCCGAATGAGGGCCTGGATAGCTTCAGTCAGGCACGCCTCGTGACTGAGAACCACCTTGAGGGCACGCGCGAGTTGGTCGCTGGCAACCCCGGGCCCATCGACCTGTTGGTGTGGCCGGAAAATGCCGTCGACATGGACCCACGCGTAGACGCACAGAGCGCCGCGGATGTCACGGAGGCGGCGCAGCTCGCAAACGCGCCGCTGCTCCTAGGGACGGTGGACTACACCCCTCCCGAGGGTCGCTACAACACGTCGCTGCTGTGGAGCACCAACGGAACGGTGCTTGATTCCTATAGCAAGCAACGCCCGGCGCCGTTCGCCGAGTACATCCCGATCCGGGAGGTCGCCCGCATATTTTCGTCGGCCGTCGACCTGGTCAGCAGTGACGTGCTACCCGGTGTTGGCGTGGCGACAATCGACGTACCGGTCGCGAGTACTGACAGCGTGGTCCGCATTGGTACCGTGATTTGCTTCGAGGTGGCTTACGACCAGATTGTCCGCGATGCGGTCGCCGACGGCGCAGAGTTGCTCATCGTCCAGACCAACAACGCTTCCTTCGGCAATACCGCCGAAAGCACGCAGCAGCTCGCGATGAGCAGGCTAAGGGCCATCGAGACCGGACGATTCACCGTGCAGGACTCGACCGTGGGCGTCAGCGCAGTGATCGATGCGCGCGGCCGCGTGCTCCAAGAGACAGGGCTATTCACCGCTGAGCAGATGTATGCCGACGTCCCCTTGCGCACGGAGATTACCCCCGCAGTCCGGTTCGGTCCCGTGTTTCAGTGGGGCTTCCTGATCGCACCCTGGATCATCGTGCTGTTCGCGATCCGGCGCCGGCTTGAGAAGAGATACGAATGGTAGACGTGACCACGCTGGTCATCATTCCCACGTTTAACGAGCGCGAATCGTTGCCTCACCAGGTCGATGGTGTGCGCCAAGCGTCGCCCGAGGTGGACATCCTGGTGGTGGATGACAATTCGCCTGACGGCACGGGGGAGTGGGCCGATCAGCGCGCGGAGGATGACCCGCATATTCACGTACTGCATCGCACCTCCAAGCAGGGCCTCGGCGCTGCCTATCTCGTGGGATTCGCCTGGGGCCTCGAACACGGGTACCAGACGCTCGTGGAGATGGACGCCGACGGCTCTCACCAGGCTAAGCAGTTGCCCAGCCTGCTCGCCCTCGCAGACGGCAACGAACTCGTGATCGGGTCCCGATGGGTGCCCGGCGGGTCCGTCGTCAACTGGCCTATGCATCGGAAGTGGCTCTCTACCGGAGCCAATACGTACGTCAGGCTTGCGCTGGGCATCGGCGTTAAGGACGCCACCGCGGGGTTCCGTGCGTATTCCGCCGATGCGTTGCGTGGGCTGGACCTGGAGGCGGTCGAGTCGCAGGGCTACTGCTTCCAGGTAGACATGTGTTGGCGCGTCATACAGAACGGTGGCCGCGTGAGCGAGGTCCCGATCGAGTTCGTGGAGCGCGAGTACGGCCAGTCAAAGATGAGTGGCGACATCATTCGCGAAGCACTGGTGAAGGTGACTCAGTGGGGCGCGAGGTACCGCTGGCGTCAGGTGACGGGTGCCTCAAGACGCAGAAACGGCGCCTAGCAAGGGGAAGCTAGGCGCCGTTTCTGGTGGACAGCGCTGTCCAGAGACTCAACCCCTGAGGGAAGTCGCTGGAGGGGCGGGTTAGCCCCGGCGTCCGGCGCGGAGCAGCACGAGGCGCTCCGCAAGGAGTTCCTCGAGCTCGGGAATGGTGCGACGCTCAAGCAACATGTCCCAGTGGGTACGTTGCGTCTTGACGTCCTTAGGTTCCGGCTGGATGCCGTCACGAAGGAGCGCGAGGGCGCCACAGTGGCATTCCCAAGACAACGGTACGTCGGCCTCAACCGAGAACGGCATCGTCACGATGTGTCCGTTGGGGCAGTCGTAGTGGTACTCGGTGCGCGCCGCGAGTTCGGCGTTTGATGCGGTTTCCATGCTCTGGGTTCCCAGACGCATGCCGCGAAGTGCGCGATCAGCCATGTCAGCCTCCAAGGGTGTGGGCCGGGGTGTGGCCACTCGTTACAGGAACGCGCGCCGAGTCGGCTTTGTTCCCAGATTGGTCGCAAAGAGCCCCTGAATCGGCCGATGCGCCGGCGACCTTGGTGGGTCGCGCCGGGCGGCTACCCAGCCACACGGAGAAGAGAATCACCCCTGCTCCAGCCCACTGTAGCGGTGAGAGGGTCTCCGCGAGTACCAGCCATCCCAACAAGGCCGCCACCAGCGGGGCAAAGAAGGTCAAAATCACTACCCGGGAGGCGGGTAGTGCAAGGATTCCTCGGAACCAAAGAAGGTATGAGAACACTGCCCCCGGGATGGCCAGCCAGGCATACCCACCAATGTTCGCCGCCGTCAGAGAGTTCGGCAGACCCTCGAAGATCACCGTGGGGATAAGCAACACAAATCCGCCGGCGACAAGCTGCCACGCGGTGAAGGCCAACAACGACACCGGACGCCCCCACTTCTTGGTCAGGACAACGCCGAACGCAGTCGAAGTGCCTCCGAGTAGTCCGGCGGCGACCCCAATCCAGTCGAGCTGTGCGGCGGGGGACAGGACGAGCATCGCGACGCCCGCGATCCCCAGTAGGGCGGCGATGATCGCGCTGCGAAGCAGTGCCTCGTGAAGAATGACGATCGCCAAAATGGTGGCGACGATGGGGTTGACCGCTCCCAAGGTCGCGGAGACGCCGCCCGGCAACCGGTAGGCGCTGATGAAGAGCAGGGCGAAGAAGGCGCCGATGTTGAGGGTGCCGAGCAGCGCGGCTTTGAACCACCATTCGCCCCGGGGGAGCGTGCGCGTGGCTGCCAGCAAGATCAGGCCGGCCGGAAGCGCACGGAGTGTGCCGGCCAGCAATGGTCGGTCAGCAGGGAGCAGTTCGGTGGTGGCTAGGTAGGTGGTGCCCCACAGCACCGGGGCGATGGCTGTGGTGATGAGCAGGCTTCGGTTGGAGGGCACTGACTTCCCAATCTCTTGACGTGAAGATATCTGTTGCCGCCAGGTTACGGCGATGGTATCTTGATGTCAAGACACAATTACGTGGACAGTGGGATGCGACACGGAGGCAGGCATGGCTACACAGAACACCCCGACGAGCGACGCGCGGGTCAGCGTGGGCGCGAGGGCCGGCGGACGCGACCAGGTGGACACGTTCATTGCACAGTGGGCACAGGAGCGTCCAGATCTGGACGTGAGTCCGTTAGCAATCATTGGGCGTATCTCGCGCCTGGCGATTGAGCTGCAGGTCAGACTCGACCGGGTCTTCGCGGAGTTTGACCTGCAGTCGTGGGAGTTCGACGTAATGGCCACGTTGGTTCGGTCAGGGGCGCCGCACGAGCTTACGCCTGGGGAGCTTGACCGCACCATGATGATTACGTCTGGAACCACGACGCATCGCATTTCCAAATTGGAGGCGCGCGGGTATGTGACGCGTCGGCGCGATGATGAGGATCGGCGCGTGGTGCGAGTCCGATTGACCGATGCGGGGCGCGGGGTGTTCGACGCTACCCATGTCGCACACATGGCCAATGAGCGGGCGACCCTCGAGCCGCTCGCGCCGGCCGATCGCGAGAAGTTGCTCGTCGGACTTAGGGCACTGTCGGCAGCACTGGAGTGAGCCGAACAGCACGTTGCCAACCACTCTCGCTGTCGCCACGCCGGGGGGAGCATCTCCCGTTAGCCACTGATACTGTGTTCTTCAATACATAGACAAACGTCAATATAAGGAGTCACCGTGGACAGCACGAAGCGCGCAGACCTACCCGTCGTAGTGATCGGTGCAGGCCCCGTGGGACTAGCCGCTGCCGCGCATCTCCTGGAGCGAGACGTCGAGCCGTTGATTATTGAAGCGGGGGAGCAGGCCGGAGCATCAGTGTCGTCATGGGGTCACGTGAGGTTGTTTTCCCCGTGGCGCTACGACATCGATGACGCCGCGCGCCGCCTGCTCTCTGCTACGGATTGGATTGCGCCTGATGCGGACGAACTTCCCACTGGCGCTGAGCTAGTTGAGAAGTATCTTTTGCCGCTGGCACAGACGGAGGTAATCTCCAGTCGTTTGCGCACGCGGACCCGTGTTCTCGCGGTGGCCCGCGACGGCGCGGATAGGACCAGGTCACTTGGGCGTGAGCGTCGCGGCTACGTGGTGCGCACCCTCAATGCTGAGGGGCGCGTCGAGGACGTATTGGCTCGCGCGGTGATCGATGCGTCGGGAACTTACGGTACCTCAAACCCGCTAGGTACCAGCGGTCTTGCGGCGCACGGCGAGGCCGAAACGCGGGGATTTGTGACCGGTCCGTTGCCTGACGTACTCGGTTTACAGCGGGGGAGGTTTGCGGGCAAACACACCCTTGTGGTGGGGATGGGGCACTCCGCGGCAAACACGCTGCTGTCGCTGCTGGAACTGGCTGAATCGGTCCCTGACACAAAGGTGACGTGGGCTATTCGAGGCGGTTCGACGCGGCGACTGTTTGGCGGCGGTGACGATGACGAGTTGCCCGCGCGCGGTTTGCTGGGCTCGCGGCTCCAAGCGGCATTAGAGGCGGGTCGGCTCACGCTTATCAAGCGCGTATCGATCGAGCAACTAGTGACGGGCAGCGAGACGGTGCGCGTTATCGGCGTTTCTCAGGCAGGTGCCGTGGATCTCGAGGTGGACGCGATCGTCAACGCGACCGGCTTCCGGCCCGACCTGGACATGCTGCGCGAGGTACGCCTTGATCTGGATGCAGTCGTGGAATCGCCACGTCAGTTGGCCGGGCTGATCGACCCGGATTTCCACTCATGCGGGACGGTGCCGCCGCACGGTGAGATGTTGCTGAGGCACCCTGATGATGGGTTCTACCTGGCCGGCATGAAGTCCTACGGCCGTGCGCCCACATTCTTGCTCGCCACGGGTTACGAGCAGGTACGGTCTATTGCTGCAGCGCTCGGTGGCGATCAGGCCAGCGCGGATCTGGTGCAACTGAATCTTCCGGCCACCGGTGTGTGCTCGACGGATCTGGGCGCCGAAGGCGGCGCTGACGTCGGCGGCTCATGCTGTGGCGGCGAACCCTCAGGTCCGCAGTCGGTGTCCATCGGAAACCTCACGCCGGTGGGTGCTGGATTCGGTACGGGCGTTCATCACGGACGTGCAGGCGACGATGCTCAAGGCATCGGGTAGCTGCGCCAACTGAATGTGGGCTCAAGCACACGATAATGCTTAACGCCGATAATTGACATTATGTCAGTATGGCGATTGAGTTGCCTCCCCGTGGCGCTCGCCGGCTGTCCTGTCTCACCATTGGCGAAACGACTCGACGCAGGGTCCGCGAAGGCCCCGAGCGGCACGAGGCATGGCTGAGTCTCGGAGGTCAGACTTCCGCATCCCATGTTGAGATCGGGCTGCTCGCGGTCATCGCCTACGTCGCCTGGACCTGGCAACAGCAACGGGTCGCCGCGCCCCCGCTTTAAGTTCGTGACGACAATTCAGGCTCCGAGCAACGCGCCACGTAGAGTTGTCACCATGATTCTCAACAGGAATAGGCTCACCGGCGTAGCAATCGGCGTCGCGGTGCTCATCTCGGGATGCACCTCGAGTGAGGGAAACAGCACGCAGCAGGATGACGTGAGCGGCGACGCGCTGACCCGTGTCGATGCGTTGCAAAGCGCCGTCACACAGTGGCAGCAATCGGCCACCATCGCCGATGCGCACGCGGCCGCAGAGACCGCGCTGAATCTGGTGGTGGGGCCCGACGGACCCCGCTACGGGGACTTGGATGGCGACAGCAGCACCGGCGGCGAGAATACGGCCGGGCTACTTCCCGGCATCGGCGGCGAATTAGGCCTGGCGCAGACGGAGCCCGTCAACGACTGCGTCGAGGCGGACGTGTTGGGCGGCTCGTGGGAGGACCCGGCCGCGCGCTGGAGCGCCGCGGACGACGCGCTCGCCGCCTGGTCTGCAACCAATAACACGATGCCCACGCTGGCTAGCCATCCGCAGCGAATCTATGGCTGGGCGTCACTGACCCTCGCGAGCAACGACCTGGATGAAGCACATGAATACGCAGGGCATGCGCAAATACACGTGGACGTCACCGTGGACGCGGTCGAGCACTGCGCCTAGGCGAGCGCCAGTTCCCGCAGCGTCACGCCGAGTGAACGTGCCCAGTCGCGGATCTCGCCAAAATCGCGGTGATCGCCCACGGGCGGGTTGAGGTCACGGATCATTGCCCGCTCCCCCATGTTCAACCGGTCATAATCCAAAGCGCCCGTAAACTTCTTCAGCTCGTGGGGGTGGATAAGCTCAGAGAGTTCGTCCGACTCATCAACGCCGGGGTGAGTGTCGTCAAAATAGGTCATCCCTGCAGAGAACATCCACACGTCGCGCTGAAGCAATGCCTCCGCGTTGTTCTTGATGAGCTCCGTCGCGTCGCGTCGCCACAAACCTCCATAGACTGCGCTTCCCACGATGACTGCCTCGTATCCGGAGACCGATGCGACATCGCAAGCGTCTTCTACGTCGACGGAGAATCCGAGTGCATGCAACTCGTCACCGATTTTCAGTGCGATGGCGCGTGTCGAACCGTACTTGGAACCTACTGCTACGAGAACCTTCATGAGAGCACCTCCTTGGGGTACTTCTCAATTCTGTCGTCTGAATCAGCAATAGGGGTGGGACCGAGGTCCCACCAATACCGGGAACCACACAAAAGCCTGAGCTATTCGACGACCACCACGAGGTCTCCCCCGGCGAGAGTCTCGGTTCCGTTAAGTGCGATGCGGGTGACCTTACCGCCCACCGGTGTGGTGATAGACGATTCCATCTTCATGGCTTCGATGACGGCAACCGTCACTCCGGCGACTACTTCAGCGCCTACTTCTACGGTTGCCGTGACGGCTCCCGAGAACGGCGAACCGATGGAACCCTCGACGTTAGGGTCGGCCTTCTCACGCGCGACAACATTCACCGCAGCACTCTCGTCAAGAACCTGCACAGGACGAATAGAGCCGTTGTAGTTGAACATCGCGGTACGTTCGCCGTGGTCATCCGGCTCACCCAAAGCCTCAAGGGTGGCAATCATGCGCACACCCGGCTCTAGGTCGATCGTGACCTCTTCCCCGCTGTCCGCATTAATGCCGTAGAGGAAGTGGACGGTATCGATGACCGAGATGTCGCCGTACTTGTCGATCGCGGCGTCAAAGTCCTTGGCCGGGCCGGGGAATAGCAGGTGGTTCAGGCGGCGACGCCGTTCCACCCCTGACAGCGCCAGTTTTACCCTATCGTCATCCGTCAGCACAGGAGTCTTGGACTCGAAGGTGCGACCCGCAAGTGCCTTGGTGCGGAACGGCTCAGGCCATCCCCCCGGGGGCGTGCCGAGCTCCCCGGTCAAGAATCCGACCACCGAATCGGGGAGGTCGTACTTGTCAGGGTTCTCTGCGAAGTCAGCGGGGTCGGCGTTGTTAGCTACGAGGTGAAGGGCGAGGTCTCCGACGACCTTGGACGTGGGAGTCACCTTCACCAGCCTGCCCAGAATCTTGTCGGCAGCGGAGTACATGTTCTCGATCTGCTCGAACTTATCCGCGAGGCCCAGTGAAATAGCCTGCTGGCGCAGGTTTGAGAGCTGTCCACCGGGAATCTCGTGCATGTACACGCGACCGGTGGGGCCCGGAAGTCCGGACTCGAAGGGGGCATACAAGCGTCGCACTGATTCCCAGTAGGGCTCGAGGTCCTGCGACGCCTTAAGGGAGATCCCGGTATCACGAGTCGTGTGCTCAAGGGCAGCAATCAGAGCGCTCATCGGAGGTTGAGAGGTGGTGCCTGCCATCGCAGCGTTCGCAACGTCGACGGCGTCCACCCCGGCCTCAGCGGCAGCGAGCAGAGTTCCGATCTGACCGCCCGCGGTGTCGTGAGTGTGCAGGTGGATGGGCACATCGAAGCGATCGCGCAACGCTGCGACTAACGTGTACGCAGCGGCGGGGCGGAGCAGCCCGGCCATATCCTTGACCGCAAGAATGTGCGCGCCAGCATCAACAAGTGAGTCCGCTAACTTGAGGTAATAGTCCAGCGTGTAAAGGTCTTCATCCTTGCTGATCATGTTGCCCGTGTAGCACAGGGTCGCCTCGGCGACGGCAGTGCCAGTGGCACGTACCGCTTCGATTGCGGGACGCATCTGCTCTACGTCATTCAGCGCGTCAAAGATACGGAAGATGTCGATTCCGGTCTCGGTCGCTTCTTGCACAAACGCGTGAGCGACCTCGTCGGGGTACGGCGTGTAACCCACCGTGTTACGACCGCGTAGCAGCATCTGCAGCGCGATGTTGGGCATCGCCTTGCGCAGATCTGCCAGGCGAAGCCAAGGGTCTTCGGACAGGAAACGCATCGCGACGTCATACGTGGCGCCGCCCCACGCTTCCATGGACAGCAGCTCGGGCGTCATTCGTGACACGTGGCCGGCGGCGGCCAACAGGTCATAGGTGCGTACGCGCGTCGCGAGTAGCGACTGGTGAGCATCTCGCATCGTTGTCTCGGTCAACGCCAGGCTCTTCTGCTCACGCAATGCCTTGGCAAAGCCCTCCGGGCCCAGCTCAATCAGGCGCTGACGTGAACCGGCGGGCGCTTCAGCGGCCATGTCAATCACGGGGAGCTTATTGCGGGGACGCACAAAGTCGTCTGCGTGCTCTCCGTTGGGCTTGTTGACAGTGACATCGCCAAGGAACTGCAGCAACTTGGTCGAGCGGTCCTTGCTCTCCGCGATCTCCAGCAGGTAGGGGCGCTTGTCGATGAACGACGTGGGCACTCCCCCGGCCTGGAAGTCGGGATCCGCGAGGACAGCCTGGAGAAACTTGATGTTTGACGTGACGCCGCGAATACGGAACTCAGCCAACGCACGCGACGCGCGACGAACGGCGGAATCGAAGTCGCGGCCACGGCACGTGAGCTTCACGAGCATCGAGTCGAAGTGACCTGAGATGGAGTTGCCCGCCATGCCTGTGGCGCCGTCGAGGCGGATGCCCGCGCCGCCCGGTGAGCGGTAGGCCACGATGCGGCCAGTGTCGGGAAGGAAGCCGTTGGAGGGGTCCTCGGTGGTGATGCGGGTCTGAACGGCGAACCCGTTGACACGCACCTCCTCCTGTCGAATACCGATCTGCTCGAGGGTCTCGCCCGCGGCGATCCGCATCTGCGCGCTCACGAGGTCCACGTCAGTCACTTCTTCGGTGACCGTGTGCTCAACCTGGATACGCGGATTCATCTCGATGAAGACATGCCGACCGGCACGCTCTCCCTCGGTGTCGACCAGGAACTCAACCGTTCCTGCATTGACGTAGCCGATGCTCTTGGCGAACTTCACCGCGTCTGCACACAGTGCGTCTCTGATCGCTGGGTCGAGATTTGGCGCGGGGGCGATCTCGATGACCTTCTGGTGACGACGCTGCACGGAGCAGTCCCGCTCAAAGAGGTGAACGACGTTGCCTTCGCTGTCGGCCAGAATCTGCACTTCGATATGGCGCGGGGCGAGCACTGCCTGCTCGAGGAACACGGTTGAATCGCCAAACGCGTTCGCTGCCTCACGCATAGCGGCGGCCATGAGTTCGGGGAGTTCTTCTCTGGCCTCGACACGGCGCATGCCGCGACCGCCACCGCCGGCTACTGCCTTAACAAAGATGGGGAAGCCGATGCGGTCGGCCTCGTGGATCAGGAAGTCTTGGTCCGTCGAGGGCTCAGAGGATTCAAGCACCGGCACACCGGCAGCGCGCGCGGCCTTGAGGGCGGCGACCTTGTCACCGGCGTTGTCGAGCACCTCTGGCGGCGGTCCGATGAAGGTAATCCCCGCGTCAAGGCACTTCTGCGCAAATTCAACGTTCTCTGACAGGAAGCCATAACCGGGGTAGATGGCATCTGCTCCGGCCAACTTAGCGACCCGCACCATCTCGTCGGCGTCTAAGTACGCCTTGACCGGGTGACCCTCTTCGCCAATTTGGTACGCCTCATCGGCTTTGAGCCGGTGCTCAGACATCCGGTCCTCGTGAGGGAATACCGCTACCGTCTTTGAACCCAGTTCGACTGCGGCGCGGAAGGCGCGCACAGCGATTTCGGCACGATTTGCTACCAGGACCTTGGAAAACATTGACTTCCCTTCGACTTTGGCTTTATCTTGCCAGGTTTCGCCTTGGAGTCACAGTTTCGTGAGGCGTATGGGCACAAAAGCGCGA
>Ga0307486_1000343_pt1 | contig 44671 bp, 29 predicted proteins | sample CBIW02metaG_FD_203663 | JGI IMG/M metagenome (GOLD analysis project Ga0307486, IMG submission 203663) | Sea-ice brine microbial communities from Beaufort Sea near Barrow, Alaska, United States - CBIW 0.2 | ecosystem: Environmental > Aquatic > Marine > Coastal | place: USA: Alaska | collected... | reverse complement strand
CAACGAAATATTCGCGTTGCTCACCCACAATCCCGCTGTCTCTTTGCCCAGTGGACCGCGGCTGCGGCAACGCCGCCAAACCCTCGGCCTCGTCCTCACTGACGCGGCCAAATAGCTCAACGTCCCCAACCAGCGCTTACGTCGACTCGAGATAAGACAACGCGCCGACACCGAACTGGAAACCACCTTCAGCGCCTGGCTTGACGACCAATCCCGACAATCGAATCCCACCCCAAAGGCCGCTTGATATCACTAGGAGCATCCACTCAGCGGGACGTGACCCCCACAATCCAAGCGAACACCAGGGCCTTCGAGAAATCGGAAGGCCCTCTCTCGTTAAAGCGCTGTCGCCGGTGTTGCGGGCGAAGATTTGCGTATGACGACTGGCAATGTGACTCGTCATGTCCTTAGCCGACACCTGACCAGTTTGGGCCAGTAACCTAGCGTCAACGCTCGGGCAATCCGCCCGGTTGAGAACGGATCGCGATGACGACGGGCCCCCGGAGCAATGCCCTGTGGGTTCGGCCAAACCGGCCGAACCGATGGCCATGGTTGGCTTGGGTAGTGCCGGCTGCTCTCGTTGCGGCGGCCCTTGTGGTGCTGGCTGCGAACGGGCTTCGGTCCCTGCCTGCCGTGCACGATTTCCTGCAGAATTACCCGGGAATTTCGACCCATTTGGCCACCACGCCGGTAGGAATTCCGGCTTGGCTGGCCTGGCAACACGGCCTGAACGCCTTCTTCATTTTGTTTGTCATTCGCTCCGGGTGGCAGGTGCGCCAGCTCAAACGACCGACAATCTTTTGGACTCGCAGGAATACGGGAGTTTTTCGTACCAAAAATGCACCGATTCGCATCACGCTTGAACTCTGGCAGCACATCGTTGTCGACACGGTCTGGACCGTTAACGGTGTTGTGTTTTACGTTCTACTATTTGCGACTGGACAGTGGCTTCGTCTCGTTCCCACCAGCTGGGACGTTTTTCCCAATGCGCTATCAGCGGGCGTGCAGTACGCCTCGCTGGACTGGCCAACGAGTTCTGGTTGGGTGTACTATAACGCGCTGCAGATGCTCAGTTACTTTGTGGTGGTGTTTGTAGCGGCGCCCATCGCACTCTTTACGGGGTTGCGTATTTCCCCGGGTCTGTCCGCACGATTGCGGTGGCTTGATCACATCGCTCCGCTGCCGGCAGCCCGCAGGTTGCATTTCGGGGTATTGATCTTCTTCGTGATCTTTATCACCGTGCATGTGATCCTCGTCTTTACGACGGGGGCACGGGCCAATCTCAATCACATGTACGCGGCGCGCAATGATGAGAGCTTTACCGGCGTGTGGATTCTGGTCGCGGCACTGCTAGCCACCGCGGGCGTCTGGTTCGCCGCACGGCCACTGGTCATTCGCGCCGTTGCGGCAAGGAGCGGGCGCGTAATCCACCGCACACGCTAGTGCAACAAGGCGCTGGTACCTCGCTACTTTGGCGTTGGGCCCGCGAGTACATGTCGGGCTAGCATGGCCGCGCCGGCCACAGCTGCGGGCATCACGATCACGGCCGCTCCGGGAATGAGGAACAAAAGATAGGTGAGCACGCCGAAACCGAGGCTGCGCGCGCGGTGGTGGGAAAGCATGCGGCGGCGCTTGGTGAGAGTGAAGCCGCGCGCGTCGAACGCAAAGCCGGTGAGTTCAAGTGTGAGGATCCAACCGCCAAATAGGGCCCCAAGAACGATGGCGCCCAGTTGGCCCACGGCGGGGATCAGGCCGCAGGCCAGAACCACAAGTCCCACCAGCACGGCGAGAAGAAAGAGTCGAAGAGCATCGGTCACTGAACGCAGCACGCTGCGCACGAGGCCACGCTTCACCGCACTGGGAGCCTCGCCAAGATCGCTCTCGACTCTTTTCCAGATGCGTTCATAGAAAGGGTCCCCGGCCAACAGTGTCACGGCCACGAAGGTGTAGGCCAGCACAAAGAGGCCAGCCGCCAGGATTGCCGCCGCCGCCACAACCCGCATGCCGGCCCGCCAGGGATCATCCCAACCGCTCGCGAAAGGGGTGATCACCCTGGCAACGGGTTCGAGGTTGAACACGAGCAGCAGCACGGCCGCGACATAGACGAGACCCACGATGAAAGCGGGCAGAGCGCCCAGCAGCATAAGGCGTGGGGACGTGATCCACATTTTGAGGCCACGGCCCAAATAACCCGTCCCGGCCAGAAACTCGCGGGTAGTCGTGGGATTGAGCGCGGGAACTCTAGGCGGATCAGTGGGCACCTCTTGACCCTAACGCGCCCAGTTCCTTCTAGCGGCTGGTAGAGCGGGAATCCGCTCATTTCTTGGACCGCGCTAGTGTCGAGGAGACAATCAGTTCATAACAGCGGGTCGGAGCAACGATGGCACTCGAGCATCCGCTTTACGTCGATATCGAGGTGGCCTGCCAGTGCTGCCTCGCGCCCCAGTCCTTTCATTTCACCTCGGCCAGCGACCACGTGGTCTGCGCCCTGTGCGTGCATCACGTTGGGGCCGAGAAAGCGGAACGCCGCGACTCGGAGCATGTGCGTATGTGGGCGGTGCGGTGGGCGGATTCCGATACTGAGCAATGTGCGTATATCGCCCAAACGGATGCCCTCCTACTGGCCCGAGACACCGAGATCAACAGCTTGCGTGACCAGGTCACCGAGCTCGGTGCCCTCGTGGCCGGCCAGTTCTCCGCGGGGATCGACGGGGTACGTACCCTGCTCCAAAACGACCTGGTCAAGCGCGCCGAGCGCAATACCGAGCTGGCCCGGAAGCAGATTGACTGGGCTATGGCGGGCCTCTGGCGCATGGGCCGGCTGCATCATGACGACCTCCAGCAGCCGACGAAATGCTCCTGTGGTCGCACAATGGGTACTTGCGCCGAGAGCTTGGCGATCGATCCGCTTCGGCGTTCCCTCCTCGCTTGGGAAACGAAAAACCTTGCGCTGCTGCAGGGCGGCCGACGAAACGGACTACCCGCTGATCACCCCGCCGTGCTGGCCCAGCGGAGCCGCTAACATCTGGCATCGACACCGTTTCGTGGCCACCATTCTCGGCAGCGCCAAGACCCCTTTACGGAAGTGTCAGGGGATGAGGCGCTGCTGGAGATAGGGAGCGGTGCGGCTCGTGGGATGGGCAGCAACGGTGTGGGGGGTACCGGCAGCGATGATGCACCCCCCAGCGTCGCCTCCGGAGGGGCCAAGGTCGATCACCCAGTCAGCGGCGGCCACGACGTCCATCTCGTGTTCGACGACAACGACGGTGTTGCCCGAGTCGACCAGGCGCCCGAGCTGCAACATCAGCAATTCCACGTCGGCCGGGTGCAGTCCGGTGGTCGGTTCGTCGAGAAGGTACAGCGTGTGGCCGCGGCGGGCACGCTGCAGCTCAGTCGCGAGTTTGATGCGCTGAGCCTCACCGCCGGAGAGTTCGGTGGCCGGCTGCCCGAGCCGCAGGTAGCCGAGGCCGACCTCGCGCAGGGTCTCCAGGCTGCGCGCTGCCACGGCGACGTCGCCCAAAAAGGTGAGCGCGGCATCCACCGTGAGGCTGAGTACCTCCGCGATATTCTTGCCGCGATAGGTCACCTCCAGGGTTTCGGGGTTATAGCGTGAACCGTTGCAGGCGGAGCAGGGTGCGTAGCTGCCGGGAAGAAAGAGCAACCCCACGGCCAAGAAACCCTCGCCGAGGCAGGTCTCGCAGCGACCCCCCGCCACATTGAACGAGAAGCGTGAAGCGGTGTATTCCCGCGACCGGGCTTCGTCAGTGGCAGCAAAAGTGGCCCGCACGGCATCGAACAATCCTGTGTAGGTGGCCAGATTGGAACGGGGTGTACGCCCGATCGGTTTCTGGTCCACCTGCACGAGACGGTCAATGGCAGCGAGACCAGTAACGTCGGGGACTATCACCTGCGCCGCAAATTCGAGATCCACATCGGGGTCAGCGAGGTCAACCAGGGGGACGTCGTCCTGGTTTGGATGAAGGTGGAGCTTCGCGGCATCGGCAAGCACCTGGCTGATCAGCGTTGATTTTCCGGATCCGCTCACGCCGGTGACGGCCGTCAAGACCCCGAGGGGAATTTGCGCGTTGAGGCCACGCAAATTGTGCCGGTTAATGTTTGTCATCTCCAGCCAGCCCAGCGGATGCCGCAGCGGGCCGCGCGCGATCGGCTCGCGCTCGTCGATGAAGAGGTAACGCCTGGTCACCGACTCCGCAACCTTGGCCAAACCCGCTGTCGGTCCGCTGTACAGCACCTTGCCGCCGCCCTCTCCCGCGAGGGGGCCGACATCGATCACCCAGTCGGCCCGGCCAACGACATCCATATTATGCTCGACCACGAAGACAGAATTTCCCGAGAGCTTCAGTTGCTCCAGCACGAGCAACAAGGGCTCGGCATCGGCAGGGTGCAAGCCGGCGGAGGGCTCATCGAGCACGTAGATAACGCCGAACAGCCCCGAGCGCAGTTGCGTGGCAATGCGCAGTCGCTGCATTTCTCCCGGTGACAGCGTGGGAGTGGAGCGGCCAAGCGCCAGATAGCCGAGCCCGAGCTCGAGCAACACGTCGATGCGACGCAGTAAATCACCAGCCAGGGTGACGGCGACCTCTGACGGATTGTTCTCACCAGAGACGATCGGTCGGAGGACGCCCGCCAGCGCCGTCAGGGGTAGGGCGTTCATCGCTGCGATGGATTGCCCCGCGACTGTTACGGCGAGGGCCTCGGGCTTGAGGCCACTTCCCGAGCAGTCCGGGCACGGACCGGTTTCAACGTAGCGGAGGGCCCGCTGGCGCATGCCGGGGCTTTTACTGTCTGCCAGGGTGTGCATCAAAGAACTCTGGGCGCTCCAGAAACGACCCTGGTAAGGCTTGGCGATGCGATCGCGCTGGGGAATAACCTCTACTACCGGCTGTTCCTCGCTGAACAACAGGTAATCGCGGTCGTGGCGTGATAGTTCCCGCCAGGGGGAATCTATATCGAACCCGAGGACGGCTACGATGTCGCGCAGGCTTTTTCCCTGCCAGGCACCGGGCCACGCAGTGATGGCGCCGGCGCGAATACTGAGGCTTTCATCGTTCACCATAGAGCTTTCGGTCGCGGTGTGAGCCAGGCCAAGTCCGTGGCATCGCGGGCAGGCACCCATGGCCGTATTCGGCGAGAAAGAGTCGGATTCCAGACGCCCGCTAGCATCTGCTGGATATATGCCTGCACGAGAATACATCATCCGCAGGGAATTGGAGAGGGTGGTGACAGTCCCGACGCTGGAGCGTGTGCTCGGCGTGCCGCGACGCTGCTGCAGGGCAACGGCGGGGGGCAAACCTGTGATCTCGTCCACATGCGGGGTATGTCCCTGTTGAATCAGGCGGCGGGCATAGGGAGCGACCGACTCGAAGAAGCGACGCTGGGCCTCAGCGAAGATGGTTCCAAAGGCAAGTGATGACTTTCCCGAACCGGACACCCCGGTGAAAGCAACGATGGCGTTTCGGGGTACGTCAACATCAACACTGCGAAGATTATTCTCGCGGGCACCGCGTACTCGCAGAAAGTTATCGGCATCACACTGATTCGAATGAGGGATAGGCATTCGACGGACTGTAGTTGGCCTCCCTGAGGTTTTGCCGGTACCGGCTAGGGCACAACGCGCTATTCCGGCAGCTCGCGCAGGACCACTTTCATGATTTTGCCGGTAGCGGTGCGTGGCAGGGTGTCAACGAAAGTGACGTAATCGGGCACCTTGAATGCAGCGATGAGGGTGCGAGTATGGGTGAGTAGATCCACTTCCGTCGTGATGTGATCGGGGCGGAGCACCACATACGCCTTCGGTCGCTCGCCCCATTTGGCGTGCGGTATGCCAACGACAGCCACATCCAGAACCGTCGCGTGGGAGAGCAAGGCGTTCTCCACCTCAATGGTGGAAATATTCTCACCCCCCGAAATGATGATGTCCTTGGCACGGTCCTTAATTTCGATATAGCCGTCTTCGTGCATGACGCCAAGATCTCCGGTGTGAAACCAGCCGCCGCGAAAGGCCTCTGAAGTAGCCGAAGCGTCTTTGAAATACCCGAGCATGACGTTATTGCCTCGCAGCACGATTTCACCGATGGTGTGGGCGTCGGCGGGAACGTTGCGCATATCGGCGTCGACGATGCGGGCGGATTCGGCTTGGACCATGCCCACGCCCTGCCGGGATATCTTGCGGGCGCGTTCCTCACCGGGCAGGTCATCCCACTCGCGCTGGTATTCACAGATGGTGTACGGGCCGTACACCTCGGTGAGGCCGTAGACGTGCACGACTGTGATGCCGAGGGCGTCGAGTTGTTCAATGACACTCGGTGAGGGTGGTGCACCCGCCGTGGTGATGGACAGCGGTGTGCTGAGGAGGTGTTTCATGGGAGCGTTGGCGATGACGCCGCACACTGTGGGCGCGCCGCACAGGTTGGTGACGCCGAGGTTGTCGATGGCCGCCCACACAGATTCCGCCCGGACCGTGCGCAGGCACACGTGGGTGGCACCGGCAGCGGTGACCGCCCAGGGGGTGCACCATCCATTGCAGTGAAACATCGGTAGGGTCCACAGGTACACCGAGTCGCTCGTGAATTTATTGTGGAACATCTCCCCAAAGGAGTTGAGGTACGCCCCGCGGTGTGAGTACATAACCCCCTTGGGCTTTCCGGTCGTGCCCGAGGTGTAGTTGATCGAAATCATGGCGCGCTCGTCAGTGACCTCCCACGCCAAGGGCTCGCTCGAGTCGTGGTCGGCCTCGCCGAGAAACGATTCCAGGCTCTGTTGACCCATATCCAGGCCACTCTCCGTAATGCCGAACTCACCATCAGCGATCTCGATTACCCCTGCAAGAGCAGCGGATGCTGCGAATGCATCACCAACGGTACCCACGAGTTCTGCGTCGATGAAGAGCAGGGTGGCCTCGGAGTGTTGCAGAACGTAGTGCACTTCCGGCCCGGCCAGCCGGGAGTTCAAGGCCACGAGTACACCACCCGCCAGTGGAACGGCGTAGTGGGCGATGAGCATCTCGGGTATATTCGGTGCAAGGAATATAACGCGATCTCCCGGCGTGATGCGCGAGCGGATGGCGTGGGCCAATTCCTCTGCGGCGCGCCGGAACTCGACGTAGCTATAGCGCCGAGCGCCGTAGATGATTGCATCTTTGTTGGGAAAGACTTCGGCGCTTCGCTGCAGAAAACGCATGGGTGTGAGTGGGGAGTCGTTGGGGGCGGCGATGATGCTGGGAATAGTCGTCTGGGTTGGCACGCGGGACTCCTTTGTCCAAAAAAATAGGGGGGTGACAGGCTGCTAGTGAAAGGCGCTTACCCCGGTGAGGTCACGCCCAATGAGCAGCGATTGGATGGACTCGGTGCCCTCGTAGGTGTGGATCGACTCGATGTCGGCTAGGTGCCGAATGACGTGATTCTCCAGCAGAATGCCATTGCCGCCGAGCATGTCCCGCGCGATCGATGCGAGCGAGCGAGCGGCGCGGGTGTTGTGGAATTTCGCCAGGCTGGCCTGGATGGGCCGCAGGGTTCCCGCCGCATCGAGGGTGGACAGGTGAATGCAATGGAGTTGCATAGATGTGAGTTCGGAAAGCATCAGGGTGAGACGCTCCTGCACGATCTGAAAGCCTGCGATCGGTTTGCCGAACTGCACACGCTGCTGAGCATAGTTGAGTGCAGCCTCAAACACGGCAGTGGCGTGGCCGAGCGCCGACCAGGCCACGCCGAGTCGGGTGGCGAACAAGACGACCGCGGTGTCTTTAAAGGTGTGGGTGCCGGGTAAGACCGCATCGAGGGGCACGCGCACGTTGGTGAGCGTGATGCGCGCCTGGTGAACGGCACGCAGTGATCCTTTTCCCAGCATGGTTTCGCCGTTGTAGCCGGGCAGGGACTGATCCACGAGAAAGCCGCGAACATTGCCGTCGTCGTCGCGGGCCCAGACCACGGTCACATCGCCCACCGAGCCGTTACCGATCCACTTTTTCTCGCCGTTGATGACCCACTGGTCACCATCACGGTGGGCGGTGGTTTCCAGGCCCACCGAGTCAGAGCCGTGGTCGGGTTCGGTGAGGGCGAAGGCCCCAAGCTTTTCGGCGCGAGCCAGGGGAACGAGCCATTTCTCCTTCTGCTCGTCGCTCCCGAAAAGGGCGATACTGCGAAGGACAAGTCCACCCTGCACGGCAACGACGGTTCCCATCGAGCCATCGCCACGGGAGATTTCCATATTTACGAGGCCGGCCGCGAGCGGAGACATCGCGGTGAGCCCCGGGCCTTCAACACCGTCGGTGAGCAGATCGAGTTCGCCGAGGCGGCGGGCCAGGTGCAGCGGATACTCCGCTTTGTCCCAGGCCTCGGTCAACTCGTCGAGGGTTTCCACTGCGAAAGTGCGGGCCCTGGTCCAGAAGGCACGGTCGGCCTCGGGAATGTTCGCGAAAACCCCGTAATAGTCGGTGTCGAGCGGGGCGGAGACATCGTAATCGGGCATCAGTGCCTTTCGCGGTAGCGGGTGTGACTACAGTTCTACCTGACACGCAGTCTCAGGTCAAGTGACACTCGGTGTCAAATTTCGGAGGAGCGAAACTGATTTTCAATCACCCGGGCGACGTCCTGAGGCAGTGCGGAGGCAGGAAATACCGCGACCACCAAGTCGCTGGCGGGCGTGACCGCGCGCGACACGTCGACGGGAGCAAACCGATCCCGCACCGCGTTCAACTCCGCTGCCAGACCAGCGGATGCCGCCAGTTGCTGGGGGTCACTGCTGCGAATCATGCGGCGCAGCTCGAAGTTGTGGGTTGCAGTCACGGCCGCAGCGAATTGAATGATCACAACCGGGTCGACACCTTGTAGGCGTCGTCGAAGATAGGCAGAGAAGGTCTTCTCATAACGGGACACCATGACCGTTTCGCGGTCACGCAAAACGGATGTCTCGCGCACCACCAAATCGCGCACCCGCACGATGTCGAGACGCTCGCGAAACCGCTCAAAAACGAGCATTGCTGCTTCGCAAACGGCGAGCCAGGGGTCAGCGTGCTCGACCATGAAGTGGTCGCCGATCTGCTCCAGCAGTTCGTCGTGATCGGCGAAGATCACGTCGTCTTTTGAACGGAACTGGCGAAAGAAGGTGCTGCGGGATATGCCGGCAGCTGCGGCGATGTCGGTCGTGGTCGTCATGTCATATCCGCTGGTCTGAAACAGTCGCACGGCGATGTCGGCTACCACAACCCGCGAGTGGGCATCCGCTGATCGAAGGCCGTCTCGAATACCGGTGTCGGTCGGGCTTGTGTGCGCGGTGGTGTCAGGCATGGTCTGCCGAAATTATCACGAAATTTAGCACCGCACTTTGCCGGAGCGTCGTCCGACCCACGAAATCTAGCGGATGTTTAGAACGGCGGAGCGGCCGAGGGTTGCCATGACACTTGTGCCGCCACCCCTCCACGATCTGACCTCGAGCGAACCGCCGGCCACCTGGATGGTGTCGCGCATAATGCGCAGGCCCAGGTGGTTGTCCGGCGCGGCGGCAGACAGGTCGAAGCCACATCCGTTGTCGTGAATCAAGAGAATCGTGCGGTCGGCATCGTGCATCAAGGTGAGCTCGAGGACCCCGGCCCGAGCGTGCTTGACAGTATTCGCGAGAACCTCGCGAGCTACCCGATAGAACATCGCGGAGCGATCACGGTCAAGGTCGCAATTGGCCGGCACGTGCAGTTTCACTTCGATTCCCTGCTCGAGCAGCGGGGCGGTCAGATGCGCCAGTGCCGCCGGTAGCCCAAGTGCTTCAAGGTCGGGCGGGTAGAGCTCGGTGGTCATTGTGCGGAGGGTACGCACATTTTTCTGCAGGATGGCTTTGGCCTGGCCAAACAACGTCCGGTTCTCTGGTATGCCGTGCATCTCCTCAGCCTCGAGAGCATACGACAATCCAGCGAGATCCTGGATGACTTCATCGTGCAGGTCACGGGCGATGCGCTGGCGTTCGAGATCAGAGGCGTCGATCGCGTGCTGCAACAACTGGCGCCTGGCGGACTGATGCCCCTGTATGCGGCGGGCGAGGGCGATCGCGGGGAACAGCTGCGCGAGCTGCAGAACACCGAGAGAGACCAGAAAAGCCGGGATTAATCCGAGCAGAGCGGAATTCTGTTCCTCACGAACGGAATCGTCGTTGAAGTACGCCTCGAGGATGAGGGGCAGGCCGGCGGAGGACAGGGCGCGCACATAGACCTCGACGAGTTCTCCCGACTCCGTTTCAGAGAGGTCATCCGGCTCTGATTGTTTCTCCAGGGTGGCACGGCCCTGGCCGCCAGCGAGGAGTTCGGGCGCAAAGCTGGGCAGGGCGAACCGGTGCCCGATTAGAGATGGCAGTTCGGAGTAAACGATGACGCCGTCGGTATCCCATACTTTGATGCGCACCAGGGATCCGTCGGCGATGCGTGGTGCAATCCGCTCGTTGAGCAGTCGCTGTGACCCCGGTAGGTTTGCCAGGACAGCCTCGGTCATGAGGGGAGTCAGTGAGTAGTCGGCAAGGCGCTGAGTGAACGACACGGCGTTGGCCATGGCGCGGGCTTCGGACTGGCCTCGCACGAAGAGGGCCACCGGTACGGCGACAACGACCATAGCGATGAAGCCCATCAAAAGAAACCGCTGCACTGCCATGCGCACCTCGGAGCGCTCGGCCGCTTGCAGCTGGTCGCGCCGCAGTTCCCTGCTCTGTGGCGAAGTTCTATACATGCTGCGCCGGAACAAGTCCAAGCCGTGTGGCGGTCACGACTGCCTCAAGCTGCGAGTGTGCCCCCAGCTTGCCGAGTATTGCTTTGACGTAGCCTCGGCAGGTGTTCTCCGAGATTCCGAGTGCCTTCGCGTTGGCCCGCACGTCCGTGCCCTCACCCATGAGGCGAAGCACGGCCAGTTCACGCCGGGTCAGCTCCGGAAATGGGATGTCGTCCTCACGCAGTCGACGCCTCGAACCGAGCAGTGATACCAGAGATGGATGCACAATGAAGCCGCCGATCCGCGCGTAGCGCAGCGTGTCGAGAACCGTGGCGAGCGAACCGTCCTTGGGAAGAAACGCACAGACACCAATCGCGGCCGCCTGCTCGAGGGCTTCGAGGGCCGGGTCGCCGGTGAGGATCACGATTCGGGTCTGCGGGGCATGAGAGAGGATGGTCGCCGCCGCGCCCAGCCCGCTGCCGTCGGGCAGGTGATAGTCCATGACTACGACGTCGGGCTGAAGCTCGAGGCACCGGGCGATACCGGTGGCGACGCTGTTCGCGAAACCAACACTGACCAGATCGGGCTCACGGTTGAGTGAACCGGTGAGTAGTTCAGCAAAGGTCGTGTGGTCGTCAACGATGAGCACGCGAGTTAGTGCGGATGTGGTTTGCGCAGATATGGCCGGTGCGGTTGTCTGCACAGACGACACCCCTTTCGCAAGATCGGATTCGGTGGGGGAGGTTCGAATCATCATGATCTGGAACCTCTCTGTCCGTGTTATCTCGAACGACGTGACCATTATCGGGACCGGTCCCGCCGCTGTCGAGGCATTCCGCGCCGACCCCAATTGTGCTATGGCGCGAAGAATCTGCGCCCGGTCGCGAGGTACCTTGGACCGCCGCTGACGCGGGTTGCGGCGAACTCTCCAAAGTGGATGGCAGCACCTCGCGTACTCCATGCACGGGAAACCAGAGGACACCCCCAATTTTGAGGAGGTGAATACGCTGCATTTTGGGCTTAGCTAATCAATCACTGCGGATCACCATGGAGTCGTCCAGACGGAGTCGTCTCGACATTGGAGGTCAGCATGCAACCGACGAGGAACTCATCCGTGGTTACACCACCTAAGCGGTCGTTCTGGCAGCGGGTGGTGAACGCCGCCACTTCCACGGCCATGGTGGTAGCGATGCTCGGCGCGCTGCCGGCAGTGCCGGCCCAAGCCGCGACGACGAGCGACCTGTCACTGACGGTGGTCAGCGCGCGCACGGAGCCTCTCGCATTTGGGGGCGTTGGCGTCGATAAGGGCGACGGCATCCCGAACTTCCAGTACATTATCAACGAGGACAATACCGGGACGACCGCCCAGAGGAATCCTGCGCCCGACAGCGGGTGCGCGGCAACCGACACCGGATACCCGGCCAGCTGCGACTGGCCGTCGATCAAAGAAGTACCCCACACCACGAGCCCGATCGTACGCCAGGGCGACCAAGCCGACTTCGCCGGCGGTCTTACCCTGCCTGACGGGCGTTACCTGATCTCCGTACTCGCCGACGGTTACAAGATCGACGGGGAGCACTTCAGCGTGCCGTTGCCCGCAGCGGGTTTGGTCACCGTTGAGCTGCAGCCTAACCCCCTGCCCGACTCAACCCTCCGGGCCTTCATCTTCCAGGACACCGCGCCGACCAACGGAGCCAACGATCAGGGTGAGCCCGGCCTGGCCGGCTTCGTCGGTCACATCGCCGACACCTTGGGCGAACTGCAGACGGACGTCTACGGCAACCCCCTGTGCACCGTCTACGAGGGCGAGAATCCGGACACGCATGTGATCCCTCTCGCCAGCCTGGACGCGACTATGTCGCCCGTGCCGATTGCCGGAACAGGGGGCCACTGTGTCAGCGATGCCGAGGGCCTCCTGACCATGCCCCACCTGGGTAGCAATCGGTACACGCTCACCGCTACGGCCCCCGACGGGCAGATCTGGATCCAGACGACGACGCTGGAGGGCAACCACGACTTTGACACCTGGCTCATGGACGGCAGCACCGGTTACGACACCGAGGCGCTGGTGGCCGGCGAGCCCGTTCCCGGACCGATCTTCGGATTCGTTCCGCCCACAGACACCCTGACCTCTAGTGCCGCCGGGCACATCACGGGCGTGGTCGTAAGTGCAAAGCAGTACACCCCGCCCAAGGGCGGCGACTTCAACTACTGGCTGGGACTGTCCGGGAGCAAGATAGGCAAGCCCATCGTCAGGCCATGGCTCTCGCTTGCCGACCTGCAGCACGGTGACCAGGCCGTCTGGGTGGGTCAGGGCGACGCGAAGGGCGCCTTCGACATCTCCGGCGTGCCGGCCGGCAACTACACCCTGAGCTGGTGGGACGAGCCACAGAACTACTTCATCAACATGGTGAACGTGACCGTGAGTGATGGCGAGACGGTGCAGATGGGCAATGTGCTGACCAGCGGCTGGTGGACGGATTACGACGGGTATGTCTTCAATGACACTAACCGCAACGGGGTCAAGGACCCCGGCGAAAGCGGCCTGCCCAACTTCACGCTGACTATGCGCAAGCAGGACAACTCGCTGATGGATCGCGGCACGAACGTCGTCACCAGCGATAGCACGGGCTACTACCACTTCGAGAGCGCCTACCCGCTTAGTGAGTGGACCGTCATGGAGAATTACAGGGACTCCTTCTACACCACCGGGGTCACCTACCAGGCCGACAACCAACCGACCCCGACCACGGTCAAGGGCGCCGGCGTTGACGTTAGCGTGCTCAGTATTATCGGGCTCGGTGGCCGGATGGACTGGGGCGTTCACACCTACGATCCCACGGGCGCCAACGGAATCGACCCCCGCAACGGTGGCATCGTGGGCTCGGTGAGCTACGACACAACCCGCAACGAGCTCGATCCGCAGTATGCCGCTTCCGAAGACTGGCAGCCGGGCGTCTCCGATGTGCCCGTGGAGCTGTACGCCACGGTCGACTGCGGTACGAACCCGAACACGGCGTGTGGTGGCACCAACGACGCCTACGAGCTGGCATCGGACGGATCGCTGGCCACGGGCAAGCTGCTGAACACCTACCTCTCGGAACAGTGGAGCCGCCCTAGCGGATGCGTGGCCCGCGACGTTGACGGCAACCCGCTCGTGCACGCCAAAGACAATCCTGCGGCCTACGACGAGAACGTGCTCGTACCAAATCAGGAGACAACGGGCGAGTGCCTCTCGAGCTTCATGCAGGGCGTGCAGTTCGGGCCCTACCCGACCGACCAGGGCGCAGCCACCGCCAACTTCGGTGCGGCCGTGGACGGCAACTACGGCTTCGGTGACGCCTGCACCGGCACACTCGACGCTCGGGATCCGGCCGCCCCTACGTGCGATGGAACCTTCGAGCCGTTGGCGAGCGGAGACTACCTCGTTCGGCTCGCGATCCCGAAAGACGAAAGCGGTGACCCGTTGTACAAGGTGACCAGCGAAGAGGACATCAACATCGCCAACGGCGACCAGATCGTGCCGCAAGTACCGCCGCCGTCCTGCGCCGGGAAGCTCCACACCGTCGACCTTCTCGGTGACGGAACGGACAACTACCCCGCAGTGGTGGGCAACGACACCAATGGTGCCCCCACGGGTGTCACCGTACCGGCCTCGACACCCGTCGACAACGCGACATTCCTCGACATCGGTGGGTCGCCGTACGAAGGCTCACCCAAGGCGTCCTGCGACACCAAGCTGGTGCGAGTGAACAATGGCAAGTCGGTCGTTCCCATGTTCAACATCTTTACCGACGTCCCGGTCCCGTCGCGCCTCCGTGGCCTGATCGTGGACGACATCAACTTCTCCACCGACCCGCGCTCCACGCTCTACGGGGAGAAGACGGGCGTGGCCTTTGCACCGGTCGGTATCTACGACTTCGCCAACCGGCTGGTCACGACCGTCGAGTCCGATTTCAACGGCGCGTACGACGTGCTGCTCCCTTCCACCAACCACATCAGCTGCCCCACACCCTCGGGTGTCTGCACCAACATGTACCGCTTCGTGGGCAATGACCCGGGTACCCCGGGGCATCTGAACCCAAATTACAACCCGCGGTATCGCTCGATAGCGACCGAGTTCGAGGCCATGCCCGGCGTGACCATCCCCACTGACCTTGCTCCGACCCAGGTCGGCGTGTATATCGGGTCGCCGACCACCGGGGTCAATACGGCAGTTGCCTGCACCCTCGACGGTGCCACACCCCAACTGTTCGCCGTCTCGAGGCCCTACGTGACCGCGACCGGAAGCCGCTCGTTCACCATCCGCGGGACCGGCTTCGGCGCCAACCGGGGCACCGGCCAGGTCACTCTGGGCACCGCAGCGCTGGACATCGTGGCCTGGAGCGATACCTCGATCTCGGCAACAGTGCCTGGCGTGGTCCCGGTAGGGACGCACCAGCTGGGGATCACAGCCGACAACGGGCAAAGCACGGTCAATGGGCTCACCTTCCATGTGTTGGGAACGGGGTACAGCCCGTCCCTGCGTGAGGTCGGACCAGGCCACACCTACGCCACAATTCAGGCCGCACTCGACGCCGCGTTCACCAACAACGGTGACGACCTGGTGGTCGTCTATCCGGCTCTCTCCACCACGGCCAACCCTCGGGGCGCCTACTACGAGAACCTGGTCGTCGCCTCACCGGTCAAGCTGCAGGGTGTCGGCTCTGGCGGCTTCCAGGGCACCACCTTTGTGCCGGGATCGATCATCGATGCCGGCGCGTTCGGCGGAGACACTGCCCTGGCTGCGGCCTGGTTCACCAAGGTCGGCGGCCTGACCTGGGACGGCAACCAAGCCGTCAACGACGGCGAGGGAATTTACATACTGGCCTCGGCGAATGCCACCACTGCGCCTGGTGTCGCCCGTCAGTTCACCAGCGGCTTCAAGGCATCCATCGACGGTTTCGACATCCGCGGCGGCGGCCAAGTGGGCTTCCCTGGCAACATCGACAGTCTCACCGGTGGTCCGACCGGCCTTCCGCCGAACATCACCACCCAGGGCGGAGCGATCTTTGCCAACGCCTACGCCCGCTCCCTGCAGATCACCAACAACGTCGTGCAGAACAACGGAGGCGGCTACGGGACCATCCGTGTCGGCACCCCTGACCTCGCCGCGCCGAACACCAGCCAGCACAACGAGAACGTTCGCATCGCCAGCAACCGGATCATCGCCAACGCCGGCACCAACCTGGCCGGCGGCATCGGACTCTATGCGGGCTCGGACGACTACGAGGTGGCGGGCAATGACATCTGCGGCAACTTCTCAATGGAATACGGCGGCGGACTCAGCGCCTACGGCCTGAGCCCAGGCGGCAAGATCCACCACAACCGCCTGTACTTCAACTCCTCCAACGATGAGGGCGGCGCCATCATGATCGCGGGCCAGCTGCCGGCGACGGTCGGAGCTCTCTCGCCTGGCTCCGGTCCGGTGGACATCTATGCCAACCAGATCCAAGCCAACATGGCCAATGACGACGGAGGCGGAATCCGCTTCCTGATGGCCGGCGAGTACCCGATGAATGTCTACAACAACATGATCGTCAACAACGTGTCGACCCACGAGGGCGGCGGCATCGGCATCAACGACGCCCCTAACGTGCGGGTCTACAACAACACGATCATGAAGAACCTGTCGACGGCCACCGCGGTGACCTCGAACGGTCAGCCTGCCCCGGCCGGGTTGTCCACCTCAGCCAACAGCGACCAACTGCAGGCCACGCTGCCGGGCGGCTCGCCGACCTTCAGTAACCCGTTGATGTTCAACAACATTTTCTGGGACAACCGGGCAGGCACCCGGTCCGTCACCGGCGTCACCGGCCTAGGCCTGGCCGGCCCGGCCGACATCAACAACTGGGATCTGGGTGTGGCCGACGGCACGGGCGTGCTGGCGCCGAGCAACTCGGTCGTACAGCAGAATGCCGCTTCTCACGCCTACACGACCAGTCCGAGCAACAGCAGCGCCGATCCGGCGATTGTTCTGCCCTACGACGTCTCCGTCTCCTTCGCCACCTGGCGACAGAACCCGGCGTTCGTGGACGCCACGCTGGTGACCCTGGAGGCGCCGCCGAACCTGCTGGGGAACTACCACCTGGCCAACTGCCCCACATCACCCGCCTGCAACCTCGGCGCATCCAGCAACGGCGTCGTGAATGCGCCGGCAACGGACATCGACAACCAGGCTCGGCCAGCACTGGGTGGCTTCGACAGTGGTGCTGATGAGTTTGGCGCCGCAACGCCGCCGCCGCCGAACTCGGACCTGTACTTCTCGACAGTCGGTAGCAACAATCTCCCCGGCGCGTCCGGTACGCCCGGCGACATCTACCTCTGGAATGGCACCGCGTTCAGCCGGTCTGTCGATATCGGCGCCGCGCCGTACGGGGTGCCGAGCGGTGCCAACACCGACGGTTTCTCCCGAGTGGACGCCACCCACTTCTACGCCTCGTTCACCGGAAACGTGACCTTGCCCGGCCTCGGCACAGTGGCCGACGAGGACGTCGTGTACTTCGATGGCAGCTCCTGGTCGTTGTGGTTCGACGGCAGTGCGCACGGCGTCGGCGGCAACATCGACCTAGGTGCTGTCAGCGTCGTCGGTAACACGCTGTTCTTCTCTACCAACAACAGTGCGGTACCTCCTGGTGCAGGTGGGTTCGGCGACAACGCCGACATCTACCGCTGGGATGGCGATAACTTCTTCACCCGGGTCATGGACGCTACCCAGGCACCGTACAACCTGCCGAACAGAGGGACGGCCGCCAGTGCGACCAATCCCAACGTCGACGGGCTCATCTGGCGCGACGCGAAGCACTTCTACCTGTCGTTCAGCAATAAGACCACCACCGTACCGGGGCTCGGCGCCGTGGCCGACGAGGACGTGGTCTTCTTTGACGGCACCTCCTGGTCGCTCTACTTCGACGGCAGCGCCCACGGGCTGGACGCGTCGTCCAACCTCGACCTGGATTCGATCGCGTTCGCCACGGGGGCCCTTCCACCCCTGCCGCCGCCGGCGGGTCATGACCTGTACTTCTCGACGCTCGGGAACACCAACCCGCCCGGCGTCGGCGGCAACGCGGACAACTCGGATATCTACAATTGGAACGGAGCCGCCTTCAGCCGGGTGCATGATGTGACGACCTCGCCCTACGGCTTGCCGGCCAGCGCCAACGTTGACGGCTACGACCGGGTCAGCGCCACCGAGTTCTACCTCTCCTTCACCGGGCCGGTCGACGTGCCCGGCATCGGGACAGTGCAGGACGAGGACGTCGTCCACTACAACACTGGCATCTGGTCGCTGTTTTTCGACGGCAGCATGCATGGTTTGGGGGACAACTCCAACCTGGACCTCGATGCGATCAGCATTGTGGGGACCACCCTGTACTTTTCCACTCTGGGTAACAGGAACCCGCCCAGCGTGTCGGGAAGCGCGGACGATGCCGACATCTACAGCTGGAACGGCGCCGTCTACAGCCGGGTGATTGACGCCAGCGCCGTGCCCTACAGCCTGCCAGCCAACGCCAACGTCGATGGCTTCGTACGAGTAGACGATACCCATTTCTACCTCTCCTTTAGCTCCGCCACCACGACGGTGCCCGCTCTGGGCGCCGTGCAGGACGAAGACGTCATCTACTACGACGCGGGCACCTGGTCCGTTTACTTCGACGGCACTACCCACGGGCTCACCTCGTCCGATCTCGACGTCGATGCCTTTGACCTTCCCACCCCATGAACCACCCATCCAACAGCGCCACCGACGATCCCCAGGGAGATACGGGAATGATCTTCAAGCAGCCTTTCAGCCGCCGCGACCTCATCAAGTTCGCCGGCGGCGCGGTGGCCGTCGTTGGCACCGGTATCTGGGCGGGCAACGTGCTGATGCCCGAAGCCGCCGTTGCAGCCCTCGGGGATCCTGACCTCTACCTAGCCGGGACCGACGGGTGGATCTACCTGCCGAAGACCCCGGCCATCCCGCCGTTCCACCCCGACGTTCTGGCCCCGGGTCTACTCACGACCTACATCTTCGGTTTCCGCGAAGTCACCGGTCTGACCGACACTCAGCTGTCGAACCAGCAGAACAAGGCTCAACACTCCGCTCCGTTGTTCTGGGCGAACCAGTTCGACCCGGCCCACCCGGTGGACTTCAAGGTGCAACTGACCAACCTGGGCCTGGCACTGCGGCCTGACCTGTTCGACGCTCACACTCTGCACTGGCACGGGATGCGCAATGTGATCCCGTTCTTCGATGGCGAGCCGAGTGGTTCGGTGGCGATTCGGACCGGACGAATCTTCACCTACGTGTACCGGCCCCGCGAGCCCGGGACCTATATGTTCCACTGCCACGTGGAAGACGTCGAGCACGTTCACATGGGCATGACCGGCCTGGTCTTCGTCCGTCCCCTACAGGACGGCCAGAACATCGCCGGACACACCAAGTTCCTGTACAACGACGGAGACGGCTCGACCGGCTTCGAACGGGAGTTTGCGATGTTCCTCTCGGAGGTGTGGGCGGAGGCACACTGGGCGGACGCGCACATTCAGCTGCCGGAGTGGAGCGACTACCGGGCCGATTTCAGCATGCTCAATGGCCGCGTCTACCCGGACACCATCGCCCCGAACGCGCCGATCAATGCCGCGGCATCCACCCACCGTCTTGCTGTGGAGACCGACCCCGTGACCGGCGACCTGGTCGCCCCCGTTGGACACCCCGAGCTGCAATACCAGCCGCAGTCCTCGCTGGTGAACTGCAATGCCGGCGAGACGGTCGCGCTCCGGTTCGCCAACCTCGGATTCCGGGAACAGGCGATGACCCTGGCTGGGATCCGGATGCGGGTGGTCGGCCGCGACGCCACCCCGATGCTTGGGCGCGACGGCACCGACACGTCCTATGAGACCGAGACGATCAACATCGGCCCGGGCGAGAGTTTCGACGTGGTCTTCACCGCACCGGCACATACCGGCACGGGTTATGACACCTACATGCTCTACAACCGCAATTACCTCAGGGCGAACAACCTGGCCCCGGGCGGTTTCGGTGGCCAGGCCACCGAGGTTCGTGTGTATGCGGCGGGCGGCCTCCGGGCGCAGGACTATCCAAACGACTTGGGAGTGTGAGAGCCATGAAGAAAGGTGACACCGTGGTGCAGGCGAACGCTGGCACCCGGCGCTTTCGCCGAGTGGCGCTGTTGGTCGCTGCGGCCCTGCTCGGAGCGACGATGACCACATTCGTCCCGGCGGCGACTGCCGAGACTTCGTCGCGGGTCGGCATTGCCTGCACCGCGGGGGTCGGCGGAGGTGCCACCACCCCGATCTTCAACCTGACCACCAAGACCGGATACATCAGTCTGCCCGACGGCAACACGGCGTTCATGTGGGGGTACTCCAGCGGTTTCGGCGGTTTTCAACACCCCGGCCCGGTGCTCTGTGTCAATGCCGGAGACACGGTCACGGTGATTCTGCACAACACCCTGCCCGAGGACGCCTCGATCGTCTTCCCCGGCCAGGCAGACGTCCTGGCCAATGGGACCCCGGCTCAACCCCAGCTCACCGGGGCCGGCACGACCACATCGCTGACGAACACGGCCGCGGCCGGAGGCGGAACTGTCACGTACAGCTTTGTGGCTGGCGACCCGGGCACGTACTTGTACGAGTCGGGCACCAACCCCGAGAAGCAGGTGCGGATGGGGTTGTTCGGAGCCCTGATCGTGCGCCCGTCGGTCTTGCCGACCGGCGGAGCAGGTGGCTCCATCGCGAGCGAATACGCCAACAACCGGGCAGACAGCCGGTTCAATCCCTCCGAAGAGTTCATGGTGCTCCTGAGCGAGATCGACCCATACCAACATCAGGCCGTTGAGAACAACAAGAGCTTCAACATGAACAACTACCACCCACGCTACTGGCTGATCAACGGGCGCGGCTTCCCGGACAGCATCGCGGACAACGGTGCCAGCTGGCTGCCCACGCAACCCTATGGAGCTCTCGCACAGGTGGGTGAGTTCGACCGAACTGCGGCCACGCCAGACCAGCCCGGCATGGCTCGCTACCTGAACGTGGGCACCGAGGACTTCCCCTTCCACCCGCACGGCAACAACGGACTGGTCGTGGCTCGAGATGGCCGTGCTCTGGAAGGCCCGACCGGACAGGACCTCTCGTTCGAGAAGTTTGCCATCAATATTGGGCCAGGACAGACCTGGGACGTGATCTTCAAGTGGTATGACGCCGAGAATTACTCCCCCTCCAACCCGGTCCCGGTGACGGTGCCGCAGATGACCAACGAGGCGATCGGCGTCTTCTACAGCGGAAGTCCCTACCTTGGGACCAAGGAAACCCTGCCGCCCGGCATTCAGAGTGTGAACCAGTGCGGGGAGTACTACATCATCTCCCACAACCATGCTCTATTCCAGATCACGTCGTGGGGTACGAACATGACCGGACCGATCACCTATATGCGAATCGATCCACCGACGCCCAACAACTGCGGCTGACCAGGAAGGCGAAGAGAGCCATGATCCCCAGGACGAGTATCAAAAAAGTAGCCTCCTCCATCATGACGACGCTGTTGGCCGGCGGAGGGCTGGCCGTGCTGGTGGCCCTCGCGATGCCGCCAACGGCCGCGCGCGCCGCGACTGCGGACTGCACCGCGCCCGGCGACCTGTACGCGGTCTCTGGAACCACGACTCTCGGTTCCCAGAGCGTGAACGTCTGGGGCTACAGCACGACTGCCGCCAGCGTGACCCGCCCCGGCGGGCCGACGCTGTGCGTGACCGCCGGTGAGACGGTCACCCTCACGCTGCATAACGAGCTGACCGAGAACACCGCTCTGCTTTTCCAAGGACAGCAGATGATCCCGGACCTCACCGGCGCGGCGCCCGGAGCCATCACGACGTACACCTTCACGGCCGGTCAACCAGGCACCTACCTCTACGAAGCGGGGCTGGTTCCCGGGGCCCAACACCAAGTGGCGATGGGCCTCTACGGCGCCCTGATCGTGCGCCCGACGACCGCCGGCCAGGCCTACGACGCGACCACGACCGCCTATGACGACGAGGCCGTCCTGGTGCTCAGCGAGATCGACCCGACTCTCAACAACGCCGCGAACCCGGCGGCCTACGACATGCGCAAGTACGCTCCCCGGTATTCCCTCATCAACGGGAAGGCCCACCCTGACACCGATCCCATTGCGGCGACGGCCCCGGGCAACAAGGTGCTGCTGCGCTACGTCAATGCCGGCAATCAGTACCATTCAGTGGCATCGCTCGGCGCGGAACAGAAAATAATCGCCCTGGACGGCAGCCCGCTGAATTTTTCACGTCGCTATGTCGCGGAGACCTTCGGTCCGGGCCAGACCGCGGATGCCATCGTCACGACCCCGGCAGCGATCAAACAGCTGAACCGGTTGGCGATTTACGACGGTAGCCTGCTATTACACAACAGCAACACGGTCGGCATCGGTGGGATGCTTACGTTTGTCACGGTTCCCGCCAGCGGTGTTGTCGGACCTGACTCCACCGGACCGGTCACCAGCGCCCTCGTCTACGCGGCCGGCACCCTCAGCGCCACGATCGACGACAGCTCCACCGGCGGATCGACTATCGCCGGGGCCGAATACTTCATCGACACGGTAACCGGCCCGGGCGTCCCCATGACTGGCACCGGCAGCGTCACCGCTTCGGTGGCCGTCCCGTCCGGTGAGCACATCGTCTATGTGCGGGGTCAGGACTCGAACAACAACTGGGGAGTCTTCAGCTCCGTGCTGGTCACCGGTGGCGACGCCACTGGTCCGACTACCAAATCACCATCGCTGACACCCAGCACCACGAATGGCTCGGGTACTACGAGCATCGCAGTGCACGCCACAGGAGACGACAGTGCGACCGGAGGGTCGAACATTACCGGCGCCGAGTACTTCATCGACACAGTCGGCATCGATGGCTCGGGAACGATATTGAACGTCAACTTAGCCGCCCCCATTGCCAGTCTGGATGGGACGATTCCCGCCGCGATCGTGAATGCCCTGCCCGAAGGCAGCCATGTTGTGTCGATGCACAGCCGGGATGCGGGCAGCTGGGGTATCCCGATCACCAGAATTCTGGTGATCGACAAGACCGCGCCCACCGCTGCCGACGTCTCGGTAGCGCCCACACCCAACAACGGCACCCTGGCGGTCAATGGCGGCACGCCGGCGGTCCGGGTGACGGTTGGGAGCATGACCGATTCGATCGCCGCCACGGTCAACAGCAACATCGTCTCGGCCGAGGCGTTCATCGACACGGTCACCGCTAATGGCACCGGGATCGTTGTCAGGGCCACCGACGGCACCTATAACAGCTCCACGGAGGCTGGCTACGCGGATATTCCGCTGGCCACCATCGCCCAGCTCGGAAACGGTGACCACACCATCTACGTCCACGCCAAGGACGCAGCTGGCAATTGGGGATCGACGGCGACCACGGTCCTGCTGATCGACAAGGTAAAGCCGATGGTCAGCGCCGTCAGTGCAACCCCCAACCCGACCCAGGGCGCCAGATCGGTGAACCTGACGGTACAGGCGACGGATGGTCTCACGACAGTCACTCGCGGCGAGTGGTTCACCGGCACCGATCCCGGTGTCGGCAAGGCGACACCGATGACGGTCACCGGCACCGGCCCGTGGACTCTGGTCAGCGCAATCGATGTCGGCGGTTGGAGGGAGGGCGCCTACACGCTCACGGTGCGGTCGCGGGACGCGGCCGGCAACTGGAGCGCGAACGCCTCCACTGCCCTCCAGGTGACCGCGCCGCTGTACTTCTCGACACTCGGGAGCGCCACGGTGCCCTCCGTGACCGGTACTGCCGACGACGCGGACATCTATAGTTGGAGCGGCACCGCCTTCAGTCGGGCTATAGACGTCAGCGCCGCACCGTACAACCTGCCCGGCGGCGCCAACGTTGACGGCTTCGACCGGGTAAGTCCCACCCAGTTCTACCTCTCCTTCACCGGGCAGGTGAATGTTCCCGGCATTGGGAACGTGCAGGACGAGGACGTCGTCTACTACAACGGCACCTCCTGGTCGCTGTTCTTCGACGGCAGCGTGCACGGTCTGGGTGGCAATAACAGCCTGGACCTGGATGCGATCAGCGTCGCGGGTTCAACGCTGTACTTTTCCACCCTGGGCAACGTGAACCCGTCCGGAGTGTCAGGTACCGCCGACGACGCCGACATCTACAGCTGGAATGGCAGCAGCTACAGCAGGGTCGTGGACGCTAGCGCCGCGCCCTACAGCTTGCCGGCCGCCGCGAACGTTGATGGATTTGTTCGAGTGGACGCCACCCACTTCTATCTGTCCTTCAGTGCGACCAGCACGACCGTGCCGGTTCTGGGCGCCGTACAAGACGAGGATGTCATCTACTACAGCTCGGGCATGTGGTCGGTCTACTTCGACGGCACCGCCCACGGCCTCACCGCCGACGCCCTCGACGTGGACGCGTTCGACCTCCCGTAGCGGCATCCGTCAGCCGGCCTGTACCCGTGCAGGCCGGCTGACGGAAGAAGGCGGACATAGCAATCAACGAGGCCCTGCCCGAGTTGAACACCGAAAAGGACGTGGACACAATGATCACCGAGACCCTGCCCGAGTTGAACATTGAATTCGACAGTGCTGCGGCGAAGAAGCGACCAATTCGGGCACGGTTGATCGCGAGCGGCGTGGTGGCCATGCTTCTGCTCGGCGCGGGCGCCGCGCGCGCGTGGTGGCCAGAGCAGAAAGCCGACGTTCGCGCGGGGACCACCCTGGTCACGGCCGAGGGTATGGCGGCTCGCTACGGGATTGACGTCAATCTGATCGGCGTAACGGCGGCCGGTGGACTGATCGAGTTCCGCTACCAGGTCGTCGACCCCGACAAAGCCAACCAGATGATGCAAGACACCACGCTGCTTCCGATCGTGGTCGTCGAGGATACCGGGGCAACCATGGTCATCCCCAGGCCCCACCACGCGGTCGAGCCCCAGCTGGGCGGAACCTATTTCTTTCTCTTCGCCAATGCCCATAACGCTATTCAGGCCGGGTCACAGCTGACTCTGGTGATGGGTGACGCTCGGCTCGAGCACATCGAGGCCCGGGGATGACCAGAGGAGACCTCCGCGTGGGTCTCAGGGCCGGGAGCCGCGTGACGGCGATCCTTGTTACCGCAATCATCGTGTTGCTGTTCAGCGCATCGCCGGCGTGGGCGCACGGTGGGCTGGAGCGTTCGGACCCTCCCAATGGTGGGGTGGTCGCCGTCGGTAGATCAGCTCTCACTCTCTGGTTCACGGAAACCATCGGCGCGAGCGCCAGCACTTTCGACCTGCACACTTCCGACGGAGTGCGGGTGGCCGTGACGGCATCTATTTCCGAAACGGAGCGCGGGGGCATCGTTCGGATCAGTGCACAACCGCTCACGAAGGCAACCTACCTGCTGGACTGGAAGGTGCTCTCCACCGAGGACGGTCACTCGTCCAGCGGGTCGGTGCTGTTCGGCGTCGGGACACGTCCCGCAGGGGTCGCGTCCGCCGTCGGCGGAATTCCGGCTGCTCCCGAACTTATACTTCGCTGGATCGACCTGTCGGCGATCATGCTCGTGATCGGTGCGCTGGCCGTCTCTGGTCGCGTCTTGGGTTCGATGGGCGAGCGGGGAAACGCTCCTCGCCGACGCGCGATTTTCATCGGAACGCTGGCTGCCGGCGTTGCCGTCATATCCGGAGCCATAACCCCGTTTCTCCTGACGCAGCGCGGGGGGAGTTCTCTTGGGGCCTGGTTTGACGCCACCTCGGCGACCTTGACCGGCACACCATGGGGCCATCTGTGGATTGCGCGAGAGTTTACACTCGTGATCGTGACTGGCGCCCTGTACCGGGCGAACGGTACTCGCCCCGCGGACGGGTGGGTGCGGATCGCCGCCGTGGGGCTGGTGGCAGTCGTGGGCCTGGAAGCATTGGCCGGTCACGCTGCCACTCTGCCCAGCCGATCCATGTTGGCGGCTTTTGCCTCCGCTTCCCACCTCGTCGCAGCGGGGGTATGGGCCGGCGGTCTCACCACTCTGGCAGTCTGCTTAATCCCTCTGATGCGCCACCGGGACACACGAGGTCCCATCCTCGCTTCAGCCTGGCGGACCTTTAGCCCGATGGCGGCACTGGCAACAATTGTGCTGGTGGCGACTGGTTTCTACGAGGCGGGTCGTCAGATCCCGGACCTGAGCTCCCTCGCCTCAACTGTCTACGGCGGCACCGTAGCCGTCAAGCTGGCCCTGGTCGCCGTTGCGTTGACGTTCGCGGGGATCAACACGCTGCTGGTGAATCCCCAGCTCGCCGCTCGGGTGGGGCGCATCCTCGGTCGCCCTCTGGGGTGGGTGCCGGTGCCGCGGCGTCGGTTCAGCACCGTCGTGGCCGCTGAGCTGGTCATCCTGGTCATCGCGGTGGGTGCTGCGGGCGTGCTCACGTCGGTTCCCACCGCACGGGAGATCAGCACTGCGACGGTGCAGGCCCCCCTCCACACCGCCACCGTTGGTGGACTCTTCGTCACCCTCGAGCAGCTGGCCGCCGGGCCCGCGCAGAGCCGTCTGATCGTGCGGGTCCGCTCGATCGTCAAGCTGGAGCAGGTACCGGTCAGCGGGGGCTCGGTCGCCCTCACCGGTCCCACAGGGGCGACGACCGCCGTGTCCCTCGAGCGTATCGAGCCCGGCCGTTACGAAGCGGAGACCCCCAAGCCCGCTCCCGGCGCCTGGACTGCTACCGTCGCTCTGCAACGGGACGGGCTTCCCACCGCGACCACACAGATCGGATGGACGACCGCCGCCGCGAGCCCCGAGGGTGCGCGCCCGCTGGAGATCCTGACCTCCAGTCTGGCCGTGCTCTTGCTCGCCGCGATGCTCGGCGCTGTCGGCTTCACCCGGCGCCGCCAGATGCGCGCCGCGCTGCCCGCATCCTTCCGTCCTGACCTGGCACGAAGCGAAACGACAGGGAGTCAACGATGAGGAAGATCCTTGCCGCAACCGCGCTGGTGGCCCTGCTGGTGGCCGGACTCGCCCCAGCGGCGTCGGCCCGAACCAGTGCCACCTCGGGAACCGGCAGCCTGACCCCGGGAGCGCAAGCGATTCTCGCCTCCCTCCCTGTCGGCGAGATGACCACCATGATCGTGACGATGCGCGACCAGGCCGACCTGAAGCGAGTCAAGGGCACGACCCGGCCGGTTCGGCTGAAGGGCACAATCACGGAGCTCACTACCAAGGCAGACACCGCGCAGCGGCCGATCCGAAAGCTGTTGCGCGCCCGGGCCGCCCAGGGCAAGGTCGCCAAGACCACACCCCTCTGGGTATTCAACGGGATCTCGGTAACCGCCACCGCAGACGTCATCCAGGAACTGGCGGCGCGCCCGGACGTTACGAGCATCACCTCAGAGCAGGTCGCGGTGGTTCCTGCCGTCGGGAGTCCAGAACCCAACCTCGCCACGGGCAGTGCTCCGGCTCTGTGGGACCTCGGCTTCGCCGGGCAGGGAGTCGTGGTAGCTAGCCTGGACAGCGGCGTCGACGCATCGCATCCGGACCTCGCGGGACGATGGCGCGGTGGCACCAACAGCTGGTACGACCCCTACGGTGAACATCCCACCACACCGACCGACCTGTCCGGCCACGGGACTGCGACGACCGGCGTGATCGTGGGCGGCGATGCCGGAGGTACGTCAATCGGGATGGCCCCGGGTGCCACATGGATCGCCGCAAAGATTTTCAACGACCGGGGCGCGGCGACAACCACCGCGATCCACCAGGCATTCCAGTGGGTGCTCGACCCCGATCACGATCCGAGCACCGCGGACGCCCCCCAGATCGTCAATGCGTCCTGGTCGATCGGTACCGGACCCGGGTGTGACCTCTCATTCCAGCTGGACCTGCAGTCACTACGGTCGGCCGGTATCCTGCCCGTCTTTGCGGCCGGGAACTACGGCTCGGGTGGCTTGACCAGCGTCAGTCCCGCCAACTACCCCGAAGCCTTATCGGTTGGCGCGGTCAACAACAACGATCTGATCTACTCCTCCAGCAGCCGGGGGCCATCCACCTGCGGGGGACGCACTCGAACCTTTCCGGACCTCGTTGCACCCGGCGTCAACATCCGCACCACCGATGTCTACGGCCTGTATCAGACGGCCTCGGGCACGTCGATGTCCGCTCCGCACGCAACCGGCGCGCTGGCTCTGCTCCTCGGTGCGATCCCGGCCCTTTCCGGCGTCGAGGCGCAGGCCGCGCTCACCGGTACCGCGCTCGATCTCGGTCCCTCCGGCGCGGACCCAGCTTATGGGAACGGCCGACTCAATGTTTTGAATGCTTATCAATGGCTTCTCGGACAACAAGACTTCGGGGTAGCGCTCACGCCGACAGACACGAGTGTGATCGCTGGCGGTAGCGTTAGCTACACCGTTCAGGTCACGCGGGCGTACGGCTTCAGCGGCGGCGTCTCGTTGTCGCTGTCCGGCCTGAGCGCGGCGCAGGCAGACTGGACTTTCACCCCAGCGGTCGTGCCCGCAGCCTCGGTCACATCCCAGTTGCTGGTCACCACGTCGTCGGCCATTCCTGTCGGCAGTTACCCGCTGACGGTCACAGCGACCAGCGGTACCACCAGCAGAAGTGTTTCAGCCATCATTACCGTCACAGAGCCCAGCGGTGGAGATCTCACCGGTCCGGCCACGTCGTCCCTCACTCTGACGCCGAGTCCGACCAATGGTCTGGCTGGCGCCAATATGCAGGCTATCGGTGATGACACCGGAACCGGTGGCTCCAACATCGCGGCGGGCGAGTACTTCACCGACGCCCTCGGCGTCGACGGGGCGGGAACCGCGATGACCGTCAACGCTGTTGCTCCCACCGCCGGCTTGGAGGCTACGATCCCAACGGCGACCGTGAATGCACTGGCTGATGGTAGCCATACCATCTACGCTCACGCGCAGGACGCGGCCGGAAACTGGGGCCAGGCGGCGACCACAACCTTGCTGGTTGACAAGGTCAAACCGTCGGTCACCGCCGTCATGGCAACGCCGAACCCGACCCTGGGCGCCAGGTCAGTCACCCTGACGGCACAGGCCACGGATGCCGCAACGGCCGTCAATTTCGCCGAGTGGTTCACCGGCCCGGATCCTGGTGTGGGCAACGCCACACCGATGGCGCTCACCGGGACCGGACCGTGGAATCTGTCCAGCTCGATTGACGTCGGCAACTGGAACGAGGGCGCCTATATCCTGACGGTGCGGGCGCGGGACGCGGCCGGTAATTGGAGCCTGAGCGTCTCCACAGTGCTCCAGGTACGAGGGGCGTTGTTCTTCTCGACGGTCGGAAACACCATTCCGCCCGCCGTGGGTGGCACGGCCGACAACGCGGACATCTACAACTGGAGCGGCACCACCTACAGCCGCACGATCGACGTCAGCGCCGCGCCGTACACGCTGCCGACCACCGCCAATGTTGATGGCTTCGACCGGATCAGTGCCACCCAGTTCTACCTCTCCTTCACCGATCAGGTGGCCGTGCCCGGCCTCGGGAACGTGCAGGACGAGGACGTCGTCTACTTCAACGGCACCAGCTGGTCGATGTTCTTCGACGGCAGCCTGCACGGTTTGGGTGGTAACAGCAGTCTGGACCTCGATGCGATGAGCGTCGCGGGAACGACCCTGTATTTCTCTACACTGGGCAGCGCAAACCCGCCCGGGGTGGTCGGTACCGCTGACGATGCCGATATCTACAGTTGGAACGGCACTACCTATAGCCGCGTCATCGACGCGAGCGCGATGCCCTATGGCCTTCCAGCCGCCGCCAATGTTGACGGTTTCGTACGAGTCGACGCCACCCACTTCTACCTCTCGTTCAGCGCTACCAGCACGACCGTGCCGGTCCTTGGCACCGTGCAGGATGAAGACGTCCTCTACTACAACGCGGGCACGTGGTCCGTCTACTTCGACGGCACCGCCCATGGCCTCGGCAGCTCCGGCAACCTCGACGTGGACGCCTTCGACCTCCCCTAGCGACACCGGTTGATCGGGCGCGTCGGCGGACCCGTGTGGAGGTACCGATCAGGTGTTCGAGTACCCAGCGTATTTAGCCCACGCCGATGAGCGCCAAGACGCTCACGGTAACCGTGGCGGGGGCAAGTGCCACACCGAACACGATGAAGGTACGCCAGCTGACAACGACGCCCAACTGGGTGAGCCGGTGGTACCAGAGCAGGGTCGCGAGTGATGCCCAAGGGGTGATGAGAGGTCCGGCATTGACACCAATCAGGAGGGCGAGCAGGCGCTGGGTGGAATCGGCGACCGGTTCAAGGGCGAGGTAGGCGGGCAAGTTGTTGGCGATGTTGGAACCGATGAGCCCAGTGCCGGCGAGTCGGAGCAGGTCGGCGGGAGCGTTTCCGGTGCCAGCCACACCGGCGAGCAGGGTGGGGAGTCCGACCTGCTCGAGGGCGGATGTGACGAGAAAAAGTCCCGTTGCGAAAAGCAGCAGCGACCACGGAATGAGTCGGAAGCTGAGCGCGCGCGGCCGGTGTAGCAGGTACGCGGCGACCAGGATGACGGCGGCGATAGTGGAGGGGATCCACACGTCGATGCCGGAGACGAGCGCGGGCAGCAGGGCGACCAGAACGATGGCGCTGAGACCAAGGAGCCGGGGATTCTGGTCGGGGGTAGCGGCACGGCGCATCCGCTCCACCGGAGCTTGCTCGAAGCGTTGGGCGAGGTCGCGGCGAAAGACGAGGGCGACAAAAGCAAGGGGAATCAGGATGGCGACGAGAGCTGGGAGGGCCATGAGACCGGCGTACTCCACGGGCGTTATCCCGCCAAGCTGGTGCTGCGCGAGCAAGTTGGTGAGGTTGGAGATGGGCAGGAGCAGGCTGGCAGTGTTGGCGAGCCAAATAGTGGTGAGCGCGAAGGGAAGTGGTGGCAGTCCGGCATGGCGCGCAACGCGCACCACGACCGGGGTCAGCAGCACGGCGGTCGTGTCAAGGGAGAGAAAAATAGTCGTGATGGTGGCGAGGGCGGCGACGAGTAGCCAGAGATTCCAGGCCCGGCCGCGGCCCCAGCGTCGAAGGTGCCGGGCGATGATCCGGAATACACCGGCTTTGTCGCAGAGTTCGGTGACGACGGTCATGGCCGTAACGAAGGCGAGAATGGGTGCAACGCGGGCGCCGAGTGCCGAAAGTTCCTCGAGCGAGAGGATGCCCGTCGCTACGGCGAGGAGACCGAGCGCGACCAGCGCCGAGCCGAGGATGGCGAGGACCATGAAACGACACTGTACCGGCGTGCGTGGCGGGGCGCGGTTGATTGGTGGTGGCCCATCCGCTGCCATTGTGCGCGGTGAGCGGGAGGTGAGTGGTGAGTGGTGAGTGCGGGTTACTCGCTCAGCGGGAGAGGGCGGCGAGCTCGGCACGGGTCTGGGCGCCGACCTTGCGCAGCAGGTTGGCCACGTGGAACTTCACGGTGTTCTCGCTGATGGTCAGCGCCTCGGCTATGGCCTTATTACGCGCGCCAGAGGCCACGAGGTCCAGCACGCCGCGTTCACGCGGGCTGAGGCCCCACGCGGCGGCCGCCGTGACGGATGCCGTGGGCGCGTCGAGCGGAAGCGACACCGCCATCTCGGACCCCCAGCCAGCCGTCGCCTCGACGCCCAGCGTGCCGCTGAGAGCGACGACGCGAGCGGCCAGCTGACGCACGCTCGGAACCTCGGAGTCGAGGTCGCCCGGTCCGTCGTCGCGAATGCGGATGAGCAGGTTGCTCCCGTCGCAGTCCCACTGCACGCGCACGCGGGCAACTCCGGGCTGCTCGACCAGGGCCAGCACGGCGCCACGCACGATCGCCCTGGCCTCGTGGGCGACCTCGCCGGGCAGCGCGCGCCCGTTGACCGGCGGCTCGATGAACTGCACATCGAGGTCGCCGAAACGCACGAGCGGGCGCAGGTCGTCACGTAGGCGTTCGAAGGCGCGGGCCACGGGTTCCTCGGTGAGGCTGCGGTCGAGGTCGCTCACGGCGCGCAGTGCGACCATCGCCGCGGCGGCCAGATCGGTGGCCTTCTGACGTGCGGCGACATCGCTCGTGCTGCTCGAACGCAGTACAGCGAGCAGGGATTCCAGGGTGGTTGCGTGCGCATCGGTGAGGTCGGCGATGAGCTTTGAGCGTTCGGCGGCCGCGGTACGTGCGGTCTGCACGTTCGGCGCGTCGTGCAGATTCTGTGCGGTCGACACGTTCGGCGAGGCCGGTGTGGAGGGTGAACCGGAAAGCGTCATGCTGTCAGCCTATCCGAATCAGCGCCTGTGGCGGCCAGAAACCATCCGTTTGGGTAGGAAAACCGTTCCTTTGGTGGGCAGCGCTCCCACTCGAAGGAGTGGAGCATTGACTTATGAGCGAAACGACAACACCAACGACAGCGGATGCCCTCGGCCTCATTGCCGCCGAGAACGCTCGGGTTGTCGATTCGCTGCGGGCGACATCCGCTTCAGCGCTGGTAGACGCAGCGGACCTGCTCACGGCGGCACCGCGGGTGTTCGTGCTTGGAGCGGGGCGCTCGGGACTGGCGCTGAAAATGACCGCGATGCGGCTGATGCACCTCGGCCTGACGGTGCACGTGGTCGGCGAGGTCACCAGCCCGGCGATTGCTTCCGGTGATGTGCTGCTGGTCGCGAGTGGGTCCGGAACGACGGGTGCCATTGTGCGTGCCGCCGAGACGGCTCACGGGGTGGGCGCGAGCATTCTCGCACTCACGACCGCGCCGGACTCGCCGCTCGGGCGACTCGCCGCGGTGACCGTGCTCATTCCCGCGGCGGCCAAGCGGGACCATGCCGGGCAGGTGTCGGCCCAGTACTCGGGCGGCCTGTTCGAGCAGGCCGTGCTGCTTGTGGGGGATGCCCTGTTTCACACGCTCTGGAAAGCGAGCGGGGCCACGGCAGAACAGCTCTGGCCGCGTCACGCCAATCTCGAGTAATACCGACCGGGCCCGGGCCCGGAAACCGGGCCCATGTTAGATCATGGGCCCACTCTCCGGGCCCGGGCCCGGTCGCCACAAACACTTAACCCAACAGAAAGTAGAACACAATGAAGCTTCAGGTAGCTATGGACGTACTCACCACCGACGCCGCGCTCGCGCTCGCCGCGCAGGTTGCCCCGCACGTCGATATCATCGAGCTCGGCACCCCGCTGATCAAGGCTGAGGGCCTGCGCGCCGTCACCGCGATCAAGGCAGCTCACCCCGACAAGATTGTTTTCGCCGACCTCAAGACGATGGATGCCGGCGAGCTCGAAGCCGACATCGCCTTTGCCGCCGGCGCGGACCTGGTCACGGTGCTCGGCACGGCCGGAGACAGCACCATCATCGGCGCCGTCGCCGCCGCGACCAAGCACGGTAAGGGCATCGTCGTCGACCTGATCGGTGTTGCCGACAAGGTCACCCGCGCCCGCGAGGTCACCGCGCTCGGTGCGCAGTTCGTCGAAATGCACGCCGGACTCGACGAGCAGGCCGAGCCCGGATTCTCGCTCGCGAAGCTGCTCAACCAGGGCGAAACCGCCAAGGTTCCGTTCTCGCTGGCCGGTGGCGTGAGCCTGGCGACCATCGCCTCGGTGCAGCGCGCCGGGGCATCCGTTGCCGTCGCAGGCGGCGCCATCTACGGCGCCGATGACCCGGCTGCCGCCGCTGCCGCCCTGCGCGCCGCGATCATCTAGTCCTGATCTGCAATTCTCGTGCCGTCCCGCCTGTGCGGGGCGGCACTTTCGCGCTCAGCAGACGCCGCCGCTAGTTTGGGCCTCGTGCATGCAGATACACGGTCTCACCGGTGAGCGGATGCGCATGCGCCCTGCTGTCAGTGGCCACCGCTATACTGAGAGTCGTCCGACACCAGTTGGCGGCACTGATGCCGCGAGAGGATGCGCCTGCCGTGACTAGCCGCATAACCAGTACAGTTTTCGACCGCGACCGACCAGCGTCATCGGTTGTTGCCGCCTCGCTCGTTGGCACGCAGCAGGGCTCCTTTTGGCTCGACGACCTTGCACCGCGCACGACTTACCCTCCACTCTCCGGCAATCTCAACTGCGACCTCGCAATCGTTGGAGGCGGCTATCTCGGCCTCTGGAGTGCGGTGCTAGCGAAGCAGCAGAACCCGGGCGCGCGGGTGGTGTTGCTGGAGGCGCGCACGATCGGCTGGGCGGCATCTGGTCGGAATGGTGGCTTCTGCGAAGCGAGCCTGACCCATGGTGAAGAGAATGGGCGCAGTCGTTGGCCGAACGAGATCGAGCGACTCACCGAACTCGGCCAGGAGAACCTCGCTGCGATCGAGCGTGCGGTAGCTGACCTTGGCCTTGACTGTGATTTTGAGCGCACCGGTGCCATCGACCTCGCCGTCGAGGAACACCAGGTGGAGTGGTTGCGCGAGGAGGCGGCCGATGAGGACACGATCTTTCTCGATGCGGATGCAGTGCGAGCAGAGGTTGCATCACCGACCTACTTGGCCGGAGTCTGGCATCGGCGCAGCAATGCGCTGCTGCATCCGGGAAAGCTTGCCGCTGAATTGGCGCGAGTGGCCACCAATCTCGGCGTTGAGATTTTCGAGCATTCGTTGGTGCAGAATCTCGATACGGCCGGGCTCAGCGTGACCCAAGGCACCAGGGTCGTTACCCGGGGCGGCACCGTGACCGCACGGAAGACGGCGCTGGCCACGAACGTGTTTCCTTCACTACTTAAGCGCAACAAGCTCTCAACCGTGCCGGTTTACGACTACGTGCTGATGACCGAGCCGCTCGACGCGGATCAACTCGCGGCAATCGGATGGCAGAACCGGCAGGGTCTGGCTGACCTCGCTAACCAGTTTCATTACTATCGGCTCAGCGCCGACAACCGAATCCTGTTCGGTGGCTACGACGCGGTGTACCACTTCGGTCGCCGGGTGCGCAGCAGTTATGAGAATCGGCCGGAGAGCTTTGAGAAGCTGGCCAACCACTTTTTTACGACGTTTCCGCAGCTGGCCGGGGTGCGCTTCAGTCATAAGTGGGCGGGAGCCATCGACACATCCACGCAGTTCTGCGCCTTCTTTGGGCAGGCTCGTGGCGGGCGAATTAGCTATGCGGCAGGATTCACCGGCCTCGGCGTTGGCGCCACCCACTTCGCGGCCGAGGTCATGCTCGACCAGTTGGCCGGGCGCACCACGGAGCGCACCGAACTGGCCATGGTGCAGGGTCGTCCCCTGCCGTTTCCACCGGAACCCATCGCATCCGCTGGGATTCAGGCGACTCGCTGGGCGCTCAATCGTGCCGACCACAACCGGGGTCGTCGCAACGTGCTTCTGAAGACCCTCGATGCGCTGGGGCTCGGCTTCGACTCGTAGGCGCCGCCAGCGCAACCCGAATCAGCCGAGCAGCAACTTGCCGAGCTGGTCGGTCGAGTGCACCACGGCCGTCGCGGCTCCCGCTTCGGCCGGGGATCCGTAGCCCCACTCCACCAGGATGGCCGGAATGCCATTGGCCTGGGCGCCGATGGCGTCGTAGCTGCGGTCGCCCACCAGCACGGCACCACTCGTGTCGACCCCGGACGCGGCCAGGCGCGTCAGAGCTTCGGCGACAATGTCGGCCTTCTTGCTCCGGCTGTCATCGGCCGAGGCGCCGACGGTGGCCGTGAAGTACTTGGCGAGGTCGAAGTGCGTGAGGATGGCGATCGCACTGAGCTCGGGCTTGCTCGTGGCAAGGGCGAGCGGAATTCCTGCCGCGTGAATGCGCTCCAACAAACCTGCGATTCCGGGGAAAACGGCCGTGTCCAGTGCCGCGGCACCGTGGTAGTCGGCCCGGTAGACCGCGATGGCCTCGACGGCTTCGTGGCTGCTCATGCCCGCATATTCCACAAACGCATCCAGCAGCGGTGGTCCGACATAGGCGAGCAACTCGGCATCAGAAGGAACAGGGCGACCGAGAAGAGTGAAGGTACGGGCCAATGACCTGGTGATGGCCGGGGCGGAATCGGTGATTGTTCCGTCGAGGTCGAAGAGGATGGCGCTCCAGGTGCGCGTCAATGTTGCGTTCATTCGGCATAGCCTAAGCGGTCTTTGCTCAATGTACCCCATTTGCCCATTTTTCCTCAGCTTTTGCACGGGAACCGTCGCGAGCGGATGCACGACAGGCTCGCCTTTTCCTTCCCGCACTCTCGCAAAGGAGCCCGCATGACGTTGCCGCCCTCCCAACTCCTGTACGGATGCATGGGACTCGGCGGTGAGTGGAGCCCTGGCCCGGTCACCGCCAACGCCATTGACCAGGCCGCCGCAGCGGTAGACGCCGCGTTGTCCATTGGTGTGAGTGTCTTCGACCACGCCGACATCTACCGTTTCGGCAAGGCGGAGAGAGCGTTCGGGGAGGTTTTGAAACGTTCGCCGGGATTGCGTGAGCGGATCGAGATTCAGACGAAGTGCGGCATCCGCTTAGAACCTGATCATGCACCGTACGACCTTGACCGGGCATCCATCGTGACGCGGGTGGACGACAGCCTCGCGCGACTGGGTGTCGATTATGTCGATACCCTGCTGCTGCACCGGCCAGATCCCCTGCTCGAACCTGCCGAGGTGGCGGTCGCCGTGGCCGCGCTGCACGCGGCCGGAAAGATTCGCCGGCTTGGCGTCTCTAATATGTCGGGGCAGCAGATAGCGTTTCTGCAGCGCGAGATCGATCTGCCGATTGTGGTGAATCAGCTTGAGCTGAGCCTGCTTCGGCACGACTGGGTGGACAGCACAGTGCTGGTCAATCACCCGGATGCCGCCGCCAATACGTTTGTGCATGGCACGCTGGAGTACTGCGGGAGCAACAATGTGCGGCTGCAGGCTTGGGGCGCGCTGGCACAGGGCCGCTACTCAGGTGCGCCGGTCGCGGCGCGAACGGCGGCCGAGGTGGCGGCATCCGCTCTCGTGCAGCAACTGGCCGAGGCCAAGAATACGACCAGGGAAGCCATTGTGCTCGGCTGGCTTATGCGGCACCCGGCGAACATCGATCCGGTGCTCGGCTCCACCGACCCGCACCGCATTGCCGCCTGCGCTGACGCCGGAAATCAGGCGGCAATCATGACCCGCGACGAATGGTTCGCGCTGTATGTCGCGGCGCGCGGCCGGCCGCTGCCCTAACGCGCCTAGAAGAGTTTGGTGGCCGTGTCGTCGAGACCGCGCATGGCGTCATAATCGAGGAGCAGGCAGCGGATGCCGCGATCTTCGGCCAACTTGCGGGCCTGTGGCTTAATCGTCTGAGCGGCGAAAACTCCGCTCACCGGGGCCAGGTGCGGGTCGCGATTCATAAGTTCGAGGTAGCGGGTGAGCTGCTCGACGCCGTCAATGTCCCCGTTGCGCTTGAGCTCCACCGCCACGGACCGGCCGCTCGCATCCTGCGCGAGGATATCAACGGGCCCGATCGCCGTCATGTACTCGCGGCGAACAAAGCTGAATCCCTCACCGAGCAGGTGAATGTGCTCGGCCAGCAGCTTCTGCAGGTGGGACTCAGCGCCGTCCTTTATGAGACCGGGGTCAACGCCGAGTTCGTGAGCAGAGTCGTGCTGTACCTGATACACGCTTACCACTAACTGGTCGGCGGTCTTGGCGTGGGTGACGGTCCACAGGGCCGTAATGCCGGCATCGGCCTGGTCGCCATCAGGCAGGGAAATGACCACCGAGCAAGGCGGACTCATCCAGTTCAGCGGCTTGTACGAGCCGCCATCGGAGTGCACGAGCACACTGCCATCCGATTTGATCATGAGCAGGCGGGTGGCCAGCGGCAGGTGCGCACTGAGACGCCCGGCATAGTCAACAGAACATTTCGCAATTACAAGGCGCACCAAACGATCCTATTCGCGTGAGCGTGCAGCGAGGGCACCGGATGCCGCTGGCCTCGCCGCCGGGGCCGCCAACCCGGCCAGCACCATGAGCACCAAAACCAGGAACAGGGCGTTCAGGATGCCCCATGTTTCACCCAGCAGACCGAGCACCGGAGGCCCGACCAAAAAAGCGAAGTAACCGATGATGGCCACAGCGCTCACCCGAGCGGCAGCGTTCTTGGCGTCGTCGGCTGCCGCCGACATGCCCACCGGAAAGCCGAGCGAAGCGCCGAGGCCCCACAGCACGATGCCGACGAAGATGAACGGTGTGCTCGGCGCGAGAATAAAGAGGAGCAGTCCGGCAATTCCCACCACGGCGCAGGCGCGCAACACCGGTACCCGGCCGAACCGATCAAGGATTGGCCCGCCAACGACTCGCCCCACGGTCATGGCGGCGACGAAGACACCAAACACAATGGCACCATCAGTATTGCTGAAACCGTGACCGTCCACGGCAGCCAGAGCCAGCCAGTCGTTGGCCGACCCCTCGGCAAAAGTCATGCCGAGCACAATCACCCCGATTAACAACAGTGTTCGATCCCGCCATACGGCGAGACTGCCCTGCAGCCGCTCACGCCAGGCCTGCTTCGGCGCCCCTGCTGTCGTTGAATCCGTGAGGGCAGCGGGAATGAACCGCACCGTGACGACAATCGTGATCAAGGCCACCACCGCTATGGCCACTAGATGCCACAACACCGACACCTGCAAAGCGGATGCGGCGGCGCCGCAAAGAGCTCCCACCACCGTGCCCAAGCTAAAGCAGGCGTGCATCAGCGGCATGAGTGTGCGGCCAGCGGCACGCTCGGCTGCCGCGCCCTCGACGTTCATCATGACGTCGAGAGAGCCTATGCCGATTCCAAAAATGGCCAGGGCCACGAACACAAAGGGAGCCGAAGGCGCAACCGAGACTCCGATGCCCATCAGTACCAGGCCGACAGCTGTGAGGGAGACGCTCACCATCATGGCGCGGCGGGCGCCAAGCCTGCCCAATAATCCCGCGGCGATCAGCAAACCAATGACGGAACCGGAGGAAAGCCCGAAGATGAGCAGGCCGACCTGGGCGGTGTCTAGGCCGAGGCCATCACGCACCGCCGGAACCCGCGACATCCAACTGGCCAGGCCGAGCCCGGCTATGAAGAACGCGGCGAACACGGCGCCCAACCAGCCTCGCAGGGCCGGGCGTGCCATCGTCGCGGGGGAAGGTGTGGCAAACATCAGGCTCCTCAAGCGGCGGGTGGCAGCCTTGGCAGTGGATAGAAGTATCTATGGTATTCGCTATTAGGTTATTTTCTGCTCAAGCAGCCGCCCAGACTCGATTCGTCCACCGGATAAAGTTAGCGTAGCCTTACCTTGGTCGTGACGGCCCAATAATTCTGGAGAAGCATGCGAATCCCCCTCTCACTTGCCGCGCTGGTTGCTGGCGTCACCGTATTCGCGCTCGCGGGGTGCGCCGAGACGGCGGAGCCGAAACAATCCAGCTCGGCTTCCGCTGAAGCAGTCGCCGACGGTGCATTCACGCTGTATTCCGGTCGTGATGAAGCGCTCATTCAGCCCCTGATCGATAAGTTTGAGAAGGACAGCGGCATCAGTGTGGACGTGCGCTACGGCAAGACCGCCGAGCTCGGTGCCCTTCTTCTCGAAGAAGGAGAGGCCACGCCCGCCCAGGTCTTCTTGGCCCAGGACGCCGGAGCCCTCGGGGCCTTAGCGAACGCCGGTCTGTTTGCAACACTTCCGAAAGAAACAACGACAGCCGTTCCGGCCGGTTTCACGTCCACCGACGATGCCTGGGTGGGCGTTACCGGCCGCGCTCGGGTGATTGCCTATGACAGTAAAGCTCTCACGGCGACCGAGGTGCCGTCGAGTGTCGATGCCTTCACCGATGCGTCCTGGGCGGGAAAGTTTGGAATCGCGCCGTCCAACGCGAGTTTTCAAGCCTTCGTGACCGCTTACCGGGTGCTAAACGGTGAAGCGGCCGCCGATGACTGGGTGTCGGCTATCGCCGCCAACGACCCGGTCATCTTCGATAACAACCGTGGCGTTCTCGCCGGCGTCAACGACGGTGTCATCGAGGCCGGCCTCATCAACCACTACTACTGGTTTGCCCAGGCTGCTGAGACCGGCGAGGCCAACATGCGCGCCCAGCTTTACTACCCCGAAGCCGGCGATGCCGGTTCCATCGTTAACGTCACCGGAGCCGGTCTTTTGGCCGGTGCCGCTGGTGACGCCGACGCGCTCGAGTTCATCAACTATTTGGTGGGAAAAGACGCGCAGCAATATTTCGTCGATGAAACCTATGAGTACCCCCTTATTGCGGGCATCGAGGCTCCAGCCGGACTGCCGGCCCTCGACTCCCTGGTCAACTCCAAGCTCGACCTCGCTGACCTGGATACCCTGGCTGACACCCAAGACCTCCTCGCCAAGCACGGCCTGATCTAAGGGTGAATTCTTGGGCGCGGGCTCAGCTTCCCAGCCGCGCCCTACCCGGTTTCGACGGCGGCCCCGCGGGGTCGGCATCATGACGGCATTGATTGTCCCGCCTCCCACAGCGGATGCCGCGGCCACGCGCAAAGCACAAGGCCGGTACCGCTTTGGCGCGCCGCCGTGGCTACTGGTGCTTGCCGCACTCGCTGCCGCAACGGCGGCCATCCCCCTGGTCTACCTCGTGGTGCGCACCGGCGAGGCGGGGCTGGAGGAGCTGTTGGCGACACTCGGGCGCCCGCGTGTTTTGAGCCTCACGGTCAACACCGTGGTGCTCGCGGCCGCCGTTACCCTGTCCTGCCTGGTACTCGGCACGATCTGCGCCTGGATCCTCACGCGCATCCGCTTCTCATTTCAGCGCACCCTTCTGCTCGCCTCGGCCCTGCCTCTGGCGGTGCCGAGCTATCTGGCCGCCTATGGATGGTTGGTGTGGTTTCCGAGCCTCAACGGTTTCTGGGCCAGTTGGTTCGTTATGACCGCGGTCTGTGCCCCCTACGTCACGCTCCCGGTGGCGGCGGCTCTGCGCGGCGCATCCGCTGATCTGGAATCGGTGGCCCGCACCCTGGGGCGGGGGCCCCTCAGGGCTTTTGCGGCCGCGACCTGGCCGCAGATCCGCCCCGCCGCCATCGCCGGTGCGCTTTTGGTGTGTCTGTACACCCTCAGCGATTTTGGGCTCGTAGCGATGCTGCGCTTTCAGACGCTGACGTGGGGAATCAACGCTGCCTACGGCGCAAGTTTCGACCGAAACCAGGCTGCCCTGCTCGCCCTCGTGCTCGTCGTGCTCGCTCTCGTGGTGGTCGCCGGCGAACGCCGAAGCCGACGCCAGGTTGACCGCGTGCCCGGCCGGAGCACCATGCCGGCGCGGGCTCCGGGCCGAGCGGGCGGCGTCTACCTGACCATGCTGCTCGTCGCGCCCCTCGGCGGGGTGATCGTTCCCGTGTTCGGTTTGCTCAGCCGCCTTCTTGAAGCCGAAACGTTGCGGGCAATGGACGTGCCGCGGTTGATTGGCGCGGTGGGAACCACCCTCGCCCTCGCGCTTGCCGCTGCCGTCGTGGCCGTTCTTGTGGCTCTGCCCATTGCCGCTCTTGCTGCGCGGTACAGTGGTCGATTTGTCGTGGTGATTGAGGCGATCGGCTTTCTCGGTCATGCCCTACCCGGCATCGTCGTGGGCCTCTCCCTCGTTTTCTTCGCGCTCGCCGCCGTTCCGATGTTCTACCAAACGTCGGTGGTGCTCGTTTTTGCCTACGTGGTCTTATTCATGCCGCGCGCGATCGGTAGTATGCGCAGCGGCATCGCGGCGGTGCCGAGCAGCCTCAGTGACGTAGCCCGCACCCTCGGTCTCTCACCAGTGCAGACCTGGTGGCGGGTGACGGCACGCCTGGCGTTGCCGGGTATCGCCATTGGTGCACTGTTAGTAGCCATCTCGGCCATGAAAGAATTGCCAGCGACGCTTCTTTTGCGGCCGACGGGCGTTTCGACGCTCGCGACCGAGTTGTGGAGTCGCACGGCACTGTTCGAGTTTGGCGCAGCAGCGCCGTACGCGGCAGCGCTCGTGCTCGTGGCGATGGTGCCCGCAGCGTTGCTCTCGGGCATCCGCGGCACAAAAAAGGAGCTGTAGTGGGTTGGGTAGTGATCGAAGGACTGCGGGTTGCCTACGGCGACACCCGGGTGCTGGATGACGTGACCCTGCGCATTCCCCGCGGTAGTCTGGTGGCCGTTCTCGGCCCCAGCGGATGCGGCAAGACCACTCTGCTGCGCGCGGTGGCCGGCCTGCTGCCGGTATCCGCCGGCACGATTACCGTCGGTGGACGCCAGGTGACCGGCCCCGGTGTGCAGCGAGCACCGGAGAAGCGCGGAATGGGGTGGGTTCCTCAGGACGCCTCGCTATTTCCTCACCTGTCGGTAGGCGAGAACATTGGTTTTGGACTGCCGCGTACCAGGCAGACCGACGAGCTCTACTGCGAACCGGGCGAGGTTCCCCGGAGAGCAGCGGGACTATTCGGGCGATTCACGTGGCGCGGGCGCGCGGCCCGGGCGCCGATACGCGAGAACGTTTCGGTGCACGCGCCTCCGCTCACGCCTGTGCCGCTCACCCCCGAACGAAGCCCGGAAAACAGCCGGGCCTCTCGCATTACCGAGCTTGCGACCCTGGTCGGACTCGCCGAACTCGTTGACCGCGCCCCGGCCCAGCTGTCGGGTGGACAGGCCCAGCGGGTGTCGCTGGCGCGCGCGCTCGCTCCGCGCCCCGAGCTCATTCTGCTCGATGAACCCTTTGCCGCCCTCGACCCGCTGCTGCGATCGGCGCTCCGCACCGAGGTTGCGGCCCTTTTGCGGGGGCAGCACAACACGAGTCTTCTGGTCACGCACGACCAGGAAGAAGCGCTGTCGCTGGCCGACTTCGTGGCTGTGATGCGTGGCGGTGAAATTTTACAATTTGCTACCCCGGCTGAGATCTACGAACGACCGATCGATCCGTGGGTAGCCAGTTTCGTCGGCGACACCGTCGAGCTCGGCGGAGCGTGGCACGACGGCATCGTTGACTGTGACCTTGGCAGGGTTCCGGCCGATTGGATGGGCGCGGAAGCGGCTCCCCCCGGGGGTACTCCGGTGCGAGTGTTGCTCCGGCCGGAATGGGTAACCCTGACCGAAGGGGACACTCCCGCCGTGACCACAGCCATCGCCTATGCCGGGCACGACGCGTTGGTGAGCTTCGAGCTCCCCACCGGTGTGGTGGTGCGTGCTCGCATCGCTGCTCCGGATCTGCCCCGGGTGGGTGCATCCGTAGCACTGCGTGTGCGCCAACACGCGCTCGCCTACCCCCGGACATAAGCACCCGCTGGCCCTAAGCGCGAGCCCCAGCGCGCACAGTGCCCGAACGGGGGGCCTCGATGTGCGTGATGCCCACACCTCGCTGGTTAGAGTGAGCCTGCGAACCCAAGACGACGAACGCACCCGCGAAACGAGGCATCATGGCCGGCCACACGAACGCCCCCGGGCAGTCGGTGACCAGTCGAGTGCTGAGCATCCTGGCGGCATTTGAACACAGCGCCTCTGCACGGACCCTGTCGGAGATCAGTCGCGAAAGTGGGCTTCCCCAGAGCACCACGCATCGCCTGCTCGGGGAACTTGAGACCTGGGGCGCCGTTCAGCGGGATACCCAGGGCCGTTATCAAATTGGCCTGCGCCTGTGGGAACTTGGCCAGCACGCCGGCCGCAAATTGCGCGATGTCGCACGCCCCTACCTGCAAGACCTCTTCGGTCTCACGCAGGAGACGGTGCACCTCGCCATTCGGGATGGCTCTGAGGTGCTCTACATCGACCGTGTCTATGGCAGTAGACGAGTGCCGCAAGCGAGTCGGGTGGGTGGGCGGCTACCGCTCCATGCCACCGCAGTGGGGCGCGCCATTCTCGCCTACGAAGAGGACTGGCTGCAAAACGCTGTACTGGATGGCGAACTTGTGCAGCGCACGCCGCTCACCAAAACCGATCCGGTCGAATTACGTCGTGAGCTGGGCAAAATCAGGGAACAGGGGTTCGCCCTCGCCTCCGAGGAGGTTCGGCAGGGCTCCTGTTCGCTAGCAGTGCCGGTATTTCACCCGGCCCGACACATTTTTGGTGCGTTGGGAATCGTGCTGCCCACTTCGCGCGCCCATCAGCTGGAGCGCTACCTTCCGGTACTGCAGGGCACAGCGCAGCGAATCCAGACCGGAATAAGCCACCTGCCACCGGCCACACTGCGACTGCCCATTACCCAGGGGCTGGCATCGACCGCGGGCAGCGGCAATGAATCCGGCCCCGTCGCACCCTAGGCCTAAGCCACTTCCATCCAGTGGAACGCTCCGGCGCTGTGTTCTACTGCCACGACTTAGAGTGACGTCGTTGCCTCAAAGCTGAGATCGCACACCAAGGAGCCATAGTGAATGTTCATCCCGCACTCGCCCACCCGGCCTCCGCAACCGATCACTGCCCGGTTGCCCACGGCACCCCCGCAGAGAACGACCAGAACAAACACCAGCCGAAAACACCACACCACGGCTACGCGCCCTTCGCAATGACCAATCCGTTTCCCTCCTATGCCGCGCTGCGTGAGAACGAACCGGTCATGTTCGATCCGGAAATCGGCTATTTCGTCGTCTCCCGTTATAACGACGTCAAAGCTGTTTTTGACAATTGGCAGGTATTCAGTAGCGAAAACGCGCAGGCGCCGGTGCGAGCCCGCGGCGCTGCCGCGACAAAAATTATGAACGACGGCGGTTTCACCGCCTACTCCGGTTTGAGCGCCCGTATTCCCCCGGAACACACCCGTATGCGCGCCATCGTGCAGAAAGAATTCACGCCGCGTCGCTATAAGAAGCTCGAGCCGACCATTCGGCAGAACACCGCGCGACTGCTGCAGCAGATGCTGGCCCACCCCGATGCCCACGGCGATTTTCTGAAAGATGTCGCGGTCTTCATTCCCACGATCACCATCCTCGGCCTTCTCGGAGTCGGGCCTGAGATGGTAGCGACGTATAAGAAATGGTCTGATTCCCGTGCCGCCATGACCTGGGGCGACCTCAGCGACGACGAGCAAATTCCGCACGCGCACAACCTGGT